>Ga0310909_10002049_pt1 | contig 12230 bp, 12 predicted proteins | sample GREbulkMGT000H_FD_203449 | JGI IMG/M metagenome (GOLD analysis project Ga0310909, IMG submission 203449) | Lab enrichment of tropical soil microbial communities from Luquillo Experimental Forest, Puerto Rico - GRE.bulkMG.T000H | ecosystem: Environmental > Terrestrial > Soil > Tropical forest >... | reverse complement strand
GCTCGGCCGACTGGTCGCCACCGACGAGATTGATAAAAGTCTGCCTCCAAGCCACCTGGCGGACTGGTTCTCGGATCGGCTGCACCGGCTGGTCGACCTCGCCAACGCTGAATGAGCGAGCCATACGCCTCGAGTCGACTCGGCCCAGACCAGGAGGCGGAAGCCACTAGAAGTAGCCACGATGAGCCTTCGGACGCCTCCGGACCGAGGAAGTTAAGTTGGGTCGCGCGCGATGACGCGCCGAAGGAGATCGCCCCGCATCCGCTAGTTGTCTTCGAAATTGGCTCCGGCCACCGCCAAAGTGTCAGTGAACCGGTCGGTAATCTCGGACGAGATGGCCGCGAACAGCGCGGCGAGCCGGCGCCGGGTTGGCTCTCGCTCGCTTTCCTCGCGCTCGGTCCCGGCGCCGTTGCGGCATAGCGCAATCCTATAGCATGCCGCGCCTGGGACGCACGACCTATGCGATCATCGCCAATTGTGAGCTGGTCACGGTCGTCGTGGTCGGCGTGACCGTGCTCGGCGAGAAACTGAGCCCGACTAGTGCATTGGGCGGCGGGCTGATCCTCGTCGGCATCGCGCTGCATGGGTGGGTGCGCAAGCCACCGCGGGATCGCATTGCCGGAAATCCTCGCGTCGCGGCTGGGTGACCTACTGCCGGCTCACCACCCGGATTCGGGAGGCGTTGAGCGCACATCGTTTTCGCTTCCTGCAGGCAGGTTTCAGAGCGCCGCCTTCAGAGCGGCTTCGATTGCAGCGGGCGGGCTCGTCGCCGGCAGCCGCTTTGGATGCGGATCGTTTGGCCGCATCACGAAAATGGGCGAAACGTGTTTCATCACATAATCGGTCGGCTCGTCACTGAGTTGGATGCGCTCGAGCTTGACCTTAAAGCTCTTGGCCGCCTGCTCGACATCGTCCGCCGAACCATTGAGTCCGAGGAAGCTGGGACCGAAAGCCTCCATATACGCGGGGATACTGACGAGTGCTGCGCGCTCTGGATCCATGTCAATAAATACCGGCCGGACGGCGGCGCCGAGCTTGCCCAGGTGGTCGATCGCTTCGGCGATGCTGTTTAGAGCGGTTGGACAGGAGCGCTGACAGGTCGTGTAACCGAAATATATTGCGAGCACTGAGCCTGACGGAAAACTCTCGATCGAGTAGGAACGGCCAGTCGGTCCAACCAGATGAAAGTTTTCGAGCTCGGCGCTCCTCGCGGCGGCTTTGTAAGACGCCGCCATCATCATAGCAGCGCCCAGGTCGGCCAGTAGGACCATGCAGAGCGCCATTAGGGCCGCACGTTTCACGTGCTCGCTCCCTGCTTTCAGTCCTCGTCCCGGTCCTCGTCCAAATTTATAAAGGCCATCGCGTGTGGCTTGGCGGCACCGGTTCGGCCGCGGTTAGGCCAGTGGTACGACTTTGGCCGGTTCATTGCGACGCAGGGCCGCCCGGTCAGCTCATCCCTGAACGCCGTATCGAGGACCAGTTCGCCGGTGTGCGTCAGCCGTGCCATGCACACCCGATGGTCCCCATCCTCGTGAAGGCCGGGCAGCTCGAACGGTGTCAGCTGCACGAAATAGTTCGACGCAGCCGCTCGGCGGGTCTCGTGGTCGAATGCCACGAAGTGGGGCCCGCTGTGAGTGGCGAAGTTCTGCGGAGAGTCCAGATTGAGCGTTCCGGTGACCGTTGGACAATCTTCGGCTCCGTTGTTGCGAGCCTTAATACGCTGGATGACCCCGTCCGCATCCGTCTTGACCGGCGGTGCGTCGCATTTGACGAGAGTCTGGGCTCTCAGCAGCTTCTGTACGTCGAGAACGATCACCCGCCGAGAGTGTTCGCCATCATAATCGCGGTTATAGTCCGAGCGCTTGAGGCCGGCTGGCGGCGGGTCGTCGGGCGACAATACACCCTGGATCGGCTGCACGAGAAACCGGTCATCCGGCGTAACAAAGAATACCGGGGCACTTGCACCGGGGCCAATCCTGTATATCAGGCGGAATTCGGGTTCCGCCGCCGTGGCATCCGGCGCATACCAGATCGATCCGCCTCCCATCGTGGTGGCGAATACACCCTTGTGTTCGTGCAAGTGAGTGAGTGCGACGGACATGACGCCCTCGGGCGCATTATATCTGAAATAACCCTCCCTGCCCTTCCCGACGGGAAGCTGCGCGATTGCCGTTGGTCCAGCCTTCAGATCCGAAAGCTTCCAGAACCGCACAGTCGTGCCGCAGTCTTCTTTGTCCCCCTGTAATGTCGGCGACGTCGCGAGGCTAAGTGGGTCGGCGTAGTCGGACGTGACCAACAAATCCAGGTCGGGGCGGGCATCGAGCCCGCGCGGATGAGCCAGCAACCCCGTATCCGTTTCACCGTTGAGGTCAGGATCAGGGTTGACGCTCGGCATGTAGCGCGTTGGTCCGCCTGATTTGGCGGCTGCGTATTCTCCGACGACGGCGCCATCGAGGTTTATCTCGACTAGGCCGCCCGGTGTCGTCAGATTCTTTGCGCCCATGTAGGTGACTAATACGTCGCCATTGGGGGCATGCAAAAAGTCGTCGATGCGGAGAAGTTTGTTACGTCTTTTGCCGTCGTAACCAACGGGCAAGTTGGAATGTGGAGTGGGTCAGCGACGTCGCAGCGAAAGATGTTCGCGCTAATCAGTCCGCCCATGTAGATGTAGCTGTGCTTGCCAATGACGATCGGCTCATGCGTCATGTGATGCGCCTCGTTCAGCGCATCCGATGGAATCCCGGTTTTGGGAAGTCCATATTTGGTTGTCAGGTCCAGCGCGTCGGTAAACCCGAGATCGTTGAGCAGGTTCGTGCCGGGCTTACTCTGCATCGATGCCGTATTGACGACCTTACCATAGGTTCGGGATCTCGGATCGGCATCGATGATCGCAAGAAAGTCGGCATTGAGGACACCAGGTCTGTCGTCTGTCTCCTCGTCGGACGACCAGACGGCCAGATAGCTCGAGCCAGCGAACGCACTCCACGGAACCGCCAGAGCGCAGGCGAGAACGGCCGGTAACAGCGAGCCTTTTCGTACGAGATTATTCAGGATCTTAGCGAGATCCCGCACGGCCACCGGAGCAGCCCGGAGAACTGTGGTCGCCATCTCAGAGCCTTCTCCTTGCGAGCTTTGGCAGAAGCGATTAAAGCGGGACACCATCACCGTGATGGCGACGGCGGCGTCACAACTCGCGTCACCACCCGTCAAAAGTTCGTTCCCACCTCCTGCCGACGCCGTAAAATCGGAGCATGAGCGCGTCGGTGTTTAAACCTGAGATTGCTTTGCCAAAAAGCGAGCTCCGCCTGCTCGGCCCTCTCTCGCTCGCGATCGACGGACACGAGCTGCATCAATTGCCACGCAAGGCCGACGCGCTGCTGGCACTGCTCGCTCTGCAACCCGGTCGGCCGATCACCCGCGAGACGCTTGCCGATTTTCTCTGGACAGACCGCGGTCCAGAGCAGGCGCGGCATAGCCTGCGCCAGACGCTGCTTGTGCTGCGCCGCAGAGTGGGCGACGACCTGATCCTCGCCGAAGGCAATTGCCTGGTCATTCTGCCGGGCGCCCTCGTGGTGGACGCTATCGAGTTCGAGGCTCGGGCGGCCTCGACCGACCGGGACGTGCTTGCCGAGGCCGCCGCGCTCTATCGCGGCGAGCTGCTCGAAAATCGCGGACCCGTCGCACCGCGCTTTGATTATTGGCTCGCTCTAGAGCGCAGCCGGTTCGCCACTTTGGCAGCGACAGTCCTGCGTCGCCTGGCAGCGGCCGGCGCAGCGGCTGGCGAGATCAAAATGGCACTTGCCGCGGCGACGCGCCTGGTGACGATCGACAACCTCCGCGAGGATTCCCATCGCCTGCTCATCGACCTGCTCGCTCGGGCCGGGCGCCGGGCGGAGGCACTGCGCCAGTTCGACGCCGTCGCTGAGCTGCTCAAGCGCGAGTTCGGTGCCGGGCCGGATGATGAAACCATCGCGCTTGTCCGTCGCATCCGCGGGGCAAGTTTGACGCCAGCCGCGACAGACCGGCCTGAACCGGCAGCGCCCGGCGCAGCGATCGCAATCGACAAAACCGTTCCGCACGCTGTCCGCCTGTCGTCGATGCCCGACAAGCCGTCGATTGCAGTCTTGCCGTTTCAGAATGATGAGCGGCGACCCGGACCAGGAATACTTTGTTGACGGCATGGTCGAGGAGATCATTACCGCGCTGTCGCACATCCGCTGGCTGTTGGTCATCGCCGCAACTCTAGCTTTACGTACAAAGGCCAGACCGTCGATATCAGGCAGGTCGGTCACGAGCTCGGGGTGCGCTACGTGCTCGAAGGCTCCGTCCGCAAAGCCGGCAATCGCGTGCGCATCTCTGCGCAGCTGATCGACGCAGGCAGCGGAGCGCATTTATGGGCCGATCGCTTCGACGGCTCATTGGAAGGGATATTCGAGCTCCAGGATCGGGTGGCGTCAAGCGTCGCCGGGGTGATCGAGCCCGCCTTACAGGCGGCCGAAGCCGCGCGTACGGTCGGTCGTCCTACCGCCGATCTGCCCGCCTACGACCTTTATCTACGAGCCCATGCGATGATCTGGTCCTCGGCGCGGCAAATCTCGCAAGCGCTCCCCCTTCTGGAGCAGGCGATCGCGCGCGACCCATGTTACGGGCCCGCACTCGCTTGGGCCGCGTATTGTTGTTTCCGGCTGCTTCTCGATGGCCGCAGCGATGGATCCGGCTCACCGCCCGAAGGGTATTGATTTCGCCAGACGAGCCCTCGAAGTCGCGGGCGACGACCCCGGCATCCTGGCGAATGCTGCCCAAGCGCTCTCCTATTTTGGCGAGGACATCGGCGCCATGATGGCATTGGCCGACCGTGCGCTCGCGCTCAACCCGAATTTCGCGCGCGGCTGGCATATTAGCGGCGTCCTCAGAATGTCGGCGGGGCAACCTGACATGGCGATCGCGCATGTCGAGACCTCTTTGCGTCTCAGCCCACGCGCTCGAGTCGGCACAGCACTCGCCATCATCGGTGAGGCGCATTTCCTGGCTCGCCGCTTCGATGAGGCCGCGCCGTATCTACTCCTCGCGATCCAGGAGGACCCCAGCCTCAGCGTGCCGTATCGCTATCTTGCCGCCTGCTATGCCCATACGGGACGCCTCGCCGAGGTGCGCGAGATCATCACGCGGCTGCGTGTCATCAGCTCTGTCGTGATTCCGGACGCCAGCTTTCTGAGAAACGCCGAGCAGCGCGAGCTTTATTTGTCGGGGTTGCGCCTGGCGGCTGCGGAAACTTGACCACGCCCGGAAGATCCCATCGGCCCGATCGTTCCAGTATCGCCATCGCTCCGCTCTTCCTAACACCGCCGCATCCAACGCAACGACCACGCTGGGATGGGAATCGCAGTTCCCTTGCTGCTCGCGGGATTGCTTCGTCGCGGAGCCTGTATTCGAGCCGCGCCCAGCGCGGACCCAGGGGCTCCCGCGATGACTGGATTTGCATTGTGATCCCCCGGCGGCCGGCGCTTGCGTGGCGTTCCGGGGGAAGGCAATCTGATCCTGCTTCTTTGAACCTCCCGGGCCCAAGTGATGAAAATATCCGGTATTCGCTCTTCAATTGTTGCCCTTCCGGCCGACGAGCCGCTCGCCGGCGCTGCCGAAAACCCGAATGGCACACGACCGATCGTCACCTTGGAGGTCCAGACCGATGATGGGGCGGTCGGGGTCGGGGCCACCTATTTCGGCGGCGCGTTGACCGGCACCCTCAAAAGTGCGGTCGAGGAATTGGGCGCGCTGTGCGTCGGCGAGGACCCGGTGCGCGTCGAGGCGGTCACCGCCAAATTGCGCGCGGCCGCCGGCTCGGCCGGGCCAGGCGGCATCTTCAACCTGGCTCACTCGGCGCTCGATACCGCGCTGTGGGATCTGCGCGCCAAGGCGATGAACCTGCCGTTGTGGAAATTGCTCGGCGGGGCACGTGACCGGGTGCCGACTTACGCCAGCGGCGCCTTGATGCGCGGCCTCACGCTCGACCGGGTGGTGCAGGCCGCAGCGACGCTAAAGGACCGTGGCTGGCGCGAGATGAAGACCCAGATGGCGCTGCCCGGCGAGACTACGCCGGCCAAAGAGGTCGAGCGCATGCGGCGGGTGCGCGAGGCGATCGGGCCCGACATCAAATTGATGTGCGACATCAACCAGCGCTGGCGTCCGGAGCAGGCGATCGATATCGGCAAACGCGTCGAGGATGCCGGGGTCGGCCTTTTTTGGCTCGAAGACGTGACAACGGCCGACGATTTTGCCGGGCTCGCCCGTGTCACCGCCGCATTGTCGACACCGGTTGCCGGCGGCGAATATGTCTGGGGGATCGTGCCGTTCCGCCATATGGTCGAGAGGCACTCGGTTGATGTCGTGATGATCGATCTGGTGCGGGTCGGCGGCATCACCCAGTGGCTCAAGGTCGCTGGCATGGCCGAGGCGTTCAACCTGCCGGTCGTCAGCCACCTGATTCCGGAGGTTCACGTCCATCTGATCGGGGCGATCCCCAACGGGCTGACCGTCGAATACATGCCGTGGCTGGCGCCGCTCTTCGAAGAAGTCCCGGAGCAGCAAAACGGCGAGCTGGTGATGCCGACGGCACCCGGGCTCGGGCTCAAATTCAACAAGGCCACCCTCGATCGCTACCGCGTTGCTTGACCGGAGATGGAACGATGAAGATCTCGCGCATCCGCTCGCAGATCCTGGTCATGCCGCAGCAGGATCCACTCGCCAACACGCCGGAAGACCCGACCGCCGCCCGCCCGATCGTGATCGTAAAGCTCGATACCGATGACGGGATCGAAGGGATCGGGGTGACCCTCTACGGGGGTGCCATCAGTGCCTCGTTGAAGCGCGCGGTCGACGATCTGGGCGCTCTGACGATCGGCGAAGACCCGCTGCGTGTCGAGGCGATCGTCAATAAGCTGCGCGCCGCGGCCGGGGGTTCCGGCCCCGCGGAGATGTTCACGTGTACCGACCTATGCGAGCGGCGCTCTGCGGCGCAACCTGTCACTCGGCGAGGTCGTCGCGGCGGCTGGTCGCCTCAAGGACTTCGGCTTTCGCGAGATGAAGACGCAGCTCGCCCTGCCCGGCGACACGTCGCCCGCCAAGGAGGTGGAGCGCATGCGGCGGGTGCGCGAGGCGATCGGGCCCGACATCAAGCTGATGTGCGACATCAACCAGCGCTGGCGGGTCGAGCAAGCGATCGACATCGGCAAGCGCGTCGAAGACGCCGGGCTTGGGTTGTTCTGGCTCGAAGATGTGACGACGGCGGATGATTTTGCCGGGCTCGGCCGCGTCACCGCGGCACTGTCGACGCCGGTCGCGGGTGGCGAATATGTCTGGGGCATCGTCCCGTTCCGCCACATGGTCGAGGCGCGTTCGGTCGACATCGTGATGATCGACTTGGTGGGGGTCGGCGGCATCACACAATGGCTGAAGGTCGCCGGCTGGCCGAGGCCTTTAACCTGCCGGTGGTCCCCGAGGTCCATGTCCATCTGATCGGCGCGGTGCCAAACGGGCTGACTGTCGAATACATGCCTAGGCTGATGCGGCTCTTAAGAGGTGCCGCGGCCGCAGAATGGCGAGCTCGTCATGCCGACGGCACCCGGGCTCGGGCTCAAATTTGACCAGGCGACCCTGGATCGCTACCGCGCCGCTTAAAGCACAGCGACACCACAGGGGTTTGCGTCATTCCCGGACTTGATCCACGGCTGTCCGGCACATTTTGTGCTTTACGATGCGCACGGCACTGTATGTATTCGTGTTTGGACGTTGGGCACGTTCCGGGGCACGAAAGGGGACAATGCCGTGCGACATCAGAATACCGTATTTCACACAGTGCTGAAGCATCTTCCGTGGGATGAATTCGAGCGACTGGTCAAAGTGTATGGAGCCGACGAAGACGAGCGCGGGTTCACCGCGAAGACACAGCTTGTGGCGATGATCTACGCTCCGCTTTCCGGCGCGGCGAGCCTGCGCGAGATCGAGGCTGGTCTGAGCAGTCATCAGACGCGGCTCTATCATCTGGGGATCGGGCCAGTGCGGTGTTCGACCCTCTCCGATGCCAGTGCGCATCGGCCGAGCGGCGTGTTCTCCGATCTTTTTGCGGCTCTGGTGCAGCGTACGCAGCGGGAGCTGCGCCGTCAACTCGACGGCACCACTTACCTGATCGATTCGGCCTGTGTGGCGCTCAACTGCCGTAGCGAGCGTTGGGCGCGCTTCTCCGCTGCGGTCTGCGGTGCCAAGGTCCACGTGGTGTATGATCCCGATGCCGACCAACCGGTGTATTCGGCGTTCAGCGCGGCCAACGTCAACGACATCACCGCGGCCAAAGCGATGCCGGTCGAGGCAGGTGCCACCTATGTTTTTGATTTGGGCTACTACGACTATGCCTGGTGGGCCAAGCTCGACGCCGCCGCGTGCCGGATCGTGACCCGGCTCAAGCGCAACACGCCCTCGCCGTGATTCGCGAACAACCGTACCCGCGGGCAGCAACATCCTGACCGCATCGGTCATCTCCCGGCGCGACAGGCCAATAGCCGCAAAAACCCATTCCAGAAGGAGATCTGCGAACTCCAGGTCGTCATCGACAGCGGCGAGGTCTTGCGCATCCTGACCAATGACCTGACTGCTCCGGCCCAGGTCATCGCCGATCTGTACAGGCGGCGGTGGGCCATCGAACTGTTCTTCCGCTGGGTCAAGCAGACCCTCAAAATCAGCCGTTTTCTCGGCACCTCGGAGAACGCGGTTCGCATTCAAGTCGCTGTCGCGCTGATCGCCTTTCTGCTGCTGCGCTTGGCGCAAGCAACCCAAAAGGCAGTGACCAGCCCACTCGCTTTTGCTCGCCTCGTTCGCGCCAATCTGATGCACAAACGCGATCTGCGCGCCTTGCTCGAGCCTGATCAACCTCTGCCAATCAACAGAAATCAACTGGCATTCCCATGAGCAAAAACCGTGCCGGGCAGCCGTGGACTTGATCCGGGCATCCCAGCCGCCGCGGCGCGCCGGGCTGGCTCTCGCTCGCCTTGCTGGCGCTCGGACCCGGCGCCGTTGCCGCCGTAAAGCAATCCTACAGCATGCCGCGCCTGGGTCCCACGACCTATGCGATCATCCCAATTGCGAGCTGGTTAGGGTCGTCCTGGTCGGCGCCACCGCACTCGGCGAAAGCTGACCCTGACCAGCGCCTTGGGCGGCGGGCTGTTCCTCGCCGGCATCCTGCTGCACGGGTGAGTGCGCAAAGCCACCGCGGGATCGAACTGCGGCTGGTTGACCTGCCGCCGGCTCACCATGAGGTGCCAGACGGTTGGATGGCCTCTCTTAATTCCTCAGCAGCCAGCGACCGCTTTCGAGACCCACAGCGGCCGCTTAGCCATAGCCTACTAGGCAGTGAGAACCGCTCTTGATGCCTCGAGGCTGTCATTGGCTGTACGCACGTGGTTCGACTGAGTCGGCAACGAGGTAAGCAAGCTTCGCGCTGTGCGGGAGGAGGCCGTAACTCATTTGGCCGTGCTTATAAAGCGTCGAGCGAACGAAAACCGCCTGATTACCATGTGGGCCGCGCGCGGCCGTCTTGTATCGAATTTTTGTTGCGGCCTGCGGACAATGGCGCGCAAAATAACAGCCGTGAGCACGGATCTTCGGAAATGCGTCATGTCCTACATTCGCGAATTCTTGGATCAATAGCTTATGACTGAGAGAATCTCTCTAGCACAGAGGGAAACGAAATGGACGAAACAATCCAGTTGAGTGCGCCGAACTTGGCGCCTGAACAACTGCAAGACGTATCATCTTCACTCCTGAAGGACCTGGTCACGGAGCTTGGGCTAAACGCTCGATTTACGACCGAGGCGGGAAAACCCGGGGATAAAGGCGATCCGATCACAATCGGCGCGATCATCGTGTCCCTTGCGAAGAGTGGAGCCATCTTGGGGGTCATACGACTCTTGCAAACCTACATCCGGCGGGTTCCTTCGCTCGAGCTGACGGTTGCACGGCCCGATGGTCAGAAATTAACACTTAAATCAAACAATTCACGGATGAGCAGCTAGCCCAAACCGTCAGGTCAGTCCAAAATCTGATGGCTCGTTAGATGTTATGAGCGATGATACAAGATATGCTATCCTGATTGGCAATAGCGAATTTTTATTACAGTCAGGTCTTAATAACTTGCGATGCCCAAAAAATGATGTTGAGGGCATGTATGAGCTTATAACGTGCGTAGAAACCGGGCTTTTTCCAACTGCGACCGTCTCAAAGCTCATCAATCTTCCTCACTATGAAATCAACCGGCATATAAATATCGTTTCCAAAAGAGCGAATCCAAATGACGTTATATTTATTTACTATTCTGGCCATGGCAAGCAAGATATCGCGGGTCATTTGTATCTAGCTGCAGCGGATACATGTGTTGATACACTAGAAACTAGCTCGATTTCTCTTGCCGTTCTTAAAAATATTTTGGATTTATGTTCTAGTCGAAGAATTATTATTATATTAGATTGTTGTTTTGGTGGCGCGGCGGGTACTGCCTTTGTTCGGGGCTCGGCTGATGATCAGCTTAAAATGTTTTCCCGTGCTCAGGGAACGTATTTGCTAACGGCATCGACGCGGATTCAGACTGCCCAAGAGAAAGAAGGTGACAAGAATGCAGTATTCACCAAACATTTAATCGCGGGGATTAAGAGCGGGGAGGCCGATACCGACGGCAATGGTAAAGTGACGATGGACGAGGTGTTTAGTTACGTATATAAACACGTTACTTTGGAGGCTCCTCAAGAACCAGAGCGCTACTTCCTAGGCGCGCGAGGTGAACTAGTATTTGCAAAGACGCCGATAGCCAGCCAACGGCCAGGGCCATTGAGCGAGCTGGCGACCCAAACAGACGATCCGGCGGGGCCATTGCTTTTAGAGCATGTTCCGCTCGGTTCTTTATCGAAGTCGGCATGTCTCTGCGTGGCCGTCAGTCGCTTGGGCCGATTCTGTGGGGTCGGATACGAAGATGGGACTGTGGGCATCGTCCATCTGCTCACCCGAAATATCAGTTTCCAACAACGGGAGGGGTCCAGAGGTATCTGGGATATAGCGTTCAGCCCAGCCGGAAATCAACTCGCTTGGGTGAATGCCAATTCCGAGGTCGTTTTATATGAGCTAGAAAAACAAAAGTTCAGCTATCACAAAATAGATCGCGGAAGATTAACTAACATTGTGTTCTGCAATGAACAGATGGCGGCATGTTGCACACGAGAAGGATCAATTATTTTGATGGATGTAACAACCGGTGTAACGGATATACACGATCTTCTCTCAAGCTCTATCAGAACGTTTGCCTATTACCAGCGGGATAATTTATTGTCCATCAGTGGAAAACGAAACCGGCTTTCGCTATTCGATATCAATAGTCGTGCCTTTATCTTCGATATGGAGACCGAATGGGCGTGTCCTTCCGCAATGACCTTTATGGCAGACAAGGTTCTGGCTTGCGGGTTCACCACGGGAGAGATGCAAGTGGTGGATTTAGAGAGCCGCTCGGGTCGAGAAAAGGAGCAGCATTCCGATTGGGCGATATCCGGAATTAGCTTCAATACTCGAAGCCAGTTACTGTTGGGGATAGATGGAACTCCTGTATTGCGTGCTTTGGATCCCAAATCGCTGCGCATTGTGAGCCAAACACAACTTCCGAGCCCCGTAACATGCATGACGTGTGACGAAACGACTTCCATGATTGTTACCGGTTGCCGCGATGGCAACATTTATTTAGTTCGGCAATTTGCCGGACTGCGTCAGCCAAAACACATTGAACTAGTTTGAGGGATACTCTTTCAATGGAGATAAGAATTCCGATAGACGCGGAAACCGCTAACGGCAAAACTGTAATCCGCCGTATTCCGTTCACTATCGGGCTATTAAGTGACTTATCCAATGGCAAACACGAAAGAAGGTTTCGTCACAGGCGGTTTAGAGAGATTAGCGCAGCATCATTTAATGAATATCTAGGTAATAGAAACCTCAAAATCGAAGCACGAATATCGTATCCAACTAGCAAGCTGATCGCGACTTGGCGTCGCGATGGGTGCGTGCTTGGTGTCGGCGCTGGCATCGCACAGGATTACGCGACCCTGGGCCAGATCGGGTTCTCCGAACGCTCGGGCTACACTGCCATCGGCACGGTATGCAACCTCGCCGCCCGGCTTTGTGCGAAGGCCAAGGATGGGCAGATC
>Ga0310909_10002045_pt1 | contig 12248 bp, 9 predicted proteins | sample GREbulkMGT000H_FD_203449 | JGI IMG/M metagenome (GOLD analysis project Ga0310909, IMG submission 203449) | Lab enrichment of tropical soil microbial communities from Luquillo Experimental Forest, Puerto Rico - GRE.bulkMG.T000H | ecosystem: Environmental > Terrestrial > Soil > Tropical forest >... | reverse complement strand
AAGTGTGGCCGGCGCCGATGGCCAATGCGTTGTCGCGTGCGAGGGCGAGGGCGGCTTCGTCATTACCCGACCAGCGCACCAGCCGCTTACCGGAGGCCTCGCAGAAGGCTAGCCCGAAGCGGATGCCCGGAACCGCGCCCACCAGCGCCTCGTGGAGGTCTTCCACGGTCTTGATAAAATGCGACTGGCCGAAGATGAAGTTGGCGGCGTCCGGCTTGACGACCGGCACCACGGTGAGTTCCATGGTAGCGCTCCTGCAGGGTGAGCTACGCAATCCATGGTAAGCCGCCGGAAGGTGATTTCAAGTCCCTACAGGCGGCCGATTTCGCCCCTTACCACGCTGCCACCCACGTTTCGGCTTGCGGCGCAAAGCTCGGCAATCCCTGAAATGCGGCGCCTCTAGGTTCATTCGCAGCTGCTCACAACCGTGCCCCCATGCGCGTCGATGATGGAGCGGTAGATCGAGAGGCCCAACCCTATTCTGCTAGACTTGGTCGTGTAAATTATAGCGGCGCACCAGCGCTGATTGCTCGTACGACTCGATCATTGGTAGCTGGATAGCTTCGCCTCTTTCCGTGTGCCACCGCTTGAGCCGAACGTTCACGGGTAGAGTTGTGCTCAATCGGTACGGAAGCGAATCCGCTGTGCGATTGAATGCGGGATCAAGCCCCGCCATCCGTGAGGCCGCGCTGGTCATTGGCGCCCTGTCGCGTCGCAATCCGGGAGGCCTGGCGACCGTTCACCGAGGAATGTCGGGTACGTGCAGGTCGCGGATGCTTCACAGCCGTGAAACTCACCGCCGAGTGAAATCCCCCGGGAGAGCGACAGATTTCGATACCCTTAGTCCTCACGGAGCTCCGAACGCTTGCATCCTCTCTTCGCCGCTTAGGAACCGATGGTTCGCAGACTCACCGCTGGAGGGAGATGGATTCGAACTTTTCGTACCGCCGCACGAAAGCGCCGGGTTTCTGAAGGCGCGCCGGGTATCGCGGGTGGCTCTAGCACCGGCACGAATGATTTTGGCGGCTTGCGCCGCTGTCGATACCTGGCGTCGTGATGGTCCGTTCGGTCGATTGTGTGCCAGAGCTCGGCGACCCTCCCCGGCAATCTGACCCCTACGCCCGCCGACCTCTCGCGGTAGCGGTTCGAGCAGCAGCGGTTGGCGGTGGCACCTCGACGACGGCCGCACGGTGACGATGAAGGCGGGCGACATCTGGGTGCAGCGCGGCACGATGCACGCCTGGGTCGCCAAGGGCTTTTGCAACCGGTGGATTGGCCTCCAACGGCAAGGAGATCACGATGATGGCCATCCTGGAGGCGATGCTCATCAACAAGATGATCATCACGAGCGCCGGAGGGACATTCGGCTTCGGCGCAAGCGCAACAACCGGATCAGACTCGCCCGGGATTGACGAAAGGGAACTCGCAACCGCCCGCGCTATCCGCGTCTCGGCAATTTATTCGGCTTCCGACGAGATTGGCGGTCCGGCCAAGCTCAAGATCGAAACGCGCGTCAATGTCAAGGTCGAGCAGACCTCCAACACCTCGATGCTGACCTTCTCGATACCGCGGCTCATCAACTACTCTTCGACAATTTTCGATCTTGAGTCGGAACGCCGCATTCTCCGCTTCGAGCCGACTCCCTGACCTGAACGGCGAGACCAAAATAGCCAGAACAAAAGCAGCAGCCCGATCATCCCGCTACCTTACGGGGTTCCGTCACCTCAGAAACGTGGATAAGGTTATCGGTACACACACAGCTGGGTTCGGACGAGATGCGAATCCCCTTCATGGGCAGCACGCCGCTTCCACCCACGCGCGCGCAGGTGCAGTCGCTACTGTTATGATCATTCGCGACCCCGAAATTAATTTCGAACAGTTGTGGGAGACTTTCCACAAGAGATATCCATTTTTCGAGCTGAGGAATGTCGACTGGAAGAAGCAGCACGATATTTTCAGACCAAAAGTCACAAGCGAGACCAGTGATGATGAGCTCTTCGATATTTTATGCCTGATGCTCGACCCGTTGGATGACGGGCATGTCGAGTTGGAAGCAAACGCATGTGGGGGTGGGGAGGAACGATACTTCAACCCGGAGCCTAAGCCGAGATTCTGGCAGGAATTCTCGAAGCAAGAGATTAAGCGGCTCTTCAAAACGACTGAGAAGACTCTTGTCGCCAACGGTTTCGGGCAATTAGCAGAGACCGAGGCCTGGATGCTTCATTATAGCCGTTCTCGGGCATATGGTTACCTGCGGATCCTCGAGCTCGAAGGCGTTAGCGAGTGGAGATTGACTGGCGCTCTGGACACGATTGCCCGTGACTTCAAGTACTTTGACGGCTTCATCATTGATATTCGTGACTGTCCCGGCGGACACGATAATACTGCAATCACGATCATCAATCGGTTTTGCGACCGCAAGCAAGTCGCCTTCCACAGGAAAACGAAGATTGGCCCGGGCAAAGACGACTTCACGCCCCTGAAGACGTGGTACATTGAACCGCAAGGTCACGCCCAATTCGTCGGACCGATCGTGCTCCTGACATGCGATTCTGTTTTCAGCGGTGGGGAAGCCTTTGCGCTGGCGATAAAGCAGTTGCGTCATGTTATGATCATGGGCGATCACACCAACGGCATATTCTCGTACCAACTCGAGAAGAAACTCCCGAATGGATGGCGGTACCGCTTGTCGTACCAGAAGTATTTTTCAGCTGACATGGTGTGCTATGAAGGCAAAGGCGTACCAGTCGACATCCAGCTATGCAACAGAAAGGATGATATCAAAGAAGGCGTCGATCCTTTAATTACCCGGGCGCTCAACGTCTTAAAGTCCAAAATGCGGGTGGGTGAATGAGAGATGGTTGAACTGCGCGCACCCCTTCGCCCACCGCGACTGTATTAGGGGCGCAAATCATCAAGGATCGATCTCCCCTATGTGGAACCGTTGCGCCTTCGATCGCCCGGGTAGTTGCCATCACCCTTCGAGGCTCGCGCGATCACACCACCACGCTTAAACACCTGCTTTCGCCTTAGGGCGCAAGATCGGGCATGAATTTTACCAGGAGTTCGGAGGCCGCAAGCTGAATCGCGTAAATTTCCAGTGTGTGCCTGCCGATGAAACGCATCACGGCGGCTATGGGCTCTGGCGGTTGGATTCGACTTGGACCGCGCATAAACAGACAAAGGCCAACCGACAGGACACCGATTTCTAGGATGAAGACGGTGAATTGGATCGGAGGGAACGTGAATTCCTTCTGCTCCTGCCAGAAGTAGACGACCGCAGCGACAATGCAGGCCAGCAGGCGCATCAGGCGCGGGTTCTCTGTCATCCAGATCGGCCGGTGACCAGACTCAAGCTTCGCCGGGGCCGGCAGCCGATCGCCGCTCCCGTGCTGGCGCTGGAAAAGGCCGAACAGGGCCCACAACCACCCCTCCGCGCCATAATCGACCAACTTTTCCGCAGGCGGCACCACCACGAGAAGGGCAACGACGAGAAACGCAAAGGCCGCCCAACCGTAGTGCCGTACAAGGCTATTTACATAGGGACGTGCGATCCGAATAAGTGCGAAGCTCAGGAGAATGTTCGGCGCCACCCAGGTCCAATCGGCGTTCCAGCTATCGAGCACTGTCAGGATGACACCGAGCCAGATCCAGTAGAGCGGAACGGTCCGGCTCTCCGCGTAACCCACCAGAAAGAAAAATGGGGGGGCCCCAAGACGGGCGAAAGTGGTCCACCAGCCCTCGTCTTCTACGAAAAAGTATCCGAAATGGTCAATCGAGACGAAGATGATTGCTGCGGTCTTAAGCCAGTCGGTCGTGTCAACTGCGGGAGTCGCACTCGTCGAACTCGGGACATCGTGCTTTTCGCGCGCGAGTGTGACCATGACGATAGCTCATTTGCAGCTGAACGGGTGTGTTCTTTACGACCAATGTGGCTTCGTGCAGCTTAAACTTTCGTATGAATACACATCTCATTCACGCAGGATCAAGGGAACCATCATGAATTTCGGACAGGCGATCAGCTCTGAAGTTGCGGTCGACCAGGTCCGGTGCCGGACGCTTGCCGTCCCTCACTGTGGTGGTGGCGAACTAGCGTCGACTCACGCCGACAAGTCCCGCGGCCGCCATCGATCGGGCGATGCGCTTGCGGCCGACGCGAACGCCGTTCGCCTTCAACTCGGTAACCGCCGCGAATGCCGAGCGTCGCTGCCTGAGTCTTCACCTCGACTCCATCGGAGTGGCTGATCTGGCCGCCGACGTAGCGTAATGCGCCTTTGACCGCCGATACGACCGCGCTTCCGCTCTTGTAGTCCTGGCGGGTGATGATTGGCAGCGAGCGAACTTGATCTGAGCTTTGTCACGACCCGCGGCTTATAGTGCTGATCAGGCCGCAAATTGGGGTGTCTCGGCGGAACTGTCTCTCTTGCCCGGATCTGGAGCGGCTATGCTTCTGCTGGAGCGGCGGACTCCTGCGCAACGTCAAACACGGGGAGTGAAGGTTTGGCACCTACGGGTTCCGCCGGGCTCCCCTCGTAGGTTGCAGTAAGCATATTCATATCCTTCAGAACCATGGACAACGGCAATAGTGTTGTGTTCGGCTGAATGACCGCTCCGCCCATCACGGTGGCGCCAAACCCGACGGTGCAGCTATTCTGGATCTCGGTTCGCTTCACCTGCAAATTCATGTTTTCGAACGTATGAAGCTGTAGGAACCCATCGATCATACAATCGTTGCCAAAGCTCACTGCGTTCCAGTCGGAACATTGCATTGGCCGGGTTATGATTGTCCGGTGGCCGATCCTGCATCCCATCCACCTCAGAACAGGATTTGAGAGGATGGTGCCGGCGCAAAAATCCAAGGGCCTCCGGCACCAGATGAAAAAGCAATCCTGCGCGAAGAAATAAGCAAAGTGCCGCCAAGACCAAAATGGCGTCGCGTGATTGGCTCCCCATTCCTTGCCGACGAAAGCCTTCTTGACCGCCATGCTGAAAAGAACGAGGCTAACCGCCGTAAGCACCAGAGCAATGACAGCGCCGATTATGGGGTGCCAGCCCAACCGGAACAGACAAACGTACAGAACCATGAAAACAAGCGTCTCCGCGATGCGCAGAATGCCGATACTGAAGAAATCGAACAACAGCACGCGCGTGAGGAACAGACGCAAGCCCGGCGGCTCGTGAGTTCTATTCTGAGCCTCGAACGACGCGCTGGCAAATTTCACAGGTGGATTGCCGGCCACCGTGATTGGATCGCCAAGCCGCGACCGCACCTGACGTCGGAACCTTATATCGCTGCCAGGCGTGGAGACGCCCAGGAGAAAATTGGACGGGAAGTGTCCGCCTTCGGCCACGCAGTTATTACTGCTGAAGAAGTTGCGGGGCATGTCGAGTTGGCGCAGCTTGCAGTGCTCGGCGCCGTAATCGAGCATGTTCGTGAAGCTTCCATTGGACCAGAAGACCTGCGAGTCGGCCGTAGCAAGCTCGGGCACGAGATTGATCATGAGGTCGCACTCGGAGGCGCCCACTCGTCGGAAGTGCATGCCGGCAAGGGCCCGCAGGTATTGCCCCATGATGGTCCAGGTCCACAGTCGCTGAATGCGATTCATCAAATTCATTCGGTATAGAAGGAGAGCACATTTCAGTCCACGCGATGGGTAGAGCCCGGGAGAAACCGCCGTGAAGCGCACGAAGACACAGACGAGCAAAGACGTCAGGACGATGCTAGCCCAGGCGGTAATGAACGCGTAGAGGGTGACCTGCCAGAGGATTTCGGGCAGCGGCGTCACCATAAGGTGGAGACTGAAGAGCTCGAGCTCGCCGGCGGGTATCAAGCGGATTGCAAGCCACGTAAGTGTGACAGCGGGTACGACCAGCAGGCAAAAGGACAGGAATGCCTGCATGACTATGTTGACGGTCTCCAGCAACCAGATCGGATAGGCGTACCGACAAACTTTCGCTGTTCGCTTCAGCTCGGTGCAGCTGCCGACGAAGCGCGCCGGAGCCCCTTCCCACATCTCGTGTGCGCCGACGTCGCTAAGGATGGGGGTGAATGGAGTGATCCAAGAACCCCGCCCCACCGTCACGTTGTTGGCAACCGCGGCTCGCATCCCGATCTTGCAACCGCTTTCGAGGTGGACCGGGCCGACGTGCAGATCCTGTCCCGACCAGCTCGTTGTTTGAATGTAAGCTCCGGTCTGAATCGCGACGTCGTCATCGATTGTAATCAAGTCCAAGGGTCCGGACAGATACGCATCGTGAGCACACTGAAGGTTTTTCCCCACACGCGCACCGAGTTGACGCAACGCGAATGCCATGAGAGGCGCGCTGCGAACTGCGGCGAGAGGGAGGAGAACGGAATTTTCGAGCCTACCAATGCACCAGACCCGCAGGTGCATCCTGCTCCATTTGGGATAGACGCCTGGGGTCACACCGTTTCTGTAGATGTGGCCGCCGATTACGAGCTTGATGCCCATGACCCATAGGAGGTTGGCGAAGGGCACAACAAGGCTGATCAAGTACAGCAGGAAGCCGACTGCGACGAGCGACCAGACGCTGACGGTTGCGAAGGTGCCGAAATCGTCGACGTCGACAAAAAGGATGACGCTGGCGAGAACGGCGAGAGTCGGAAAATACAGGAGCGTTGCAAAAAGCACTTGCAGGCTGGTGAAGTATCCGATGGGAAGCAACTCTGCTGCAGCCTCGTCGCGCTCCGCCCAGCGCGCTTTCGACTTCGAAGGAGCCGCGGAGGCCTCAATCTGCTCCACGATCCGCGGCCGACAGGCTATCTTGCGCACGGTATCGCAGTCGCTGAGCAACGCCCGGACCGGCACGCCCCATCCTGCCGACTGCAGTTTTTGAGCGAGTCTTGCAATGGCGATCGAGTGGCCACCGACGTCGACGAACCGGTCGTCGGGCCCGAGCGGCACCTCGAACACTTGCCGGCAGATGGCCAGCACTTCCTCACACTCCCGCGTGGTAGGGGTCAGGGACTGAGGCGGCGCGACCTCTGCCTCGCCCATGTTGACGAGCCCAACCCTATCGTAATCGCCCCCCCGACCCACGCCGTTCCCCAGGAACTTCGACAAGTTCGGCAAGCGCTTTCGGTCGATCTTTCCCGAAATCGGCTGCATCTCGAATTTTTCTACGAGGAAGATCCTGGTCGGAACCGAGACCGCTGGAAGTTGCTCGGCAAGCGTCGCTGTCACGCGGGCAAGCCACGCCGCCGGCGCCGGAGCGACTCCCGACATCGCGCCTTCGGACACCGAGGGCGCGACTACGAACGCGACAAGGGCCTCGTTCTGATAGTCGAGAACAGCGGACTCGACCTCGCTGAACTGGGTTTGAAGAATGTCCTCGACGGCTTGTGCCTCGACTCGGTGCCCTCGCACTTTCAATTGTGCGTCGATACGGCCAAGAAAATGCACGCGTTGCGTTTGAATATCGATTTTGCATTTGTCCCCCGTGCGGTAGAGGCGGCCGAACTGAGGATGTGTAACGAATTTCTGAGCGGTCTGTTCCGGGAGGTTGCGGTAGCCTCGCGCGACGTGCACCCCGCCAATGCAAAGCTCGCCCTCCTCGCCATGGGGCAGTGGACGCGGCTCGCCGACCTCGAGGATGACGTAGGTGACGCTGGCGAACGGCGAACCGATGGTGATAGGCTCTCCAGGCTGTAAGCTTTGGCGGCTCGTGTCGGTGCTCGCTTCGGTCGGCCCATAGGTGTTGATGATCTGCCGCCTCGCCCGGGTCCAGGGCTCCACCAGCGCGCTTGGGAAAGCTTCGCCCGCCGCCACGATGTATCGGCATATGGGATAAGGCAAATCCACCTCGGGAGTTGGCGTCAGCGTGGTAAGCAGCACCGGTGGACAGAACAGCACAGTGACCTCAGCCTCGCGCAGAATTGGCGCGAGGTCCGGGCCGGACCGAGTCTGATCCTTCGTCAGCATGACGACAGCGCATCCTGACACCCAGGCGCTGTACATTTCGGAGACGCTGCCGTCGTAGCCTAACGACGAGGTGAGCGACGTCGCATCTATGCCCGGCACGAGATCGAAATAGTCGGCGTAGCTGAGCGCCAGGTTCACGTAACCCGCATGCGGGCACTCCACGCCCTTCGGCATTCCCGCGGTTCCGCTCGTGTAAAAAATCGTGGCAAGGCGTTGCGTGGGATCGTCCAGCCACGTCGGCGGTGTTCTTGGCTTGATGTCCTTCTCCGCTATCTCCAGGACATCGAGCGTCGGCAGGTCGCGAAATCTCCTTTGTCCGCGCGTGAGAACGAGCACAGGCTGTGCGTCGCGCAGCATGTGGGTGATCAGGACCTCGGGCAAGGTCGCATCAAGGAACATCAAGGTGCCGCCAGCCCTGAGAACGCCGAGGTGAGAGGCCACGATCTGCCAATTGTCCTGTGACATCGCCACGCCGACGACCTGGTCGGGACCAGTGAGGAAAGCCGAAACGGCCGCGGCAATGGTTTCGGCTCGCGCGTCGAGCTCAGCGAAGGTCAGCGACTCGCCGGTGTGGGGTATCTGCAGAGCAGGAAGGTCGTGGAATCTCTTCGCCGAGCGGCTGAAAATCTCCGTGAGCCACCTGACGCCTCGCTGATGCGGCACATTCAACAAGTGGCGATCGCCAAAAACATCGGTCAGGCTATATCGGCAGTTGTCCCGCCCCGGCAGCTCCTGTGCCGCCCAGAGATGCCGTCTCCAGGCGACGAACGTCAGCACAAGAAAGAGTGCGACGGCGGTCGCCACCACGATTGCCACCACTGCGTCCCCCCCTGGAGCCCGAAAGCTCCGGATCCCCATGCGTGAGGGTCGACGTTAGCCCCCAAGAGCGTTCTTCTCAGGACCAGGCTATCAATCGAAGTATCGATCGAGCGTGCCCCTCCGGCGGATATCCAGGGTAACGCAGTGCGGTCCACCCCCCAACAATTTCGAGTGTCGCAATCTGAGAGGTACTACATCGAGGCCGTTAGTCTCGAGGAGCTTGATGAGGGACTTCTGATTGTGATCCACGACGACAAGATTCGGGTTGATACTGAATGCGTTCATATCGATCCAGTCGCTGCCGATGCTCTTGCTCAAATAGTCGCCGTCGTACCTGTCGGTGTTCTCCATCGGTGGACTATAGATAATCTTCCACTGCTTCAATATTGCCGGAATGGTCTCGTCGCTCAGGCGACCTGGATTGCAGAGCGCCAGGCCGGGACGCAGAGCCACGATTGTGGAGTCGATGTGGCTCCCGTAATACACGTCCTTGAGGAAATGCACTCGAAACTTGTCGCCTAGAATCGCCTGCAGCCAATGCCCACCCAGCTCGTTGCCGGTTGCGCTGACCAGGTAGATCAAATCCCTCCCGAACCGCAGCACATTTGCCGCATCGAAAGCCGGCTCGTCGTTAAGCGGCGTCGGCCGATTGAGATCAGCCTCGAAAAGCGAGTCCAAAAGCATGGGCCTTGGGGCGCTGTACCACTTTGCGCCAGATCTCATATAATCGATTAGCAAAGCCCGATAGCTGAACGTTTCCTGGGCGCGGCTGCGAATGACATTGGGTGTTTCAATAATCTGGTCGCCAATGACAAGGAGAATGTCCCGGGGGGAATAATTGTAGTAGCCTTGCGCTTCCCAATGAATTGTAGAAAATTTGGCTTCGTGCGGCCACGTCTCCGGGCGTTTTACAGTGACGCCGGACGAGGCTAAAACCTTCACGAATTCGTTCAGATCCTCTTCCGTCTCCTCTATGACCTTCTGCGGAAACGGGCCGCGCGGGATCTCCGCCAACGAGCGGTCGGAGAATTCAGCTAACCGACTGCTTCGGTCTGGTGTCGGGTATCGCGCATTCAGCGGATTGCCTACTATGACTTCTTCCAGGGGGTCCCACTCATTGCAGCTCCATACCCTCGACATGTGCGACGTCCCTCCTCCCTGTGCTGGATGAGATCGATTTCCGCTCTGCGCAAACGCGCTAGCAAGGTCTTATCCGTCAATTGGTTGGCGCAGCAAGCAGGGCTTCCCCACTGCCTTAGGATCACCATCAGCTGGCTGAACCGCTGGTGGCTCGACCCGAGCACCCGGTGGCGCAATGGGGAAAATCGCACCGCGGCTCGCGTTCGAAATTGGCGTGCCGGGTCGCCCAATCGGGGCTTCCTCGGTGCGAGTCGTCCTAGCAATTGTCGTGATGGAACAAATCACCTACGTCGGCGAGTTGGCGTACCTCCAGCCGTCGGGCTGCTCCGGCGTGCGCTAAGGCCGCCGCATAGCCCGACGGCACCGGAACGTCGTACAAACTCCAAGGACCCGAGCCGTCCGGTAATCGGACGAAACGGGCCGCCTCACTTTGCTGGAGCGAAACCTGAAAGTCGTGCAGCGGCCCAGACAGACCGGTTCCCACGGCCTTCACGTACGCCTCCTTGCGGGTCCAGCAGCGAAAAAACGCGAGCTCCTGCTCCGCTCGAGGCAGCTTGGCTAACTCTTCCGCTTCCTCTGGCGAGAAGAACCGTGCCGCGACTGCCGCGAGGTCGGCGAATGGACGGATTTCCTCGACATCGAGGCCTAGCTCACAACCAACGGCGAACGCGAAGGCAGCGACCGAGCCCGAGTGCGAAACATTGAAGCGGACGGGTCCTTGGATGACCGGCTTGCCGTTTGGGCCGTAACGGATTTCAACTGTGTTTGACGCAATTCCAAGATAATATCCTAACAGAGAGCGTAGCACGCCGCGTGAGAGAATGGATCCGGTACGCAAGCCCGGCGCGGCCATCTTCTCGGCCCGCGCAAGTTCACAGTCGGAGAGAATCCCAGCAAGTTCCGAAGTGATATCCGCGGCAGACTGCAAAGGAACAGTCCACAGGTGCACCTCGCCGTGGGAGAGACTGCGTGGTATTCTCGGTTCATCGGCGGACGGAACCCATTTCGGCATGCGCTACTCAACCTACCATTTAGATTTCCACCTCAAGCCTCATTTGCGACGTCCCTTGCTCGGGCGCAAATGGCGGACTCATTTTCACCAGAACCTGAGGCCCGCGCACCGTCACAGCATCAGTGGCGCGTGCTACACGGATGGGCGGCCGGATCATACGTATACTACTGGGACTCCTGCTGTCACAAGGTAATCACATTGTAACACGGTCCCTGGTGAGCTTCGAAAAGTTTGGGGGTTGATCGGGATAGGGCGAACCTCGCGGTGCCACCCCTCAGCCTGCTCATTGACGCTTTGTTGACGCTTTGGCGACCATGATCACCGCGGCGCCGAAAACGCCACCCAGTTCACAGGCGGGACCGCCCCTGAGATAGCGCGGCATCGTTGTCTGCGCCCTCTGTGTCGGGAGTGCAGCGGATAGAAGACCCGAGAGGGGAAGAAGCTCGCGCCTTCCTGTGAGGTGTTTTCGGCTCCCGGCGCCCGCGCTGTTCGCGGGGGTCACGGCCCGAAAAGCCGATCACAGGAACTTCAAATGACCTCCCCTTATCTCGACAATCCCGCTGTTCCCGCTCGCGGATGCCCTTAAAGCGGGCGTTAAGGCGTTGTGCGATACCGTGTCGCCGGCTATGCTCGATTATCCTGACCCCTCGCCGCCCAGCGAGGACTATCGACAACTGGCGCACCGGCTTCGCGAATTGGCACAGGAAACGCGCCGGCCCTACGCTCGCCAGGAGTTAATCAGGCTGTCGGGGATTCCTGAGCGCCGGGCGGACCACCTGGAAAGGCGCGCCGACTAAGGTCCAGGGCTTCAGCACCCTCGCCCCCGCTATGCTCGCCATGTGTCGTAACTTGTGACCGTCGCCCACACCTCTGTGGCCGCGCTAGTTCTGCCCTTGCGCCGGCTTCCAGCAATATGAAAATGGTCGCTAAATCAGCGTCGCCGGAGGGCGAGGAGACCCAAGGCTGTCCATCCCAGCATCAAGGCAGCGCCACCAACTGGCGTCGCCCAGCCGAACCGCTCCACCCCGGTCAGCGCAAGGACAAACAGGCTACCGCTGAACAGCACGATGCCACCGGCAAAGCTCCAGCCCGCGACGACCGCCGCACCCCGTCGCGGTTCGCGCCCTTGGGCAAAGCCGATGACTGCAATCAGCGCCGCCGAGTGGACCATGCCGTAAAGCGCGCCGATCCGCAGCAGTTCAGCCGCCTTCGCATCGCCAACGAGATGTGTGGCGAGCGCACCAACCGCCACCGATGAAACACCGCCGAGCCCAGCGATTGCCAGCCACAGCCGGATCATCGGCGATCACGATTATTACAGTTATTCGCGATCG
>Ga0310909_10002040_pt1 | contig 12263 bp, 8 predicted proteins | sample GREbulkMGT000H_FD_203449 | JGI IMG/M metagenome (GOLD analysis project Ga0310909, IMG submission 203449) | Lab enrichment of tropical soil microbial communities from Luquillo Experimental Forest, Puerto Rico - GRE.bulkMG.T000H | ecosystem: Environmental > Terrestrial > Soil > Tropical forest >... | reverse complement strand
ACCTCACCCGCTCGCGAAGTGGAGCAGGCACGGCTGATCCGCGAGGCGGTCGGTCCCGACATGGATTTGATGTGCGACATCAACCAGCGCTGGCGGGTCGAGCAGGCGATCGACATCGGCAAGCGCGTCGAAGATGCCGGTGTCGGCCTCTATTGGCTCGAGGATGTGACTACGCACGACGATTACCCCGGGCTCGCGTGGGTCGCCGAGGCCCTCGCGACGCCGGTCGCCGGCGGCGAATACCTCTGGGGTATTGCGCCGTTCCGCCACATGCTCGAAGCCCGCTCGGTGGACATCGTGATGATCGATCAAGTGCGCTCCGGCGGGATTACACCATGGCTCAAGATCGCCGGCATGGCCGAAGCCTTCAACCTGCCGGTGGTCAGCCACGGGGTCCCGGAAATCCACGTCCACCTGGTCGGCGCCGTCCCCAACGGTCTGACCGTCGAATACATGCCCCGGCTGTTCCGCCTCTTCGACGAAGTGCCGGTGCCGCAGAACGGCGAGCTGGCGATGCCGGCGGCCCCCGGGCTCGGGCTCAAGTTCAACGAGGACGCGATCAGGCGATACGGGGTCGCCTGACGGCCTCCCTCCTTTCCCTCTCCGCGCGCCCTCCGCCCGGCGCATCTTGCCTGGACGGAGATCCTTGCCATATAGCAGGATTGGAGTATTTGTCAATTAATTAATTGCGTTATTGGCAATGATCGGACGATGCCGAACGGCGATCGGACGGTTTTGGGGCTTCCCTGCCGGTTCCCTGCCAGGCCTTCAATTGTTGGTAAACCTCTTACCTAAGTCTATGATTGCATGCGGTTCTCAGCGCAACGGGAGCTCCAAAAACATTTTTCCCTGAGGTTTCCCGTGCGGCAGGGAAAGAGGAGAGGCGTTCACGCCGCCATCGCGACATGAAGTTGGTGAAAGCCGCGTTCGAGATCCTCGATCAGATCCGCCGGGTCTTCGAGTCCGATGTGGAGCCGCAGAGTCGGGCCCTCCGCCGTCCAGCGCGTCGCGGTGCGGAGGCGTTCGGGATCGGTCGGCAGGATCAGGCTTTCAAACCCGCCCCAGCTGGAGCCGATGCCGAACAGATCGAGCGCATCGATCATCGCGTGGACCGCCTCTTTCGGCGCCAGCTTGAGAACCATGCCGAAGAGCCCGCTGGCGCCGAGAAAATCGCGCTTCCACAGCGCGTGGCCGGGGTCCTCGGGCAAGGCCGGATAGAGGACGCGCGACACCTCGGGTCGGGTCTGCAGCCAGCGCGCTACGGCGAGCGCGTTCTTTTCGTGCCGCTCGAGCCGCACCCCCAGGGTCCGCAAACCGCGCAACGCGTAATAGGCATCGTCGGGCGCCGCGCAGTGACCGAGATCGGCGGCCATCGTGCGCACCTTGAGATACATCTCCTCGGTGGTGATAACCGCACCGAGGATCACGTCGGAATGACCGACGATGTACTTGGTCGCCGCGTGGATCGAAACATCGACGCCGCGGAGAAAAGACGGGAAGAGGTAGGGCGAAGCCCAGGTGTTGTCCATCAGCACCTTGGCACCGGCCTCGTGGGCTGCGGCGGCGATCGCGGGCACATCCTGCACCTCGAAGGTCAGCGATCCCGGCGATTCGACGTAGACGACCTTGGTGTTCGGACGGATCAGCCGAGCGATGTCCTCGCCGATCAGCGGGTCGTAATAGGTCGTAGCGACACCGCAGCGGGTGAGCACCCTTTCGCAAAAGTTCCGTGCCGGCCCGTAAGCCGTATCGACCATCAGCAGGTGGTCGCCGCATTTAAGACAGGCCTGCAAGGGTGCGGTGATCGCGGCCAGGCCAGAAGACATCAGCATTGCCCGGTGGCCGCCCTCGATCGCCGCCAACGCCTCTTCGAGCGCGAAAGTGGTCGGCGTGCCGAGCAGACCATAGCGGACCACATCGAAGCGCGTCCTTGGGTCGCGCTTCTTTTCCCATTCGGCCATGTTCGACGATAGGATCGTCGAGGCGTGATACACCGGCGGGTTGACGGCGCCGTGTTGCCCTTCTGGATGGCGGCCGAGATGGGCCAGGAGCGTATCCTTGCGGTAATTCCTTGGCCCACCGTCGCTCTTCATGAGGTGCACTCCGCCGTTCCGATGCTGCTCCGAGCCCGATATGCCCTTGCAGACCTGAATATTAGAATCATTTAGGACTGCTGCCCAGCACCACCAGGGGCGCTGCCGCTTGCAATCGCCAGCCAAGCAGCCGAGAATCCCGGGCCGTTCGCGGACGGTGTCGACCGCGAACCAACAATCTGGCCATTAACAGGCGAGAGGCACCGGTGAGATCGGGAATTCTAGCCCTGACGGTCGTCCTGGCGGCGTGTTCTTCCAGCACCACGCCGGTTCCACCCTCGGATCCAACGGCATCCGCGGCGCTCCTTAAGAGGGATTGTGCGGACCCGAAGTGGAAGGAGGAGAACCTCGGACTTTGGTACTCGGTTTGCCGTCAGCCCCTGCGCTGGTGATCGCCGGTCCACAGGTGCCGACCCACTAGGCTCAGAACTTCTTGAAGCATTCCTTGCCGGAGCCCTCAAGCGCTTTGCAATCCGCAGGGGTTGCCTGCGACTTCGGGGTGATTTGAATGGCAAAACTTCTACCATCCTGGCAGCGCACGCTCCAATACGCATAGCCCTTTGCCTTGCCGGTCGTCGTTACCCCCATCGGAAAGGGCGATTCTCCGACGCAGCCCTTGATGCCCTTCGTGAGCATCTTTGCTTGCTCCTCCGGCGGCATGGAGAGGAGGAGGTCATTAGCAGCATTGCCCGACCCTCCCGCCGCCAGCGCGCCAAGACCAGAACCGGCGAACATCAGGGCCGCCAACAGCAAAATCTTCCCCCGCATCGCGCACCTCCTAGCCGCATTGCCCGCCGAGACTATCTCCGCCGCCGACCTCCTGCAACTTCGAGCAGGATGATGTGAGGCGGGTTGCGCGGGGTCGGCAAAGACCTTTCGCGGCGATGCGAGGATGCTCCATCGTCCCGTCGGACTCTCCCGAAAATGTCGAGGCGGAGGCTGAGCCGATGGCCCAAGGCGAACCGATTGCTCGTCGCAAACGGCTCGACCGCGCTCGCATAGGTCGCGTCCGGGATCATCGGCAACGGCCGCTCCTAATAGCCGCGGCACCGCACGCGCAGATCCTGCTCGGACAGGCTGAGTGTCGACGAGGGCCAGCGCTTGCCTGTCGCCCGCAATTTCGCTACATCGTGCGCCGCCACTCCGGCCGCTGGTGACGGGCGCGTAGCTCAGCGGGAGAGCACTACGTTGACATCGTAGGGGTCACTGGTTCAATCCCAGTCGCGCCCACCATAGTTTTGAAAGGTTTAGATAATCGTTTAGCCGGCTTTCCAGAGGCTGGGAAGCGCATGGGAAGCAACCGGCTTGGTTTCGCCCCGGCTGGCGCGAGCCCCTGGCGACGGCGGCGTCAGAACCTCGGCCAGAGCGCTCGACGGCTAACCCTTAGCATCACCGCGCCCGCCAGAGTGCTAATGCGCGCCGATTTGCAATCACAAGCACGTGGCTCGATAAAAGGGGCTCTTAGGGGTCTGAAACCTAGCATGGTGACGCTAATTTCGCGCCAGAAGGTTCCTCAGGTTGTCGCACACCACTGATCAACGCGCCGCAGGGATGTCCCGGCTTCTTCCGGACGCCGTCCTCACACGTGTCCGTCCCGGCGCCCGCACCCAGCACACTGCATGCCAAGCGCTTGGGCGCTAGTCTGAGGGAGGGGGACCGGGCGACTGATTTCCCGCAGGCTGCGGTGTGGAGCCCTCAAGCCCCGCGAGGGACCCCATCGCGGACTAAGCCAAAAGAGCCGGGGACGGTAGCCTGCCGCCCTTGCCGATTTACCGCTGACCGGGCGGCTTGTAAGCGGCGTAAATCTGCCTCGCCTTTTGCCGAATGCCGGCAATCTCCTCCATCGTAAAGAGGCGTGTCAGCTCGACGTTCTGTACGGAACCGGATGATACCGTTACCCCGACCATCGCCGGTGCCATCGCGGGGTCAGGCACGTCGAAGATCACCATCGCCCCAGGACCATTGGTAGCCCTGCCGTACATGGCGATGAGCTTCCCTCCCGCGGCTGTAATCAACTCTTCCACTGCCGCTCGCCGGTCCGTATTGGGGTTCTCCCTCATCGCGTTTAGGGCTTGCGGTGTGTAGTCCGCCGTCAAACAGAACAGCATCGACGTTACCCTCCTTTGCACTACTGTTAATCGAATTCCGGAGATACCTGCCCTGGTGATGCTGGGACAATACGTGCGACTACGTATGCAAAGGAGCTGGTGAATGGGTCTCGATTAGCATCAAGCATTCGCTGCCACGAGCCGGGCAGGGATATTGTGATGCTTAGGCGGATGAATGCACGACGCTACGTTCACTCACCTCGTCGACAACAGTATTCGCGCTTTCGCCGTTGATCGTCTCACCAGTCTTGCCCGATGTCCGCGTCCTTCAGCAAGCTGACGAGACCTGCATAGAGCATCCCGACGCAACGGCGCGTCCTGACCGTCGAGCCCCCGCTCTGGTCGCCGTCCGCGGATCTCGCCAACGCATTCGTCGCTGGTCGGAACGTCGAGGCTAAGGTTGAGGCGGTTGGAGTGTGTTCGCAGTACTTAAGGATGAGCCAGAGGTGCGGGTCGGGGCAGGGCTGCACGGGACGCCGTGAGCGCGGTGACATCACGGGCGTATGGTAGACTGATAACGATCGGGCTGGGCTTCGTCATCCCGCCGGTTGATCCGGGCGCGTTCGGCGGTCTACCCGGTACCGAGGGCTGGGGTAATGCTCACCAAGGACATTCTCTTCGGCATGAATATCCTGACCCTGACGGGCTTCGTCGTGATGGGGATCACTCTGACGTTGAACCGCGCGGGACAGGCCGGTAAGGCTTTGAGCATCGGCCTGATGGCCGCGGGGACGGCTCTGGTCTTCGTCGGGCTGTATGCAGGAGGGGGGCTCTGGTAAGGGGCGAGCCCGGCATGTTGCCTACCTAGCGCGGTCGCTTAGCTCATGTTGGTACGTCGGAGCAAGGGTCGAGAGGGCCCGAGGCGTGCTCCAAGTTCGGAAGAATGAGCTAGAGGCGCAGGTCGGGGCCGGCTGCAAAGGACACCGTGAGCGCGCGGGCAACTGCCGAACCGGCGGTGGAATGAGAGTTCAATCACCGGTTCTTGCATATGTGGTCGCACGTATTGTCCCTGGGCACCCACAGGGCTGATCTCTTGGGAATGCGGAACGATTTCGCACGGCGCGCGCTTGCCCATTCATGTGCATGAGATCTCATCGACAATCGAGCTGCCGCCCCGGAACACCGCCAGGTGGGTGGCTAGCCCGCAAAGCCGCGGTCGTGACGGCGGCAACTAGCGGCGCGATCACAATCGAGGATGCGTGTCACCGGTATCGGATGTTGGAAGAGGAGTTCTTCACCTGGCAGTGTGCGTTCGAAAACTTTGGCATTGTCGGCCTACGCGCTGTCTACCTTTGACAACGGGGCGGCATTTGCCCCTCCCGACCAGTCGTCCCGACAACCCTCCACGCCGACGCCGGAACCTCACCGCCCCGGCTGGGTTGGACAGGTCCAGCAGTTCGGCGCGGAGGCTCGTGCTGTCATAAAAGATTTCATGTCGCAATGTGACTTGGATCACGGCTGGTTCGCCTTTCGTCACCGAGAATTGCCTTGTCGAGACGATCGGGGACAAACATGGTTGATCATTGCCTATCAGCGCTCGCTACAGCTTGGCTCATCACCTTTGTCGCGACGACGAGGCTAGTCACCGCACTCGCTATGGAGTCGGTTTGGGACAGGGAGGTCTACTCTCAAGTGTTGCAGGATATCGTAACCCCGGACCCGCTTTAGAGACTCCTTTAATGGTGAGCGTGTACAGCGGCAGCGTGGCGGGCCCTCAGGTGTCAAGCGCGCCATGCCCATACCGGAGCAAAAAGAGCAGGAAAGGGCGGAGATCCACCACCCTCTCTAGTTCGCCCGATAGGCGGTGGCGGAACCACCGAATGCAAAGTTGCGACGGTTAAACCACGCAAGCGGAACTATTCCCGTCCCAAGTAGCGCCAAAGACGTTGGCTCAGCGACCGTGGGTGGCTGGTCACCGCGGTCGCAACTAGTCGAGCCAGCGACGCAGGGTCGGTTCTGGAACTCGAAACTCCCGCCGTTACCCAGGCCGCTGTGAGAGTTCCGTACGCCGACAACCTCGGTCCCGAAGTCAACGTCGTGGTAAGCGAATCTCGGACGGTCATATTGCTGATCCTCACCCCGATGCTGAGATCGACCAAACCGCTTTCCCCTCTGTTGTGAACACACAGTTCGAGAAGGCGGCGTCGCCAGTAAGGGTGGCCCCCACATGTGGGTTCTGATTGTTTGTGGCACAGATTCCCGCCAAACAACTCCAATCCGCCTCGCGCGGTTGCGTGCGGTGATGGCCGACGCCCAATGTCCACCGAAAACCGCAGCATCGATCAATGAGGGACCAATAAAGCAATCGACGCATTGAGGGCTTACCTCAAACCTTGCGCTCAATAGCGGTTGGCATCGACGGCTTGAACTAACTCCGCCATGCGCTCCTCTTGAGATGCATTACCGCAACCTGTACAGAATGTTCGCGGGATTGTCCCGTTAAATTCGAGCAAAATACTAAACGGCATTGGAGAACCGACCGTTGTGGAGGGACGGGCAAAATCCCAATGCCAGATCTAACACTGAAAGCAGTTGACGCGCGTGCGTTAATGTACCGGTCTGAGAGGTGTTATGTTTTACCAACTGCCCGATTGCAACAGTAACCCGCTGACAGACCAACGCGCCGGCACTAAACGGCGGGAAATTTCGAGCCATTGCGCGCATCCTCCTCGGGGCTTAACTATAAATGTTCAGCAATTAACTACCTTTAGTCTCGTATTTGCGCAAGATACCAGTAAACTACCAGACGTCGTCACTGATACTAAGGGAGATGATAAATGTTGAGCTTAGTCCCGCGTTTGCTCGAGGATCAAGACGGCGTTACAGCTATAGAATACGCGTTGATAGCATCTCTAATCGCGATCGCGGCCGTGGTCATGATGGGAACGATTGGCACCAACCTTACTACCACATTCAGCAAGGTCGCCAGCAGTCTCTGAGCCACAAGCGTGGGTGTTCGCGTCTAAGCGCGTTATTTGCGTCTCTCGCTGCAGTGTCCGCGGGCTCTCGAAATCAACAGCGAGAGAAGGTTCGGCTTGCCGTCGCGTGCCATGGATTATCCCAACCGCCGGTGAGCCCGGCCAATCTGCGGAGGGATGTTCGAGCCCGATGCGAGCATCATGGTAGACGTGGCCACTGGGAACACAGTGCCAGCGCCAATAACCCCAGTGGTCCTGCCAATGGACGCGGTCCCAGCCCCAGCCGCAGCCGTGGCCAACCGTGTGGATGGGGGCGGCGCAAAGCTCGATCGTGGCAACGTCTGTGCCGACCCCGCCAAGGCTAATCCGAGGACGAACGACCGTCTGGCGTTCGGCGGAGATACCCCCTGGCAAGGGTGCAGGTTTGTCCGATGACGCATCGCCGATCGGCTCCGCGCCTCGTGATCCATCAGCCCCCAGCCGACCTCTTCCGCCGGAAGTCCTCCGCGAATCGGTCGGAAGGGGGATGCGGCCGCGCGATGGTCCACATTGTTGTGCTTTACGGAGGAGGAGAAGCAGATCCCACAGTTCTAGCGGAAGAGGAAGGGCCGACGGGCTAGGACATCGCTTTAGGCAACGGGCTCAATCCTGTAGTACCCACCGGGTCGATGCGTCTCAATTGTCGCGACGGTATCAAGGTGCCTCGGTGATGCGGACGGTGCGGTCGAGAACCTGCGTCAGGGTCTTCGGGGCCCCGGTGTGCCACGAATTGATGATCTAGGGATCGCATCCCTGATGCGCGTGGTGGTGACCGCTGACCCGAAGGCTTTTTCGGTCCAGGCGCTCAGCGTACCAGATCAGAAGGTCTGGCCGGAAACCGTCGCGCGATGGGACTTCGATGTAACCCCATTGCGCAGCGGTCTGCGCTGGCTCCATCTGCTAGCTTCGATGCGGATTAAGGTTGAGGCCAAGGATGAGGTGGTAGACCTGCCGTCAGACGAGAGCGAGGTGAGGGTTGCCGTCCCCGCAGTGCGAGCGGTGGGTAAGTTCTATGTGAAGATTGGTTTGGCACTAGCTCTTTGCCGCGCTTGCCCTACCGCTGGCGGGCTGGGTAGCGAGTAGCACCAGCTTAGGTGCCGCGGCAGTAAAAACAACCGCGAGCTTGGCTTAATCCGTGGCCATTGATAGTAGATAGTCGAGCGCGTCGACCCCGCGCCAGAAGAGGCGGAGCACGGGTCGGTCAATCATCACCGCTCTGACGGCCGGATTGCTCGCGCCAATCCTCGACGAAAGCGCTGAGAGCGATCTCGGCCAGCATACGTCCCCGCGCGCTTCTTCCCGTGAGCCCGCTCGCGACGGTGTGTGATTGGTCCGGGGCCAGGATGCTCCAGTGAAAGCGGTCAGCTCCACGTGCGCGGGTGTCTCTGATGATGCCACGTGCTTGGCATTCGGGATCGACGAGCAGTTCAGCGCTGGGGCTAACCCGACGCCACTCCGATGAGGGATGCGCGGGTCCGCTTGCTTGCCGGTCGCGCAATCCTCGGGCAAGGCGGCGAAGATCTTCGGCGTGGTCTTCGGGTACGCTGACGGTTACCCTTCGCAACCGGCCCGGCTGAGGAGGACGCTGTTCACTCATCAACGCGCGTCGAGATGGGGTTTCGCGCCAACCACATTGTCTCGCGCGGCGTCGTCGATCGCGCGGGATGCCACTACGGAGGCTATCCGAGAGATTGGTGAAACGGGCGAGACCGCACCAAGGGCGAGGACAAGAGCGATAGAGAACACGCAAAAGTTATGACATATAAGCCTTAACTCTCTATTACCGTGTTCGGGTACGCATTATCTTCAGCTTTCGCGAACGCACTCACATACCGCTGCCAGCACCCCTGTCGTGGATATTTTCGTTGTTGTACGGAGAAGGAGAAGCATGTGGCGCTTGACCAGCCCGGCTGCCTGCTGAGACCAAGGCCGAGACGACGAACAACGCGGCGAGCCGTTTGTGCAGGTTCATAGCCCTGAAATCGGCTCAATCAGGCCGGGGTCGTTGTTCTTGACGCTGCCCAGGCGCCTGCTGACGGCCAGCATACCATTTCCTCCGCCGGGTAGGGGGCGAGCATGGCCTTGAACTGACGCGCGTCGGCAGGTTCCTCCCCGAACCACCGCGGCCACGTCTCAGGACCGAGAACCACCGGCATTCGATTGTGCAGCTCGTCGCATAGCTCGTTTGGGGTGGTCGTGATAATGGCGAAGCTCCGCAACCTCTCACCTGCAGGCGAGCGCCAAGTCTCCCACAGGCCGGCCAGAGCCATCAACCTCCTATCTGCCAGCATGATCGCATAGGGCTGCTTCCCCATCGGGGTCTTCTTCCATTCGCAGAAGTTATCGATCGGCACGAGGCAGCGGCGCCGCTGGAACGCCTCCCGAAAGGCTGGCCTGTTCTCAATCCCCTCGGCCTTGGCGTTGATGTTCGCGAAGCCGACTTTGATGTCCTTGGCCGGGCCCCAACGCATCACGTCCAAGCGGCGCTCGCCGGCCCTCAGATCAAAGCGGACGACCGGATGCGGGTCGGTCGGGGCTACGTTCCAACTGGGAGGGATGTTGGGGGTGGGCCGCTCCAGCGGGATGGAAAAGACGAGCTTGATCTTGGTCACGTCCGAAGATAGGCAAACCCGGCCACACATGACTGCCGGTTGAGCAGGCAATTTTTGGTTGGGCTTGCGAGCATGAAACGCGGCGAGGATTGATGGGGTTAGGCTTCATAGCACTGCCAGATATCGGCGTTGCTGTTCCCGCTGCCGGTCAACCGGCGTATCCGGAACGAGGCTAGATCCAGCGCCCGTGATGCGCGGCCTCGCTGACCACAGCCAGTATCGACACCTCGAAAAAGTGCCAGCAGGCCTGGCGCAGTGGGGCCGCCAAGACCCTTCAATCCCGTTCCATAGAAGCCGTGGTTCCAGTCAGTTTGTTACCACTCCATCACCCAGTGAGGGTGCTAAAGATTGTAAACCAGCAACGCTACAGTATCTTCCACGATTGAATCGGTGCTCATGTCTCCCGAGCGAGGAATGCCACGAACCGAGCGGGCGACAGCAACAGCCTTTACAGGCCCTGTGCTGGCTGATGACGGTAGCGCCGACGCACATCCTTGGTCGGGCGGCGGCGGAGTTGCGGGAACGTGCGGATGGTCGGCGATCGTGCCGTCGTTGGACCATATCGCTATGGCATCTGGCATTGTAGCAGGCTCATGGGGTATCGTGACCTGATCTTGGCCTGAGCGCTCGCGGTATAGCAGATGGCAGTTGTCCTGTAATCACGGCTGTTCGAGGTTGGGCCGTCAGCGATCTCCTCGGTCGCCTTGCGCACCTTGCCCTCTCGGCTCTTCGAGATGCCCTTGCTGCCCAGTGCCTGGCCATATAGACGAGAGTGCAGATCGGATACGCCAATAAAGCCCGAGGCCGAGGCCTGTGGGCGGCGGGGTGGGCGGCCACCACGCCGGACCCACTTGGCCCTTGAGTAAGAAGGCCCAGACGGCGTCGCCGGTGGCGCTTCGCTGAATGGAGTTACCCCCGGTGGCGATAGCGATGTACTCGTCGCCGTCGACCTCGTAGACGATGGGCGGAGCATCGGGTCCGAACCCGGTCTGAAACTTCCACAACGTCTCGCCGGTCTTGGCGTCGACCCCGACAAAGTTGCCGTCCGATTCGCCGCGAAACAGTAGGCCACCGGCGGTTACCGACGAGCCGCTACCGCCGCCCATGCGATAAGGCAATTTGTGCTGCCATGCGATCTTGTTGGTGTTGCCGTCAATCGCGGTAAAGGTACCCGCGAGCGGCGTGTTGAAAGCCGCTTCCTGCGAGCCGCTCGTGTAGATATGGCCGCGGCGATATTGCCGGGGGAAGCGCTCAAACACGCTGGTGCGGATCGACCCGGGTACGTAGAAGTAGCCGGTGTCCGGGCTGTATGGCATCGGCGACCAGTTAGTGCCGCCCTGACCGGAAGGCTGCAGAGCGACCGGCTCGTCCCAGAAAGGTTGGAAGATGCAGCCGCTCTTGATGTCAGGCTGCGGATCGGCGCATTGCGGCACGGTGGCGTCGCCCCGCGGATACGGCTGCGTCTTGGCCGTTTTTTGTCGCGGCTCCTGCGGCACCGGGCGCTCGTCGATTCCGATCAGTGGTTTGCCGTTGGTGCGATCGAGGATATAAACCCACCCGGTCTTCCCGGCCTCTGCGATTCCTTTTCGCGGTTGCCCGTCTATCAAGGTGTCGAACAGCACGACCGGGCTTGCTGCGTCGTAGTCCCAGATGTCGTGATGGACCTCCTGGAAATGCCAGACATATGCGCCTGTCTTGGCGTTCAGGGCGATGATCGACGCACAGAAGAAATTGTCGCCTTCGCGCACCGACCCGTCGTAATCGGGCCCACAATTGCCGGTCGCGAAGTAGATCAGCCCGAGTTCTGGATCGAGCGCCGGCGTGTTCCAGATCGGGCCCCCGCGGGGCACAACAGTATCGCTGGGGACCGGCCAGGTATCACTGCCGATTTCGCCCGGTCCCGGCACCGTATATGCCCGCCACAAAATCCTGCCGGTCTTGGCGTCGAGGGCGGTCAACCGGCCGCGGACGCCGAGCTCCCCGCCGGAGACGCCGCTGTAGACGATGCCATCATAGTAGAGCGGCGCACTAGTGATGCTATAGCCGTTGTGCCAGTCCTCGATCGGCGTCTTCCACACCTCCCTGCCGGTCTTGATGTCGAGCGCGACGACATTGGCATCGAGTTGGCCGACGAACAGGATGCCCTGGCCCATCGCCAACCCGCGGCTGAGCCAGCCGCAGCATACGACCGATATCTTCGGGTCGATCCACGACCAGCGTTGCCACAGGATCTCACCGGTTTTGGCGTTCAACGCGAAGACATCGTCATTGCCGGTGACCACATACATGATCCCGTCCTTGACGAGCGGGGTCGCCTCGGCCGAATACTTGGTGCCGAACCCCGAGCGTTTGAGGCGGGCCATCCACGCCCCGTTGAGCTGCTTGACATTCGTCGTGTCGATTTGCTTCAGCGTGGAATAGCGCTGATTGGTCAAGTTTCCACCGTTGGTGACCCAATCCCTGGCGACCGGGCTTTGGAGCAACTGGTTCATT
>Ga0310909_10002036_pt1 | contig 12278 bp, 8 predicted proteins | sample GREbulkMGT000H_FD_203449 | JGI IMG/M metagenome (GOLD analysis project Ga0310909, IMG submission 203449) | Lab enrichment of tropical soil microbial communities from Luquillo Experimental Forest, Puerto Rico - GRE.bulkMG.T000H | ecosystem: Environmental > Terrestrial > Soil > Tropical forest >... | reverse complement strand
AGCTCAGTCGATCGCCAAACCCGCCTATCGGCGGCTGCTCACCGCCGAGCCGGCGTTGCGACGTGCCGTCCCCGCGCTGATCATCGCATTCCTCCTCACGATCTGCGTCGGTGCGATCGTGCAGGTGCTGGACCATCGTCGCCAGGCGATCAGCGAGATCGTCAAGCAGATCGAAGGCAGCGCCGATTTCCTCGTCGATCGGCTCGAACGGCTGGAGCAGCCGAAAGCCGGCTCGGAGCGTCGGCTGCAGAGCGAGCTCGAACGCGTGATGCCGAGCTGGGCGCGCGCGCCCGGCCGCCAAGTGCTGATCGCCAACGGCGACGGCGTCATCGTCGCCGGCATCCGCCATGAGGTCGTCACCAATGTCGACGGCACGATCAGCACGACCGCGCCGCTCGAGGCCGGGATGGTCGGACGTCGGCTGATCGACGTGCTCGGCCCCACTCAGCCGCTGACCACGTTCGGTGCCGCCGCCGGCGTCCTGGAAATTCCGCTTGCCGACGGTAGCCCGGCCTATGGGACGGTGCGCAGCTTTCACGGGTCGAACGGCGAGCTTGCGATCATCCATGGGCGAGCCGAAGCGCTGGCGGCGTGGGCGTCGGACACGGCGTTGACGGTCACGCTCTCGGCCACCACCGGATTCGTCGTCCTGATCCTCGGCTTTGCCTTCCATTGGCAGGCGACCCGCGCGCGGGAAGCCGACGTGATCTATGAGACGGTTCGCTCGCGCATTGATACGGCGCTCAACCGCGGCCGTTGCGGATTGTGGGACTGGGATCTCGCCCGCGGACGCGTGTTCTGGTCGCATTCCATGTTTGCGATTTTAGGCCTCAAGCCGCGGGACACGCTGTTGAGCTTTGGGGAGGTCGACGCCCTCGTCCATCCCGAGGATATCCATCTCTATGAGCTCGCCGCGCAGCTCGCCGACGCTACCGCCACGCTGGTCGACCACGCCTTCCGTATGCGCCATGCCAACGGCAACTGGGTGTGGCTGCGCGCGCGCTGCGAGCTGGTCCAGCAGTCTGGCGAAGGCGGACCACATCTGATCGGGATCGCCGTCGACATCACCGAGCAGAAGACCTTGGTGGAGCGCACCGTCGAAGCGGATTTGCGGCTGCGCGACGCCATCGAGACCATCCCCGAGGCATTCGTGGTTTGGGACGCGCAGAATCGCCTCGTCTTGTGCAACTCGAACTTCCAGGAGCTTCACAACCTGCCGGACGCCGCGATCGAGGCCGGCGCCTCCTACGAGTCGGTGGTGGCGGCCGGACGCAAGCCGGTCGTGCGCTCGAAAGTCACGAGCGAAGGTCAGATCCCGGGCGCCCGCACCTTCGAGGCTCAACTCGACGACGGCCGCTGGCTGCATATCAGCGAGCGCCGCACCAAGGATGGCGGTTATGTCTCGGTTGGCACCGACATCACGAACATCAAGCTGCACGAAGAGAAACTGATGGAGAGCGAGAAGCGCCTGATGGCAACGGTCGCCGATCTGCGTCACTCGCAACAGAAGCTGGAGCGGCAGGCCGAGGAGGTCGCCGATCTCGCCGAAAAATACGCCGAGGAGAAAACCCGCGCCGAGGAGGCGAACCAGGCCAAGTCAAAATTCCTCGCCAACATGAGTCACGAGTTGCGCACGCCGCTCAATGCCATCATCGGGTTCTCCGAGATCATGGAGTCCGGCATGTTCGGGCCGTTGGGCTCGGACAAGTATCGCGAATATTGCCGGGATATCCATCAGAGCGGCCAGTACCTGCTCGAAGTGATCAACGACATTCTCGACATGTCGAAGATCGAGGCGGGACGCATCCGGCTCGACGCCGAGCAGATCGAGCTCGATCCCTTCCTCAACGACGCGATGCGCGTGGTGTCCGGACGCGCCGACGACAAACGGCTCAAGCTCACCGCCCGGATCGGCCGCGGCATCCGCTTGACTGCCGACCACCGTCTGCTCAAGCAGATCGTGTTGAACCTGCTGTCCAATGCGGTGAAGTTCACGCCGGAAGGCGGCCGCGTCACCATTCGCGCGCGGGCGACCAGCGGCTGGGTCAGCGTCTCGATCGCGGATACCGGCATCGGCATTCCGGAGGATGCGCTGGCGCGGCTGGGCCGGCCGTTCGAGCAGGTCGAGAGCCAGCTCACCAAGAGCCATCAGGGCTCGGGCTTGGGGCTTGCGATCGCAAAGTCGCTCACCGAATTGCACCATGGCGCGATGCGCATCCGCTCGACGCCGGGGATCGGCACGATGGTGCTGCTGCGGCTGCCGATCAGCCGAACAGCCGCGCAGAAGGAGGACCTCGCCGAGGCCGCGGCCTAGTCGCATCGCGCGCCGTTATTGCACGCTGATATTGCCGTCGCGAATGACCTTGCGCCACTTGGCGATGTCCGCCCTGATCCATTCGGCGAAATGGTCCGCCGCCGGCGCCTGGCAGATTTTCCACGTAGAACTGTTGCCCCAAGCTTTCCCAAAGTTTCTGCGCAAACAGCCGCGCGGTCGTGTCGTTCGCACCGTCGGCTGCGACCGGCCCGATGGTAATTCGGCAGGAACCTGGTCCTGTTCGACGCTGCTAGACCAATTGTCCTCGGAGAGTGAAACGGTTCACACATGTGCATTCAAAGGCCGGTTACAAATCCAAGGCCAACTTATTTAGCTTTGCGGAAGGGCTCAAATTACGGAGGCTGAAATGAAAGTGGTCCTCACAGCAATGCTTTTTGTCGCAGTCGTCATCGGCGCCGCGAAGGAGGCAGCGACCGAACCCCTCGATCCCCCCTCGGACGGTCAAATGATCGTAGCGCAAAGATTCTGTCCCAACGGCCGATGCTAGCCGCGGAGTGGCGCCATGTGGGCCACGTTGCAGGACCAGTCCTTTCTGCTTGGAGCCGTGCTCGTCATCCTTGTTCATGCAACCAAGTTCGGTGAGTTGAACCTCGCTAACCCGGTGACCGGCCGCTATCTCGCGCTGCTGCCCGGCGCGAAAGTCAGAGATTTCGTCGGGCCCTACGCGTACCACGTCGCACTTTTGGCGTTTCTGAGCGTGAGCCTCGTCGCCTATTACTTGGCCTGTCAAATTTCTCCCGACATCCTCAAGGGGGCGATAAAGCTGTTTAGCGATGCAGATCCAGAGACGGCAATTCGGGGGGTGCCGTACCGGCTCTACATCGCCGCGTTATTCATCGGGCTCACGCAACCGGTCATTCCGGTATTTTCGCGTTTCGGAGAGGCCCAACGGGATTTTTTCCACGATCAGATCGAAGTACCTAAACGCCTCATCGATCTCGCCGAGAGATTGGCAAGCGCCATCGAGGCGCGCGCGGGGGCGGACAAACGGCTTCTGGCAAAAGAAGTGCGAAACCTCGTCAGCGGCGATGTCTACTCGACTGTGCAAACCTACGGCGACATCGCTTTTTACAAGCTGCAGCTCGAGCGGCTCGATCTCGCCGACCCGGTCGCTCTCGAGAACGCCATCAAGGAGAGCTCAGCGAAGGAGTTACGGGGACTCATTGAGCGAATTACTTTTTGTACGCTGGTCGCGGTGATGCGCCAGTCGGGGACGCGAGCTCTGGTCAAGGTCGCCGACGCTATTGGAATTTCCTCCTCAAGACCTCGCTTCAATAACCTCGGTTATTTTCTTACGGGCCTCGCGGCAAGTGGCATGCTGTTCTCCATCTGCATCTTGACCGTCGCGCTCGTTTTCGCGTTGCTTGCCGACCCGATTGCGCGCGTGTTCGGCAAGCCGCTCGATCAGAGCCTTTGGCCCAACGATCTCGACAACGTTGGCAGCGAGCTCTGGACAATCGTTCCTCCAATCTTCGTTTGCCTGATGATGGCCGTCAGCTTGCTGGGACCACACGGAGCCAGGCAGACGCGGAACCCAAGGCCATCCCCGTCCGCCATATCGAACGGCGAACTGATCGGGTTCTTTCGATCCGGTGCTTCCGTATTCGGTCTATGCATTGGCGTCACCATTGTGTTCAAGAGTGCAGGGTTGCTCTACGAGTATGGAAGCACCTTCAACGTGTCGAAAGAGGCCCTGTCAGCTGCCAGATTGATGCTCCCGATGATACAGTCATTCATTCCGGTTGCAGTCTGCCTATTCACCACATGGTATCTTGCATCCTGCGACGCCGAGACTCCGCAGCGCGGCCTCTCCTTCACGAGAACACTGATCGCAATTGCAGGCGCGGTCGGTTTTCTCGCGGTGCTGTACGACATGACTTTTTTATACGAATACCGGCGCGTACATCCGCAACAAGGCCTCGCTTGGGAGCATCTGCTGTTTAGCGTCGTCGCCAACGTGTTGATTTCCATCTGCGCGTTCGTATCGGTCGTATTATTCTTCAAGAGCCGAATAGTCCTTCAAGAACCCGTAGGCGTGCTCCAGCGTACGCAAGGATCCATAGCCAATGGAGCCGCGTCACCGAGGCAGAATATCAATCGAGCGCAACGGTCGTTGCGTACAAACGCGCGGTCCAAGGCAGAACCGCAAGTGGCCGCGACGGTCACCCAGCAACGTAGCCCCCTGAGCCGGCAGACCGAGGAAGTAAAACAGCCCGATGTGCCCCTCGACCTGCATCTCGCCGACGGGCATGTCGAACCTGCGTAGTGGGGCGGCCCTACCGCATCACGCAGTCAGGATCGCGCGCCGAGGATGCGATTGAAGCTTGCACGCACCTTGGCCTGCGTCTCGCCCAGGAACGCATCGAGCGTGGCAAAATCAGGCACATCCGCGGCGCGCGCCAACAGCCCAATGAGGCCTGACGCCGCCGCCTTGGAATCGAACTCGCCCGGCAGGCATAGGCGCAGAATCTGCGTGAGATCATGATAAAGTCGCACCGCTCGGCGCAGCACCTCGGCATCCTCGGCCTTGAGCAGCCCGAGCCGCCACGCCTTGTCGAGCACCTGCGTGGTCGACGTGTCGAGAATATCGGGTGTCTGCGCCGCATGAATAAGTTGCAGATATTGGGCGATGAATTCGATGTCGATAAGCCCGCCGGCGACGTATTTGAGATTCCAGCGGTCGCTGTCGCCTTTCTCGGCCGCGATGGCGTTGCGCATTTCCACAACGTCGCCGGCGACCGTCTCCACGTCACGCGCTCGGCATAGCACGGAGCGGATGACCCCCTCGACCCGCGCCGCGAATTGCGGCGTCGCCGACACGATGCGCGCGCGCGTGAGCGCGAGGTGCTCCCAGGTCCAAGCCTCGTTCTCCTGATAAGCCGCAAAACCGTCGATCTGGGTCGCGACCGGCCCGGAGCGTCCGGAGGGCCGCAGCCGCATATCGACCTTATAGAGCAAGCCGTGATTGGTCTGGGCGGTGAGCGCGCTGATCAGGCGCTGCGTCAGCCGCGAGAAATATTGCGCGCCATAGAGCCGGCGCGGACCGGCCGATTCCGGATGCTCGGGATCGAAGTCATAGACGACGATGAGGTCGAGATCCGAGCTCGCCGTCATCTCGCGCCCACCGAGCTTCCCCAGCGCCAGGATCGCGGTCTGCTGCCCTGCGATGCGGCCGTGCAAGTGCGCGAAATGCTCTTCGATCGCGCGGTGAAGCGGGCGAATGAGCGCATCCGCCAGCCGGGCGAAGGCCTCGCCCGCCTGCTCCGCTGACACGGTTCCCGAGAGAATGCGCGTCCCGATCAGGAACATCTGCTCCTGCGCGAAGATGCGGATGCGATCGAGGAAGTCCTCGTACGACCCGGCTTGGCGCAGCGAGCGCTCGAGGGCGGCCGCGAGCTCGGTTTCCTCCGGCAGCGCGCCGAAGAAGCTCGGGTCGATCACCGCGTCCATGACCTCTGGAAACTGAGCGAGGCCGTCGGCCAGTCGTGGCGCGGCGCCAAGCACGAGCGCGATCAGCGCGGTCAGATCGGGATTCTGTCGCAACAACGAAAACAGCCGCCCGCCGCCGTGCAACCCGGCGAGGAAGCGGTCGAACGCCACGACCGCCGCATCGGGGTTTGCCGAGCGGGCAAAATGTTGAAGCAGCATGGGCACGATTTCGGCGAGCTGGGCGCGCGCGAACGCGCCCTTGAGTGTGCCGTAGCTTCCCGTGCCCCAGCGCCGCACCAGAGCGGAGGTCTCCAGCGGGCGACGAAAGCCCATTTCGGTCAATCGGTCGAGAGTTTCGCGATCGTCCGCCTCAGATGGAAAGAGCAATGTCCGGCGACCGACCTCGATGACGGGCGCATTCTCGAACAGCGTCGCATAGTGGCGTTGCACATTGCGCAGATGAACGAGCAAGGCATGCGCAAAGGCGTCCCGGTCGGAGAAGCCGGCGAAGCGGGCAAAGCGTTCGAGCCCGTCCCGATCGCCCGGCAAGGTGTGGGTCTGCTCGTCGGCCACCATCTGGAGACGGTTTTCGACCACACGCAGGAAACGGTAAGCGGCGGCGAGATCATCGCGCACCTCGTTGTCGATCCAGCCGCCGGCGGCCAGGGCCGCGAGCGTTTGCAGCGTCTCTTTGACGCGCAGCTCGGGATATCGGCCGCCGGCGATGAGTTGCTGCGTCTGGACGAAGAATTCGATCTCGCGGATACCCCCGCGGCCGAGCTTGATGTTGTGCCCTTCGACCGCGATCTTATCGTGGCCGCGATAGGCGTGGATCTGCCGCTTCATCGCGTGCACGTCGGCAACCGCCGCGAAGTCGAGATATTTGCGCCAGATGAAGGGCGCAAGTCCCGCGAGGAACGCCTCCCCGGCCGCGATGTCGCCCGCGCATGGCCGCGCTTTGATCAGCGCGGCACGCTCCCAATTCTGTCCGCGGCTCTCGTAGTAGTCGAGCGCCGCCGTGGTGGAGATGGCGATTTGAGTAGAGGCAGGATCGGGACGCAGCCGCAGATCGGTGCGGAATACGTAGCCGTCGGGGGTACGCTCCTGCAAGAGCCTCACCAGCATGCGCGTGAGCCGCACATAAAATGCCGCTGGCTCCGTGGCCGCGACGAACGCTGCGGGGTCGTAGAAGACGATGAGGTCGACATCGCTCGAATAATTGAGCTCGCCCGCTCCCATCTTGCCCATGGCGAGCACGATATAGCCCGAGCCTTGCCCAGGACGCCCGGACCCGGAGACTTTGAGCTTGCCGCGGCGCTGTGCATCGACGAGCAGATAGTCAACCGCGGCGCCAACGGCCGCATCGGCCAGCGTGGTCTGCCGCTCGACGACCTGCGTCACCGGCCAAACGCCGCCAATATCGGCGAGTGCGATCAACAGCGCCGCCTCGGCCTTCATGCGGCGAAGCAGGCGCATCGCTTCGGCTTCATCGCGCGTTGCCGCGATCGCGCGTCTTGCGTCAGCGAGCATGTCCCCGAAGCGGCGTTCGGGCTCGGCTTCGAGAAGCGCGACGAATCGCTCCGGCGAATCGCGTACGAGATCCCAGAGATAGGGCGAGCCGCCCGCCAGTCCCGTTATCAGCGCGTCAAGCCTCGGGTGAGCGGCAGCGAGCCGGGTCAGCGTCTTGCCGGCCGACACACCGGCGATTTCAACGCGCCAGTTGGCGACGCGCGCACGCGCCTCGTCCGTGGCTTGAAGGTGCGGCGCCGCTGCGATCCGTCGCACGAGCGAGCTGTCGCCTAAGCTCTCCACCGACGTCATTCTCCGAATGCGGTCATGCCCGCACGGTCCGGGCATCCCCTCTTAGCAGACGCGCAGCATCAAATAGGTGAATGGCGGCGCATCTGCGGTTTGCCCGCAGCTGCGGTATATCGTGCCGCAAGCTGTCCACGCCGGTTTTGCGGGGACGACAAGCCCGGCCATGACGTCGGTATCGTAACGGTTCATGCCGCCGGTTGGGCCGATCCGGCGCGCGGCAGCGAGATGACGGTCTTGAGGCCGGGGTGATTATCCTCGAGCTTGAGCTCGCCGCCATGGAGGCGGGCCACCGCCGAGGCCAGGCTTAGCCCCAGCCCCGAGCCCGGCTGCGAACGGCTCTGTTCGAGCCGCACGAAGCGCTCGACCGCGCGGCCGCGGTCGGCCGCGGGAATGCCGCGGCCGCTATCGGCGACCGCAAGCAGGATTCGGTCGCTCTCTCCCACCGCCGTGACCACGATTTCACCGTCGGCCCCGTTCACTCGGCCGCCGTCGGGCGCGCCATATTTGATGGCGTTGTCGACCAGATTGGCGAGCGCCTGGCTGACGAGCTCCCGGTTGCCGTGAACCGGCGCCGCCGCCGGCGCCTCGACCTTGAGGAGGATGCCCTTGTCATCGGCGAGCGGCTCGTACAGCTCGCCCACCCCGCGCGCGATCTCGGCCGCATCAAACTCGGTCATGCCGTCGCGCGCCTGGCCCGACTCCGCGCGCGCGATCATGAGCAGCGCATTGAAAGTGCGGATCAGCGCCTCCGATTCCTCAATCGTGCTCTCGAGCGCCGCTCGATACTGAGATTCGTCCTCGGCGAGACGCAACGCTTCCTCGCACCGGTTGCGCAACCTGGTCAGCGGCGTCTTGAGATCATGCGCGATATTGTCGGAGACCTCCTTGAGGCCGTGCATGAGCGCCTCGATGCGCTCGAGCATGGCGTTGAGGTTGGTGGCGAGGCGATCGAGCTCATCGCCGGTGCCCGCAATCGGGAGGCGCCCGGTCAGATCTCCGTCCATGATCTGCCGCGTCGTCTCCGTCATCGCGTCCACGCGCTTGAGCACCCGCCGTGTGACGAAGAATCCGCCGGCGACACCGAGCACGATGACGACCGCCAACGACCAGCGGCCGGCCGCGAGCACGATGTCGTGCAAGCGTTCGCGCTCTTCGAGATCGCGTCCGACCAGCAGCCGGAAGCCGGCCGGCAATTGAAACACGCGGATCAGGGCGTGATGCTCGGCGCCGTCGGGATCGTCGAGGCGCCGATAGGTGGTTTCCGTCCAGCCGGACGTTTCGAGAATGCCGGTCGAGAGCGATCCGACATTGCCCGCGAGTCCTTCCCCCGCGCGCGTGGTCACGAGATAAAGGCTCGAGCCGGGCCGACGCGACCGCGCATCGACGACGAACACGAGCCGGCGGATACCGCCCTGGCGATATTGCTCGGCCAAGCCGGTGATCTCCGCATCGACCGTCTGCGTGATTTGTTCGGTGATCAGCCGACGCGTGTTCCAGGCGAAATAGCCGAGCAGGAAAGCGGCAAACAGCGCAAACACCGTGAGATAGACCAGCGTCAGCTTGAACGCCGTCGTGCGCAGAAGCTTGCCGAGCGCGGTCATCCGTCACCCCCGCACGTCGTCCTGCGCGCCGCAGGCAATGACGACGTCATTTGCTGTCGCGGATCATGTAGCCTGCGCCGCGAACCGTATGCAGCAAAGCCTGGGTAAAACCCTTATCAATCTTCGAGCGCAGCCGCGAGATGTGCACGTCGATGACGTTGGTTTGCGGGTCGAAATGGTAATCCCACACGTTCTCGAGCAGCATGGTGCGAGTCACGACTTGACCCGCGTGCTTCATGAGATATTCGAGCAGGCGGAACTCCCGCGGTTGCAGGACAATCTCGTCGCCGGCGCGGGTCACCTGATGCGATAGCCGGTCGAGCTCGAGATCGCCGACGCGGTAGACCGTCTCCTCGCGGCCCCCGCGCCGACGCGCCAACACCTCCGTGCGCGCGAGCAGCTCCGAAAACGAATATGGCTTGGGGAGATAGTCGTCGCCGCCCGCCCGCAATCCCTTGACCCGATCGTCGACCTGGCCGAGCGCCGAAAGGATGAGCGCAGGCGTCTCGATGCCTTTGCTGCGCAGGGTGCCGATGACCGCCAACCCGTCGAGCTTGGGCAGCATGCGATCGACGATCAGCACGTCGTATTGGCCGTCGAGCGCGTGGGCGAGTCCTTCCTCGCCGTCGGCTGCCAAATCGGCGACATGTCCGACCTCGCGGAATGCCTTCGCCAGATAGTCGGCGGCGTCGCGGTCGTCTTCGATGATCAGGAGACGCATGACGAACCCGCCGTCTCTTGGATAAGCGATGTCCCTCGCAGAGGAACCGTACTGGACTGCACTAATCATAGCGGCACTATTTCAAAGTGTCCTGGCGTGGGGCCGAAGCGAGAACGCCGGCCCGAGAAATGCGAGGGGCGGCGGTTTGACCCGCCGCCCCTCAACCAACTCCGCACCGGCGGGGGCGACGGATGCCGGGACGAAGTTAGACGGGATGGGGACGGGCGCCGGGCCCGTCCCCCTGGTTCGAACCGCCGGCGGGGGCGACGGATGCCGACGGTGCGCCCCATTCGGTCAAGCCTTGCCGAGCCGTAGCGCAACGAACTTCGTCGCGTCGCCCGACTTCACCCGCATGAGGATCGTACGCTTACCGTCCTTCTGCGCGTCCTTGAGCGCACTGCGGATGTCGGCCGGATTGGCAACCTTCTTGCCGCCGACCTCGAGAATGACGTCGCCGGTCTTGACGCCTTGGTCGGAGGCAATTCCGTTGGGATCGACCTCGGTAACCACCACGCCTTCCGAGCCGCTGCCGGCGACTTGGCCGGCGGGTACGACCGTGAGGCCGAGCCGCGGCACGTCGGTGCCCTCCGCGCCGGAGGAGTCGGGCATCGTCGTCGCGCGCGCCTCACGCTGGTTCGGCAGTTCACCGAGTGCGATGGAGAAGGTCTTCTCCTCGCCCTTGCGCCATACCGTCAGTTTCGCGGTGGCGCCTGGCGCCATGCTGCCGATCTGCCTGGCGAGGTCTCTGGCGTCTTTGACCGAGGTGCCGTTGACCGCCGTGATCACGTCACCGGCCATGATGCCGGCTTTGGCGGCCGGGCCATTCGCCTGCGGCTCGGCGACCAGCGCGCCCTCCGAGGCCTTGAGACCGAGATTGTCGGCGATTTCGGCGGTGACGGGCTGGATCTGCACGCCGATCCAGCCGCGGCTGACCTTGCCGTTGTCCTTGAGCTGAGCAACGACCGACTTCACGGTCGGAGCGGGGATGGCAAAGGCGATGCCTACCGAGCCGCCCGAGGGGGAGAAGATGGCGGTATTGATACCGATCACGTTGCCGTCGACGTCGAAGGTCGGGCCGCCGGAATTGCCTTTATTGACCGGCGCATCGATCTGAATGAAGTCGTCGTAAGGACCGGCCCCAATGTCGCGACCTCGAGCCGAGACGATGCCGGCGGTCACGGTGCCGCCGAGGCCGAACGGATTGCCGACCGCGAGCACCCAGTCGCCGACGCGCGGGGGCTTGTCCGCGAGGTGGACGTAGGGGAAGTCGCTGCGGCCATCGACCTTGATCAGGGCGATGTCGGTGCGCGGGTCGGTGCCGATCACTTTGGCGGTGTAGGTCTTGCCGTCATCGGCCGTGACCTCGACGGTGTCGGCCTTATCGACCACGTGGTTATTGGTCACCGCGTAGCCATCAGCAGTGATGAAGAAGCCGGAGCCCTGGCCGGTCACGAGGCGGTTGCGCGGCGCGCGCGGTTCCTCAGGAGTGGCTCCTTCCGGCAAGCCAAAGCGACGGAAGAACCGCTCCATCTGCGAGTTCGGCGGGAACGGCAAATCGCCCTCGAAGCCCATCATCTTGGCGCCGCCAGCGCTCTTGACGCGGACCGACATGACGGCGGGCTTCACCTTGTCGACGATATCGGCAAATCCCATCGGGCGCTGGACACCCTGGGCATAAGCGATCGCGGTCAGAGCCGGGCTGGTCGGCTGCGGGAGAAGTCCAGCACCACCGAGCAGCACGGTCACGCCAAGGCCGGCGACGCTGGCAAGCAGAACGAGACGACGCGCCGAGAGGATGCGCGATTTTTGAGCGGGAACGCTCGCAGTCATAACGGTCACTCCATCGTTGGTGCGACGGGGGCCGAGCGGCACCCGTTGCACAGCAAGATGGGCAACGCTTCCTTACCGCGCGCTGTCGGAGAAATTAAAGTTTGGTAAGGTCGGGGGGCTTCGAAAAATTATGGAATCTCAATCGCTTGCTTTTAAGTCGACACGCCTCATTGCTCGCCCTGGCGCAAAATCTCCGCTAGCCGCGCCGCTTCGGCCGGCGTGAGCTTTTCCCGCGCTGGGGTTACGCGATCCGAATCGGCGCGGCCTCGGCGGGCGAGGAGGAGGACGCCGCACGCGCCGATGAGCAACACCGCCGCCGGACCAAGCCACAGTAGCGCGGTGTGCCATGAAAATCGCGGCTTCAGCAGCACGAACTCGCCGTAACGTGCGACCAGAAAATTGATCACCTGCTGGTCGCTCTCGCCCGCCTGCAATCGTTCACGCACAAGGATACGCAAATCGCGCGCGAGCGGCGCGTCGGAATCGTCGATCGACTGGTTCTGGCAGACCATGCAGCGCAGCTCCTTCGAGAGCGCGCGGGCGC
>Ga0310909_10002030_pt1 | contig 12293 bp, 10 predicted proteins | sample GREbulkMGT000H_FD_203449 | JGI IMG/M metagenome (GOLD analysis project Ga0310909, IMG submission 203449) | Lab enrichment of tropical soil microbial communities from Luquillo Experimental Forest, Puerto Rico - GRE.bulkMG.T000H | ecosystem: Environmental > Terrestrial > Soil > Tropical forest >... | reverse complement strand
TCTGGCGATCGCGAAAGTCTGTTTCCAAGCCTCGGGGAATTCCAGCTTGCCCGGCTGGGTCTGAATGTTGCACCAGTTGAGCCGGATGTAGACCTTCTGAACGAACGGAATCTTAATCAAGTCTTCGAGATATTTTTCGACCGAATCCTCTCCCGTGCGCATCGGCCAATAATCGCCACTCACATATACCGTCAGCCCCATTCCAAAATTAGGAACGATTTCTTTCGAGGCAGTCGTCGTCATCACTACCTCGGAGTCAGGAATGAATGCCTCAGGCGCATATTGCGGGAAGGGCCCTTGATAGAGTCTGTCTTTGGCGGTTGGACCAGTGCCGAAATCGCACGAGTTCCATTTGTGAGCCGGAATACGTGCAGAGGCTGGCTGCGGAAGTAGTAAACTGCCGGTTGCAGCTTTGAGAAAGGTTCTTCGCTTCATGGAAGGTTAAGCTAACAGGGTCGGAGTCCAGGTGGCAACGCGTCTGGCCATGCGTTGAATGCCGCTTTCGTTCGTAATCAACTTGAGACGCGCGTCCCGCAGCATCGGCAATATCGGGAGACAAGAAAAATCAGTGTTGAACAACCCAGTTTATAGGGATTCCAAATTTTAAAATTGCGCGCGTTTCGAGAGTGGCCTCGCCGAAATATTCGAAATCGTCCCTCCCCCTAATCATTCCAGAGTTAGCGGGTAGGCCAGTTGCGATCTCTTGGAGGCATCAAATTGACGGACTGCTCCAGGGCATCACGGGAGTCATGGGCCAGAGCCACGGAGCGGCCAGTTACATGGACTTCGCTCGACGCGAGAGGGGCAGCACCTTACCGCCTTCTCGAAGCTCGTCCAGATAGTCGGCCCACGCCTGCATCATCGAGATGCGTTCGGACCAGTATTCCGCATGCGTGTAGGCCCGGCGCACGGCGTTCGCCTCCTGATGAGCCAGCTGCCTCTCGATAGCGTCCGGGTTCCAGCGCCCCATTTCATTCAGCCGGGTCGACGCCATCGCCCGAAATCCGTGCGTACTCATTGCATCTGAAGGGTAGCCAAGCCTGCGCAACGCAGCGTTCAATGTGTTCTCGGAGATCGGTCGCACGAAAGTCCGTACCGACGGGAAAAGCCATCGACCGCCGCCGGTGATATTCTGCAACTCGTGAAGAATGGTTAGCGATTGCCTTGCCAACGGCACGCGATGTTGACGACGCATCTTCGTCTTATCGGCCGAGATGCACCACACGGCGGCATCGAGATCGAATTCCTTCCACTCCGCGTGTCGTAGCTCGCCAGGCCGAACAAAAACGTACGCAACCAGTCGTAGCGCGGCATGAGTAGTCGGTTGTCCGTCGAAGCCGTCGATAGCACGCAAGAGAGCCCCTATACCAGCCGGGTCAACGATGCAGGCGCGGGGGCTCACTTGATGCGCCGTTAGCGCGCCGCGCAGATCGACCGACGGATCGCGCTCGGCTCGGCCGGTTGCGATGGCGTATCGGAAGACCATTCCGCAAGTGCTGCGAAGCCTCTTTGCCGTTTCATATAGGCCGCGACCTTCTATTTCTCGAAGTAGTGAAAGCAACTCACGTGCCGTGATCTGCTCTACCGGGCGATCACCGAACGCAGGGAAGGCAAAGTCGAGCAACCATTTCTTCTTGGCGAGGGTGACTTGAGCGCGACCCTCACGTTCCGATTTGGCAATTACCTCCTCGGCAATCGCACGGAAGCTGCTGTCCTTCCCTACCTGTTTGTTGGCTTTTCGCTGAGCAGAGGGATCGATTTCCCGCGCCAAGAGCCTCTTCGCCTCTTCTCGCTCGCTGCGAGCGTCGGCGAGCGAGACTGTCGGAAAGGCACCGAGCGCCAACGTCTTCTGCTTGCCCGCGAACCTATAGGCCAAGCGCCACAGTTTGCTGCCTGTAGGTTGGATCAGCAGGTGAAGGCCGCCGGCGTCCGAAAGCTTCCTTGGTCGCACCGCAGGCTTTGCATTGCGCACACGGGCATCACTGAGCATGTTGGTATCGAGCCTTCGAGGCCTTCCGTAATACCAACGATGATACCAACAAATCGCTCGAATGGCAATGAATGAGTGCGAACAACCGCGTTAGAGTAATCCCATAACATGGGCTTTTCCTCCATGTCCACGAATGGTGACGAATGTGCGCGAACAGTAATGTGGTGCCCGTGGAGGGAATCGAACCCACACTCCTTGCGGAACACGATTTTGAGTCGTGCGCGTCTACCAATTCCGCCACACGGGCAGGCGGCGCGATCATAGCGGGCAAGGGCAGGGGGTCAACATTGCGCCGCTGCGAAGCTGTGCCGGCTTCGTGCACGGGCCGTGTTTTGCCGCGTTTGCGCCGTTGCGGACTTGCACCCTATATGTGGCATCTCGGTCCTTCGGAGCACGGCAGCGGCATGGTCTATTCGAGCGACAGCATGATGGCGACGCGCCCCATCCTCTCCGGCGCCATTGCGGTGGCGGTGGTGGGTGCTGCCACCATCCTGACGGCATGGTTCTTCCAGTACGGGCTCGGCTTCAATCCGTGTCCGCTTTGTCTGGAGCAGCGCTATCCCTATTACTTTGCGGTGCCGCTTGCGGTGCTGGTGATGCTCGGCGACAGCGCCGGCGCCTCGCGCAAGGTGCTCATCGCCGCAATGGCGGCGATCGCCGCGGGCATGCTCTGGAACGCGGGGCTCGGCGTCTATCATGCCGGCGTCGAATGGAAATGGTGGCCGGGTCCGCAGGAATGCTCGGGCGCGCTCGGCGATCTGGGCTCGGCCGGCAACCTCGCCGAGAAGCTCAATTCCGTACGTGTGGTGCGCTGCGATGAAGCGGCCTGGCGCTTCCTTGGGCTTTCGCTCGCCGGCTACAACGCGCTGATCTCGGCCGTGCTCGCGGTCATCGCGGGGTGGTCGGCGGTCACGGAATGGAGTGGCCGAGAAGAGTAGTAAAATAAATAATATACAACTTTTAGTTGGTAATTTTGCGAATTAAAAAGGGAATCCAGTTGAGCGCCGGAAGCCGCTGCTACGGCTTCCTTTTTAGCGCATCAGCCGCCTGCCGCGCGGTTAACTTAGCCGCCCTTGGGGGCCGCTAGCAGCCTGCCCATGTAGCCAAACGCTTCCGGTGAGCCGTGCGCCATGCGCTCGATGGCGGCAAGCACGTCGGGCGCGCTCACCGGGCTGATGTCGATGCCAAGCTTCTCGGCCTCGGCAAGGAATGCGGGATCCCGGTGCGCGGCGAGAAAGGCCGACCGCAGCGCCTGCGCGCGCTCCTGCGGCACGCCGGGCGGGGCCGCGAACGGCCGCGCCATGTGCAGGAGCGGCGCTTCCGCGAGCTCGATCAGCGCACGCGCGGCGCCGTCGGTTGCAAGCTCACGCGCGGTCGGCACATCGCCGAGCTGCGGATGCCGTGTGGGGCGTGCGAACTGCAGGAGGATGCGAAAGCCGCTTGCCGTATCGAGCCAGCGCGGCTTGCTGGACTTGACGTAGGAGAAGTCGAACATGCGCCCGTCCACCTCGCCGCGCTCGAGCGCGAGGCAGATCGAGGGCGTGTCGGGATAGCCAAGCACCTGCCTGATGTTGAGGCCAAGCGCATCGCGCAGGATTTTTGGAACGTCGCCGTCGCGCGCGCCTTCTCCCGTGCCGGCCAGCACGAGCGGGGGACCGTCGCCGCGGCGCGCCTCCGCGACCGAGCGCGCCGGCGCGCCGGGGCGCACCAGCAGAACATAGGCGTCGTCCGCGAAGCTCGACGATGAGCCGATCCAGGTGAAGCCGCGCGGATCGAACTGCACGCTCGGATTGTTTGCGATGAGCCCGATGAGCGCAATGTCGCTTCCGAAAAGGCCGAAGGTGGCGCCGTCGCGCGGCGCCACCGAGTAGAGATAATTGGCGGCGCGCATGCTGCCGGCGCCCGGCATGTTCTGCGCGACAATGGTCGGGTTGCCGGGAAGGTAGCGGCCGAGATGGCGCGCGAGCAGGCGCGCCGCCGTGTCATAGCCGCCGCCGGGGCCATAACCGATGATCAGATTGACCTGCCGGCCGCGGTAGAACTCCGCGACCGCGTCCTGCGCGAACGCGGATTTCGGCAGCAGCGCGCCGGCGCAGCAGAGCGCCAGGAGTAGCGCGGCGAAGCTTCGCCCGCGATCAGGCAGCCGCATTGCCGAACCGCCGGAGGTTCTCCTTCTGCTTCTCGCTGCGCGGCGGCAGCTTGAACAGCCGGGCGGCGGTGCCGCCGAGGATGTTGTGCCGGGCCTTCTCCGACAGGAAAGGCAGGTCCCAGATCCGGCTCGGCAGGTCGAAGTCCCAGTGCGGATAGTCGGAGGCGTAGAGCAGCTGGGTCTCCGCGTTGATCATCTCGAACGTGCATTCCAGCGCGCGCCTGCTCTCGGCCTCCACGGGCTGCGAGGCGTAGTACATGTCGCGCATGTAGTCGCTCGGCTTCTTCTTGAGCAGCGGATATTCCGAGCTGCGCAGCATGTATTCGTGGTCGAGGCGTTGCATGAGGAACGGGATCCAGGCGAGGCCGCCTTCGATCCAGATGACCGGCAGCGTGGGGAAGCGCTCGCCCAGCCCATTGGTCACCCAGTTGGTCGCATGCAGGATGTTGTAGAAGGGAAATCCGAGCCCGTGCACCGAGGCAAAGCGGTTGAGGCTCTTGAAGACCGGCTCGGTCGGGTTGATGGCGGAATGGAATGACAGCGCGAGACCCCGCTCCTCCAGCGCGCGGTAGATCTTCATGTGCGAGTTGTGGTGCACGGGCAGCGCGCGCACGCAGGTGATCATGAACCCGGTGACGTGCTTGCGCCCTCCGAAAACCTCGATCTGGCGCATCGCCGCGTCCGGATCGGAGATTGGCAGGGTCAGCATCGAATACAGCCGGCCCTCCGCCTGCGGCAGCGCCTTCTCCGTGAGCCAGCGATTGTAGGCCCAGCACAGCTCGACCTCCATCTGCGGATCCGGGTGCAGGCCGATCGCAAGCATCATGGTCGGGAACAGGCACGAATAGTCGACGCTCATCGCATCCATCCAGCGCTGCCCGAGCTCGACGTCGCGGGTTTTCTCGCGGCCGGTCTTCTCCGTCGCGCGCAGCGGATAGCGCGTGATCCGTCCGCCCATGTCCTGAAATCCGATCGCCGAGGTTGGGATGGGACTGCCGCGGCCCTTGCTGCGGCCGGCGAGCGTGAGCTGGCGCAGAACGTCGTTTTCCATGAAGGGAAGAAACTCGTCGAAGCACTCGTTCTCGTAATGATGCGCGTCGACGTCCACAATCAGCACGTCGTCGAGATTTCGCTCGCGCGCCTGCCTGCGCGCGTGCGCCAGCAGGCGGCCAGTGTTGAGCTCCTCGACCGCCACGCGGCGGCCGCGATCGGCGATGAGGTCCATGAGCTTCCTCCCGTGTTGCCGATGATTGTAGGGGCGGGTTTCAAACCCGCCCTGTCGCACCATACGCTTAATTGGACGAGGGGCGGGTTATAAACCCGCCCCTGCAGAAAATCACCCATCCGTCGTTTGGTAGGGGCGGGTTTCGAAGCCGCCGCTTACGGATCAAGCTCGGTGTCCCAGTAGAGGTAGTCGAGCCAGCTGTGATGCAGATAATTGGGCGGAAACAGACGGCCGTTGCGGTGCAGATGCTGCACGCTCGGCTGGAACGGCATCTGCGACGGCCGCATGCCCGCCTCCACCGATGTCTTGTTGCCCTTCTTGAGATTGCATGACGAGCACGCGGCGATCACGTTGATCCAGGTCGTGTGCCCGCCGCGCGAGCGCGGCACCAGGTGATCGAAGGTGAGGTCGTCGCGCGAGCCGCAATACTGGCAGGAGAACTTGTCCCGCAGAAATACGTTGAACCGGGTAAAGGCCGGCTGCGTCGCAGGCTTCACGAAGGTCTTGAGCGAGACCACGCTGGGCAGCTTCATCTCCAGGCTTGGGCTGCGCACCGCGCGGTCGTATTGGGCGACGATGTTCACCCGCTCGAGGAAGACCGCCTTGATGGCGTCCTGCCAGGACCACAGCGACAGCGGATAGTAGCTCAGCGGCCGGAAGTCGGCATTGAGGACAAGCGCGGGAAAGCCGCTGGGTGAGACGTGCACGTTCAAGACCTGCTCCTCGACTCCTTTCCCCGCGACGCGTGACGGCCCCCAGTCTATAGGGCAGCGTGACAGGATTGTGAAGGCTGCTCCGAGGGTTAATCAGGCGCCGCGCACGCGGTCGATCACTGCGAGCGCGTCAGAAACGCCATCGCCGTGCCAGGCAATGTGCTGGTCGGGACGCATCAGCACGAGGGCGCTGCGATAGAGCTCCGCGCGCGGCTCAAGCTGCACGACCTTGAGTGGAACGCCGCGCGCGGCAGCCGCGCTCGCCAGCGCTGGCGCGCCGTCTCGAGCGCCGAAATCAAGCAAGGTGAATCCCTTCCCGAACCTGTCATAAAGCGCGCGGCCCGGCGTCAGCCAGAAATGCGGCGCGCGCGCGCCGGGACGATCGAGCGGCGTGTAGCTGTCCCAGCGGTCGGGAGGCGCGGCGCTGTCGTCGGGCCAGATCACCGGCGAAGCCTCATAGCGCTCGCCGAGCTGGATGCCGACGGTAAGATATTGCGGGCGATCCTCCTCCATGATGCGCGCGCCGAACGCCTGCCGGAAAGCCTGCGCCTGCATGCCGTCCGCCTCGAAATCCGGCGGCACCGTCCAGCCGTCCATGACGTGCGTGCACCGCACGCCGAGCTGCACGTTGCGCACCCCCACGGGGCGGCGCTCGATCTCGTAGCTCTCGATCAGCCGCGCTCCCGCCCAGCCTTGGTGCACGGCGGCAATCTTCCAGCACAGATTCATGACATCGCCGATGCCGGTGTTCATGCCGAGCCCGCCGAGCGGCGTGAACAGGTGCGCGGCATCGCCGGCGAGGAAAACGCCGCCGCGCTGATAGTGCTCGGCGATGAGCGCGAGTCCGCCGGTCCACGGCCCGCCGGAAATGATCTCGAAATCGACATCGGCACCGATCATCGCCGCGATCACGGCCCTGCCGTCGACCGCGCGCCAGTCGGTCGCGGGCGGCACCTGATAATGCACCACCCAGGTCTCGCGCCCGTCCTGGGAATACATCATGCCGCGCATCTGCGGATTGATGATCCACGTCATGTGGGTCGGCGGCCGCGTGCTGGCCGCGAGCAGTCCGGGAGAGCGGATGAAGAAGGACAGCATGGTGCCGCCCATGAACGCGCGCGGCCTGCTTCCGTCCTCGCCGATCATGGAAAAGCCGAGCGCGTGCCGCACCGTGCTGGCGGCTCCGTCGATGCCGAGCAGGAAGCGCGTCGTGATGCTGTGAATTTTTCCGCTGCGCAGATCCTCGACTTCGGCAACGAGATGGTCGGCCTGCGCGGCAAAGGAGTTGAGCCGGGAGCCGAAACGAATCTGCGAAGACACGCGCTGCGCGCAGCCCAGCAGGAGGCGCTCGAGCACCATCTGCGACACGTTGTTCGGCAGCTCCGGCGTCGGCCAATCCGAATAGGGCCGCGGCAGGCGGCCGAACTCATGGCCGCAGAACCGCGTCACATAGGCCGAGGCGCGCGCGACGTGCGCCGGCAGCCCCTCGGCGCGCAGCTCATCGGCAATGCCCAGACGGCGGAAATGCTCCATCGAGCGCGCGTTGGTGTTGTTGCATTTGGGATGCTGCGCGGTCTCGATCCGGTCATTGACCAGGATGGCCGGCACCGCGCGCCAGGCAAGCTCGATTGCCGCCGCCAGGCCGACGGGACCGCCGCCGACGATCAGCGCAAACGTCTCGGCGTTCATCTGCGCTGCTTAACCGATGGCCGCAACCATCGCACCATCACTTATCGCGCGACCGCGAAGCGGCGCGCCAGAAATTCGCCGCCGTGACGCAGCCCTTCCTGGTCGATGCCGTGGCCGATGCCTTGTGAGAGATGCCACTCGACCAGGATGCCAAGCGAGGCGAGCCCATTCCTGGCATGGGCGAGCGCCTGTGGCGGGATGAGATCGTCCTGATCGCCATGCACCAACAAAACCGGCGGACGCGACTTGATCTCGGCCGCGAGCTTTTCCGCGGTGGCGTCGGAGGGCACTGCCAGCAACCCGGAATAGCCGATAATGGCGAAGGGCGCGCTGGCGCGCCGCAGTCCCACATGCAGCGCCATCATGGTGCCCTGGCTGAATCCAACCAGCGCCAGCGACGATGCCGGCAGATTGCGGCGCTTGAGCTCGGCATCGAGAAAGGCCTCGAGTCCGGGCGCCGCCTTCCGGCAGCCGAGCCAGCGCTCGTTGGGATCGCGGAAGGTGAGCGGAAACCACTGTCTGCCGACCGGCGCCTGCCCGCACGGCTCCGGCGCGTGCGGCGACACGAACGCGGCCTGCGGCAGAAGCCCCTGCCAGGCGCGGCCGATATCGATGAGGTCGTTGCCGTCGGCGCCGTAGCCGTGCAGGAACACCACCAGCGCGCGGGCGGGTCCGGACCGTGGCTCAAGGCGCGGCCCGTCGAGCTCAGCGGCCATTGGCGGCTCCCTTGCGATTTCCCCCGAGCGGCGTGCCGTCGCGCCCCTTGATGGTGCGATAGTATTTCCACAGGACGTGCGCCGCGACCCCGCGCCACGGCCGCCACTGCTCGGCGAGATTGATCATGTCCTTGCCGGTCGGCCGCTGCGCGAGGCCGAACGCGAGCCGCGCCGCCTCCTGCAAGGCGAGATCGCCGGCGGGCCAGGCGTCGGCATGTCCAAGGCAGAACAGGAGATAGATGTCGGCGGTCCATGGTCCGATCCCGTGCAGCGCGGTGAGCGCTGCGTGCGCGGCATCCGCGTCCATGCCAGCAAGCGCATCGAGATCGATTGCACCCTTGGCGATCGCGTTGCCGATAGCCTTCAGAGTCTTGATCTTCGGCCTGGAAAGCCCAATGCGCGCGAGCTTGGCCGCGCGCGCGCGGCGAACCGCATCATGGTCGAACGGATTGAACGCGCCGACAAGACGTCCCCAGATCGCGGTTGCGCTTGCGGTCGAGAGCTGTTGCGCGCAGATGATGGCGCACAGGCCCGAGAATCCCGCGGGCCGCCGCCGCAGCGCCGGAGCTCCAGCAACGGCGATGAGCTTTGCCAGCCGCGGATCGGCTTCTGCCAGGACGGCAAGCGCGGCGGCGAGATCGGCGTCGTTGCGAAGAAAGCGCGCGGGAACCGTTGTCATTTGTCATTGCCGGCCCTGACCAAAGGCTTGACCCGGCAATCCATCATTTGTCGGAGTCGTTTTGAGAAGAAGATGGTACCCGGTCAAGCCCGGCTATGACGAGCGATGTGCACATGTCGGCTCCGGTTTTCCGCTTCGCGCCCAGCCCGAACGGCTACCTCCATCTCGGTCATGCGCTCTCCGCGCTCATCAATTTCGACATGGCGCGCGCCGCTGGCGGCCGCTTCCTGTTGCGCATGGAGGACATCGATCGAGCGCGCTGCCGCGCGGAGTATGCGCAGGCCATTTGCGAGGACCTCGCGTGGCTCGGGATTGCCTGGGAGGAGCCGGTCCGGCGGCAGAGTGAGCATTTCAACGACTACCGCGCGGCGCTCGCACGCCTCGATTCGCTGGGACTCATCTTTCCAAGCTTCGAAACGCGCAGCGAGATCGCGCGCCTTGTCGCGCACAGGGACGCGCAGGCGCCATGGCCGCGCGATCCCGACGGCTCGCCGCTTTATCCCGGCGACGCGCGCTCGCTCCGGGTCGATGAGCGCAAGGCAAGGCTGCGATCGGGCAAATCCTATGCGCTGCGCCTCGACATGACGGCTGCGGTGGCGCGAGCCGGGCCGCTCACTTTTATCGAGACCGGCGCGGGACCACGTAGCGAGAGCGGTGTGGTTGCGGCGCCACCGCAAATGTGGGGCGACGTGGTGCTTGCCCGCAAGGAGGTGCCCACAAGCTACCACCTATCCGTGGTGATCGACGATGCACTGCAGGGCATAACCCACGTCGTGCGCGGCCGGGACCTGTTCTGGGCGACCGGCGTCCACCGGCTGCTGCAGGCGCTGCTGGGCCTTTCCTCGCCCATCTACCATCATCACCGGCTGGTGCTCGACGATGCCGGCGAGAAGCTCTCGAAATCGACGCAGGCCACTTCCTTGCGGGCACTGCGGGCTGCCGGCGCCGCGCCCGTGGACGTCCGCAGGCTGGTCGGGCTTGCTCCGGACTTGTAGCGGCGAGGCACTGCGCGTCGCAGACGCGCGCTGATGCGCTAATGCCTCGCCCGACCGGACACGGCTACGCCCTGAGGCTGTCCGGCACCTTGCCGCCGCTCTCGGCGAGCTTGGTCATCACCTGCTTGTGCAGCCACACGTTCATTTCCGCCGAGCCGTCGAGCGCGCCGGTATAGCCGAGCTCTTTCGCGAGCTCCTTGCGGGCGTTCAGACTGCTGTCGAGGTTGAGCAGCTTCATAAGGTCGACGATTGATCTCTGCCAGTCGAATTTTTCCTTCTGCCCCGCAGCGACCTTCGAAATCATGGCTTCGACTTCGGGTATCGTGATCGGTTTCCCTGTGCCTGGTGCAGCACTGCCGGTGGTGGCGGTCGGCGCAGCGGACGACCCTGGAGCAGCCCCCGGACTCTTGGGCGCGCCCGGCGCAAGGGAGCCGGTGGCCGTGCCCGGCGCGACCGAGCGATGTCCGAAAATTGCAGAGGCGATCTTGCCAAAAATGCTCATGGCTCTCTCCCGTCTTTATTTCCTGCGAATTGCGATTACAGCTCTCAGGTGACGGCAGCATGAACATGTGGTACCGCGCTGGCAAGGGGCCCCTTCGCGCCTGCATCTGCTGCGCATCCATCGCATGTCTCTCATGCGTTCGTCATTCGGCAGACGACCGGACGGTGATCGTTGCGCTGGAGTCTTATCTGCTTCCGGCGCACAATTGCTCCCATCATGGGACCGCCGGTCCCGTACCGTGGTACCGACGGACGCAAGGGAGCGTGTATCATGCCGAATCTCTACGAGCTTCTGGACGATGCGCACGACGGTGAATCGCTGACTGCACTCGGGCGCGAGTTCGGGTTGACACCGGAGCAAACGGAGACCGCGGTGGCGGGGCTGCTTCCCGCCATCTCGACGGGATTGAAGCAATCGACTGCGACACCGGACGGCCTCGGCAACCTGTTCGCCATGATGGCGCAGCAGCAGGACCTCCACGCCTTGTATGATGACGCCGGGACCGCGCTTGGCGCGAAGGGACTCGCCGCCGGCAACGATGCCCTCTCCGTGATCTTCGGCTCGCCCGATGTGAGCCAGGCGGTCGTCGATCAGGCGCAGAGGTTCTCGGGCGTGAGCTCGAGCATCCTGAAGAAGATGCTGCCGGTGCTGGCCGGGATCATCATCTCCGGACTCATGCGAAGCGGCAAGGCCGCGGCGCCCGAGGCGCCGGCCCCGTCCGGCGGCGGCGGGGGAGGCGGCGCTCTCGGCGACATCCTGGGTCAGATATTCGGACGTGGAATGCCGGGATCGCCGGGCGCGCCTCCAAGCCCTGCTCCGAAGATTCCTTCTTCTCCCGTTCCGGCGCCCTCCGCTCCGACCGAGGCGGGCGACCAGACATCTCCCGAAGGCGATCTCCTCGGCTACGTTCTGCGCGAACTTGAGAAAGGAATCCGCGAGGGTCGCATCAAGCCGGTGGTCATTGGCGGGGGGCCCATCCAGATACCCATGCCGGGCGGGCAGGGGGCACCGATGCCCTCCGGACCGGATGCTCCGCAGATGCCGGGCCAAGTGCCGGGGCAGGTGCCGGGCGGCGACATCTTCGGTCAGATCCTGCGCGATGTGCTGGGAGGAGCCATCGGGGGTGGCGGCGGCGTCCAGATGCCGCAGGGGCGCCAAGCGCCATCGCCGCCGATGAAGGACCTGTCGGATCTGTCGAAGCAGCTTAACCGGATGGGCGGCGCGGGCGCCGCGCTGTTCGGAGACCAGTTCGAGCATGGCCAGGATGTCGAGCAGGACCATCTCGATAATATTCAAGGCGTCTTCGACCGGTTCTTCGGCGCACCGCGGCGCTGAGAAGCGCCGCGACATCAGAGCACTATTTCAAGTTCGAGTGACAATGGGAGTCATCCGATGAGCTTCGCCTTGCGCAATCCTCGCCTCGCCCGCATCCTGCCGCTGACCGTGCTCCTCGGCCTGCTGCTGTCGGGCTGCGGCATCAACACTATCCCCACGCTTGACGAGAACGCCAAGGCGAAATGGTCGGATGTGCAGAACCAGTACCAGCGGCGCGCCGACCTGATCCCCAACCTGGTGGAGACGGTGAAGGGCTATGCCGCGCAGGAGCGCCAGGTGCTCACCGAGGTGACGGAGGCG
>Ga0310909_10002025_pt1 | contig 12305 bp, 15 predicted proteins | sample GREbulkMGT000H_FD_203449 | JGI IMG/M metagenome (GOLD analysis project Ga0310909, IMG submission 203449) | Lab enrichment of tropical soil microbial communities from Luquillo Experimental Forest, Puerto Rico - GRE.bulkMG.T000H | ecosystem: Environmental > Terrestrial > Soil > Tropical forest >... | reverse complement strand
CGGCGTCCCTCGCTTTGACCCGACATTCGCCAGATTCCCGGGGTTTCGAGGACAGCATCGTACCTTTGAGCGGCCTGGGCAACGGCAAATCACGCCCGGTGCAAGCAAAGGGCGATCGAAGCGGGCCCTTGAAGGCACCGAGACGCTGACACGCGCTGATTGGCCCGCATCGAGGCATACCTCTCCCTCTGTCGCCCTTCGCACTTCGACCTCCCTACTCCTCATGCGGGCGCAGGCGGTGCCCGCAGCCGCGTGAACAGCGACAGGATGTCGGCGAACATCTGCCGCGGCACCGCGACCTCAGCCAACTGGAAGGTCACGTAGCGACCGTGGCTCACCACCCTCGCGCCGATCTTGATCAGCTTCTTGCGCAGACTGGTCAACGACCACGGCTCCGCCGCTTCGGGCATCGCCAGCGTGCGCATAAAGTTACCGAGGTTGTAGGCCAGCGCGTGGAGCTGGAGGCGGACGGCATTGGCGGCGAAGGTGCGGCACGACAGCCGTGTCCACTTGATCGCGCCCTTGCCTTCCTGATCCACTGCTCCGCCGTGCCGCGCTGGTTGTAGAAGGCGACGACGCGCTCGGCTGGCCGGGCCAGGTTGGTGACGATGAAACCGACGCGCGGGTAAAGCTCGCCCGGGTGCCATTCGACCTTGACCACGACACGACGCGGCTTGCTCCAGCTCTGCGCCCCTGAGTATATGCCCGACGATTCATTGCTCCATGGTTAACCTGCGATCAAGGCTCGCATTCTTGGCTAACCGGATGCTGACGACCGCCGGAGAAGTGGGCATTGATCCGTCGAGTGACAGGCCGCTCGCGCCGAATCTCCCGCGATCCGTTGCTCGCTCGCCAAAGCCTCACTCAAGGAGGTGATCCGTATCCGCCGGTAGCCTGAGTGCGGGTTACCGCCCTGGCCGGCGGCATTCAAGAACGAGACGCGCAGCTGCCCCGAAACATTAAATTCCAGCTTGTACATCGCAAAGGTGCTGCGTTAGCCAAAAGGTTCGCCACTCCGTACACGCCTCTCCGCCGCTGATGGCCGATACGAGGGCGAGTACAGGGCTTCACGCCGCCGCGGGCTGAGCGGTCCTAAATGCAGTGCTACCGATCCGCATGGTCGCTGCTGGCTGGCGTATTCCTGTCACTGACCAGACCAGGGCAGCAATCCAGCCGGCGACCGTCCAGCCGGTGGCAAAGTTCAAAAGGCCGATCCATGGCAAACGGTGATGATCTCGGACCGTGGCGATGATCAACGGCGCTATGTAAAGGCCGAGCATGGAGCCGACCACGAGGTAGAAGCCGATCAAATTGCAGATGCCATCAACAAAGCTTTCCATCGTCTTCTCTCCGTCCGAGACGGGAGGTTTCCCGTCGCATGTCGGAGAGGTTGGGCGCTGTCGGGCACCTCCGCTTGATAATTCCGGCCAAAAAGTTGATACCCGCGCGCGCCAGGCGAGCGGAGTGTCGCTTATCGCGGTGCCGCATGAGGCGTTCCTGTCCGCCTGGGCGCTCTTCCGGTCCACCTTTTGTAGGCGTGATTGAACGCTCCGACTTCCGAGTAGCCGAGCAGCCAGGCGGTCTGCTGGACTGACATGCGCTCATCCGCCAGGTAACGAGCGGCAAGGCGGCGCCGTAACTGCTCAAGGATTTCGGCGAAGGTCGTTCCCTCCTCCGCCAGGTGCCGGGTTAATGACCGTTGGCTCATACCGAGCTGCCGCGCCACCACCGCACCCCCCGACTCGCCTCTAGGAAGTAGGCTAACAAGCTGGTTCTCCACGATGCTCTGCAGGCCACTGACTGAGCGCCTCTCGGCAAGCTGATCGTCGGCATGCGCCGTCAGGATCTTCAGCAACTGACTATCCCCGGACACGATCGGGAGGTCCATGACACGCTGCGGCAAGACCCAGCTGTCTACCCCCTGCGCGAAGTCGACGGGGCACCGCAGTAGGCGGTGAACCTCTCTCAGATCGGCGTTCCGGGCGTGGGTAAATGTTACGCGCAACAGAGTGAAATCGCGGTTTGTTTCCTTGTGCAGCGTCCGAATGAACCAGAGCGCAAGAAGTTCGAAAAACTGTCGGTGTGGCTCGTCGGAATCCTGCAGGTCGCGGATAGCCAGGATTACCTCATCCTTTCGTCGCGAGATCTCAACGACGAGAGCCTCATTTGTGGTTCGGCTGTACCGTACCAGGTTTACGAGCGCTTCGGCGACAGTTCGCGACGATCCGGTAAGGTAGAACAGAAGGCCAATGGACCGCAGGTCCATCTCTGCCGCGACGCGCAGTCCGAGCAGCTGGTCATTCGCTTCTGCCGCGGCCAGTTCGACGAACCTATACTGGGAAGCGGCCGGCACGACGATGTCATCTTGCGATAGCTGGCGCCGCGAGATCCCGGCCCCGACCAGGGCCGGCTCCGCATCGATCCCCCTCCGATCGAGGTAGCTCAACGTCTCGCGCGCAGCGACGCCTCGGGTCCACAGCAACGGGCTCTCCGGCCGGACAAGAAAATGCGCGTTCTGGATTCAATTATCAATTTTTTGGCGCGGATTATCAAGACAGCGGTGGCCCGGTCGATCATTTTTTAATCGTCAGGGTGGCGGATCCGCCGCGCTGCCGGCGGGAAGCGCCCCGCGGAAATTCCAATTGAAGAGGGAAATGATGAGAAAAGCGGTTGCAGCAACGTTAATCGCTCTGGCATTGTCGATGAGCCATATAGCCGGCGCGCAGGCTTTTACTAACGGTTGGAATTTTATCAGACCATCCAATTGTCTCGGGGGCCCGGCGGTTGGCTTGGATTTCGTGTTTGTCTACCCCATCACGGGCGGCACATTATTCACAACGGATGCCGTCACGGTATCCCTGATTGCGCCGCTTTGTGCAAGTGGCGACGGTTTCTACGTGTTTTTGAACGGTACTACTTGGACCGCCACTTCAGTGTACCCATCAATTAAATGATCGCTATGGCCGAGATGCGCTGGGGTGCTGTACTCATTCTCCTTGCGTGCGCAGTATTGCCGCTGTCCAATCCAGGCTGGTCACAAACGACGGCAGTCGCTCCGCCAGCTGTGTCGACCAATCCCGAGGAATGGCAGGCGACAGATTTATCACTACTCGATTTTGTCTCGGATGGGTACGACCTCGTCTCGGTTATTTCGCCATCATCGCATACCCGCACCTATTTCCTCACCAAACCTGGCAAGATCGTTAAGTGCCGGGAGGAGGCAACTCCGACCGGCCCTCCCCCTATTCCACCGCCGCCGCCAACGCCAGGGCAGGCCGGAACGCTCATACCGCCGCCGCCCGCGACTCCGGGGCAGGCTGGAACCTTCATCCCGCCGCCTTCAGTTCCGGGGCGGGCCGGAACGGTGATATCACCGGCAGACAGTGTCGCTGCTAGTGTTCGGACGGAGTTCGAGTGTGCTGTGCTGTCTCGTCGGAGTTCGAGACAATAAAGCGAGGCGGTGAGATAGGTGCGAAGCGGACCTCCATCCAGCGGTCGATCCTGTCGAAAATCTCCTCGGGGAGCGCAGCGACGAGATCGGGCCAGGCGTCATCCGGCAGGTTGGAACAGCGCGACTAGAAAATCCTCTACAGGGGCTCGCTTAGCAAAATTGCGGCTAAACGTTGCGCTTTCATGCTCGGGCGAGACGGCGATGAGCCCGGAGCCGGCAGGCAGGCGAGCAAAAGCGCGACCAAGGGCGAGCCAGCTGAAAGTGGGTCCCACACCCCTCGCAGAAACGCGTTTCGGCCGTCTGCGTTTCGGGATCATCGGCCGGCGAGGGTTCCAGGCCATCGGCCGCCGTCAATGAAATGCATTTTTGCCCGGTCGCGCAATCAGCGCCGAGGCCCTCCGACCGCCCGCCGAAGGCAACGATGCAGGCGGGGGGCGTGAAACGCATTTCCTGACGGCCCGGCGACAAAGGGAGCGCGATTTGTGGGCGCTCCTTGAACCGGGCGCGATGCAAGGGACGATCGCCCTCCTCGAAGGTGGTCTTCGCCATCGCGTAGACCAGGTGCCTCCCCCGGAACTCACATCCGTGCGCGTGCGCGCGAGGGGTGCGCTTGGCACTGCGCCGGGCGCGCCTAGTGAACAACTGGCAAAAGATGACGTCGAGTTGCCGTAGTCGGTACGGGGAAAACCGGACAGCACGGGGAGGGGTGGCGAAAATTAGAGAACCAGGTGCCTCCCCCGGAACTCACATCCGTGCGCGTGCGCGCGAGGGGTGCGCTTGGCACTGCGCCGGGCGCGCCTAGTGAACAACTGGCAAAAGATGACGTCGAGTTGCCGTAGTCGGTACGGGGAAAACCGGACAGCACGGGGAGGGGTGGCGAAAATTAGAGGCGGCACCTGCCCTCCTCCCCGATTCACGGACGCGCGCGACCCGCAAACCTCGGAGTTCTTGCGGCCGCATCTGTTGCGCGCCACATGCGGGTCAAATGCCAGGCTCTCCGCTCAAGCGACAGCGTAAGGCCGGGGTCACCGATCCGGTCACCGGCGAACTCGTCCAGTTCCCGCGGCTCACCCATCCGCGCGCCGGCCTCTCGCATGGCGAGTGGCGTGCGCTCGGGCCGGGTGAGAAGCTCGAACGTCTGTTCGGCATGTCGCTCGATGACCTTTACGAGATCATGTCGTGGGGGCCCATCGCTGAACTCGACCCGTTCCGCCTCTCGGTGCGGGTGCAGGTGACGCGCGTCGTCTTCACGATCTGCATGAAGGCCTTCCTCGATGGCAGGCTTGGCCGCGAAGCCGCCCGCGAGCGCGACAGGCAGCGCATTATCGAAGAACTCGCGCGGCTCGAATTCGGTACCAGTAACAAGACCTAGGATCGGTACGGGGAAAATCGGGGTCCGGGGGGAGGGGTCGCGAGAATTTGCGCCTCCTCGACGAGATGTTGCGCGTCGCCGATGTCCTCGTCATCAGCGCCGCGCTGACGACCGCCACCGAGAGATTGATCGGCGCCCGCGAACTGGACTTGATGAAGGAGAACGCGATTCTGATTAACGTCGCGCGTGGCGAGATCATCGATGAGGGAGCGCTCTACGCGCACCTTGTCTCCCATCCGCACTTTTTCGCCGGCATCGACGCGTGGTGGGTCGAGCCGGTGCGGCATGGCCACTTCGCGATGGGTTACCCATTTCTGGACCTTCCGAACGTGATCGGCTCGCCGCACAACTCCGCGGGGACTGCGGGCGGCGCTCACCCGTCGTTACTTCGACGATCGACGGACGCGAAAAATTGCCCCTGGGCGGTTTGATCCAGTTGGGAATAGGGACCCCCCTTCGCCGTCCGGTAACACCATTCAGCAGTCGCGGGATAGAATTTCATCGCAGGTGGGAACACAGGGCAAGAAGCGTCATGCTATACAAGCGGCGGACCAACAAGAGGACATAACTAGCATGCCCGAAGTGAATCCGACCGCGGTGATCGCCGACTGTATTGAGAAGTCCAAAGCGACGGCCGATCAGGAGTTGATCAGCAATTACATCACGGAAGCTCTTGGCGTCCTGCAGATCGACAACACCGAAGAGGATGCGTTTCAAATGCTCGGCAGCGCGATCGCCGCCGCCGTTGCAGATGACGAAGTGCACACCGCCTGTTTACTCGATGTTTGGTCCGAGCTCGAAGAGCAGCGGAAGCTGGGGTAGTCCTCAAGCGCGTTACAGTGCCATCTCGTTGAAAAGATTGCTCGGGCGTCCAATAGGCCTCTGACACTGATTTTGTCGTTGGTGTTGAGGTCGGCTTCGAACCGACCCTTGCCGGTTCGATCCACCCTCGGCGCATGGCGCTTTCGGCGTACAATTGAGCCGCAGCCTGCCGGTGTGCCCATGGGAGGTCCGCTCTCGGCGCATCTCGCCCGTTACCGGGCGTCCCGACGAAGGTCGGCTGACCGAACCGACGGCAGCCGCTCGCCCTTGGCGGTTTGATCGTCGTCGCGAGGCGCCGGAGGCCCAATAGCCCCTCTAGCCGAAGCCATCGCCGCGCCGGTTATCCGAAAGCGTTTCATGTTTAGACGTCGGCATAGGTGTATACCTTTGCCTCCCAAGAGAAGATCGCTTCCCGGCCCTCGAACCCCCGGTCAACGTCGCGTCGCTGCGTGACTTCGACCCACTTCTTGCCAGCCGGAGCCGGCCCCGGCCAGGTCGGGACGATATAGTCGGTTCCCGGTGCCGAGGCGAAGTCCGAGAAATTAGCCAGCACGATGACTGGTATCGCCGCAACCGCTCCGCCGCGGCGCCACACGATTACCCGCTTGCCCGCTTCGAAATCCGTCCAGATGAAGTCGGTGTCATTAACTGCCAGAGCCGGCGCGCTCGTCCGGAACTTGATCAGGGTCTGGACATAGGCGTGGATCCGCCGCCGCATCGGGCCGAAATAACTGTCGGGCTCGTTGGCCCGCGGATCCGAGTCGTGGGGATCCGGCGGGCCTGCTGTCAGACGGCCGAAGTTTACCGGGTCTATCTGTTTTCCAGCGCGCTGGTTTACATGCCCGTTCTGATCGAAGAAGTCGTGCTGGTCGGCGAACTCTTCCCCGGCGAGCAGCATCGGAATACCGACAGCGGTCATCAGGCAGACGAAGGCCAGTTTGATCCGCTTCTCGATCTGCTCATCCGGCATATTGTGGAGCATCGTGAACAACCGCTCGTGCCGGAAGCCCTCTACATCGTGGCTCGTAACGTAATTCACCGCCTGAGCGCCGTCGGTAAATACACCGCCGAGACGGCAGTCGATCGCCTTCCGCACGTTCCATTCGAAATTGTCGCCCCCGGTGCTCTCGCCCAGGATGGCCGCACGGATGCGGTCCTGGAAGCCATTGTTCCACAGCCCGTCCAACCGGTTCTGCCGAAGCAGGTCGGGTGGGAGAGTCAGCTCTTCGCCGACGACCAAAAAACGGGCATCCGCGCCGGCCGCCGGGTTCAAGCCGGCATCGGTCCAGCGCTGCCGGAACAGCGTCCGCCCCAGGTCCTTGAACGCCTGGACGAAATCCCAGCTGGCGACGTTCTCGACGCTGTCCATTCTGATGCCGTCGACGCGGAAGTCGCGCATCCACCGCGTCAGATAGGTCAGCATCAGCTGCCGGGCCGGGAACAGCGACTGGGTCTGGCCGGACACCGGGTCATAGGTTGTGACCGATTTGGCGTACCGCCATAGCGTGCTGCCAAACCCGTTGCGCGGCTCACGGTGGCCATCCGCGCGACCGGAGGTCAGCGAATCTGGATCGTTCGGGTCGGCCCGCGGATCATCCATGCAAAAGTCGGGGGCGTCGATGTGGTTGTACGGCTCCTCTTTGGCAAAGGCCATAACCGCGTCAATCAAGAAGCGGATGCCCTTCCGGTGGCAGGCGTCGACGAGGCGGGCCAGGTCCTGGTTCGCGGTCGGCGAGAGGTTCCCCTCGGGATAACCGAGATCACAATCGGGGCAGAGGTAGTGGGAGGTATCGTAGCCCCACTCTCGTTTGAAAAAGCTGTCTGCTGGCGGGAGCAACTCCAGGGCGTTGACGCCCAAGTCGGCCAGGTAAGCGTTGCCTGCGTCCAGCAGCGATAGGTCGGCGAAGTTGGCACCGCCGATCCGTTCGTCAACGAGGGCTGCGGCATCAAGGAATGTCGCCACGGCACGTTCAGGCTCGTTGAGCGAGCGGCTCAGCGTCCAGGCCGTCGGCAGTTCGTAGATGACAAGCTGATTATTTGTGGAAAGCGTGTCGGGCGCGTCCGGCGCCTCAAATACGGCGGATTCGCCGTCCGGATCGCAGTCGGTGAGCTTGCCCTGGCCAGCGTAACGGATCACCGAGGCAGGCTGCGTGTTATCGGTTGCTCCCGGCGGAACTACCCGCCAATCCACGCAGGATGAAAAGGGGTCCGTCACGACCACTCGGGCCGAGGGATGGAGATCCGATCGACTGTCATCGACCTCAAACCAATAGTGGTAGACCGCGCCGTCATCGAGTCCGCAGTTCGCCGCCTCCACCTCGAACAGTCCGGCCGTGTCTCTAGCGGGTAGGAGTGCGACATGTCGGATGCCCTCGACCGTCGGCGGGTTGCCATCACGGAGGCGTCCTATCACAAGGTCTGGCGCCGTGTTCTGTGGTCGCGGGCTCCAGAGCACGAACCGGGTGGCACGACGGTCCAATATGTTGGTGCTTATTGACATGTGACCCCTCATCGGCCATGCGTCCGCGGAGACAAGTTAGTTGATCTAAGCGTCCGCTGCGGGAAGGGCGCGGTCGGACGCCGCTCTGTTCACTTAACGGCTGGTCTTGGAAGCAGCGCTTCGCGGCCGAACGTTGGAACAGAACAGAGCCTGCGAAAACTAGTTTCCAGCCGGCCGGACCGGGATTAGCAGCCTTTCGACCTGCTCGAGCCGCAGGCGAGCCTCGCGCGAACGTTGGTCGACTTCGACCTTTGGCACGCTCGGGCTGCGGTCGGTTTTCGACATTTTAACCTCCATACATCAGGGGCCCTCGTGGCAACGCTGGGGGCGGCCTGACGAATACCTCTCGCAGCACAGAAGGCGTGTGAGGTGCTTCACATTACGGCCGTTTTTCGCGGACATGTTGCGTCCAGGGTGAAGGCGCTGAAAACGCGCCCTCGCACAGGACGCGGCGCCGGAGCCGAAGAAAGACAGTGGCGAGCGGTCGGAGGAGTTTCGGCGCACCACTCGCGCGCGCCCGCGCGCGCGGAGTTTAGGGCTCAGCAGATCACTCGTGACGCGCAGAGACGAGCGCTGGAGCCTCTACCGGCTCCCTGTGATCGGTCGATCGCTGGATGGGTCCCGCGACGGGGTGGGGAGGGGCCCGTGGGTGTAGCAAAATCGCCTTCGCTCTAACCGCCTGAGGAAGTTGATCAGTCGACCGGCGCGAACGATGCTAGCCGGACTGCTATCGACCCCAAAGCCGCCGGTCGCTTCCCTCAATAGCAACGCCGGCTGGAGCGAATCGCCGGGTGGGCCTTGCACCCACTGGAAAGCGCCGCCTTGTCACGGCGCACCCCCACACCGGCCATTGCCCCGAACTGGTTGGGCTAAGGTGCAATCGGTGCGCAAAGGCTCGCCGAGCAGTTGAGCAAATAGCCAAATAATGTGACAACTGCCGCATTTACGGTTGTACCACCTACGACAAGAGCGAAGCCCGGGATGTCCCCTGCCTCAAAATAATGCAGCACCGGTACGTCAAAAGTACTTATGTCGGTGTTGAAGGGGGCAAAAAAACCAGAGAATGGGACCGGCGTCAGGTTGATGATAGGTACAAGGGAAGCTTGGACCACACTTGGGGTCGAGTGGAAAGTATAATTTCCTGACACATGCCGGACGACAAGGCGGTGATTCGAGGGAACTGTCGGAAATTGAACTGTGCAAATCGTTAATCCATCGCAACGTCCAATTTGTACACTTTGGTAGGGGATGCGTCCGGGGACGTCGATACTGCTGGTCAGCGCAGGCATCGTCGCAGGATTTACCACGCTGGTCGGCACGGGACTGGTATCGGGATTGACGACGGTAACCGGGCTCGCCGGCTTATCGCCGAGCGCCGGTTCGGTAGGGACTGCAACGATCACTAAGCCCGCAAACACGGCAAAAATTGCTGTGCTATGACGTGTAAATGTGGTGATTTCAGCCATGATTTCCTCCCTGGTGAATGGTCGTTTGTCGAATCGACCGCTACTATCGTGCCCATGTCCATTTGCCATGTCCATTGCGACCGATTCGTATCTCCGGCGCTGTAAAATCTTTTACATGGTCATTTCCGATGCATTGGAATGTCGGTCTTAGCTTCGACCGCATGCGCGAGTATCTTTCATGGCCTGCAGACCATCCATACCGGCTTGCAGCGCAGACGCAGGTCATCCGCGGCGTAGCGATGGTCGCCGCCAAGGTCGGGGGTGAAGCTGCCCGCGAGCGAGAGCGGCAGCGCAGGGTGGGATGGGACGGGACGAGCCGTCATGCCAACGGGGCAGCACGCGGCAGAAAACGCCATCTTTCGGGATGCAATGGGATCGTTGGGGACCGAGTGGAGCGCATTTCCAGACCGCCCCGGTTGACCGCCCGCCGAGCACCACCGAGCCATCGAGACCGCACACCTATCAGCCCACCGGCTCAGCTACTCAGGAAAGCAAAGCCGTCTTTCGGGCTGGTACTAGTGCAGATGCCCTCGGGGCGGTCCTGCTCTGACCGGAGTGTCCGCAATCCACCTGAATGCCGACTAAGCCATACGCGGATGAAGAGTCGCAAAGTGCCAATGCACAAAGTCGCTGCGCTCCAGCCCGCTGCGCGGGGCGCGAGGCGAGAGGCCGGTAGCCAGCTGAGAGGACAGGCATAGCGACGTGGGGAGCCCCGTCCTGAGAATCGAGGTGTCGTCAACCTCACTCAGGATGGAACTCTCCATGAGCGACACCAGAACCGTCAGTCCGCTGCGTCAGCGCATGATCGAGGACATGGCTGCACGCAAGCTCAACCCGCACACTCAGCGCAGCCACATTTCGAGCTGCAAGCGGTTCGCCGCCTGGCTCAAGCGTTCGCCCGATACAGCGACGGCCGACGAGGTGCGGCGTTTCCAACTGCACCTCATCGAGAGCGGAGCGAGCATCTGCAACCGCAATCGGATCATGACCGGGGTGCGGTTTTTGTTCCGCGTCACGCTGCGTCGCCACGATCTGGCGGCTGAGGTCTGGCACATCAAGGAACCGCAAAAGCTGCCGCCAGTGCTCAGCCCCCAGGAGGTCAAGCGTGTTCTGACCATGGCGACGAGCCTGCAGGCGCGAGCGATGCTGACACTCGCCTATGGTTGCGGACTGAGGGCGGGCGAGGTGGTGCGGCTGCGGGCGGGCGACATCGACAGTGAGCAGATGATCATCCGCATCGTGCAGTCGAAGGGCCTCAAGGACCGGCACGTGATGCTGCCGGCGGAGGTCCTCGACCTGTTGCGGCAATGGTGGAAGGCGCGGCCGACCGCGTATGACGCCGGCCTTGCGCCGGAACAACGTTGGCTGTTTCCCGGTCGCAGTAAACGTCGGTCGCTGACGACACGCCAGTTCGGACGGCTGTTCAAGCAGGCAGCGCAAGCAGCGGGGCTGCGTAAAACGCTCTCCCTGCATACGCTTCGCCACAGCTTCGCGACCCATCTGCTTGAGCGCGGCACGGACATTCGGCTGATTCAGGCGCTGCTCGGACAGGAGACGCTGGAGACGACGGCCCGCTACACCCGCGTTGCCACCGGGATGATTTCCAAGATTGAGAGCCCGCTCGATGGCCGGAGCGCGCCGCGCCGCAAGCGTACGAGGCGAGACACCGAGGAGCCGCCGGCGGCGTAGCGCCGCCGGCCATGGCTCGACCAGCTCTGGAGGTCGCGGACATTCTCCGCGATCACGGCCCGGCTTGGCGTGAGGCCAACAGCGGGCATATGAGCCTCGACCAATTGAAGGTGATGAGTGCGATCGAGCGCTGTCGCACGGCGGCGCTCGGCGGATATGTCGCGCGCTGCGAGAACGCAGCGTGCGGCCATACGGCGATCGCGTACAACTCCTGCCGCAACCGGCATTGCCCGAAGTGCCAGGGCGCGGCGTCACGCCGATGGCTGGCCGACCGCGAAGCGGAGCTATTGCCGGTGCCGTACTTTCACGTCGTGTACACGCTGCCGAGCGCGCTGCGTGACATCGCCTACCAGAACAAATGCGTGGTCTACGACCTACTGATGAAGGCGGCGGCCGAGACGACGCTCGCCATCGCCGCCGATCCCAAACGCCTCGGCGCGCGGATCGGTGTCACGGCCGTGCTGCACACGTGGGGCTCGGCACTCACCCATCATCCGCACGTGCATATGATCGTGCCGGGTGGAGGGCTCTCGCTCGATAAGGCGCGATGGGTCGCCTCGCGCTCCAACTTCCTCGTGCATGTCAACGTGCTGGCGCGCCTGTTTCGCGGCAAGATGCTGGCGATGCTCATGGATGCGCACGACAGCGGCCAGTTGAAGTTCTTCAACACGCATGCCGGGCTTGCCGAGAAGAGGACGTTCAAGCACTTCATCGCCGCGCTGCGGCGCATCCACTGGGTAGTCCATTGCAAGGCGCCGTTCGCGGGACCCGAGCAGGTGCTGCGCTATCTCTCCCGTTACACGCATCGTGTCGCCATCTCAAACCGCCGCCTCGTTGCAGCCGACAACACGAGCATCGCGTTCCGATGGAAGGACTAGCGCATTAACGGCCCGGGTCGCTGGAAGACGATGCGGCTTCACCCGCACGAGTTCATCAGGCGCTTCCTGATGCACGTGCTGCCCAAGGGCTTCCACCGCATCCGCCACTATGGGCTCTTTGCCAACG
>Ga0310909_10002006_pt1 | contig 12348 bp, 18 predicted proteins | sample GREbulkMGT000H_FD_203449 | JGI IMG/M metagenome (GOLD analysis project Ga0310909, IMG submission 203449) | Lab enrichment of tropical soil microbial communities from Luquillo Experimental Forest, Puerto Rico - GRE.bulkMG.T000H | ecosystem: Environmental > Terrestrial > Soil > Tropical forest >... | reverse complement strand
GATCACCCTGCGGTGCGCCGAAGCGGTCGGCTCCTGCAAACATGTCGGCCGGCGCAACCTTCGGCAAATAGGTGGCGAGCTCGCTCGCGGCATATGCCGCTTGCGCCCACAACGTCGCGCACATCAAAAGCACGGCAGCCAGCACAAACGGGGCTACGCTTCGGCAGCGGGCGGCGAAAGGACTCCAGACCATGGAGCACCTCAGTGGGGAATGTTACGCCGGTGAGAGCGCGCATTCCATCGGGATTGAATGCGGATGCCGGGTTGTCGCCGCTGACAGCCCCAAGTCACGGATTGAGCCAACGCAAATTAACTTGCCGTAAGGCGGTTTATCTAGTCATGGCAGGCGAGCTGGCCCTTGCGCTAGATCAAACAATGACAGGTGGATCATGCCGCTTTTGCGAACGTCGCTGCTAGGGGCTGAGCCCGCGGGAACTCTCCATTCACTCGACGAATTATTTGCGCTTGCGAGCGCGATGGAACAGGAAGCCGCAACTCGATATGGCGAGCTGGCCGAGGAGATGCGGGTTCAGAACAAGTCCGATCTGTCAGCACTCTTTACCCAACTCGCGGCTGCGGAACGTGAGCATGTAGATAGTGTGACACGGTGGTCCCAATCGTGTCTCGGTAGGGCGCCCAATCCCGCGCTGGTCCGATGGGAGGCGCCGGAGACACTTCGAGCCGAGGCCACGGAGATCATGACCTCGCGGTTGATGACGCCATACCGCGCTTTATCAATGGCGGTGCGCAACGAGGAGCGGGCCTTCGCATTCTGGTCTTACGTGGCAGCTTTTGCAGAGGATCCAGAGATCAAAAATGCAGCCGAAGCCATGGCTCGTGAGGAACTTGGGCATGTTTCGACCCTGCGAAGGGAGCGCCGACGCGCCTATCACAGCGAGCGCGACGCGGCACGAGCCGATCGGACAAGCGGCGCTACAGCCGGCCAAGTCGCCAGCTACGCCACAAGCCACGTTGATGCCGGTACGCTGGAACGTCGTTTGGCGTTGCATCTGGCCGGCATGGAGAATCATCTTGCCGGGGCGGCTGCCAATCGCACGCGCGAGCTTTCGCAGGAAACAAACGACATGGCCGTCCAAGCCATTGGCCTGGGTCGATTTCCCGCCAGCCTTGAACACGCTGATGCGCAAACGATCGCTGAGGCGCTGACTGATGCATATCTGCAAGCGGCGGAAGAAGCTCACGATCCCGAACGACTGCAGGTTTTGCAGGCTCTTGCCGAACAAGCGATCGTCCGGCTCGCCTGGTTGCGTTCGTTAACCTGAACCGCTGCAACCGGAAGCGAAAATTGATCTTGATCAATGCGTTTCCCAAAGCCCCGACCATGCTGACCCAGCGAAACAGCGGAGCGGCCGATGCGTGCGCTTGGCCTAGTAATAGCAACGGCGTTGTTTGCGACCACACACCCGGCATTGGCCGAGAGCAAATGGTTGGAAAGCGGACGTCTCGAGGTGGCGGAGATCAGAGTCCTCTGCGATCGGGTAAGCGATGTTCGCTTGCTGGCGCGCATGCAGATGATCTCGGCGGGCAGCGAGCGTTGGCGGCGGCTGTCGCGGAAGGAACTGGTGATCGAGGCCTCCGTCATGGGTACGCCTCCGCTCGACCCCGGCCGCTGCTACATCGTTGCGCGCGGGGGCTCGACCGACGAAGGAGAACGCAGCGTCTTCGAGGTTCGCGACTTCACCGTTAGCCCTGAGCGAACATCGGTCCTTACAATCGGCCACGCCTACGACGTACCGCAGGGTTGGGTGAATCCTGAACGCTGAAGCCGCGCTTTGAGATACCTCAATGCCAGTTACACCCAGCAAGATCAGCAGGTCGACTGGGTTCCGTCTTACGTCTCCACAGGTTGCGACGGGGTTGGGCGACCCGGTCATGAGGTCTCATCGACGTAATCGTCCTCGGACGCATCCTTATCGTCGTCCAGCCGGTGCTGGTCCCTCATCCGAGTGATCGGACAGGTGAAGCCCGACCGCCGCGCAAGCCCGCCTTCTTCGAGTTTGGAAAGGGATTTTCGCCGCCGGAGACAGGCCCCTCAAAAGCGACATGGAAACGATAGCTCTGCACAGACACCGGAAATCGGAGACCGCCACGCGCAAGAAATGGCTGCAAAGCGGCCTTTCTGCTCGCGAGCTATTAACCAGACGATGATCAGGTCAGCTTCGGTCCCAATAGCCGACATGCCTCGTAGATCTTGCGGTCTACGATACGATGCGGCAGCTTAGCGGCAATCGGCACGAAGGCGCGATCCGGCACACGCAACCGCGAGGGAACTCGTGCATGTCAGCAGAAACCCCGAACGTGCGTCGGGTGCAAGGATACTGCGGCCTTTGCATCGCCCGCTGCGGAACCGTCGCGACATTGACAGATGGCAGATTCACGCGTCTCGATCCCGATCCGACGCACCCCACCGGCGCGGCAATCTGTGCAAAGGGCCGAGCAGCTCCTGAGCTGGTCTACCACAAGGATAGGTTGAAGCGACCGCTGCGTCGAACACGGCCGAAAGGCGATTCCGATCCGGGATGGGAGGAAATTTCATGGGATGCGGCGCTCGATCAGATCGCCGCTGCAATGCGGCGCATTGCCGAGCAGCATGGACCAGAGGCGGTGGCCTTCAGCCAATCGTCGGGCTCAACAACTGCTATCACGGATTCGGCTGCCTATGTCCGAAGACTGATGAACGCATTTGGCACGCCGAATTTGGTGTGGGCGCTCGACCTGTGCGGCTGGGGACGCGCCTTTGCGACGCGCTACGTCTTCGGCCTTGGCACTGTTTCGACAAGCGCTGGCGGCGCAATGCCCGACATCGCCGAATCCGGCTGCCTTATCCTGTGGGGTTATAATCCCTCATTTTCGCGCATCACTCACGCGACAGCGACCGTTGCGAGCCTGAAACGCGGAATGAAGCTGATCGTGATCGATCCGCGCAATGTCGGGCTGGCCAACAAAGCCGACGTCTGGTTGCGCGTGCGCCCGGGAACGGATGGCGCGCTCGCACTGGGTCTGGCCAATGTCATGATCGAGCGAGGCTGGTACGATCAGGAGTTTGCCCGCACATGGACAAACGGACCTTTTTTGGTGCGCTCCGATACCAACAGGTTGCTGAAGGCAAACGAGCTCGCTTCCGGGGGTAGCTCGGGCCAATTCGTTGCTTGGGATTCATTGGCCAATTGCACGGTCAGCTATGACCCGGCGGCCGGTCGCTACGAGGCGAATGCCGGACCTCTTGCGCTGCGAGGCGAGTACACGATCGCAACCATCCATGGCGCCATCAGCTGCCGGCCCGTTTTCGATCGCTACGCGGAGCTGTGCAGCAAATATTCGCCTGACGTGATTGAACGGACCTGCTGGATTCCCCCGAGTCAATTGGAGCAAGCTGCACACACCATTTGGCACGCCCGACCGGTCTCCTACTATGCCTGGAGCGGGCACGAGCATCACGCCAACAGCACGGAGACGGCGCGGGCGATGGCAATGCTCTATGCGTTGACCGGCAGCTTCGATGCGATTGGCGGCAATGTGCTGCTGCCCGCTGTGCCCGCCGAGTCAGTCAGCGGAGAAGACCTGCCTGCAGCAAAACGGTTGGCTCCCGCAATCGGCCTTGTCGAACGCCCGCTGGGACCCGCGCGCTGGAACAATGTCTCCGCCCATGACTTTTACCGGGCCGTCCTGGAGGGTACTCCCTATCCCGTGCGCGGACTGATCGGGTTCGGCAGCAATCTATTGCTCGCCTATGGCGATCCCGTTCGTGGACGGGCCGCGCTGGCCGCGCTCGATTTTTATGCCCATGCCGATCTGTTTATGACGCCGACGGCCGCGCTTGCGGACGTTGTCGTGCCCGTCGCGTCCTGCTTCGAACGCGAGGCTCTCAAAATCGGATTCGAAATTAGCGCAGAGGCGCAATCGCACGTTCAGTTCCGGCAAGCGATCGTTGGGCCACCCGGTCAGGCACGTTCCGACACGGATATCATCTTTGGCCTCGCAACGCGCCTTGGCCTCGGCGAGCATTTCTGGGACGGCAACGTCGATGCCAGTTACCGACAGCAACTCGGTCCAAGCGGCATCACCCTGGATCAGCTTCGAGCGGAGCCGGCCGGACTGCGAAAGCCGCTGACGACGCGATACCGCAAGCACGCTGAAACCGACGCCAAGGGAGACCCGCGCGGCTTTCCAACGAAGTCACGGAAAATCGAGTTCTGGTCCGAGACGTTTCTCGATCGCGGTTATTCGGCCATGCCGGGCTTCGTCGAGCCCCCAGTCGGCCCCGTCGCCCGCCCTGACCTGGCGACATCCTTCCCTTTGATCCTGACTTGCGCCAAACCCAGTCTGTTTTGTCAGACTCAACACCGGGCCCTGCCGAGCCTGCGCAGGCGCGCATTGCACCCCGAGATCGAACTGAATCCGGCGACTGCCGCAGCACGCGGTATCAAGGATGGAGATTGGGTTGACCTGCGGACCCCTGCCGGCGGAATGCGCGCCCGCGCGCGTTTTAGCGACAAGCTCGATCCGCGTGTCGTCGTCGGCGAGCACGGCTGGTGGCAGGGCTGTGATGAATTGGGAATTGCAGGTTCTGATCCGTTCGACGTGACCGGCGCCAATTTCAACCTGACAGTTGACGCCGCGGTGCGCGATCCCGTTAGCGGCACACCATCCCATCGCTCCAATCTCTGCGAGGTTCAGCGAGTGCGGGCATTAGAGACGAGTTCCAGGAACGGCGGTTCCAATCTTCGGTCGTAGATCAGCGAGTCTGGTTGCGCGCTGGTACGCGGTTCGCGACTCTATCAACTCCAAGTTAGTGCATGCTGGCGTTCGCATGAACGGAGCCGGGCCTTTCGTCCATGATCCGCTTGATGGTGTGAGCGCAACGGCCGCACTGGGCGTTGCATCCGAGGCAAGCATAGACCTCGCTCATGCGGGGCCGTCGCGCCTCTTTTGCGACCACTGACCGCACCTGATGGTCGCTGAACACATTGCAAGAACAGACGATCATCGCCTTCTCCTAACCAATACCAATGAGTCGGATGAAGACCGCCACAAGCGCGGTGCTCCACCCAGCCGCAAGCATGATGGTTTCCATTCGGGTCATCTCGGCGTGGCCAAGAGGCCGCTCACGGACTAGATGGTTACGCATTTCAGCTCCTTGCGAGACATCGCGGAAAAGCGACGCCGACATCGCGAAGGAAGATAGATGGATGCTGACCCCAGGGCTTAACCGCTGGGGACAGATGATTTTACATTTCGGGACAATGAAACCCGCAACTTACAAACAGTCTCCAAGCGCCGGCATCACCAGCGCCGTCCCAGCATCTTGCGGGGCTGCTCCTTCTTGAGACTGTTGCGTTCGGCGCGGAGGTCGGCAGTCTTTTTCAGCATCCGGCCGAGCAATGCCTCAGCCGAGGTGGTGGATATGCCGGCGCGTTGGAGTTGTGTGATCTCATTGCGTTGCCGTAGGACTTGGCTCCGCATGCGTTCGATTTCGCCTTCGATGAACTCGATGTCCGGCATGTCTCAACGCCCCGCTGACAGGCGGTTATTGATTCACATCGCCATGACCACTGCGGCCAATACCCCGCACACGATTACAAATGCGCTGAGTATCTGCTTTAGCTCGGAGACGGACATCGCTAGTGGCTCGGGCATCGCGAACGACCCCGGTCTTGCGGCCGACCGGGGTCGTCGCTCTCATGAGTGTGCGCTGCGCTCGGGGTGGGGGCGAAACACATGCGCCAGCGTATTGAACGCCACAAAACCTGATCGCACTATTGTCCCAGAGTGCAACGGCAGCGACTGCACAAATTCGATGATGCGCTGCGGTGGATTCACAAGCACTTGCAGTGCGATCACAAGACAGGCCGTCAACCGGATAGTCGCCGGTTCGGGTCCAGCCCGGTAAGCCGTCGCGGTTGGCGCAATGCAATGAAACGCATTGTAACGCCAGTGTGACGATACTCGACTTTCATGCAGCAATTCCCCGTTGTTGACCTTGCGCAACATCGCCATCGCCATTGCACGGCCACCCGACTATTGCCCGCATCTCAGTAACGCACTGTTCCAGCTGTTCCCGGACTTCCCTAGCCATAATCAATACCCGCATATCTCCGTCGCGCTGCTGGTATTCCACTTCCCACGCATATCGATCGAACGCCTCCTTGTGCCATTGCTCGATAAGGTCCGAAACCTTTGCCAGCTTGGCAACCGCATTGACGACCGCATTGTCATCTAACTTCATTTCTCATCCTCCTATTTCAAGTTGCATTTCGTCATCCCCTCTTGCCCGCGCGATCGAGGCCGGCGCATCATTTGAATGCTGTGATTTCTCTGAGGCTCAACCGAGCCGGCGGCGAGAGAGTGGAAAAGACAAACGAGCCAACGCGAGATGGCGCGCCGGCTTTTGAGTGGGAGATACGGCGAACCTAAGCCGTCGAACAAAGGCGCCGAACGAACGCCGCCAACCTGATTTGAAAGTCCTTGATTTCGCGAAGGGCATTTTGCCGCTCTGGGCCGTCGGGAAGCTGCAGTGCAGCATCCCGCAAATTGGCAAGTGTTGTGACAATCTCTTGCATCTTGCTTATCTCAAGTACTTCAACGGCGCCTTGGATCAATGGTCTTTCCTCCCAAACGGAATTATCGAGTAGCGGCGCGAACATCGATGCGATTCGCGGCGGGAATGAGTCGGCATCGATACGCAGCGCCGGCCTATTTCTCTCCCTTTCTCCTATTACTAACAGGGGAGCGTCGGGTTGGTGGCGATGGAATCGGCGGATCCGCGCCGGCTTGGGCGTTAGAGGCTCAAGTCCGTCTCGGCGGCAGCGGAATGAGCATCGACACGCGCCGACGATATTCGACATGGGCTTGGCCGTGGAAGGCGACGAGGTCGCGCTCCCCCAGCAAGATGCCGATGATGATGTAGCCGGTTGTCGCGATCGCGAACAGAAGATGTCCCACCGTCATCGTCGGTGTCGCCCAGAAGGCCAGCACAAAGCCGAAATAGATCGGGTGGCGAACGAGCTTGTAGAACAAGGGTGTCTTGAAGCTCGGCGACTGCACCGTCTTGCCTTGCCAATGCGTTTAGACCTGCTATTGGACGCCGCGCCTGGGCAGCGTTAATTGGGAAATCGCGACCATCGGTCCAAATACCGCAGGGGACAGGCGCGTCTATGAGGTGGTCACAATGCGTGCGCCACCACCGCTCCGAGGCTCAAAGCCGAGAGCAAAATCACTCCGATGACGCTGTAGAGAGCGACTATCTCCTTCATGGGGTCTCCTAGAGGCGGGCGTTCGCTTGCGCGCTCGCATGCTGTTGACTAGCGCGCTGATGAGAAAAACCCGCCGACGTGTGGATCGCCGGCCACATCCACACCACGACTGCGATAAGCCCGACAAACCCTGCCGCCGCCATCTTCGCGAAACACCGGTCTACAGCATCAAAATCAAGCGTTTCCACTGTCGTCTCCGGAAACACGGCGCTGCTTCACGCCGACTATCGCGAGAACGATAGCGATGCTGCGGCCTTTATGCTTTGCCAAACGGGACGGATATTTTACTTTTCGGGACAGCAATGGCTTGGCGTCCGTTCACCTCGCGCTAGGCCAGAAATTTCAGCTACGGTCACGGCGGCGCACGTGATGCATTTCTCATTGCCTTTTTGATCCGGGGGACCAAGCGCCGTGCAGGCGGATGCTGCCGCCTGTGTGTCACCTTATCTGACGCAACGGAGACCGTGGGCAAGTCGATTGCGTGAAGGCGAAAAACGAGAAGCATCCCTCGCTTGGTCGGGTGCAACAAGTCCTAGCATGGCGCGAGTTTCTGCCATCTCCTTGCCACAGTAGAAAATGGGATCGTTGCATCTAAGCCACATGAATTTAGACCCCAACGGCCTACAATCCGATTGGTCACTGGCTATGTCTCGATGAGGAGTCGAATGCTGAGAGTCGACGAAGATACGTTCACCATGATCAGCGGCCTTATTGTTATTGCGGTGGTTTGCATCGCGGGTTTGTTGGCGTTAGGGTGATGACTTGCTGCCGGGGGAAGCCAGCAGTGCCCCCTCCTTCCATCGACCACGCCCGGTGCCATTTGCCGGTCGCGGTCGGGACGCCGCGTGCAAGATCGCTAAACTTTTACATGCGTAATTTGCGGATAGCAGCAATCGATTGATATCGCTCGACGCCTACCGTCGAGATTCCGAGGCACAAGGAAACAGTCTGCGCGACGAACGCGCCATCGACGCGGCGGCGATCGTTAAGATTCCGGGACTGCGATAATCGATCCGGTGGGACGGCCGATTCATAGCGCGGGCAAGCGCTGAGCGTTTGAAGCATATTCCGGCAAACTCAATTGCATGATCGAGGCGGAGAATGGCGGGCGGCGGATGCCGCGCGCGAGACTCGCGCACTGACAACAAGAGGACTTTCTCGGCGGCGAGTATTGTCGCATGATGGCGGCGCATCGGCACGAGGCGCCAATGAGTTCCGCGAAGGGCCTGCGTCAGGTCGGATATTTTGATTGCCCGGGCGGCGGCCAGATCGTCGTAGCGGGCACGACCGCATTCATCGGCCATATGCGTGCGCCAGCCGGGACCTCGATCGTCGATATCGCCGACCCCGCGCATCCGCGGCTGCTTGCGCGCCTCGATATGCCTCCCGGCACCCATTCGCACAAAGTGCGCGTGGACAATGGGCTGATGCTGATCAATCGCGAGCGCAACCACGCCGACAAGAACGCGCCGCCCGACAATTTTCGCGGTGGGCTCGGCATCTATGACGTGACGAAGCCCGCGAGCCCGCGCGAGATCACCCGCTGGGAAACCGACGGCATGGGCGTCCATCGCTTCGATTTCGACGGGCGCCACGCCTATATCTCGCCGACGGTGGAGGGTTATCGCGGCAACATCGTGATGATCCTCGACCTCGGCGACTCGGCGCACCCGCGCGAGGTCGGCCGCTGGTGGATGCCCGGACAATGGACCGCCGGCGGCGAGGAGCCGGGCTGGCAGGGAACGGCGCACCGCTGCCATCATCCGCTGCGCCAGGGCGACCGGCTCTATACCAGCTATTGGCACGGCGGGTTCGTTATCCTCGACATCGTCGACATGGCAAAGCCACGCCTCGTCTCTTCGTTCGACTGGAGCCCGCCATTCGCCTGTCCGACGCACACAACCTTGCCGCTGCCCTTCCCGCTGCACGGCCGGCGCGTCTTGCTGGTCGCCGACGAGGACGTGGCGCGCGTCGCACCCGGACCGCCCGCCTGCCTGTGGCTCGTCGACATCACGGACGAGCGGCACCCGATGCCGTTCGCAAGCTTCCAGGTCGACGGCCTTGACGACGGCACACCGCAACCGGAGTTCACGGCCTGCCATCAGCCGAGCGAAAAGGTGACGGGAACCGAGATACCGGCCGCATGGTTCGCCCACGGGCTGCGCCTCATCGACATTGCTGACCCGCGCCGGCCGCGCGAGGTGGGCCATTTCCTGCCCGACGTTCCGGAAGGCTCACAGCGCGTCCAGAGCAACGACGTCACCACCGACCCCCGCGGTCTCTTTTATCTGATCGACCGACTGCGCGGGTTGACCATTCTCGAGCGCTGCTAGAGCGCATTCCGCTATGTTGTTTGCGCCTCTGGCCGGGCGCGACGTCAAGCCTTTCGCTCCACCATTCGGGCTACCTGACCTTACCGCTCGGCCTCATCCGGCAGCCTACATCCGCCGCCAACATGTTGAAGACGTCGGTGTCGAACCTTGGCTCGCCAAATTCATCGCCTCAGGAACGAGTAACCCGACCAGGTAGCTCTGACGCAGCATTCAGCGCATTCTGCAGTTGCCGAGCGAGACCCACCTTTTTACCGGGCATGACTATCGTCCAGACCGTCGGCGGCCTCGTGTCCTACGGCGTCGATTTGGGGGAAACCCTTCCACGCGCCGCTGAACACCAGGATGGCACTCAGGCTCAGGCATGCTCCCGGCCCCATTGTACGTCCATTGCTTCGCCGTGCCGCTTTTGTGTAGAATGTGCTCGCCCTATTCGACGACTGCTTACCGTCGTTGCCGCATAGCAGCAGGGCATGCCGTCCCCTCTGCCTTGGGATCGCGCCGATGAAAGCCTACATGTTGATAACCGGATCCGGTCCGATCGTCATTTTGACTAGCCACGATTCCGTAGTTGACGCCGCGCTGATCAAGAAGCTAGCCGGCAAGGGGATCGAGAAATTCATCGCCTACGAGATTCCGATCGGTCTTGCTCAAGAACGCTATGGTGCGCATTTCGCGCTTGTCCAGGGGGATGTCCGGGAAGCCGACGATCTCCGCGTGCTCGACTATGACGGAAGCCGCGCGTTCAAGTTGTTCCGTTTCAATGAACTCGGTACGCCGCTGCTCCACGAGCCGTCGTTATAAGCAGCGCAATCCATGCGTCGCCCAACCGCGACCGCCATCGTCTGTGACTGAGCGTGCGCCCTAAAAGTCCGTGCCGCCGCGCCACTGCCGAAAAATCGTGATCAACTCGCGCCGCCTCATTACCCACTCCTTCAGATCAGACGGAGGCAGCATACCACATCGTTTGAGTGCGTTTGCGCTCACAGCGAATTGCGCCGCCCGACTTCCGCGGAGGCGAACATAAGCAGGAAAGCGCCACCCCCTTAACGGACGGCGCTATAGCGGTTACGCCGGATCGATCAGCATTTCGATTTGCAGAAGGCTTCCAAATAAGATCACCAAAGCACCACGCCGCCTGACCTCAGGACGACTGTCTCCTCCGTCGCCGTAGCCCTTTCGTATTCGACCGCCGACCGAACCAAGGCCTCGCGAAGTTGCCCATCACTGAGCAATCGTTCTGAAAGATACGCTTGGGCGGCATTGGAGTCATTGGCGCACCGCTCCAAAGCCTCACGCGCCAGACTCAGCATGGTCACTGATCTCACGTTCGCCATGGACAGTTTCCCTTGTTTTGAACCCCAGAGCGCAAACGGGTAGGTCGCTCAGGGTCAGTCCCTGCGACGCAGGGAGTCAAATCACGAAAAGGAAAACGCGCGCCCCACAAAAGGGACGGCGCTATCTTACCACGCCAGTTTATTCCGTCCGGCCACACCCACCAGTCAAAGCTGAGGCTCCGCAACGAACACGGACGTTGAGCCCCCAACACCGGCGCAAAAGCGGGCTTCGACGGAGATCAGGTTGGGCCAATAAGCGACATTAGCGGATACTCAATCAATCACCTCGTCAGCCGTGGCAAGTATCGACTCCGGAAAACTGAGACCGAGTGCTTTTGCCGTCTTCAAATTGATAATCAACTCATATTTGGTCGGAGCTTGCACTGGCATATCATTTGGTTTCTCGCCCTTAAGGATGCGGTCGACATATCCCGCGGCCCGACGGAGCGGCTCGTGCGTATTGGGCCCATAGCTAATCAGACCACCATCTGCAGCGTAATAGCGATAAGGGTAAACCGCCGGCAGCTTGTAGCGGGCAACGAGTTCGATGATGGACTTGCGACGGCTTCCCGTACCACCTGCGGTAACGATGACGCCGCCATCTCCGATACGTGCAAACTCGCCTAGCCTGCGCTCAATCTCGTTGGTATCTCGTACGTCTTGCGCTGTGAGCTCGACCCCGAGAGACTGAGCCACTGACCGAACGGCCCCAAATTGTCCGATACCTGCCGCAGAGGAGGGATCACGAAGCACCAGGGCGCGGGTCGTTCGGGGCGCAACCTGCTTAAGTAATTCGCCCATTTTCCACTCATGCTATACTCAAAATTCGAGAAGCCCGTGATATTGCCTCCGGGATGGGCCATGCTCTGAACGAAGCCTGCGCCGACCGGATCAGGAGCATTCACAAATACAATCGGAATTGAGCGAGTTTCTTGCTGCAACGCTCCAACCGCTATGCTGCCGACGGTAAGGATCACATCTGGTGCGAGTGCAACGATTTCGGCGGCATAACGGTGAATGCGATCAATATCGCCGCCGATCTGACGAGTTTCTATCTTGAGATTCCGACCGACCTCCCATCCCAATTGCTCAAGTGCGTTCTTGAAGATCGTAAGCCGAACTTGTGCTTCAGGATCATCCAAGCTTAGAACGTTGACGATGCCGACGAAGCGTACGCGGTCCGCCGATTGCGCAAGTGCCGAAAACGGCGCTGCGACGGCTGAGCACAGAGTAGCTATAATGAAGTCCCGACGCCTCATGCCTGGCCTCAGTGCACGGTAGCGCGCTTAAACTAGCACTCTCGAAAGCAGCGGCTAGCGACATAATGTCCGCCTCGGGTCATGTGTGGACGGCGCCCGCATTGCAAGAGGAATCTGACGTTCGGCTCGCGGTCGGGTGCAAGTCATG
>Ga0310909_10001999_pt1 | contig 12378 bp, 12 predicted proteins | sample GREbulkMGT000H_FD_203449 | JGI IMG/M metagenome (GOLD analysis project Ga0310909, IMG submission 203449) | Lab enrichment of tropical soil microbial communities from Luquillo Experimental Forest, Puerto Rico - GRE.bulkMG.T000H | ecosystem: Environmental > Terrestrial > Soil > Tropical forest >... | reverse complement strand
AACGTGGGGAGGATCTGAAACTTGTCGCCGGCCGCGACTGTAGGACATGCGCTCGAGACGGCTTCGGTCTGGCAGGCGTCGGCCGGGCACAACTCAAAGCCTCGGGAGGTATCGACCCTCACGGCATAGACGAGCTTGCCGCCCACGAATTCGACCCGCGTGATGAACGGTGCCGGCGCCTTAATGTACTGCTGCACTAGCGTGATGCCATCTCTTGACTCTTCGAAGTCTGAGCTACCGATATGCTCAGCGAGTCCCGCCGCCGAAAACAGCAGGCGTACGCCAAGGCCCTTGCCGGCCCGGTTGTGCTTGAGGATCACGGGGAACCCAATCTTCTTGGCAGCATCGGCAATGTTGTCGCGACCGATCACGGCAATCGTGTCTGGAGTCGTGATTCCAAATGCCTTGAGGGCTTCGTATTGAGCAACCTTCGAGAGCTCGAGCTGGAGGGCACGCTCGCCGTTGACCACCACACGGCCCTGGCGCTTGAGCCAAGCCAACACGGCCCCCGCGAACTCGGGGGCGTAGCGATGGCCGCGAGTGTGCGAGGAGGCACTCATACGATTGTAGAAGATGCCCTCGGGCGGTGTCATCGCGAGATGGAGCATACCTTCATCGAGGAACCATTCGCTGAATGGTACTCCGAGGAGGGCCAGCTCGCGGCGCAGCGGCTCGACCCAGGCGTCATTCTCATGGATCACGAAGACACGCGGCGTTCCGACACTCGCGAAATGCTGTACTTTCATGAACCTTCTCGCATGCGGATCAGACGAGTGCGACACAGCTCCCAACATAGGCCCAAACGCGCCTGAAAAGAAGACTTCGCGCACGCGCGTAAAGGGACGAAAAGCGGCAGGGTGACTACCGCGAACGATACCCGGCCGGCCCAGGAGAGGCGCGCGTTCATCGTAGTCATCGAATCGCCTCTCGTGTTTTCGTTTCCTCTCTCGGCCGGAACCCCAAGATTGGCCAACCCGTTTGGTCAAAAAATTAGAATTGTAGAAAAGACGGTGAGTTGTCCATTCCCGGTGTAGCCTCGTGAGTTGGCGCTGGCTACGATTTTTTGGGCAAGCTGAAGGATCGTCATCATATTGTTAGGGCGATCATGACGACGCGACAAGAATGCAAACGACGGCACGGCCGTCGCGAGAATTCGACTCCCAAAGACGGCGACGCGTTGACGTTTTTGCCGCAACCGTTCAGTCGGGCCGGCCGATGTCGGGCGCCCGCGGGACCCCCGGTGAACCGCCGTCGATTTTCGGGAAGGACAGGTCCGGCAACATCATCGCCATCCCAATCCTGTCCGGCTTGCGCCAGCGCTGTGTTCGGACGTAATTTTCGAAGAGCGCAGGCCGAATTGCGCTCCCATGGCTTACGCCCCCGGAACATCATCACAATGCCGACCGATCAAGAAAAGGTGGATTATCTCAACGAGATTGTCCGCACGCGCGGCTACGCCCACGGCTCTCACCGGCTGCTCGCCAACCACGACCTGGACGCGCTCAAGGCCGTCAACGATGTCACGCTTGTGAACTACATCCCGGCGCGTTCGTTGGGCGAGGCCGACAAAGAGCTCGTACTGGTCGGCGCATTCACGGCACTGCGTTCGGCCCCGGTCATCATCCGCACCCACGTTCAGAAGTCCTTGAAGGCCGGTGCGGACCTCCGGCAATCGCTTGCGACCATTGAACTCACGCTGCTGGAAGCCGGCCGCAGCGCGCTCGACGCGGGCCTTGGCGCCTGGCATGAGGTCGCAGCCGCGGCCGGCGCGCCACAGGCCCCCCCGCCACCCCCAAACGAGGGCTCATCCATGAGCGGCACGATTCTCGATCAGCACGATCCGGCGGTCGGCACGGCGCTCGCCCGGCTCAGCGCGGTCATTGACCACGACTCACGTGGGCTCGACAACCGCACGCGCGAGCTCGTGATGACGATCATTCTGATGTGTGTGCGCGCGACCGACGAACGGATAGAGGCACAGATGCGCCGCGCGCTTGCGGCCGGGGTAACCGAACGCGATCTGCTGGAGGCGATCGAGCTGATCATCACACCGGCGGGTCTGCCGGTGTTCGACGCCGGCCTCTCAGTCTGGGCTCGCGTGACCGGGGCAAAGCCGCTCCAGCCCACGATCGATGCGCCCCATAGCCGGGAGCCAGCGGCGCACGAGTGATCGATGAGGATCAATCGGCGTGACCTGCTCAAGCTGATGGCGCTGGCGGCGCCCGTATCCGGGCGGGTCTTTGCCCAAAGCTTTCCATCGCGGCCGGTGCGCATGGTGGTGCCTTTTGCCGCGGGCGGGCCCGCCGACATCACCGGCCGGATCGTGGCGCAGCACTTGTCCGAGCTGCTCGGACAGCAATTCTACATCGACAATCGCGCCGGCGCGGGCGGGGTCGTCGGCGCCGAAACAGTGGTACGCGCGGCGCCTGACGGCCACACGCTCCTTTTCAGCTCGAACACCGCGTTCTCGGTCACGCCCGCGATCAAGAAGAACCTCTCGTTCGACATGAAAAAGGACATTGCCGTGATATCGCCGGCTGCGCGCGGGCCGCAGGCGCTGGTAGTTCGGAGCACGCTCGGCGTCAGCTCTCTTCAGGAGCTGCTCGCGCGAGCAAGGCGCGAACCCGGCAAACTGGCGATCGCGCATTCGGGCGTCGGCTCGATCATTCATTTCGTCGCGGAGTTGTTCAAATACCATGCGCAGATCGACGTGGTGCAGGTGCCGTATCGCGGCGGCGGCCCATCCGTGCTGGGTCTTCTTGCGGGCGACGTCGATATGATGATCAACGACCTTTCGCCGGTTCTGGAGCACATCAAAGCCGGCAAATTGCTCGCGCTGGCGGTCGCGAGCGAGCAGCGCGCGCCGCAAATCCCGGATACCCCGACCTTCCCCGAAGCCGGCTTGCCGCAGGTGATCTCGTCGTCGTGGTTCTGTCTCGGCGCGCCGGCCGGGACGCCGCCCGAGGCCATCAAGACGCTCAGCATGGCGATGGGCCGCGTACTCCATCTGCCGGCGTACCGGGCGAAGCTCGCCGAGTTCGGACTCGAGCCTTTCGAGCTATCGCCGGCCGAAGCCACCGCGTTTATCGCGCGCGAGCTCGACAAGTGGGCGAACCTTGTGGCCGCGGCGAACATCCAGGCCGAATGAACGGCACGATTGGCCATGCGGGGCAGTGACACGCGGACGCTGACGACGCACGCCGGCAGCCTGCCGCGACCGCAAGCTCTAACGCGGCTTTATGCCGCGCGCGCCGGCGGCGCGCAGGTGGATGAGACGGAGCTCGCCGCGGCTGGCCGGGACGCCGTTGCCGCTGTCGTTGCCCGCCAGCGCGAATGCGGCGTTGATGTCGTCGGCAACGGCGAGCAGCAGCGCGAATCGTTCGTGCTCTATCTCAAGCACCGGCTCGGTGGGCTCGGCGGCCAGGGCGAGCGTACCTCCTTCGCCGATGTCGACGCATATCCGGAGTTCCAGCGCGCGCGCCAGGAGCAGCTTGCCAACAAGGTCGCAGTCACCAACTGGGGCGCGCTGCCGAAGGCGATCGGCGCCATCACCTACCAGGGCCGCGCCGCGCTCGACGAAGAATGCGACGTGTTCGCGAAGGCAATGGAGGCCGCTCGCGGCGACTTCGTCGAGCCGTTCATGACCGCGCCTTCGCCAGGCATCCTCGCGGCGATTGTGCAGAACGAGTACTACGACACGCAGGCATCCTACCTCGCTGCGATCGGCGCCGCGCTCCAAGTCGAATACGAGACCATCGTCGGGCGCGGCTTCCTGCTCCAGCTCGACTGCCCCGATCTGGCGCTCGAGCGCCACGTGTCGTTCAAGGCCCGGCCGCTGTCCGACTTCCTGCAGTTCGTTGAACTCACGATCTCGACCATCAACACGGCGCTAAGCAACATCCCGCGCGATCGCGTGCGGTTGCACGCCTGCTGGGGCAACTACGAAGGGCCGCACGATCGCGACGTTCCACTCGCCGAGATCCTACCCATCATCCAGCGCGCCAACGTCGGCGGCTTCATGCTGCCATTCGCCAATGCTCGGCACGCGCACGAATACAATTGCTTCCGGGCGAGCCCGCTGGCGGGCGATCAGGTGCTGATCGCGGGCGTGATCGACACTCTCACGAATGTGGTGGAACACCCCGAAGTCATCGCCGAACGTCTGGAGCGGGTGGCACGGGTGGTCGGCGATCCGGCGCGTGTCATGGCGGGCACCGATTGCGGCTTCGATACCTCCGCCGGCATGGGCCCCGTTGCCCACGATGTCGTCTGGGCGAAGCTCAAGGCGCTGCGCGACGGCGCAGCCATCGCGTCAAAGCGCCTGTTTGGCTAGGCGACCGGTGATTGGCCCCCACTGAGTGGTCCAGGTGGAATGTTAGTTTAAGGCTGGCCGTTGCGCTAGCGTGGCCGGCGGAGCCGGTTTGCGTAGCGCCGCCGGCCACGCGGCGAAGGCAGGGACAAATACCTCCGGTGCTGGCGGCTTGTATCCGAGCGATGCGTGCGGCCTGACGATCGCGGCAGCCAAGCCACCTGCACCCGATCCGATGCTGATCAAGTCGAATTCCTCGTCCCACTTCGTCATGTCTGCTTCCTGCGCCTGACATCGCACTAGGTTACTCGTGCGGCCGTGCTCGATCGGGTCCAATCTCGCCAAAAACAAAACGCCTCTAGCGGCTGAAGCCCGGGAGAGCCTAGTATCCTACTAAGCTGTCTGCCTCGCGCCATGGCAGCAAAGGGAGGAAGGCAATGAAAAAATCGCGTTCCTTGAACAGCGAAATCTCACGCCGCAGATTTATCAAGACTTCGGCCGGCGCGGGAGCCGCGCTTGCATCCACCCTGGGCAGCCCGGTTCTCCTCGCGCAAACCCGCGCACCCATCCGGCTCGGTCATCTCAATTCATTCACCGGTGGCATCGCCTATGCCGCTGCCGCGACCTACAACGCCATGGAGCTTTACTTCGACAGCATCAATTGGACGGTCGCGGGACGCAAGATCGAGATCATCAAGGAGGACGACCAGTTCAATCCGCAGGTTGGCCTGCAGAAGGCCAAGAAGCTCGTCGAAAGTGACAAGGTCGATCTCGTGGTTGGCGTGCAGGCAAGCAACGTCGCGCTCGCCCTTCTCAACTACATGAAGCAGCAGAAGGCCTTCTATGTCGTGGCTGGTGCGGGCACCGACGCCATCACCTGGGATCGCTATCCCTATCTGTTCCGCACCTCGATCTCGACTTATCAGCTCAGCACGCCGATGGCGAACTACGTCTACGACCATCTCGGCAAGGAGATCGTTACCACGGCCTCCGACTATGCCGGCGGGCGCGACGTGATCGCGCAATTCAGGGGTCCATATGTCGCGAAGGGAGGCAAGGTGCTCAAGGAAATCTGGCCGCCGCTCGGCACCACCGATTTCAGCCCGTATTTGACCGATATCAAGTCGATCAATCCGCCAGTGACCTACGACTTCATGCCGGGGGCCGACGCGATTCGCTTCATCCAGCAATATTCCGAATTCGGCTTGAAGGAGAGAATGCCGCTGACTGGGTTCACCATCATCGATTCGCAGACGGTGAGCGCGCTTGGCAAAGCTGCTATCGACGTGATCTCAGCGTTGACCTATGTCGACACCGTCGACAATCCGGAGAGCAAGAAGTTCGCCACCGACTACCAGGCGAAATACAAGTCATCGTCAGACCTGTTCGCGGATTACGGCTATGTCGCCGCCCGCGCGCTGGGCGATGCCTTGAAGGCGGTCGACGGCGATGCCTCCAATAAAGACAAGCTTGCCGAAGCTCTGATCAAGGTCAAATTCAACGCGCCGCGCGGGCCGTTCCGGTTCGATCCGGTCACGCACAACCCGATCCAGGACATCTACATCTGCCAGGTGATCGAGCGTGAGGGCAAGCTCACCACGACGATTCTTTCCACCGCCAAGGACGTTCAGGACCCAGGCAAGAAAATCTATTGATCGTTCGGACCGTAGCGCGAATGGCCGCCTGAAAACCGTATGGAACTGTTGGTCGCCCAGCTTCTGAACGGGCTGGTGTACGGCGTCCTGCTGTTCCTGATGGCGGCGGGCCTGTCGCTGATCTTTGGGCTAATGAATGTCGTCAGCCTTGCGCACGGCTCATTTTTCATGCTGGGCGCGTTTTTCGGCCTTTCTATCTACAACTTCACCGGCAGCTTTTGGCTGGCGTTGATCCTGGCGCCGGTTCCCGTGCTGATCATCGGAATATTGATCGAGTTGCTTTTTCTTCGGCCGCTCTATCGCCGCGGACACATGGACCAGGTTTTGCTCACTTTCGGATTCACTTTTGTTTTCTTCGATCTGGTACAGACCGTATGGGGCCGTGTCGTGCTACGCCTGCCCGCGCCGGAGACGCTGCAGGGCACTGTCCAGATCGGACTCGGCGTTTTTTCAGCCTATCGGCTGTTCCTGATCGGCTTCGGCTTTGCGATCGCATTGCTGCTTTGGCTCTTGCTTGAGCGCAGCCGGATCGGCGCCATGGTGCGCGCCGGCGTCGACAACGCCCAGATGGCTGCCGGCCTCGGCGGCAACATCCCGGCGCTGTTCACTGGTATTTTTGGAGTTGGCGTTGCGCTCGCTGCCATCGGCGGGATTGCGGCCGGACCGGTGCTCGGCCTCTATCCTGGCATGGACACCGAAATCCTCATTCCGGCGTTCATCGTCATCGTGATCGGCGGCATGGGCAGCCTGCGAGGCGCCTTTGTCGGTAGTCTTCTGATCGGCATCGCCGACACCTTCGGCAAAGCCTATTTCCAGAGCATCGCGCTGTTCCTGATCTATCTCGCGATGGCGGCGGTGCTGCTGATCCGGCCGCAAGGGCTGTTCGGCATCAAATATTCCGACATTTCCATCGCGCCGGCCGTCGCCATCACCGGCGCGCGAGCCACAACGCAAACGCGCACGGCCGGCCTGTTCGTGCTGCTGGTCTTGCTGATCCTTCCGTTCCTGCTGTCCGACTACCCGCGGGCGCTGGTGTCCGAAATTTTGATCTTCGCCATCTTTGCCATGAGTCTCGACCTACTTCTCGGCTTCACCGGACTGATGTCGTTCGGTCACGCCGGCTTCTTCGGGCTAGGTGCCTATTCGGTCGCAGTCCTCGGTACACTGTTCGGCATGAACGCCTGGATCGGCCTCGCCGCCGGCGTGATCATTGCGGGGTGCGGCGCGGCGCTGATCGGGCTCTTTTGCGTGCGCACCGGAGGTATTCCCTTCCTGATGCTCACCCTTGCCTTTTCGCAGCTTTTGTTTTCGATCGCTCTGAAATGGAGGGACGTCACCGGAGGGTCGGATGGGATGGCGCTCGCCGAGAAGCCAAGCTTTTTTGGCTTTGAGCTTTCGAATTCGCTGGCGATGTATTTCATGGCGCTTAGCTTTTTCGTCCTGGTGTTTTGGAGCCTACGGCGGCTCCTCAACGCGCCGCTTGGTCATGTGTTCGTCGGCATCCGCGAAAATGAGCCGCGGATGAATGCAATCGGGTATCCGACGCGCGTCTACAAACTCGCGTCCTTCACCATCGCCGGCGCAATCGCCGGTCTCGCCGGTGGTCTTTACACGATCTTCAACGGCTTCATCTCCACCGATGCGCTCTATTGGACTGCATCCGGCGATATCCTCATCATGACCATGCTGGGCGGCGCGGGCACCTTGATCGGACCAGCGATCGGCACCGCCATTTTCCTGCTGATGAAAAACGTGGTGAGCTCCTATAGCCAGCACTGGCTGTCGATCATCGGCATCACGTTCATCGCCTGCGTGATGTTCTTCCCCGGCGGGCTGTGGGGCACGTTGCAGAAGCTGCGGTGGAAGCGGTTGCAACCATGAACGTCCTACGCCTCGATCATCTCAACAAATCGTTCGGTAACCTGGTCGTGACCGACGACGTCAATCTCAGCATCGCGCAAGGCGAGCGCCACGTCATCATCGGGCCCAACGGCGCCGGCAAGACCAGCCTGATCAACCAGGTTGGCGGCCAGCTTGAGCCCGGCTCCGGCCACATTTTCCTCAACGAGCAGGACATCACCGGCTGGTCGCCGAGTCGGATTAGCCGTATGGGCGTGGCGCGAACATTCCAACGCAATAACCTGTTCCAGAATCTGAGCGTAATCGAGAACCTGCGCCTTGCGCTGGAGGTGCGCCTCGGTAATCCGCTCGATTTCCTAACCCCCGTCGGCCGGAATGAAAACCTGGTCAAACGCGCGCAGAGCCTGATGGCGCAGGTGCATCTCGACGGCGACGGCGCACGGCTCGCGCGCAACCTGTCCTACGGCGAGCAGCGCCAGCTCGAGATCGGCATCGCGCTCGCCGGCGAACCCGAACTCCTCCTGCTGGATGAGCCGACATCCGGCATGTCGCCGGCCGAAACCGCGCGGATGATCGACCTGATCGGCGCGCTGCCTCGCACGCTGTCGATCCTGATGATCGAGCACGACATGAAGGTGGTGTTCTCGGTCGCCGACCGCATCACCGTGTTCTATTACGGCAAGGTACTGGCCACCGGGCTGCCCGCCGAAATCCAAGCCAACAATCGCGTGCGCGAGGTCTATCTCGGGACGGCGCACTGATGCTGGACCTCGAAAACGTCAACGCCTACTACGGCGACAGCCACATCCTCCACGGCGTCTCGCTGTCCGTGCAACCGGGCGAGGTGGTGTGCCTTCTGGGACGCAACGGCGCCGGCAAGACCACGACGATCCTCACCGTGATGGGCTATCTTAAGCCCCGGCCCGGTCGCGTCCGCTACAGCGGCCGCGACATTGCTTCGCTACCGACCTACGCCGTGGCTCGGCTAGGCCTTGGCTTCGTGCCGCAGGAGCGCGGCATCTTCCCGAGCCTGACCGTGCGCGAGAACCTCACCGTTTTCGCCCGCGCCAGCAGCAGGGGTTATTGGACGTTGCAGCGGATCTTTGGTCTGTTTCCCAATCTGCAAGCGCGCGAGCGAAACCTCGGTTTCCAGCTTTCAGGCGGTGAGCAGCAGATGCTGTCTATCGCGCGCGCTCTGATGCTCAATCCCACCCTGCTGTTGCTCGACGAACCCTCCGAAGGGCTCGCACCGATGATCGTACAACAGATCATCGAAGTGCTTGGGCATCTCAAGCGGGAAGGCCTTGCCATCCTGCTGGTCGAGCAGAACCTGCGCGCCGCCTTTGCCGTCGGCGACCGTCATCACGTCATGAACAAGGGCGAAATTTGCTTCACCGGCAGCTCGGCCGAGCTCGAAGGCAACAAGTTTGTGTTGCGCAGCTATCTCAGCGTGTGACGGCTGCGTTCGTCCTAGTGCTTGATCATCCTCGCGACCTCACGATATCGCGCGGTGTCCGACTTGATGAGATCGACCATCCGCTGTGGCGGACCTGGCAGCGGATCAAATCCGATCTGCGCGGTGCGCGCCTTGGTCGCCGGATCGGAAATCACGCGCACCAAGTCCTGATTGAGGCGCTGAACGATAGCTGGCGGCGTGCCGCTCATCACCACGAAGCCGAGCCACGCCTCCACCACATAGCCCTTCGATCCTCCCGCTTCAGCCACGGTGGGAACTTCCGGCCGGTCCGAGGAGCGGTCTCCTGTGCGACCGCCAGCAACCGCAGCAGGTGGCTATCGAGCATCGGATTCATTGTCGCCAGAGTCCCCAGCGACCACTCGACATCGCCACGCGCAACCCCTTTGAACCATTGCGTGGTTTCCTTGAACGGCACGTGCAACATCTCGGTCCCGATGAGATGGGCGAGCAGCGTATTGCCCAAATGCGACGGGCTGCTCAGATAGGGGCTTCCATAAGACACCTTCCCGGCGCCTTTCTTGGGGCGGCAATAAGGTTAGACATTTTCTGCCAAGGCGACTGCGCCGAGACCGCCACGAAATAAGGAACGTTGTAAATCAGCCCGACCGGTAAGAATTTGCGCATCGGAAAAGCTCCTTACCGCGCGGCGTTGTTCAGCCGACTTGCGCAAGTTCAAGCGGTGTGCCGATTAGGCATTCGGCCTGTCGCCGCCGCACCACCATGAAGTCCGACAACATGCAGCCGACGTCGGGCTTCCATCGCGAATTATGCAAGTCGATGTTGTTGCCGAACGCCATCCCTTCCTCCAGCACCATGTCGCCGATGCTATGGCCATTCAGCGCATTGCTGCCGAATCCCTCGCGATAGATCACGGTCGGGAACTCCGGCGACGCGAGCCCCATGGCATGGAAGCCGAGTTCGACGAAGTCGAGGCCTGCGCGCTCGGCCGGTTTCCGAATCATCGCCACGGCCTCGCGGATGGTGCGCCCTGCTATCAGTGCCTCCTTGCTGGCCTCAAGGCATTCGACGGAGGCGGCCCAGATATCGAGAAGCTCCTTCGGGGCACGCTTACCCAGATAAACCACATGCTCGGTGTGACAGCGGTATCCGCCATATTTGGTGTGCCATTCGGAGATCACGATATCGCCGGCCTGTAGCGGCCGCGTCGTTGGCGTAAGCGGTTGTTCGCAGCCGTGCAGCAGGTGCCAGAGCTCCTCCGGCGGATGCTCGACCGGCCCGGAGGACAACAGGTTGAAGATGTTCGGCTCGCCGCCATTCGCGATCTGCGTCCTAATCATCTCAGCATAGACTTCCGCCTCGGTCACGCCCGGCCGCGCGGTGTTGATCATGGCGTCGATGACCTTGCGCGCGATCTTTGCTGCGCCGCGCAGGAGATCGATTTCCTCTTCGCTCTTGACCATCCGCATGTCTTGGAGAATGCCGCTGGCGTCGGTGAAACGGGCGTGCGGCATCATCTTTTCCAGGCCGACAATGTCATCATGCAGGAACGTCGGCGTGGTCTGGATCGTCGACGAAAACCCAACGAGGCCGATGCTGGCGCGTTCGAAGCCGCGGGTCTGGAGCTCGTCGACAATCGGCGCCAATCCGCCGAAGGTGCGGAAGTCCGTGACCCAGTCCTGCACCGACAGGTACATGCTGGTCGGACGGTTCATGTGCACGACGGCATGCCAGACAACCGGCTCGCCCTCGAGCGGGAACATGGCATAGGCGCCGAGCTGGGCGTCGACTTGCAGCATGTAGCGCAGGTTCGCCATGCCCATGCCCCAGTAGATGTCATTGCCGAGGAACACCAGCACGTCGATGCCGGCCATCAGCATGCGTTTGCGTGCCTTGTCCCAACGGCGGTTGCGCTCCTTCAGCGAAACCTGCGGCACGTATTTGCGCAGCTCTGTCGTCGCGCGTGCGCTGTTCGGAAACGGCTTGGCGGTCGGCGGAAACGGAGGATTGGCCATGGCTGAACCTGCTTCGGAGTTCGAGGATTACTGCGCCGCCCGCGCGACGGAGGCAACGTCCCAACCTGATAGCTGCGTGAAATTTCCAGCAGTTCGTTGACGCGCCGGCTTGCCGTCCATCAGCGGGGACTATGACGCCAAACGCAGAGCGCGTGCGGGTCTGGCAATCGGTGCAGTGGCAGATCGAGACCTGCTCGGGATCGGCATCGCCCTCGACAGTGATGAAGCCGCAGTGGCATGAACCGTTGATTTTCATGAATGCTGTCCTCCTTCAGTCGGCTGCCCGTTCTATTTCAAATAATGGCCTCGACCCCTTCTTGAATTTCTTCTGTTCAACGGCGCTGCGCATCCTCTTCTCATTTCGTAGGCATGAAGCGGTGAGAACTGTACTCGCGTATTTTATGAAGATTGATTCGGCTTTTATGGAGAATTGACTCGTCTGGCCTCACTTCCACCACGCTATGACCATACGTGGGGTCGCGATTGGGAGAGTTGGAGGGCTAGACCGCGGCGCGCGATTGGGAGAGTCATCATGCCCACATTTAGTCCAGCACTCATTACAATCATGAGGGCCGTGCTCGAAGAAGCAATGACCAAGGTACCTGCGGAACAAGCAACTACTGTAACAAAGGCGTATATGGCCGAATTTATTCTGAAGGCGGCTGCCCAAGGCCTAACAAGCTACGAGGGCTTGATGGCCGCGGTGATAAATCAATTACCGACTATCCTTTCGATGTTCTCGTGATACAAAATCTTTCTCGGATCGGCACAGAAGGCAGCGCCGCTACAATCGCGCACAACTGTTGATAACGAGCGATAGTTCACCCGATCGGCCTAAATTGACGTGAGCGCGCCTCATCGAGTGCGCGCTCGATCAAAAATCCAGTCGTTCCGTCCTGTAGTTCATCCTGTCCCTCCCGAAAATCGTATCCGCGCGTAGCGATGATGCAATCCAGATAGAACTGGCATGGCGATGACGGTCCCCGATCGCTGAATAGCTCGTCCTAGCGGTACGTCCTTGCTCAGCCCCCCACCCGCGATTGTCGAGAAACTAAACCAGGCGGTGAACGCGGTATTGGCCGACCCGAAGTTGCAAACCCGTCT
>Ga0310909_10001994_pt1 | contig 12392 bp, 9 predicted proteins | sample GREbulkMGT000H_FD_203449 | JGI IMG/M metagenome (GOLD analysis project Ga0310909, IMG submission 203449) | Lab enrichment of tropical soil microbial communities from Luquillo Experimental Forest, Puerto Rico - GRE.bulkMG.T000H | ecosystem: Environmental > Terrestrial > Soil > Tropical forest >... | reverse complement strand
GTCCCTCGCGGGATTGGGCTACGAGCCTGCCGGACAGTTCGACCCAACTGCGACGATCGTCTGGGTCGAGCAATCTCGCACCTGGTCCCGCAAGCTCCCGCAGGCTGCTGACCGGGCTGAGCAAGACCGGCGTTCCCACCGCCTGAGCCTCGAGAGCAGGAAAGCCGAACCCCTCATAAAGCGTCGGATAGAGAATCGCAGCTGCATTTTGGAAAAGCCGAGCCATCGAGTGGGTCGGAATATAAGGCAACAGGCGGACCCGTTCGCGCGTCTCCGGCCGGAGTTTCGCCGTGAAATCCGGATGGCGTTCCTCTGCTAGGCTGCAGATCACCAGCTGCGGCTCAGGGCTCTCGATCGCTTCAAAAATTTCAATAGTCCAGTCGAGCCGTTTCCTCGCCATTTCTCCGCCGCAATAGACCAAGTATGGTTCCCTTACTCCGAGTGCCACGAGATCTGGGGTCAGCTCTGCAGGAGCGATATCCAAGAAGCGCTGGCCGATACCATGCGGCACCACGAACAATTTCCCTGACATATCGGGCCAGCGGCGCAAAATGTCGTCGCGCGAATGATGGCTCGGCGTCACGACCGCCGCACATCGCGCAAATGCCCGGGGCAGTAAGCGGTCCATATATGGGCCGCGCGGCAGCGCATCATCGTCCCATTCGATCGTATCGTGAAGTGTTACCACGGTCGGGACCGGCTGCCAGAGCGGAAGCGAGCTAAAGGGGCAGTGCAGAACATCGACTCTGTGGTATCGGGCCTGTGCCGGAAGCGCCACTTGCTCCCAAATCTGAAGGCGGTGGCCCGGGCAATCAAACAGATAAACCGGGCGATCGTCAACACCGGGAGGTTTGTGAAAAGGCAAGTCGGGTCGGTTGGAAAAGAAACTCCAATTAACCTTGCCGGAACGTGCGAGCTCCGATACTATACCGGTAAGGTAGTTCCCTCCCCCCCACGGACGGCGCGCGTTCAGACACCTAGCATCGACGCCGATATGAAGCGATGCTCGTGCCGAGTTTTTCAATCTGACACCTCTTTACGATTTCGTGGTTACCGGACATTCTAGTGGTGAAAATCAAACAGAAGACTCCGGGCCGAACGGCGGAAATCTGCGCGCTCGACCTTCGATCCTGTGGGTTCCATCCGTCTGATTTTATCCACTAGACTATGATACGCTGATGGCAAGTGACCGTGTTTGTCAAAAGTCTGCCCCGAGCTCTGCCGCAGCCTGCTTTTGTAGGGGCCTTTGGCGGCATCGGGCAGGAACAGCTCGCCGACAGGATCGGCCTGCTTGGTGCCGTCCGGGGTTTGGTTGGAATTGAAGGTGGCGTAGTCTCCGGGTGCTGAAACCCAAACGATCCGGCGTTTGTGCGCCGGTGGAGACCACGCCATGACCAACAATCGCGTGCTGCCGGAAATCGCAACAGTGCCGACTGGGCTGGCTCCCAAAGTGCCGGAGAACGCCGAGCCATCGGACATGGATACGAAGAAAGTGGCGACTGTTGTCCCCGCGGGCGAATTATCGGGCAGTGATGTAGTTGTAGTGACAAACGTTATGCCGGTCGGCGTCGGGAGAGATGGTGGGTCGATAACATTGACAACAAAGGTTGCGGAGCCGCTAAACCGCGTGTTTATCCCGACTGCGCGCACCCGTACAAGATAATAGCCCGGTGCAATGGTGCAATTGACCCGCTCCACACCGTGATAAGATTGTTGGAGGAAATGGCGAAATAGCCGCTGGATATTTGTGATAATATGAAATTGTATGGTATTATACTACCTACGTCTCTCGCCGTGAGCACGCCGACCATCGTTCCGCCAGGCGCACTCGTGGCTACCGTCAAATTGCTGATCGTGATTGTCATGAACCTCTCCAGCTCGGAGCTTGGCCTGCCACGAACTCACCTTGCTGTTCGTTGAGCGAAGACCGGGGCTTGGAATTGTCATACTCACACGCAAACCGTATATACATATTATAACAATTTGCCAATCAGCAACCATTTCGCGGCAAAATTTTTGACGCGAGAGCCCGTGGTCCAGTTGGGGCGCTGTTGCGCGTGGGTTCGAGACGTTGGCGCGGGCGCGTTATTTGACGTTTCCTTAACGCAAGATTGACGTTTTCTGGCGCCCTGTAGGGACAGGGAATTGTCGCAAAATCGTTGACGGTGGGTCGCAAGGAGTGGCTATTTCCTTGTCCTCCAGGTGAAGACCGAGGAGATCGTATAATTCCATACTGCGCCGACCACCGCGCCAGTCAAGCCGGCCAGCCACCAAGTTCGATCGGAATTGAAGACATACGAAGCGATGCCGACGTTGGCGACCGCGCCAATGCTGCACACAGCATAAAAAGACAACAGACCAGAGAGCAGTTTCCAGCCGCGTAGCCGTTGGTCACGATAAGTAAAAATATTATTGAGGTAAAAGTTCGAAGTCATCGCCGTGATCGTCGCAACCGCCTGCGATAAGGGGAAGCCCAGTCCCAGGAGCTTGAGCGAAAAGACTAGAACGGCAAGATGGGCGACGAGGCCGAGGCCCCCAATTGCACCGAACAAGACGAAGCGCACCGGCACGACATGGCCGATCAGCTTATCGAGGAGAAGCTGGAGATATTCGAACGCGACGAGGGTATCGAGCTTGCTCTCGCCATGCCGGCGATCGCGGAACTCGTAAGCGAGCTCTTTGAAGACGAGCGGCTTTGGCGATGAGGCAAAAATGTCGACGAGGATCTTGTAGCCCTGGGCCGAGAGGCCGCGCACCGCAGCGTCGAAGACCGGGCGCTTCAGCATGAAGAACCCGCTCATAGGGTCCGTGAGCTCCGCCTTAACCACGCTCCGCGCCAAGCGGTTGCCGAACCTGCTGATCCTGACCCGGAGCTTCGACATCGACCGGAAATCGCTGCCGGCAACAAACCGACTGCCGATCACGATGTCGACCTGCTCGTTGCGTAGCGCCTCGAACATGGCGGGCAGGATCGATTCGTCGTGCTGGAGATCACCATCTAGGACTGCGAGGTAGGGCGCTGCGCTCGACAGAATGCCCTCGACGCAGGCCGAGGCCAGACCGCGCCGGCCAATCCGCTGCAGGCACCGTACATTGGCACGATGCCGCGACAGCGCGCGCACGGCGTCGGCGGTGGCATCCCGGGAGTCGTCGTCGACGAAAACCACTTCCCAGGCAATCCCTGCGAGCGCTTTTTCCAGTCGGCCCACCAGAAGCGGCACGTTGTCGCGCTCGTTGAGAGTCGGGACCACGACAGTGAGATCGGCGGGAAGCGTCCAAGCAACCGCTTGCTCGGTCGGCTCGGCTGTGGCCAAAAGCGCCAAAGGATCGACCGCCCGGCCGTTGCTTAACATAACCCAACCGCTAACAAGACGCCCTCAACCCAGCCGTCATGATCTCCGAGCTACCGGCGACTTGGCCGGAACCCGCATTTTTACGCTGGCCAGCCCGCACAAGCGCCATCGCCGCAAATATTGCCATGAACGGCAAGGCGACACTGTGGTGTCGCTCCTCTGCTTCAAGCAGACCATTTACAAGAATCGGACTGAGCATAAACATCCACGGTAAAATCAGCGCCGGCGTGGCATCCCGAACATATTGTCTTCCCATCACCTCAATCGAGATCAGTAAAATGATTCCCAAGTAAAACCCGTTTGCTATCCGATAAGCGAGAGCGTGTTCTTCGAGTCTATCAGCCTTGCCGTCCACGTGATCCAGGTTCCAATAGAGATTCATTATGTCGTGCCCGTATACATAGAATGGTTTTTTAACCACAGTAGAGAAAAAATGCAGCGGATTGTCGCGGATAGACTTCATTCCTAACGAATATCCAAGCTGGTTCCGGACCCCCTCATCGGCGCTAAGCGCAAACCACTCCCTGGTCGCTAGGAAATCGAATCGACCGTCTGCCTGCGGCCGGGTCACCTCAAAGAAAACCCCCCCTCCATTCGAACTGATCAGTACAAGGTGGTGAAGAACGGAATAGTTCCGAACCAGCCACGGCGTGAGCACGGCCACGACGCCGCAAGCAGCGGCAACGACGCAAATAAAGGCTCGCCGGCGCCAACCGTTAGTTAGAATGCTGAACAATGGAAGGCATACCGGCAACAGCAGCGTGGCTGGCTGCGTCAGTGCTGAATATCCCAACGATGCTCCCGCAAGGAGCGCATATATGCCGCCCTTTCGGTCCGATAAAACTGCGTGCGCCCGCAAATAAAAATAAGCTGCAACCGGTCCTAGCGCAATCAGAAGGCACTCCTTGTTGAGCAACGGCGCGGCGAATACAAAGTTTGGCCAGACGGCGAGAAAAAAAGCGGCTAAACAACCGACCCGCCAACCGGCCAGCATCCGACCGAGCGCAAACGTAGCGATTTCGGCGATAATGAAGATAATCATATTGTAAGCAATATAAGCTGATGATCCGAACACCGGCAAGAGCAGAGCCAATGCCAACGGCAGGCCGGGAGGCCAATATGCTCGCCCTTCCTGTGTGGTATAATCCATTCCGTTCGCTAGGTTATGCGCGAGATCCCAATAGCGGAGCATATCGTAATTCCAATTCGCCAAGGGGATCGGCGGAAATACCGTCGCCACAAATATTCGCAATATTATGCCCAGCAAAACCGTGCCGAAGAGCCAAACCCCTGGCGACGCAGCTGGTAAAACGCGATGAACGCTGAAAACCGCAGCGAGAACCGCATCGCCCTTCTGTCGAGCGAACACGAGCATTGCAGCACATACGATCGCGAACGCTGGGATCAATCCGCCACTGCCGTTAATATTCGTCCAAAGGAAGCCGAATAGCGCCATGGCCGCGAAAAAACCACCTAGAACCTGGGAAAACACGGCGAGGCGAGAGGTTCTACTCATCCAGGCTCCTTCGAGGCACAATCAGGCAGTTCGCCCTCGGTCATGTGGCTGGCCATCAGTCGAAGCGGATAGAGGGGCTGCGAAGTCAGTTGCGTAATGATAGACGATGCAACATCAAGTGGGCAAGGATCACCTTGCGTCTGTCTTGGGCGGGGGAAGGAGTTTGCAGGGAGCATAGCGACAACCGACTCCGGGGGTCAGGCCATGTCGGATTTTTGTGGTCAGAGCTTCGGGTTGCGGGTCGAAACATCTTCTTAATCGACGTTCCCCGGGCTCTGCTGCCGGCAAAGGCTGTCCTGTCGCTTTTCGGCCGGCGCAACAAGCGTCACCCATGACCCCCGCCAGGTAAAGACCGAGGAGACGGCGTATTTCGAGAAGGCCGCGACCGCGGGACCCGCGAGGTCGGCGAGCCGTCGAGGGTACGATGTTTGGCGAATCTGGCAACTAATGTGATAAGCTTTCCCATACCATTGGACACTACCATTGGCCACACGGTTTAACGGCAATGAGACCCAGAGCACATGCCCTATCCCCCGGTAACGGTGCTCGTCGCCGCATATAATGCTGCGCGCACGATCGAGCGGGCGCTTACTTCGGTGTGGCGTCAAAATTATCCAGAGATGGAAGTGATCGTCGTAGATGACGGCAGCACCGACGGTACCGGTCTACGCGTTCAGGAGATGGCCCGCGGTGACATACACCTGATCCGATTGGAAAAAAATCTCGGTGTATCGGGCGCCTTGAATGCTGGAATCCCGCGGGCGCACAGCGACTACATCGCGTTCTTAGATGCCGATGACGAATGGCTGGCCGATAAGCTGATAAAGCAGCTTCCGATCATCGAAGCGCGCCCCGAAATGACGATGATCGCTTGCGGGGGCGAGTCTGTCGACCCGGCGGGTCGCACCTTCGATACCTTTGGATTGGAGTTACCACCGTATTCTCCGCGCGAGTTCTGGCGAGCTCTGCTCGTCCAAACATACTTCTCCAGATCCACCGTTGTCGCTCGACGTACCAAACTGCTCGAGGTTGGCGGATTTGACGAGGCGCTGATGGTCAGCGAAGACCAGGACATGTGGATCAAACTCGCCTCGAGCGGTGAAACCGGTTTCGTGCCCGAAGTTCTCGTTCGGATTTATGATTTGCCCGACAGCTTGGGAGCGCGCTATTGGGAACGCGAGGCGGAATTCACGCTGCCGATGATTCGTAATAATCTGACGCGCCTCGCCTCTCGCCTCTCGAAGCGAGAAATGAGGCAGATCGTCGGACACAGATATGCGGCTACCGGGCGCAACATCTACGCGTTAGGACGCCACGGACGCGGTGCCGCTCTCGTCATCCGCGGCATGCTGCTCGGCCATCGACCGCTGCAAAACCTCGGCTACCTGATTTCTGCTGCTCCTCCCATGATCCGCCTCAAGAGGCATTTTCGGAGAGGGAGCCGTGCCAACGAGGGAAACGTAGGTCGGCTGCCGTAGACGGAAAATTGACGGAAAGTGGCGATCCCGACGGCCGGGCGGCCAATTTCTCTTGCCGCTATCTAATCTGTAGAGCCGAGGACCGGTTTCGGCCCTGCCTAGGGCCTGCGGCCCTCAGGTCATGCTGGAGTCCAGATCGGGATTGTGCTATCGGTTCACCATCGGATCCTGCATTTTGAGGGGTTCTGAATCGGTAGGGCGCACTGGTGCATCGGTCGGGCCGGTCCTCCCGCCCCCTGCGAGGGTTAGCCTGGTATGCGCGGTTTACTGTTTATTACGCTGTTCGTATCGAGCTTGCCGTTCGTATTCAAATCGCCATTCAACGGCGCGCTGTTATGGTATGTTTTTTCGTTGGGAAATTTCCATACCCTAATCTGGGGCTTTTTCAGCGATCTTCACTATGCCTACATCATAGCGTTTGTCACCTGCCTCTCATGGCTGATTTCAAAAGAGCCGAAAAAACTCCCGCTCACGCCATTGGCCGTATTGACGTTGGTGTTTGCGGTGTGGATCACGATCACCTCTGTAGCCGCGACTGCCGGGCAGGTTGCGGCCCACCAAGGGTTTGCTGAAAGTGTCTGGTCCATGTGGAGCAGGGTCGAAAAGGTCTTGTTTATGTGCCTTGTCGGATACGCGCTGACGACAAGCCGCGAACGCGTGGACCAGCTGATCTGGGTGGTTGTGCTCTCGATTGGCGTATGGGGGGTCAAAGGCGCAATATGGGAGCTTCTTCACGCAGGCTCGTCGCGGCTCTACGGGCCAAACGGGACGGATATCGGAGACAATAACGATTTCGGCCTCGCGCTGATCATCATTGTGCCGCTGCTGTTCTATCAATGGCACCGGGCGACGAATCGCCATCTGCGTCATGCGTTGATGGTCATGGGGTTTCTCGTCGCCTTGGCGGTGTTGTTCACCTATTCGCGCGGTGCGCTGGTCGGGCTGTCCGCAATGGGCGCGGTCTTTTGGCTGCGGACGCGCGCAAAATTGGCCACAGGGTTGATGATCATCTGCTTCGGCTTGTTTGCTTATAGTTTCGTGCCGGCAGAATGGTTTGGTCGCATGGAGACTATGCAGACCTACCAGCAGGATTCCTCCGCGGAGTCGCGCATCTACTTCTGGAAGATCAGCCTTCGGGTTGCCGAGCAGTACCCCTTGCTGGGAGGCGGTTTCAAAGTGACACACTGGCCGATGATGGTAAACCCCCTGCTGCGGGGCACTGACCTAGCCGAGTTGACCGAGCCCAAGGCTCCCCACAGCATCTACTTCGAGGTGCTCTCCGAGCACAGCTGGCTCGGCCTTGCTCTTTATTTGATGATCGCCGCCTATTCGTGGCGTAATTGCGCGTGGTTGGTTCGGCATTCGCGCGATCGACCCGATTACGCTTGGGCAAACATTCTCGGAAGAATGGGTCACGCTTCGCTCGTCGCCTATTGGGCCGGCGGCGCTTTCGTGTCTCAGGCTTATCTGGATGAATATTGGTGCGTCATTTTCTTATTCGACGCGGCGCGCAGGGTGGTTGCCCGAGAAATTGCGAGCCGCGGCGGCGCTTTCGTCGCCGCAGCATCGACGCACCTAGGCGTGCCCCAGCTCGGTATCGGCACCGCCGCGCCTGCGAAAGCCAATTTAGGGGCGCCCGGCTACGTCAAAAGTCACTCGTGAGCCGGCACTAGGTCATGGTCGCTGGGTCCGGCGGGCTACCCCTCAGGACCCGCGTGGCGCAATCGATCTTCTGGTTGGCCTGGTCGCGCGGTGTGGTCCAGCTTCTTTCCTTTGCTACAACGGTGCTGGTAGCGCGGATTCTGGTGCCCGCCGATTTTGGCGTGATGGCGCTCGCCGGCATGTTCATCGCGACGGCGGGTTTGCTGGCGGAAATGGGCCTGGGCGGGGCGATCGTGCAGTTCCGCGATCTGGACAGACGGGAACTCAATACCTGCTTCTGGATTACCGTGACCCTCGCTGCCATTGCCTATGCGGTACTCTCCCTGGGCGCCTCGGTGATCGCCACCTGGTTCGCCGTTCCTCGCCTCGCCGAGGTTCTGCCGGTTTTGGCTTTAGGATTGCCGGTGAACGCGTGCACCGTCGTGTCCGGTAGCCTGTTGCGCAAGCGGCTCGCCCTCGACCGCGTATCGCAGGCAGAGATCATCGGCGCTGTGGTGACGTTGCCGGTGATGCTGTGCTGCGCACTTGCCGGGCTCGGAGTATGGACATTGGTCATCGGCTCGCTCGTCGGCTGGGTTGTCCGCGGCGCCGTCATCTTCGCCTTCGCGCCCTGGCTTCCGGGGCTGCGCATCGGTGGCGAGCGCGCCAGCCTGACGACACTGGGCATCACCATGTTGTGGGCAATCCGGGAGCAGTCGGATGTGGCTGTGATCGGCAAGATCACTGGCCAGGTTACCGTCGGCCTCTACTCGATGGCCAAAGATCTGGCCATGCTGCCGACGGCCAAGATTTCCTCTGTGGTGTTCCTGTTGAGCTCGCCCATGATGGCCGAGCTGCAGACAGATATCGCAGCGATGCGCAGGGCATTTTTTCGCGCGGTGCGATTAACGGCCTCTATCGCATTGCCGGCATCGGCCGGGATGGCGTTGGTCGCCGACGACATGGTCGCAGTGCTGTTGGGTCCCAAATGGCTGCCTGCGGTCCGCGTCCTGCGTTTGCTGTGCCTCTACGCGGCGGTGCGCGCGGTCGACGTCCTGCTACCGCCAGTCCTGTTTGCGCGCCGCCGCCAACGGTTTCTGTTTTGGTACTTCCTGGCGCTGTTGCTTGCGGTGCCGTCCGCGGCGGCGCTTGGCGCCCGATGGGCCGGGGCACCGGGGGCGGTCATGCTCTTAACCCCGGTGTATTGCGGGCTGGTCACGATCGTGACCAAGGAAGCCTTGGCCGAATTGAAGGGAAGCTTTTCCGAGCTGTGGTTCGAGACTTGGCCGATCCTTGCAGCCACAGCGGCGATGGCCGCCTTCGTACTTCTGCTGCGAGAGATCACGTTCGCGGGGCGAACCGAACCCCCGCTAATCGAGCTTATCCTGTTATCGGTAACCGGCGCGGTGACCTATCTCGGCGCACTTTTCGCGCTCGGGAGAACGGTGATTGGCGAAGGCGTTGAAGTCGTCAGCTGGATCCTCCGCCGCCACCATTTCGATTAGTTGCCCCAGGCTCGGACGACCCAAGTCGGAACCGACTTCTCGACTTGCCAAATGCGCAAGATGTCGCCAAATGGGCAAGGTGTCGTTAGAGTGCCCAAGCAATGGGAGCCAGCTGCGATCCGGCAACTGTTTGTGCGCCCCCATTTCGCGTAGCGATTCCCTGCAGCCTCAATCACTTGCCGGACAAATTTCCGATCGTCGGGTCAAATCGGCAAAGTTGAGTTAGACTACGTCCGAAGTCGACAGGTTTGGATGTTGAGCAAGGACGCCTCGGAACAAGGCAATCTGCGCTCGTGTCGTGTCGTCCCAGCTAAACCCCTCCGCATAAGCTCGCGTGGCCTCGCGGGCCGGCAAGTTTGCAAAAAGTGTGCGGACCGCACGGACGATGCCTTCAGGCGTGTTCTGCTCCATGAGCACACCGGATGCGGGCGTCTTTACGATCTCGGGATTGCCCGGGATATTGGAGGCTACCACCGGCGTGCCGCACGCCATCGCTTCAAGGAGCACATTCGCCCAGCCCTCCCGCCTCGACGCCAAGACGAGGGCGTCCGCCGCGCTGTAGACTTCTGGGAGTGTCGCATGCGGTCTGGAGCCCAGAAAGCGAACCTGGTCGGCTACCCCAATACGCCGCGCAAGGTGGCCGAAGGCCTCGCGCTCGGGGCCCTCACCGACGATTACAAGATCGAAGTCCGGCAGCTGGCGCATCGCTTCGATCACACGATCATGCCCCTTGCCCTCGATCAGGTGGCCGACGGAAATCAAAGTGGGGCGCGTCAACGCTAGGCTCTGGCGCGCCACCCTCCGATCGGTCGGGCCGAACATGGAAAGATCGACTCCGTTGCGCAGCACCTCGACACGGTCTGGCACAGCGCCGAGATCGACCAGGGCCCGTTTCAACGCCTCGCTGACCGCGATGAGCCGGTCTGCGTTGACGATCCCCCAGCGAATCATCCGGCGGGGTAAGGCATATTGCGGAATAAGATTTATATCGCTGCCACGCGCAGTAATGACAACCGGGCGCCGCAGGCGCCGCCCGATCCAAAGGGCAGACAACCCATCCGGGTAGAAATAATGGGCGTCGATAACGTCAAAATCCGCGCCCTCTGCCAGCAGCCGACGAACGAGGCCGATTGTCGCCGCCGTCAAGAGGGCCGGGCCAATCGACATGCCAACGCGTGGGATCACCGGGAAACGCGGATGATGGATGACGAGACCGTGCCGCATCTCCTGCCTGTCGACCCTGGCATAAAGGGCCCAGTTGCCGAAGCATCGAGCGCCCGACGGGAAATAAGGAACTGGGGCGACGACAAGGCTTTCCACCTCCCCGCTTGCAACCAGATGGCGCAATCGATTTTCTACGAACACGCCGTGGTTCGGCTGCTGTGAGTTCGGGAACAGCGTTGTAAAGGTCAGTAGCCTCAGCGGTCGCTGGTTAGTGGACATGGAGCACATCGCCAAGAAACCGTCGGAGTGACCCATTGTTGGCAATGCTTGAGATGACGCTAATTTAAGAAACGCCCACCTGGCGGCATGATGGGTATGGCGTATCCGAGCTCATTCGCCCACTGTAATGAATGGCCATGACCGAGAGGATCCTCAGAAATCGACTCTGACACGACCACCAAAATGGTGCAGAGTGTATTCGAGCGAAAGAATCCGCGCGTATTGCGACTGATCTGCGACCCAGTCCAATTTAAACAGTAGCCGCAAGATGGCGAGCCCGCCGGGAAGCAAGGCGTCTTGATACGGCGAGGTGAGATACACCGACCAATCGCTCGCCCGTCGAAAATATCTGAGCCGATACGTGTAGCGCCGCAGCCATGGCGGGCGGAGATAGGTCGACCAATCGGAAAGGCGGCGTGAAAGCGGCGGCGATCGGCCGTAATCGTGGCCGTAAATCGAGGGGTATCGGGCGAGCCGGCTGTCGACGCGCCGAATCAGCTCGGCTTCGTAAGCACCGTGATACTTCCAACATAACGGAAGCGTGCTCGCGTGCTCGGTGATCGATCTCTCGAGGTATGGCATCGCGGTGAACCCGTATCGACCGGCGATGCTGTCGACCTTGCCATCCCAGGCGCGGCAGCGAAAGCTGTGGTAAAGCCATTCGATGGCGGGGCGCGGCAACCTGGGCTCCTCGCTGCCCAAGAGATCCATCACCTTCCTCTTTAGCCCGCGGTAGTAACTGCTGCTGTCGAACACCACCGTGCAGGTCGCCGGATCGAACTGACTGTAGAAACTCCACAACAGCTCATCAATCGTGTATCCGCGATCGGGGAGGTAAAAAAAGTTGCGAAAGATCTCGCCTCCCCCGCCATTGATCGCGATGGTGTCGCCGAGAATGCGACGGGCCAGCTCCTCGGTCTCCGCGCCGTTATGGAAAATCCCAGCATACCCGTATCCGTCGGTGGCAAGAAAGTTTCGGTGCGCGGTCTCGATAAATTCAGCGGGCGGGATGATGGGTCGATCGTCCTTGTCGATGGTGTCGAGTAGCAAGTCTTCTCCCTGCGCGATGCGTGCTGCGATGCGTACATCCCTTTCCTCTTCCCCTCCATAGACGTAGAGGCTTGGCTTCACGCCATGACGGCGCAAAAAGGCCAGTATCAGGCGCGAATCATAGCCGCCGGAGAGAGCGCTACGGACCCGGTCGCCGAAGCTCCGCACGACAGCGCTGAAATAGCGGTCGAGCAGCGCAATGCTCTCCCTAAGCGAGGCGTCGCGTCTGGGCGAGGCAAACATCCGGATTACGGGTAGCGGCGAACGAATAATCTCCAGCGTTTGCGGGCCAACGACGATCGTCGCTTGAATCGGAGCCAGCCTCACTTCATTGAACAGCGTCTCGTTACCGGAAACGACGCCATTGAATGCATACTCGCAAGTGCTCTGATGCGAGAGAGTCAGC
>Ga0310909_10001990_pt1 | contig 12397 bp, 10 predicted proteins | sample GREbulkMGT000H_FD_203449 | JGI IMG/M metagenome (GOLD analysis project Ga0310909, IMG submission 203449) | Lab enrichment of tropical soil microbial communities from Luquillo Experimental Forest, Puerto Rico - GRE.bulkMG.T000H | ecosystem: Environmental > Terrestrial > Soil > Tropical forest >... | reverse complement strand
ACAGCAGTCATTGCAGTCGTTATCGTCCTGATCTTTGCCTATGGCAAATGGGTGAAGGGTATGGACCTTGTGAGCCTCTTCCAGGCGGTCGTCGCCATCGCGGTGTCAGCTATCCCGGAAGGGCTCCCCACGTTGATCACGATCACGCTGGCCATTGGAGTGCAGCGCATGGCCCAGCGCAACGCCATCATCCGGCGCTTGCCTGCGGTCGAGACGCTGGGCTCGGTATCACGAATTTGCTCTGACAAGACCGGTACGCTGACGCTGATGGAAATGATGGTGGTGTCGGCTGTCACGGCCCAGTCAAGCTACAACGTCACCGGGGATGGCTATACGCCGACCGGCGAGATCAAAAAGGACGGAACGGCGGTAGGTAACGAGCCTGTGCTCACACTCATGGGTCGCGTCTGCCTGCTCTGCAACGACGCCGAGCTGTTCGAGCAGGACGGCGCGTGGAAGGTAGAAGGCGATCCGACTGAAGGCGCCCTCTTCCCATTCGCGATCAAGCTCGGTATGGACCGGCAGGCTGAGCAAGCAGCGTTCCAGCGTATCGACGCCATACCGTTCGAATCGGAGCACAAGTTCATGGCGACCCTGCACAAGTCCGCAGCTGGCAGGCAGGCGCTGCTCGTCAAAGGCGCTCCGGAGGTAGTCCTCGAGCACTGCAATCTCCAGCAGACCGCTGAGGGGCAACCGGTGCCGCTCGACCGTGGGCACTTTACGAAGGAAGCCAACAGGCTCGCCTCCCAGGGCGAACGTGTGCTGGCACTCGCATGGCTTGAGGACCCGAAGTTGCAAGCCGGCAGTCTGAGTCCCGCCGATCTTCCCAACACTCTCGTCCTGCTGGGCCTAATCGGTCTGCTCGATCCGCCTCGTAAAGAAGCCATCGAGGCGGTTAAGGAATGCCACGGAGGCGGAATTCGCGTAACGATGATTACCGGCGATCACAAAATCACAGCTGCGGCTATCGCAAAAATGCTCGATATCGGCGACGGGAAGACAGCGATTACCGGCACAGAGATCGAAGAGATGGATACCGCCACGCTGCAGGAACGAGTCGGCGCCGTTGATGTCTTTGCCCGTGCAAGCCCCGAGCATAAACTCCGCCTCGTGAAGGCCATCCAGGCGAACAAGCAGATCGTGGCGATGACGGGCGATGGTGTGAACGACGCACCCGCTCTCAAGAAGGCCGACATCGGTGTCGCCATGGGCATCAAAGGCACCGAAGTAACGAAGGAAGCGGCGGGCATGATCCTGGCCGACGACAACTTCGCTTCGATCGCCGCTGCAGTGAGGGAGGGGCGTACAGTCTACAACAATGTTGAGAAGGCAATACTGTTTATGCTTCCGACCAACGTCGCAGAGGCATTGGTCATTGCGGTGGCAATCCTTTTTGGCTTCGTCATGCCAATCACGGCCCCACAAATTATCTGGGTCAACATGGTCACGTCAGTGGCACTCGGCTTGGTGATCTCCTTCGAGCCGCACGAGACCGACGTGATGCTCCGGCCTCCCCGCGCGGTGGACCGCCCCATCGTGACTGGCTTCGGTCTCTGGCGCATCCTGTTTATCGGATTGGCGCTCCTCGCCTACACGCTGTTGGCATTTTTCTGGATGAAGTCCCAGGGCGCGTCAGATTCGCTCGCCCGGACAGTCGCGGTTAACGCCCTCATAATCGGCCAGGTCTTCTACCTTGTGAATAGCCGCTACCTGCTCGGGTCGGCGCTCTCCCTGAAGGCGCACATGGGCAACAAGCACTTGCCGCTCGGCATCGTTGCCGTAGTGATACTGCAGTTGCTGTTCACCTACACTACACCGTTCCAGGCGATCTTCGGCAACGAAGCGATTCCATTGCGCATTTGGCCCTGGCTGTTCGCGGGCGGTCTGGTGTTCTTCCTCTTTGTGGAGACCGAGAAGTTTGTCATCCGTTCTTCGGACTCGCTGCGAAGGACCATCGCGGCGGTGGAAGCTGGTAAATAGCGCGGCCCAAATATACGGCGGGTACGTGCTGTATTGCATTTTTTGACAGACGAGAATGCCGATCCCAGGCGTGAATTATCCTCTGCTATCGACGAGATGCGCTGCCGAGCGCCAGGCGTAACGGGCAAGCGCTTCGAGGCGTCGGACAGTATCGACGCGGGCAATCGCCTCGTCTGCGCTCACCGCTCCACCCGCTATCGAGCTGAGTGTCACTTTGCGGTAGGCCCGCTGCAATTCGCTAAGTGTTTTTGCGCAGTGTTCAAGTTGGACCATTGCTTGCTCGGTTTGCAGTCCATTTGCAGCGACTACTTTCTCCCCATCGAGCGTCTTGGCTGGAGCAGGCTGATCATGGTCGGCCGGCAAAGCGCCCACTTTACCGGCTACCAAGACCGCGTTTCGCATCGCCTCCGCGCACAACTGCGCAGCACGCGCATCTTCAGACCCGCTGGGCACCGACCCCAATTCGTCATTCTCGCCCGCGACGTCGGCCAGACGAGAAGCGTCGTCGAGCGCGTGCAGCGTGCTGGCGAGCCGCTCCTGCTCCTCCTCCGATCCGGGCGGGCCGCTTGCTTCCGACATGAATTTCAACGCCTTGCCCAATGCAGCGCTGGCCTCTGTAACTGAAACAGCATCTTTGCTGGAACGAACAGATGTTCCATGAATGGTAGCCGTCAGCGCCGCGCCGATTGATCTGCACATCGTTTCCAGCGAGCGTGCAACGGTTCGCCGCACTGCCTCCTCAGCCGCGAGCGGTGTCACCAGCGCTGCCGGGTCGAGGCAACGCGTAAGCGGCGACGCACGCTCAGGCAGAATTCGCTCGACGAATCGCGTGAACCTATCGATCAGCGGCAGCAGAACGGCAACGCCGACGACGTTGTAAGCAGTGTGATAACCAGCTAACAGCGTCACGCCATCGATGCTTTTCGAGGCACGAACAAGCAGAGGAATGGTGACAGGAAAGAGCACGAGCGCGATCAAGGCCGCAATCAGCTTGAACAAAATGTATGCGAGAGCCAAACGCTTAGCGGTACTGCTGGCGCCGATAGCAGCCAAAGCGGAACTTGTCGCCGTGCCGATGTTTTGCCCGATGATGAGCGCGCAAGCTTGGTCCAGTCCAACGGCTCCCGCGAAGTGCGCCGATAGAGTTACCGCGATGGCTGCGGTCGACGATTGCATAACGGCTGTCATCGCCAATCCAACCAAGATCAATGCCAGCACGCCGAACAAGCTCGACCACCAACTGACGCCTGGGCCCAAAACATTTGGAAGGTCAGCCGGGTGCAACCGTTCGGCCAGTCCGCCCATCCCTTGCTGCAGTGTCGTCAATCCAAAAAGTACAAGTGCAAACCCAGCAAGCGCTGCACCTGCCGCAGACAGGCGTCCACGGCCCAACAGCTTGATCAAGGCGCCGACAAAGATCATCGGTAATGCAGCGGCAGTGAGCGAGACACGAACACCGATGAGCGCAATGAGCCAGCCTGTTCCGGTTGTGCCGACGTTCGCCCCAAACACCAGTCCTAAGCCCTGGGAAAAAGTGAGCAGTCCTGCGCTCACAAGACCGATGACCGTCATCGTCGTCGCACTCGACGATTGCACGATAAGCGTAACGAAAGCACCCCAGAACGCGCCCGACAACGGAGTTGCTGCCGCCTTACTCAGCGTCGTGCGCAGCCCCGAGCCGGCCAATGCCTTGAGGCCGCTGGTCATGACGCTCATGCCGAGCAGGAAGAGGCCCACGCCACCCAGAACAGAAATCATCGTGGACATGCGCGCAACCTCCAACGTGCGTCGATAGTTAGTCTATCAACGTAACGCAGCTGTAATGTGATGTCAGCGAGAAGGATAGTTGTGGCCTGGCGACGACGCATAAGGTTCGGCGGTACTTGGTGGGGCCCGGCGCTATGTCTCGTGGGCCAGTGCCGCATGCATTTTTGCCAGTTCCTTCTTCTTCTCCGCGTCGACCGTCGGATATGTGAGATCGAGCTGCTCCACCGCTTCCACAATCGCAGCCGCGACAACAAGGCGCGTAAACCACCGGCTGTCAGCCGGCACCACGAACCATGGCGCGTGCTTCGATGCAGTGGCGCGAATAGCTTCTTCGTACGCGCGCATGTAGTCGCCCCAGAACTTACGTTCGTGCACGTCCGAAGCAGAGAACTTCCAGTTCTTCTCCGGTGTGTCGAGGCGCTTCAAAAAGCGCTTTTTCTGTTCCTCGCGCGACACGTGCAGGAAGAACTTGAGGATAACGACTCCCTGCCGAGTAAGGTAATCCTCAAAGTGCGCTATATCGGTGAGCCGCGCGTGCCAAATGTGCTTGCCCACCAGCGGTTGGGGTATCTTCTGCCGTTTCAGGATCGCCTCGTGCACGCGCACGATCAGGACCTCCTCGTAATAGGAGCGGTTGAATATCCCGATTCTCCCGCGCTCTGGCAAACGCTTGCTATACCGCCACATGAAGTCGTGGTCGAGTTCCTCTTGCGAGGGTTGCTTGAACGAGAAAACCTGGCAGCCCTGCGGATTGACGCCCGACATGACGTGCTTGATCGTGCTGTCCTTTCCGGCTGCATCCATCGCCTGGAACAAGAGCAGCAGGGACCAGCGATCTTGGGCGTAAAGCACGTCCTGCTCTTGCGCGAGCCACTGGGTTCCTTGTCGGAGGAACTCGGACGCCTCGCCCTTTTCCCGCTTCAGCCCGCAGGTGTCGCCGGGATCAAAGTTCTTCAGCTGAAAGCCCTCGCCTTTTGTGATGCGGAAGGGCTGAGTGTACATCTGGGTGCGGTCGAGGATCTCTTTTCGCGGCATTGCGTACACTCCCTACTTGACGTGAATTGTCCTTACCGCTCCGGGGGCCGCGTTCCTCGGCCGATCGCGCATCGCCTCGCCGATCCCACTCATCTCCGGTAAAGGGCGGACGATCAGCAACGCCCCGCCTCATCCAACTCGCGCAATCCGGTAAACAGCCGCCGAGCTAACACTTCACCACCGCCCCAGGCCCCTACTGGTAGACGAATGCCAGATAGTGCTTGGGCGCTGGGCACCGCACAAGACGCAAGCGACAGAAAGGGTCGGGACCCCAATCAATTAAGTATCCTCCTTTAGAAAGACATCAGGCCATTTGATCAGGAATTCGGCCTTTATTCGATTGGATCACCAAGTTCCACCGGGTCCGGGCGGTTGCGAGCAGGAGTCCCGTAGCTCCCGATCCAGGCGCCGGCGACTCCTTACCTACAGCGTAGCGGCGGCCGGCAGGAATTACAGGCAAAGGAGGTTCGCTATGGCTCGATTAGATCGTTGCACTCGACACCCCGTTAACTGATTACCCTAGCCCTTGGGTGGTGTCCAATCGATGTTCGCCAAATTCCACGGATTTTGAAGCAAGTTAAGCTGTAGGTCGCCATCCCTATTGATGGTGATCTGGGTCGCTGGGAGCAATGTGCCGGAACTCTGTCCTGCTTCCTGGTTGTTGATGTTAACTTCTCCGGCTGTTATGTCGAATGACCGCGACCGCGTGTTCCAGGCAGCTTCTGCGAATGCAATCCTACGGTTGGTAATGAAACGCACACGGCGGCCGGTTGGCGTCGGAATTGACTCCACATAGGCCAGATCGAAACCCAAGGTCCCTTGGATCTGAATGCGGCCGGCGGACCTCATCCCCTGGAGCGCATTCACCAACCCTCGCTGTTGACCTTGCTTGAAGGCAGTGATCAGCGCGCCGTGGCATCAATGGTCTCGAGCTGTGCGGCTGCCAACAGAGGGAATGTCAAAATCGCTACGACCACGCTGAACAACCTGAGCGCAGTTTTCATTTCAGCCTCCTTGCATGTGTTGAAAACCGAACTACTCTACCGGCGACCGCGTTGGGTCTGGGTCGCAGGATTCCTTGGAGTTCGCAACGTGGAAGCCGACGCGTAGGCTTCCGAGGAAACGGAAGCCGCGGCGAGCCCGGATTCCGGACCAGAGGGACCCGTGTGAGACCGACAGCGAAGCTCACTAAGCCCCCGAGCAAGCTTTGCAGGTAACTCATTTTGCGGAACCCGCAATAGGTGCCTTGATGATGGGATTTTACGATGGGTTGAATACCGACGCCGTTGCAAAAGAAAAGCCAGTATCGCTCACCCCGCCGCTGGTGGATTGACAGCACCAGCACAGAAGGGCCGCCCGCGAACTGAATAGGGGCGGCCTCACATCTGAGGGCGATCCTGTCGAGAGAACGCTCCTTCCAGACGATAAACGCCTGGTTTTCAACGGCATTATAAAGTGTGTAATTCTTGCTCCATGTAGTAAAGAAGAGCGACGCCGGGCCTCATAGAATCAGTGCTAGACATCGCACAGGCCCTCGCTATTGCGCCGCTGAGCATTTTCCGAAATCAGTTCCTCTAATGGGTTCTGAATCTCTGGTATGCCCTTATTGAATGGGTCATATGCCTTCGTAAATGCTTCAGAGCTTTGCTGGGCAAGGCGGTCATTGAGATAATTCGCGACCCCTGGCAAGCACCAGCGATATGAACGGCCTTGCGGACTTCTCGCAGATGCTTGTTGAGCAACTCGCGCACTGCTGTAGGAAGATAAATGCGATCTTCTAAAAGTATTCCGTGATTTTCGTGCAGCAATCTGGCATTTTCTTCTCTGTGTGCTTCGTGAGTTTCTTGTGCACCTCCGCAATCAGCTGCGCTTGTGTCTCATGCAGTTTTGAGAACTTTACTTGATACTCAGATGCTTATCTGAAGCGAGCTTCTCAATTTCTCTTTTTCAATATCCGCATTAGTCTTAAGAACAGCCACGCAACAGCGAGCACAACTGCCGCACTTCCGCCAACGGCTAGTACAACCGTTTTCCAGACAGCGTGCCAGTCAACAGCCATGCTCAAAACATCCCATGCGATGTGTCGGTTTCAGCGAAAGGATAACAGGATTCCCGGTTTTAGAAGAAGCGATACGGGCATGTCGTTCCCAGATACAACCCACGTCCCCTCCTACGAAAAACGAAGTTTTTAGGAGGGGGAGAAGGCATGCGCACCCATGTTGCCACTTTGTTTTTGTGGTCGTATCGAACGTTACGGGTACACATCCCGGGTGAGATATTGCAAGCCTTTTCTTCGCTCATTCGCCGTCAGAATTGCAAGTCCACCACTCACGCAACTTTGCGCCTCATCGAGAGTGGCGTCGTTCTTGCCATGCTTGGTGACGGGGACCTTGCCGTGTGGCTTCAGCGGATGAACGTACCCACCGCGCGCAATGCGTAGAGGGCAACATCGAGCAAGGGCTTCATGCGCGCCCTCGCCCTAGAATTTGCAGCAGGAGGGAATACGGGGTAAGGCACTGATTTTGAATTGGTCGGGACGGGCAGATTTGAACTGCCGACCCCTCGCACCCCAAACGAGAATCAGGAGGAAGAACAGCCCGAAAGGCCTTAAGAATCAATTCGGACAAATCCAAAGGGAGGGCGCAATCGCCCTCCTTTTGCACGTGTCACGGCACAAATACTTCACACGGCTTCCTGAGCCGCTGAATTTTCCTCCCGAAGTCTCGGCTTATCGCCGAGGGGATGGGGGTTTGAGATGGACCCGCCGACTGGAAGACAAAAGTTCTCTCGACCTCCAGCCCCGCTTTGCTCTCTGCAGTTGCGCGGATTTCTCTGCCTGGCCGAGCTTAAGTCAGGCGGGAAAGCGAACATTACCTTTCATGGGCGACGTTGCCGATTGCACCGACGGTACAAGCGGGAACCAGCTCACGCTGAATTGCAAGGGCCACGCTGGCACGATAGGGTTCACGATCCATGACGATGGCTCACTCACCGGACCGCCGGGAAGCTTCATGCCAATGTTGCGGAAACAGAAGTAAGCTTCTCTCAGTCCGAGTGAATTGGTCCGTGATGTAAGGAGATCGGCGATGTTTCTAAACTATTGGTCTCGATCACTGGCGCGAGTTTTGGTTGCGTTCGCGTTTATCGTCTCGCTAAGCGCACAACAATCTTCGGCCCCGCAGGCCGGGGTGTACAACTGCACCAACGGGTTCATCTTGACCATCTCGCGCTGCGGGAAAGTCCAGGGCGTGGACGCCTGCTATTTCAAGATCGAAAACAAAGGGCAAGTGCTTATGGACACTCGCGGCTCGCTCGATGGCGTGAACAAAATCCTGGCAAAATGCAAGGACCCAGCGGAAGCGGCGCATACTGGAACATCTAAGTCTGGGCCCTCGGCAGCAAGGAATCCGGCCTACCTTAGCGAAATGCCGCCGCCTGATCGCATCCTTGCCGAAATCAAGGGCAAGGATGTTGAGGACACCGGCGAGCGACAGATGGGCGCCTTCAGGGCGTTGGTCCAAATGATTGACGACATGGCTTGGGGTCTCGGTCATCGCTATGTGAATGATGCCGACAGCAGGGCTGCCACTCCAGACGAGCGGCGACTCCGGTTTGCATACGAAACTGCTTATGCAGATCTCTGGCACAAGGTGACCAAGAAAGAAGGTCACGTTTACGATCACGATGTTCAGCTTCGGAACGAACTATTGTCCAAATTCTTCTCAGAAAACTTCCGCGCGCAGTACTTCCAATCCAATAAGAATGAGGCGGCCGAATACAAGGGGTTTCAGGAGAAGATGAATCCGACTCCAGCTGCTACCAATCAAGCGGCAGGTTCTGACGCTCGGCCAGGCATGGCAAACGATGCCGGATCTTTCGCCGTCCGCCACTGTATTGAGTCTGGTCGAAGTCAGATCGAGTGCATTACCGAGGGCTTTAAGGTTGGCATGGGCGACTTGGCGGGAAAAGACAGCCTCTTGACGAAAGCGATGCAGGACAACAAAGATCCGGGTTTGCGCCTGACCGGCGTGTATTCCGCTGCGACGCCGGGATGATATTCAGCCAGGATCGTGTAAAGTTCAGTTGTGGCGGTTTGATGCCAGAGGATCGCCTATATTCTGTTCAGCTAAGTGGGACGCAAGTCAAGGTGACCATAGCATCAGCGCCTAAACCGTTGGTTTTTTCCTACAAGGACGGAAAGATAGAAGGCCCTGGGGCAATGGACGTGGCAGGCGAGTTCAGACCGGCGGCCCGGTTGCGACCAACGGTATCGGCTATAAATCTGTTCCGCAGCGGAAGCTAATAGATTCGAGCGACGTTTCTAATTACCCCCAAGACAAAGTACATTTCGAGGGCGGCCAATTCTATGTCGATCAACAGATCACGACCATGGAGCAGACGCAAACCACCCACTACGAGATACCAAGCGAGCCCAAGACCGTACGTTGCAACATAGGCGTGGTCCCGGCCACCGCCAAGACGGCCAAGATAGCCGACATCGCCACGACGGTCCTGGGCAGTGAGGGAAGCAAGTCGCAGAACACGGCGCCCGGCCTACGAATGAACGGCACTTATGCAGCGCAAGGCGGGCTCAAGATTGAATTCCGAGCCGACTCCGCAACGATCGAGCGCTGCTCGCTCGGAACTCTTGCGCCTAATAAGTAGAACCCCAGTCCATCCTTCTCCTCTTTCCGCGAATCCGCAGATGGCGATTTTGCACCTTCAGACCTCGTAAATTCCTGAGCACACTCGGCCGGCGTCGCGCAAATCGGCTCAAGATCCCCGGTTTGCCGCATTCCGGAGAGTGTCTTAGTTGAGGGCGTTTAACGCGGCGTGTGCAACTCATAGTTGGCGAACCCAAATAGCCTTGTGGGTTCTTTTCTGGCCAATCCCCTTAGACCGGTTCCTTATACCACTTAGGTGTTCGACCGCACGTTATCGCAAAACTTATCAAGTTCTCAAATGACGCGCATCCCGAAACAGGAATGAAGTAGATGTATCTGGCGATTACGCGAGGCTGGTGAAGAAATGCCGGGTGGGGTGGAATTTATGTTGGGAATGGTGGCGCTAGTCGTGGTCATCACGCTGCCGGCGTTAGCTGTGATGCTGCACGCTGCGTATCGTGAAGCCGGCAAAGATCTGCCATGCAAGAAGGCGCGGCGAAACACTCATGCTGCGAACGCAGCAGCGGGTCTGCGGCACTGGAAACCTTAAGAGCGGAATTAACACGGCAAGCTCAAGACAAAAAGAATGCTTGGGGGTTTTCCTTGCCCATCACGCAAAATAACCGTTACAACTGCCATTCCAACACCTCTCAACCTCGCACGATCTACCGTCCCTCAGTTGCCATGACGCCTGAAATGTTAGCGCAACAAGCTCCAACACAAGCGTCACGCACGAAATAGTAGCCTCTTCAGTCCTTTCGCTTGCTCCATCGGGCCAGTGATGCATTCCGGGCAATCTCGCTCCGTTGCTCTGGAGTGAGCTTTTCCATTCTGGCTTTTGCGCCCTTCTTTCCCCCTCGCCTACCAAGGGCAACTGCGGCTGGGTTCTTTCTTTTTGCCATGCGTCGTATTGCACCCTTCCTGAAGCGCTCGAGCATAATCAGAATTCTCTCAACTGAGAGCGGAAAGGCGAACTTCTTGAGCCTCGACAAACGACAACAAACGTGGTGGGCAGATTTCAGTGTCAGCACGAAAATCTGAGGGCATTGGAAACAGAAGCCTCAACATCGAGATTGGAGTCCTTCGGAAAATCCTCAAGCGGTGGAAGCTGTGGGGTGCCCTGTCTAAGCACTACAGAGCCCTCCCTGAGCCAAAAGACATCGGGAAAGCACTTAGTCCTGCCACCGCCAAGCTGTGCCCAGTATCGCGCTGCGTAAGCCTTGAAAGCTCACGCTATTGTGTAAACCTCTAGATTATTTGTATTGACAGTGGCAGTCCCGCCGGCTGCCAACACGCGCGCAAGTTAAGTGCTTTGGCAGCAGCAAGGATTCAAACTCGGAAATTTCCCGTTCATGTAAATTTGGGGATGGCGGCGACCTTTTCGAGGTAGGTGTTCAAGATTTTGACCCCGCCTTCCTGTCGAGTCCAGAGCATTAGTAAGTCACGATGAAGGGCTGTTATCGCCAAAAGAGGGCGCTTGCGAGGGCAAGAAGTGATTCGCAGTGTCGTAAGCGTTACGGGCATTCTGCCGGTTTCTGTGTTGTGCCTCTACTGTGCTTTTGTTCTGCGCCAAATGTGCAAACGTAATGTCCGTTTCCAATTCGGTCCGCATGAACTGCATCATACTAAGTTCAAACTGCTCGCGTTGATCGGACGACATGCTAGGTAAGATGGTCCCTTCTGTAAGCAGTTGCTTGCGCGAGCGGCGTAACTGTTGACGCGACTCCAAGGCGAGTAGTCACCAATTGGAAAGAAAACCGCCTAAGTTGTTGAATTGGTCGGGACGGGCAGATTTGAACTGCCGACCCCTCGCACCCCAAGCGAGTGCTCTACCAGGCTGAGCCACGTCCCGACGAAGAGAAGGGGTTCAACGTCTTATCTAGTTTACCACTCCAAGCGCAGCAGTCTCATTCGTACCGTAATGCCTGCATGGGATCGATGGCGGACGCGCGATGTGCTGGTAGAGCACAAGCGACTCCCGCAACCGCTGCCAGCAGAACCGTAACACTCAAGAGCACAGCAAAACTAATCGAGCTGCCCAGCGCCCATTGGGCGACAATGCGTTTCATTGCCAGGCTGAGAACGACTCCGGCCAGTACCCCGGTTCCAACACTGAACATAGTAGAGGTAAAGACGATCCGCAAGACATCGCGACGCTGCGCGCCCAGAGCCATACGTATCCCGAACTCATTCGTTCGCCGTGCTACAGTGTAAGACACAACACTGTATAGTCCCACTGTCGCCAGCAATAACGCCAGCGCCGCGAAGGCGCCGAACAACATCGCGACCAGGTGCTGTTGCGCCCACTCTCGCTGGTGGGTGATCCACTCTTCAAGGCTTGCCGCATGTCCCTCCACCTGCTGGTCTGAGTCGACGGAGTGAACCTGCCGGCGCACATTGTCCAAAATGCTCAGCGGTGGCACCTCGGTACGCACCAGGACCTGCGTCCAGGGCGGCATCCAGATGGTGTAAGGAATGTAGATTTCGGGCTTGATCGGCTTGCCCAGTCCGTCATCGAGCGCATCCCCGACGACTCCGACAATTTCCATCCAGTCGTTGCTCTGCGCTATGGCTTGCGTAATGGGCGGGTCAGCCTTCAGATTGGGCATGCGGATCTGATGACCCACAGCATCGCCTTCCGGGAAATATCGTCTGGCTAGGGCCTGGCTGATGATGGCGACTTTTGCGCCACGCTTGGTTTCGGAGTCGTCCCACAAGCGCCCCTGCAATACAGGGATCTGCAGCAGCGGGAAATATTCATAACTCACGAAGTTCAGCCGCGCGTGTTGATCTTGCAGCGCTGGTTGCCCCTGAATTTCAAAGAGATTATCCGCGCCGTTATTCGGCGGCGTGGCATTGGTCGAAAGTCCGGCCATCTTCACCTCGGGCATGGTCGCGACCTTCTGCATCAATTGCGTGAAGTACTGCGAGCGCGCCTCCCACGTGGTGTA
>Ga0310909_10001988_pt1 | contig 12400 bp, 14 predicted proteins | sample GREbulkMGT000H_FD_203449 | JGI IMG/M metagenome (GOLD analysis project Ga0310909, IMG submission 203449) | Lab enrichment of tropical soil microbial communities from Luquillo Experimental Forest, Puerto Rico - GRE.bulkMG.T000H | ecosystem: Environmental > Terrestrial > Soil > Tropical forest >... | reverse complement strand
GACTGATGCTGGCCTTAGAGCTTCGGCTTGCTGGCGTGCAGAGACCAATACGTGCCACAGCACGCGCCATGAGAGTCTTTACGATTCTACGCTTCGAGTGACACCTCGCGATGCCACCCGCAAGAGTGAGGGCCAAGATGGAGTAGCTTTGTCCTTGTTCTTGTAGACCCGAGCACTAATGGAAATCCAGCCCCGCAACGATTAGAATGGGAGTTGATGGTGATTCGCGAAACAGGAGAGTATGCTGTTGGCTGGTTTACACTCTCCCTCATAAACGCGGGCCTCGCGCAAACGAAGGGAAGAAGCGGTTCCAATTGGTGGATTGCGTCTATTTTCTTGGGACCGATCGCTACATTCCTCATCGTCGTTCTTGATCCTCCAAAATCCAAATGAACCCTTAATTTCATTGTTCCCGAGGAATCTAAGGTTGCATTCCTGGAAGCGGTGCGAAAGAGCGCGGCCTTTCTTAGGACGCCGCCAGGATTTGTGGAGGGTTTTGTGTACGAAAAAATGGATGGTGAAAGCCGCCACAACGTCGTGAGCACAGCTGCCTGGAAAGACGAAGAAGCATTTCACGACGCAAAGAAGAGCACAGCAGCGGGATTCAAGAGCATCGGGTTCAATCCCTCGGAGGTGATGAAGAACCTGAAGGTTGAAATCGAAAGGGCCGTCTATGGGCGATCACCTTATTGACAGGTTGCCGACGATTCGCCAATACGTCATCTCGACTCCGCATTTGCAAAGGTTACAAGTGGAGCATGAAATCTGTGACCCTTATTTGACCCGGACCAATTTTGATCAAATAAGGGTCGCAATAGCACTACGACTTTGATTCGCGTTCGACAAGATTGACATAGATGGCCAACCTAAATCCCTCTGCCGTGCTAGCATTGTCCACCGGGTAAGTGACTCGAAACGCCCCCATAACTGCCGCAATTGCGTCACTCGCGTCCACGCGCGTATTCAGTTTACCCGTTATCCGTTGTAATCCGTTGTCAGATGTTCCCCAACCACACTGGTTGTATTACCAAGATTTTGGGTTAGCTTATCCAGTCGAAGTGACTAGCCATGCCACTCGACCGGGAGGTTTTCGGCCAGGGCTACCGTTCCATATGACCCACCGATTCCGTCGAAACCACGCCGCTGTGAAGTGACGCGGCTGAGCTGGTGGCTTCCACCCGCCATCGTGGCAATGACTCAGGAAGATACCATTCGGCCCCATGCGTGCCGCCAGCGCAGTCAATGCGGCATCCATGCTGTCGCGTAGAAGGGTTTGGGCGGTACGTCGTTCGATAATTGCATCGAAGGGTCCTGGGCAGACCGTCGGGTCGAGAATATCGCCAACCACAAAGTCGATGTTGCCGCCCGGTCGTTGCATGTTTGAATCACAAAAGAAGTCGAAACATTCCTTAGAAAACTCGAACCCTTGAGCAAGTTCTGTGGCCTGAGGCGATATATCTAGGGCAACGACTTGGAATCCCGCCTGAGCGAGTGCACGAGGTTCTTGGGAAATCCCGTTGCCTGCGCAGAGAATGTTCGTCATCCCTTCGATGTTCATCACATGCACAAAGTCTCTATCGTCGTTGAACATATCAAAAATCGAAGGCCCCAGGCCGTGCCTGACTTGCTCAATCCAATAGCGATTCCAAGCTGCGACATCTGCCGGGCCTGCAGGAGGATGAAGCCAGCTGAAGTCATCGTCGGCGTCTAACTGCGGCGTCGGCTTGATAAAACAAGCGCCCTGCTTAAACAGCTGTACGATTTTCGAGATCATTGGTTTGATTCCAACCTATTCGTCCGACTCAGTCATTGGCAGGCGATTATAGTCTCAAATAACGGAACCTACGTGGGTGGTCTCCTTTTTTCGGTTTTGGTTGGGTTACATCTTAAATGGCGCGACGTCATCCACTGAGTGGCACTGGTGCGATGGCGGAATGGCTCGGCAGCGGCCGCGCCGGGGCTGCCAAGATGATGATCACTGAATCTGTGATGCCAAGCAAAGTTTTAGTCAAGGTGGATTGGCTCAAGCCTTTTAAATTGACACCCAAACCGGCAGACGCCATTAGTGCACCGAGAATGCTAGGCAAGAAGGCCGACCCACCGTCACGACGTCGCGGACACGTGCAAAGGCTAATGTCTGAGATCCGACTCGTCTTGGTCGCTCTCGGCGCTCTCGGAAACAATATGGAAAGCACCGGAAAGAAGTGCTAGAGTTTGGCCGCACCGCGGAGTTAGGCGAGGAGCGGTATGGAATGTCTGACCGGTGGCAGCAGGTCAAGGTTCTGTATCACGCGACGCTTGAGCGGCCCGCCGGCCAGCGCGCTGCGTTTTTGCAAGAAGTCACCGCTGGGGATATTGCCCTTCGTCAAGAGGTCGAGTCGCTGCTCGCAGTGGGATGCCCTGAAGAATTCGCTAAGGGATCTAGCTCGGACATCGGGTCGCGAAAATCAAACCCTGAAATCCAGTCGACAGACACAACTCAGAGTCGAGCTGACGACCCACTGTTTGGCGCGAAGATTTCCCATTATCGCATTGTCGACAGGATCGGTGCCGGCGGCATGGGCGTGGTGTATCGGGCGCATGACGAGAGACTGGACCGCGACGTTGCACTGAAAGTCCTCCCAGCCGGCAGGCTTGCCAGCGAGGTGGCTCGCAATCGATTTCACGTAGAGGCATTGGCGCTCGCCAAGCTAAATCATCCCCACATCGGAGCCATCTACGACTTCGACACGCAGGGAGGTGTCGATTTTCTGGTGATGGAGTATGTCCCTGGAAAGACTCTTTTCGATGAACTCGCTCACGGTCCATTTTCCGAGCGCGAGATTCTCAAGCTCGGAGCGCAGATTCTCGCTGCGCTCGAAGAGGCCCACCAGCACGGTGTTGTGCACCGCGACCTGAAACCACGAAATATTGCCGTAACACCAAACCGGCAAGCAAAAGTGCTCGACTTCGGCCTCGCGAAGCTTCTGCGGCCAGTGAGCGAAGTATCCACGACCGACGAGTTGAGCGGCACATTCGTTGGCGGCGGAACGCTACCTTACATGGCGCCCGAGCAACTCCGAGGACATCCGACAAATGCGCGCACGGACATCTACGCTGTTGGCATTGTGCTCTACGAGATGGCGACCGGAAAGCGGCCGTTTAGAAGCCAACTCGCAACGGCGCTGGCCGCCGACATTCAGACTCAGTCGCCAGTACCTCCACGTCGACTGAACCCCGACATTTCCTTGGGCTTGGAAGCCGTAATTTTGAGGTGTTTGGAAAAGGACCCGCACAACCGCTACCAGTCTGCGAGAGACGTCTCGGTTGCCTTGGAACAACTTAGTCTGGCCGCACAAGGACGCAAGGTGCCAGCAAAATATTTTTCACTTCGGTTCGCAGCGATTGCGGCGATTGCGGTGATGTGTCTTGTGGTGGTCGCATTCGCAGGAGCCTATTTCGTTCGTCGGCAGTTCTGGGTCAAACCGCATCAAGAGAAGATCATTCTGGCGGTGCTCCCATTCGAAAACGTGAACCGCGACCCGCAACAGGACTATTTCTGCGACGGTCTGACGGACGAGATGATAAATCAACTGGGTCGCCTCGCACCGCAACGACTCGGAGTGATCGCGGGAACTTCGGCGATGCAATACAAGGGCAGCCAGAAACGTGTTGATCAAATCGGCAGAGAGCTCGGCGTCGGCTACATCCTCGAGACGAGCGTGCGCCGCGAGGGCGCTCGAGTACGGATCGCGACGCAATTGATCCAAGTACGCGACCAAAGCACCCTTTGGACCGAGTCCTATGACTACGATGTAGCAAGCATATTTTCGCTCGAAACCGACGTGTCGCGACGCATAGCGCGCTCCCTGGCTCTTCAGTTAGTCCCCGAACAGCAGATGACGCATCCACAGGTAACTAGCGCCGAGGCGTATGACGCCTACCTTCAAGGCATATACTACTGGCACAAGGGCTCGGCTGAGCAGGCCAGAAAGGCACGCCAGTATTTCGAGCAAGCGGTGAAAATCGACCCGAACTACGCGCCAGGCTACGCTGCGCTCGCCGGTTACGGTGCGGTCGACGATCTCCCTACGAATTTGGCGATGCCGAAGGCGAAGGAATATGCGCTCAAGGCTTTGGAACTCGACAATTCCCTAACTCAAGCACATACAGCACTGGCGGTAATTCGGTTCTATGGCGATTGGGACTGGTCGGGTGCGGCGAGCGAGTTCAGGCGAGCCCTCGAACTGAATCCGAACGATGCGGAAGCCCGCCGAATTTATTCGTTCTACTTGCTAGCCCTGGGACGATTCGACGAAGCCATAGCTGAGGTTCAGCAGGCACGGTTCTTGGACCCGGTTTCTCTCCTTACGAACGTTAATGCGGGATGGACCCTCTACTTCGCTCGTCGATACGACCGAGCCATCGACACGTGTAGAAGGGCCTTGGAGTTGGATGCGAGCTCAGATGGTGCTCACGCGTGCCTAGGCCAGAGTTACCGCGCCATGGGGATGCGCGACGAAGCGATCGCCGAGGCCGAGCGCGCGGTTACGCTTTCTTCAGAGAATCCGGCTCGCCTCGTAGCACTCGCGCGGACCTATGCGACCTTTGGCATGAAACCTGAGGCAAAGAGGCTCCTGGCGAGGCTGACCGAGCAAGCTAATCACGGCTATGTTTCGCCATATCTGCTAGCGATGACGCGTGTTGCGCTTGCTGAGCAGAATCAGGCCCTGACTGCTTTGGAACAAGCCTACGAGGAACACGACCGATATCTTGTGTCGTTGAAGATTGACGACGCCTTTGACCCGCTTCGAGACAACACGCACTTCCAAGATCTCTTGCAACGCATTGGCTTTCCGCCGTAGCTTGCGAGATTCACGTGGTTGCAATGCATCGATTCTCTACTTAATCTGATCGACCCCGAAGGAGGCTGACCCTGAATAAGTATGTAAATCGTGCACTACCACAGCGAAATAGGGATGACCGGATTCGGACTTGGACTCACCGAGTTGAAGCACAAATTGACCCTTTGAGAAATCGCTGCTGGACGGCGTAAAAATGTCGTACTTTTTGTAAAATTCCAAAGGGTCGCATTGCAGTTCTTTCTGCCTATCGAAGGAGAGCTGCAGGAGGACGATTTGTGGTTCCTTCGGACCGAGGCTCGGCTCCTCCCACAATTTAAGCACCTTAAAATCGGCTACCGCTTTCCAGCCGTTCATGTCGCACCTCCGTGGCATGGACATAGGGAAGGTGGCCCTTTTTGCATTCTCTCTCTATGCCCGTTCGATTCGAATGTCAAGTCAAAGGGACACTCTTGGCCGTCGCGCGCAGCGCTCCAAAGCGCCACAACCGAGCTAGCCGTCACGCATGACGCCGATTGGTTCGGTTTGATCGCAGAACATGCGCTTACGTCGTGCGTGCGCGATAGCGTTACTCGACGCCACGGCGCAGCCGGCCCGAGTTTTCGTGAACAACAGGCCAGCCGGATCGTTCAGCGTGCGCGGAGAGTCCATCGCTCTTCAATGAATCTCCCGCCTCATCCCCCTCGGTGGATCGTTCTCGTCGCCACTTCGGGTGCCACAGTGAAGCGAAAGGTGAAGTCGAGGTGAAGTGGCCCGGTGAAGTTAGCTTCACGTTGTACGTTTGGATCGTGTGCCTCTTGACTCTGCGAAATCTCACTGAGAGTCCGTGGCCGGTCAGACCATCGAGCGGCGTTTATGACGGCGAGACGATTGACAAGTGGGACGGGTCCGTCAAGCCCGCGGGGGAGGCGGGAAAAGAATCGCCCCCTACTCATTCGGAGGCCCGCCAAAAGGAAAATAGAAATGGCTTCTTACGAACGAAACACGTTGGAGGATCAATTCACTGAAGCCTTGCGTTCTCTACCTTGGCCTGCTTCAAAATGGGGATGTCAGGATCGGCATCTTTCCACAGCGCCAGAAAATCCTTATACGCGTCGCGCGCCTTAGCCGTGTCGCCCTGCAGCGCGCGGGCCCGCCCAAGTTGAAGATGAGCCAGTGCCCCAATCGGCTCATTCAACACAATCCCTCGATGATCCAAGATTTTTTGAAACTCTGCCGCCGCTTCCTTGCCCTGGTGTGCAGCAAGGTATGCCTCTCCCCGAACATAAACGGGATACATATAGGGCCAGTTGTAAAAGCCAATGGCAGGCAAACCAAGCTCATACGGAGCGGCGAGTTCAAGACTCCCAATCGCATGCTGGGGGTCAGAATGGATGAGCGCCAGCTCAAACGAAGCTCGCGGCAGAAGCCGCGTAGCTCCCGGGTTTGGCAGGGGGAGCGCACCCATAAACAATGAATGGTCAGGCGCCCGCTACTTCGCCTCGAACCAACGAGATAGAAACCCACGGCTGGTCTGCTTCGATTTACAATCCAGTTGAAATTCATCTACAGTATCTGCCAGACGTTGTACCATTGGCCCGGGCGTGGAGTCACACCGGCCTTTCGGACGGAGGAGAGCCGTAAGCTGGCTCTACCTCTGCGCTGCAGGACTTCAGCACATCGCCCGCGCATCGCTCCTGGAAATCGGAGCTTCTCCTGTGCCTGATTTCTTTCTCTCCCCCCTCTCCTCAACCCTTGGGTGCGCCAATCAAGACTGTCCGGACCGAGTTGGCTGAGTGCTCTTAGCAGGACCGGCTTTCCATCCCGAACCCTCAACGTGTCTTGGCAGAAAAGCAGGATTTGGCCGACAGACTTTCGCAAGTCCGTTCACTTCTACAATGATTCCTGGTCACATGAGAAAATCACTCTGCTGACCACAGGCCGACCACAGTGAAAGGGGCAAGTCGACACTTACTAAAGAGTGATGCGAAGCCCGAACTCGATCTGGCGTGGCGCGCCAAGTGAATAGACACCGGTTCCGACACCAACGCGGGTAATGTTGTGTCCGTCCGAAGTAGTTCCGTTGATCTGTCCGGCCGCGCCGGTTAGCAATCCGTTGAGAGCGTTACCCGGTAGATCGAAGTTCGCAAAGTTGAAAAGATTATAGAGGCCAATACTCGGCTGAACGACAAGCTTCTCACGAATTGTGCAGGACCAGGCAAGCCTCAGGTCGAATGCCTTTAGCCAGGACAGGTTGACTTGGCCAGGAGGTGCTAGGGGCACAGTGGGGGCGACCGCTCTCAACTGTGGCAGCTGGCTCAACGTAAACAGCCCGTGTTGAGTCGTGGCGGCGCGAATCCGTCCACTCGGGGAATGGTCCCGTTTGGCCACGGATTTTTTGCCTTATTTACGAAGGCCAAAGAGAGGCTCAGAATAAATTCTGCTGTCCTTTTCCCTTGGATTGAGATATAAGCTGGCGGATTCACCGTCCGGTACGATCCGCTCGACACCATGTCGCACAAGTGGAAGCTCTCGCTGCTCACTTTAGCCATCGGTGGCGTGGTTTGCCTCCTGTACTCTGGCTGCTTAGCCGCACAGTCGTCCCAAGCGCTTCCGAGCCGTATAGTCGCAGCTGACCAGTCGTCTCTGGTGACGTTGCCCGGCAACCGGCATCCCCTCGCGAATCTCGCCAATGATCGCGGCCGCGTCGCTTCGAACGTGCCGATGCAGCGCATGCTGCTGGTTCTGAAGCGCGATCCCGCACTCGGAGGAGATTTGCAACAGCTCATCGCCGATCAGCAGGACGCGTCCTCACCGCGCTACCACGCTTGGCTGACGCCGCAGGAAGTGGGCGACCGCTTCGGACCTTCGCCGTCCGAACGCCGGTCAGTCGCCTCCTGGCTGCAATCGCAGGGCTTTGCGGTGAATCGCGTGAGTCAAAGCGGGATGGTGATCGAGTTCAGCGGCACTGCCGGACAGGTAGAAACGGCGTTTCACACGGAGATTCACCGCTATTTCGCTCGCGGCCAACTGCATTACGCAAACGCTAGCGATCCGCAGATTCCCGCCGCACTGGCGCCAGTCGTCGCCGGCGTCAGCACTCTGCACAGTTTTGAAAAGCGGCCTCCGCTGCTGCAGCTCGGCACGGCCAGCCGGATCGGCAATACGAGCACCTGGCAGCCCAATTTCACCTTCAACTCTCCTTCTGGCGCGTTGCATTTCCTTGCGCCCGGAGACCTCGCCAGAATTTACAATTTCACGCCCCTTTTCCAGGCCGGAATAGACGGCACGGGGCAGAGCATCGCCATTGTTGCACGCTCTAACGTGAATCTTTCGGATATGCAGATTTTCCGCCTTGCCTTCGGATTGCCGTTCACCGCTCCGCAAGTAATCTTGAACGGCCCCGATCCGGGCAGCCTGTCCAACCCGGATGAAACGGAAGCCGATCTCGATGTGGAGTGGTCCGGCGCGATGGCGCCCAAAGCAACGATCAAGCTGGTGGTTTCAGCGAGCACGAACACGACCGATGGAGTGGATCTTTCCGCCGAATATATCGTCGAACATAATCTTGCGCCGGTGATGAGCACCAGTTTTGGCGCGTGCGAAGCGTCACTCGGTACAGCCGAGCGGGCGTTCTACACCAACCTTTGGCAGCAAGCTGCGGCGCAGGGCATCACGGCCATCGTTTCCAGCGGCGACAGCGGCGCGGCTGCATGCGATGATCCCTCCGAGGGACCGGCCACGCATGGCGCGGCCGTGAGCGGGCTGGCCTCGACGCCTTACAATATTGCCGTCGGTGGAACCCAGTTCAATGAAAATGGTGCCGACTCAAAGTACTGGTCGTCCACCAATGGGCCCGACCAGTCGTCTGTGCTTGGCTATATTCCCGAAAACGTTTGGAACGAGAGCTGCTCGAGTCCGTGCTTCTTTGTCAATTTGTTCGCCAGTGGCGGTGGCGCAAGCGCGTTTTACCCCAAACCCTCGTGGCAAGCCGGGCCAGGCGTTCCGAACGACGGAAAGCGCGACATTCCCGACGTTTCGCTTGCGGCGGCCGGCGGCCACGACGGATACCTTGTTTGCCAGGACGGAGCGTGCATCACCGATAGCTCTGGCCAGCTCATCAGCGCATTTGTGGTCGGCGGGACTTCGGCTTCGGCACCGTCATTCGCGGGAATCATGGCGCTCGTAAATCAGAAAACAGGCTCGCGGCAGGGCCAGGGGAATTTCGTTCTATATCCGCTCGCGGCAGCGCAGAACGCGGCGAATTGCGATTCGAGCACCGGGCCGCAGGTTTCCTGTACCTTCAACGACGTCACGCAAGGGAACAATGACGTTCCGGACCAAGCGGGCGCTTCGGCCACGCCGGCCTACGACCTCGCGACCGGGCTCGGCTCGGTGAACGCGGCAAACCTTGTGTCCAACTGGACGAACGTAACGTTTCGTGGTTCGAGCGCGACCTTGCAGCTTTCTCCGACGAGCATTACGCATGGGCAGCCGGTTAACGTTAGCGTGAGTGTGAGTGCTACCAGCGCTAGCGGCATGCCGACCGGCGATGTCGCGCTGCTGGCGGGCTCGCAGGCGATCAACATCGGTAATCTGATCACCGGAACGGTTTCAGCCGCGGTCACAACGTTTCCCGGCGGGAGCTACTCCGTAGCCGCGGCGTACGGCGGAGACGGGACGTTCGGCTCGAGCGTTTCGAACGCGGTGCCCGTGAGCGTCACCGCGGAGCCGAGCACCACGACGTTGTCCACGCAGGTCTTGTCATCCGCGGGGAGATTGGGGCCCGGCACGACGACAACGTACAGCGCGCCGCTGTTCTTGCAGGCCAGCGTTGTGGCCGCTTCGAGCCAGGGAAATGCGAGCGGCACACTGGCCATAAGCGATACGTTCGCAGTAAACACCACGACTGTCGTGACTTCAGCGCTGAACAGCCGAGGCGGAGCCTTCATTACGGATACATCCCCGCTTGCCATTGGCACACATGTCTTGTCGGCGAGCTATTCAGGCGACTCGAGTTTTCTGCCCAGCACCTCCGCTCCGGTGACACTTACGGTTATAAAGGGTGCGACGCAAGTATTTCTTTTTGCGCCCAAGGCAGCCCTGCCGAATACGCCCGTCACGCTGGAAGCGGACGTTTTCCCCACGCTGGGACTGGCCTTGCCGACTGGGACAGTGCAGTTTTCCGTGGGCGGTGTTGCACTCGGGAGTCCGGTGCAAGTACAGAGTTCTGTCGTGCTGCTGACGACGTCGCAACTGCAGAACGGCACCAACAGCATCACCGCCGCCTATTCCGGCGATTCCAACTTCAACGGATCGGTTTCCACGGCGAGTGTCGTCTTCGTGGGGAATCCAGACTTTCAAATCGGCGTCAATCCCGGCACCCTTGCTGTCACAACGGCTGCGCCCGGGAAGGGGACTTTGCTGTTGAGCCCGGGCTCGGGCTTGGGCTTCACCGGCAGTGTCACGATGAGTTGTTCAGGGCTGCCGGCGGGCGCGGCGTGCAGTTTTCAGCCGCAGCCAGCGGTGCTCGATGGATTTGACACCACAGCGGTCGCGCTGACGATCACCGAATCGAGTTCGCACGCATTTCTGCACGTGACGCCTTACCCCTCCGAGCCGCTTACGCCAATTACAGCCGCGAGCGTGCTTCTGCTGATACTTCTGCGCGAAAGGCGCCTGCGGCGGGCCTGCGCGCATGTCGTCCTTCTGTGCGCGCTCGGCATGGTGCTCGGTTGCGGCTCAGGATCTTCTTTCTCGAGCACACCCACCGTCGTGACGATTACGGTCGCTGGGGGTTCCGGGAGCGCCGCCGTGAGTCATTCGGTCCAGATCGCTGTCACCTTCAATTGAGTCACTCAAGACTCGCTAGTGAGACGGGGTTCTAGGAACCCCTCACGGAATAGCCTCCCAGGCTCGCTTGTACTGGTCAGGCATGCCTGTTAAGGGACGAGGACGTAAGCGCCAAGGCCCACGAGCCGATTCCAGGGGGAGGCGGAATTCCTCGATCGGCTTCGAGGCGCTATCACTTCTATCCGTTGCGCCGCAGCGCTCCGTCAATTTGTAATGAAGGTTCACGGCTGTCAAACAAGCATTCTCATGAAAACACAATAGCTCCTCAGGCCGCAGAATCACTGTGGGTTGCGGACCTCTGCGCTGAGAAACGGTGGCCTTCGTGCCCCGCCGATCGGCCACGAACTGGCAGTCCACAGGCACCTCGACTTCGCTGGATCGCAGATCTCGGCGCTGCGTTGAAATGCAGTAGTCGTGAATCCGGTGGGCGGCACCGAATCCAATGTGATGGAATTAGAGGCCTAGTCAAGCTCGTGTGGCGACCACTTCTAAGTACTCGGCAGATACCAATGTTCGCTCCTGCTCACCTCTATTGTGCTCGCTCCAGAGTTCTTCCAACTCTGCCGCAAGCGCTGATTGTCCTGCTGCATCGAGCCTCGAAAAGGCCATTTGGGTAGGGCCGAAATAATCACGAAAAAACTGCACGACCTGCTTTGGAGGAAATGGGCAGTCGAATATGATCGCCCGCCGGACCGCTTCGGTCTTCGTTGCATACGCGGCAAACCGTTCCTTGGCAACCTCTTCGATGCCCCACAAGACGGGAGACGGGATGCCCGCTGGTGCCGGAACATAACGGCTGGTCAGACGGAACATCTTTCCCACAAATCCTTCCGGCGTCCAGTTTGCCATCGCGATTGTACCGCCCTGACGACAAACCCGCGCGAGTTCTGATGAAACTCGTTCCGGACGTGGAGCGAACATCGCACCGAACATGCTCATTACCACATCGAACTGCCCATCTGGGTAGGCTAATTGCTCTGCGTCACCTTCTTCGAAAGTTGCCAGCAAACCCTGCCCGGCGGCTCTCTGCCGCGCCTGCTCTAGCAGGTTTGGTGCGATATCGACACCAGTAACCTGCGCACCCGCGCGAGCTGCTGGTACGGCCAGATTGCCGGTGCCACAGGCGACGTCGAGCACGCGCATCCCCCGTGAAATCGCCAAGCGATTCACGAATTCCTCACCGCCCTTGGCCGAGTATTGCGCAATCTGGCCGAAGTCGCCGGCCATCCATGTATCGCGCATGCGCTGCTTCAATAGTTGAAGATCGATTTGCGTATCTCGCATGTTATGTCCTGTGTAGTCCGGTGTCAGTAATTCTACAAAAAACCCCCGAACTCGGTCGTCTGCCATCCAGTGACTAATAGACGCCGGGCTTAATCATTGGTAGGTGATGGCGCCGTGCCGCACCCTTTCACGGTGCATGCCGTTTTCCGGCACGCAGCTTAACCATGATCTTCGAGGTGTGGCTTGCGTCGGATAGCACACGGTGCCCATCAGTCGACGGAGGCCCATGCCATAAAGCTGCTGGCCAGTAAAAAGTGGACGCTTGGTGGCCCGCTGTCCGCCCCGCCGGCGCTGCCAGCGATGAAGACTTTTCACCACGTAGGAATCCATCTGATTGAAGTCCCGGTCCGCATTGCCCGTCCGGAAATGGTTCCCCCAGCCGCGAAGCAATAATTTGCTTCACACTTCCCCCCTTGCTGGTGATCTCGCGGAGGGACTAGACG
>Ga0310909_10001974_pt1 | contig 12432 bp, 9 predicted proteins | sample GREbulkMGT000H_FD_203449 | JGI IMG/M metagenome (GOLD analysis project Ga0310909, IMG submission 203449) | Lab enrichment of tropical soil microbial communities from Luquillo Experimental Forest, Puerto Rico - GRE.bulkMG.T000H | ecosystem: Environmental > Terrestrial > Soil > Tropical forest >... | reverse complement strand
AGCGGCTGCGCTATCGCGGCTGTGACCGCCGCGGCCGCCGGGCACTACCGGCGGATGACAGCATTCGGCTCCGGCCTCATCGTTTGTGTTGTACTTGGCTGGGTGCCGCTGCGCGCCGCCATCGAGCCAGCCTACCCCACCAGCTTCTATGCGCCCGGCGAGCCCTACGCCGCGCCGTCCGTTGTGCGGGGCGCTGCCCTCTACGCCAAGAACTGCGCCCTGTGCCACGGGACAACCGGGCGTGGCGAGGGCCCCGTTGCCGCTGGCCTACCGGTTCGCCCTGCCGACCTGACAGCACCACATTTGTTCGCGCATACCGAGGGCGACTTGTTCTGGTGGGTAAGCGAGGGCACTGACAATGGGGTGATGCCTGGGTTCGCCGATGTGATGAGCGTGAACGCGCGGTGGGACGTGATCAACTTCATCCGCGCCCGCGCCGCGGCCGTGCTGGCCCGCGGGATCGGGCCGGAGGTCACGACGGCTGCTGCGTTAGAGGTCCCCGATTTCGCATTCGAGAGGGCCGGGAAGCAGCAGACGCTGGAAGATGCGCTGAAGCGCGGGCCGGTGCTGCTCGTCCTGTTCGCGGCACCCACTCCTGTGGCACGCCTCGCACAACTCGCGGCAGAGCAGCGGCGCCTTTCGACAGCTGGTCTGGATGTCCTCGCAGTCGAGATCGGCCCGTCAGCACGGCAACCCACTGAGAGCGGGGCGCCGCTGTCCTTTGTTGTCGATGTGTCGGCCGATGTGACATCAACCCTGGCGTTGTACGGGCCGCCCGAGGATCGCGGAGAGACCGACCTGATGCTTGATCGGGCGGGCAATGTGCGCGCCCGCTGGACCCGCGGCGGCCGAGACGGCCTTCCCGACGCCGATACACTCGTTGCCGTTGCGGATGGTGTCGCCCGCTTCGCCATCGCCCCGCAGAGCCATACCGGCCACGCGCATTGATGGTACAGAGATTACGATACCTACCCAAAAGGGCAAAAGATCATGAGATCGCGCAGCGCGCGTCTCGCGGACGAGCATGATCACGGCGGCGGCCATTGATTCACGCAGAGCCGATCTTGCGGTTGCGCATCGCTCGGTAAATCGCCAACGAGATGAGCCAACTCGCCACAAAGATCCCGATCACAAAGTAGCCGAGCAGGTCGAAATGGCCGGCCGCAAGGTCGGCGGTGTCCCGTATTCCTCCGACAAGACCGAGCCGTTCCACAACCAGCCCCAGCGCCTCGATCGCGCCGACCCCGACGGCGACCGCGGCGGAGACGCCCGTTATCGTCAAATTGTAATAGAGCTTGCGAACCGGGTCTCTGAACGCCCAGCCATAGGCGCCGACCATCAGCACGCCGTCACTGGTGTCGACGAGGGACATTCCGGCGGTGAACAGCGCAGGGAACACCAGGATCGACCAGATCGAGAGCCCGTTGGAGGCCTCCGCGGCCGAGACGCCGAGCAGACCTATCTCCGTTGCGGTATCAAAGCCGAGCCCAAAGAGGAACCCGCGCGGGTACATATGCCAGCTGCGCGAAATCAGGCGAGACAAGGTACGGAGAAGCCGGCCGAGGAGGCCACGTTGGGCAAGAAAGGCGTTGAGTTCTTCATCGGCGTAGCTATGACCGCGCCTCACTCGCTGGAGGATCCGATAGATAGCCGCGAGCACCATGATGTTGATCATCGCGATCGCGAAAAGGAACAGCACAGAGACCAGGGTCCCGATAACCCCACCCACTTCGATCAACCCGGGGAAGCGCTGCTCTAAGCTGCTCGCCGTCAACGCGATGAGCAGCGAGGCGGCAGCGACGATCGTCGAATGGCCGAGCGAGAAAAAGAACCCTACCGTGATCGGCCGCTTGGCTTCTTGCATCAATTTGCGTGTGACATTGTCGATCGCGGCAATGTGATCCGCATCGACCGCGTGCCGTAGCCCGAAGCCGTACGCGATTAGCGCCGTCGCCAACACCAACGGTTGGCCGCCGAACGAACCAAAGGCGCAGGCCCAAGCCAGCAAATTAGCCGTGATCAGGGCAGTATAGAGCCCGATCAATCTAGGTCGAACGTGATTGATTCCGTCGTCGAAAATCTCGAACAGCGGTAAGAAGGGCAGACTGCTTCCCATGCGAAGCGATTGATATAAGCGGAGAGTTGGGTTGGACCACCTCTCCGCCGCGACCGAAATATCGTGCTTCAGATTTCACCGACCTCACACGAAGGTGAAAGCCTCGCTGCCCGTAACGCGATAGCATCCTCTAGATGTCTGACGAACATGTGATTTCGGCGCGGCGACTGGTTCCGCTCGGCCTTCTCGTTGTTGCCGGGATCGCGTTTATCGTAGCCGGCGGGCACAAATATCTGAGCTTCGCCGCCCTTTCCGAGAACCGCGACTGGCTGTGTAGCCTTGTGACGAGTTGGGGGATCGTCGCTGCGTTACTCTATGTCGCGGTCTACGGTCTGCTGGTCGCGCTCTCGGTGCCCGGAGCAGCCGTTCTAACAATCGCCGGTGGCTTCTTGTTCGGCACTTGGCTTGGGGCACTTTGCGCTGTAATCGGCGCGACACTAGGCGCTACCATGATCTTCCTTGCCGCCCGTGCCGGGCTGGGGGGTCTTGCGCAACGCGCCGGACGTTTCGCCGGGAAGGTCGAGGCCGGCTTTCGCGCCGACGCCTTCAACTATCTGCTGGTTCTGCGGCTGGTGCCGATCTTCCCGTTCTGGCTCGTCAACCTCGTCCCGGCACTGGTCGGCGTCAGATTGACGACCTATGTGCTCGCCACCTTTCTTGGCATCATTCCCGGCACATTCGTCTATGCCAGCATCGGCAACGGGCTCGGCGACGTGGTCGAAGAGCCCGATCTGAGGATCCTGTTCAAGCCGAGCGTGCTCGTTCCGATCGTCGGGTTGGCGCTCCTTGCGCTGATCCCGGTGGGATATAAACGCTGGCGCGCCAAGAAAGCTGCATGACCCGACCGCTCACTCCCGATCTCTGCATCATCGGAGCCGGTTCCGGCGGTTTGTCGGTCGCCGCGGGGGCGGCCCAGATGGGTGCCGAGATCGTGCTCATCGAACGTGGATTGATGGGCGGCGATTGCCTGAACTTTGGCTGTGTACCTTCGAAGTCGCTGCTCGCTGCCGCGCGCCTTGCCGAGATCATGCGGCGAAGCACAGCGCTGGGCATCGCCTCTACTCCGCCACATGTCGACTTCGCCGCTGTCATGGACAGCGTTCACAAGGTCATCGCGGCGATCGCGCCGAATGACTCGGTGGAACGGTTCGAAAGGTTCGGCGTCCGGGTATTGCGTGCCGAGGCGCGTTTCACGAACCCGCACACGGTTCGAGCGGGCGACATCGAGATCCGCCCGCGGCGCTTTGTCATCGCGACCGGCTCGCATCCGGCGGTGCCGGCGATCCCCGGGCTCGACCGTACCCCCTATCTGACGAACGAAACCGTCTTCGCCAACCGCGAGCGGCCGGAACATCTGGTGGTCATCGGCGGAGGGCCGATCGGCATCGAAATGGCGCAGGCGCATCGCCGCCTCGGCGCGCGGGTCACCGTTCTCGATATCGGTCCGCTGTTGCCGCGCGACGATCCCGAGCTCGTCGCCTTCCTCGCGCAACGGCTGACAAGCGAAGGCATCGCCGCCCATCCTCGGGTCGAGATCACCAATATCGAACGCGACGGCGAAGCGATCGTCCTCCGCCTCGCCGATGGCGGGCGGATCACGGGGTCACACCTACTCGTCGCCGCCGGCCGCCGCCCGAGCATCGAAGCGCTCGACCTCCCGGCCGCCGGGATCGAGGCGAGCGCAAAGGGAATTGCTGTCGATGCGCGGATGCGCACGACCAACCGACGGGCCTTTGCCGTCGGCGACGTCACGGGCGGCCCGCAATTCACCCACGTCGCGAACTACCACGCCGGGATCGTGATCCGGAACGCCCTGTTCCGGCTGCCTGCGAAGATCGACTACCGCGCGTTGCCGTGGGTCACATATACTGATCCGGAACTCGCTCAGGTTGGGCTGACCGAGGTCGCCGCACGTGCCGCCGGTGTGGTCGTGCGCGTGCTGCAGTGGCCTTTTGTCGAGAACGACCGCGCCCAGACCGAGCGTGACACAGAGGGCCTCGTCAAGGTCGTGCTCCAGCGGAATGGCCGCGTTCTCGGCGCCTCAATCCTCGGCGCTGCAGCAGGGGATCTGATCTTGCCCTGGGCGCTAGCGATTTCGCAAAAGCTCAAGATAGGCGCGCTCGCCAATCTGATCGCGCCGTACCCGACGCGCAGTGAGGCGAGTAAGCGCGCTGCGGGATGTTATTATACGCCGACATTGTTTTCTTCGCGCACTCGCCGGCTCGTGCGTCTCCTCGCACACTTCGGTTGAGGACGTGCGAACAAGTCGTGCAAGTATCGTCATTCCGGGGCGCGGCGCAGCTGCGAGACCGGAACCCGGGAACACGGGCCTGAAGAATCTTGGTGAGCTCCGCATTCATAGTTTCCGGGCCTGTCCCTGCGGGCCATCCCGGAATGACGATAACTGCTCGTTGTAAAGCGATTTACATCGTGCTCTTGAAAAGCCTATCCGCCCGTCTTCTGATCCTGACTGTCTTTTTCGTGATGGTCGGCGAGGTACTGATCTTTGTGCCGTCAGTCGCGCGCTTTCGCATGACCTATTTCGAGAACCGCCTGGCCGCTGGATATCTCGCGACGTTGGCGGTTGAGGCCAGCCCCTCGGGCGGCATCGCCCAGGACCTGATCGACAAGCTTCTCCTACGGGTCGGGGCGCAAGGCGTTGGGCTCTATCGCGCCGACGGGACAGTGGTGAGGCTCGATCGCGCCGCTCCAGCCAAGGCCGATTTCACGATCGACCTGACCCGGCCGAATGTTCTGCTGGCAATCCGGGGCTCATTCCGCACCTTGCTGAGTGAGGGCAATCGCGTCCTGCGGATACTCGGGCCTGCGGGGGCCAATGAGGCGGATACAGCCGAGGTACTGCTCGACGAAGCGCCGCTGCGCGCCGAGTTGTGGGATTTCGGCCTGCGCATCCTCGAGCTTTCGCTGGTGCTTTCGCTGATAACCGCGGCGCTAGTGTATCTCAGCCTGCATTGGCTCCTGGTGCGGCCGATGCGGCGGATCACCGCGAGCATGATGGAGTTCCGCGATGATCCCGAGGACGCCTCGCGGGTCATCGCGGCAAGCAGCAGGCGAGACGAGATCGGCCTCGCCGAGCGCGAGCTCGCCGTGCTGCAGAGGACGGTGTACCAAGCGCTGGGGCAACGCGCGCGCCTTGCCGCGCTCGGCACGGCGGTGACCAAGATCAACCACGATTTGCGCAATATCCTGGCGACTGCGCGTCTTGTGACCGACGGACTGACCGCCAGCGCAGCGCCCGAAGTGCGTCGAGTGGCACCGCGGCTGCTCGACGCGATCGACCGCGCGATCGCATTGTGCACCAAGACTCTCGATTTTTCGCGCGAGGGCACGCCACCGCTCGTGCCGAGCCGTTTTTTGCTGGTGCCGCTGATCGACGAGATCGGCCCGGGCCTCGCGATCTCCGAGGACGATCTGGCAATCGATTGCGCGATCCCGCCCGAGCTCGCCGTCGAGGCCGACCGCGATCAACTCTACAGGGTTTTCATGAACCTCGCGCGCAATGCCGTCGAGGCGGGCGCGCACCGGCTGCGCTTCTCCGCGGCCCGCGAGGACCGGACAATCAGGATCGAGATCGCCGATGACGGCCCCGGACTACCCCCCAAGGCTCGGGAAAACCTGTTCCGTCCGTTCTTCGGCTCGGCCCGCCCCGGCGGCAGCGGTCTCGGCCTATCGATCGCCCGCGAACTCATGCGCGCCCATGGCGGCGAGCTGACGCTGGCGTCCAGCACCGGCGCCGGCACCGTCTTTCGCCTCACCCTGCCCGCCCCAGTCGCCCGTGCAATCAGTCGAGCGCGAGCGTCAACGTTTTGAGATATGCGGTCTCGGGCAATGCGGGATGGATCGGGTGGTCGGCATCGGCACCTGCGACCCTGAGGATCCGGCTGGAGCGCCCGGCATCACCGAGCCCGCGCCGCACCGTCTCGGCAAATTCGGCCTGCCCGACGTTAAAGGAGCAGGAAGCGAGGAACAGGATGCCACCGGGCGCGGTAACGGAAGCGGCAAGGCGAGCGAGCTTGCGATAGCCGCGCAGCGCGGGCGGCACCTCTTTGTGCGATTTCGCGAAGGCGGGGGGATCGGCGATGACGATATCGAAGCGCTCGCAGGCGGCGAGCCTGGCCGCTTCCGTAAAGGCTTCGCCACGGCGGAAAATGCAGGCATCGGCAACACCGTTGAGCTTCGCCGTCTCAGCAGCGAGGGCCAGCGCGGGCTCGGAGCGGTCGATGCCGAGCACCGCGGCGGCGCCCGCACGTGCCGCCTGGACCGCGAAGCCGCCGCTGTAGCAATAGAGGTCGAGCAGACGCGCGCCGTGGGCAAGCGAGGCGACAAACCGCCGGTTGCCGCGCTGATCGAAGAACCAGCCCGTCTTCTGCCCGGCGAGCAAATCGGCGAGGAAGACGGCGCCGTTTTCCTGCACCGAAATCGGTCCTTCGAACCGTCCGCTGGCCACCTTGGTCTCGGATGCCAACCCTTCGAGCGCCCGCACCGGGCTGTCATTGCGCAGCACGATCGCTTCGGGCTTGAGGAGGTGGCCCAACGCATCAAGGATGAGCGGCTCGAGTCGGCTCATCCCGGCCGCATTCGACTGGACAACGAGAACCGTCCCGAACCGGTCGACGACGAGGCCGGGCAGTCCGTCGGCCTCCGCGTGGACGAGCCGATAATACGGCACATCGAACAGCTGCTCGCGCAATTTGAGTGCGTGCTCCAAGCGGCGGGCAAAAAAGCGGCGCCCGATCGGCCGGCCAGCATCACGGTCGAGGAAGCGCGCAGCAAGCAGTGTGTGCGGGTTGAACGTCGCCACCCCGAGCGCACTTTCATCAGCCCGTCTCAGGGTCACTAAAGTGCCGGGTGCAAGCGCCTTTGCCCCGGCGTCCATCCGCACTTCGTTCGAATAGATCCAGGGGTGGCCGCCCTCGGCCCGCCTATGCTTGCCTGGTAGCAGAATGACCGAAGGGCGGCTCGCCGGGTCGTCCGTGCCGGGATCTCTCGCAACTGTTGTATCGAGGCTCATCCCGACCTATGTGGTTTGTTCGCGAGTCACCGGCCACCGCGCCGTCCCACGATCCGCCTTGCCTTGCCGCATCGGGCTGGAGTAGTGGTGGCCCGCCACACCGGCCAATTCGGCGGCACGCGCCCGTAGCTCAACTGGATAGAGCACCAGACTACGGATCTGGGGGTTAGGGGTTCGACTCCTCTCGGGCGCGCCAATCTTGCCAAGATCTTACGCGCCTCTAATGCCGAGGCGCGGCGTGTGTGTAGACGCTATGTAGACACTGCGCGAAAAAATCAGGCCGCAAGACCTGCCGCGCGAAGCGCTTACGGCACCATCGATGGCCGACGCGTCTCGTCGACCCTGATGTGGCCATGCCCTAACACAATGCGACACTATGGCCCCCTTCGCTCGCTGAGGGTAGAGGGGCCGGCGGCACGGCTCGACCGCATTGTCGCCCAGGTGCTCGGTGCAGTGGCTCGCTGACATCTTGGCGACTACGGCGCCGATCCGGCGCGGCTTTATCTATCGGGAAGTTCGGCAGGCGGCCACCTGACCGCGATGACGATGACGCTTCCCGCGGTGCGTGGCGGGCTCGCGATCAGCGGACGGTCGCCCCTCTGTCCGGCCCTCTCACACCCGCGCGCGCGAGGGTTGCTTGCCTAGGTACCAGGTGCGCGCCACATACCCGAGCCGATGGCAGGCTCCCCGCTTAAGCGACAGCGCAAGCTCGGCGTCCGTACCGAGGACGGCAGAGTCATCGCCTTCCCATACATGCCGCGAGTTGCCGAGCTCCCGGCCGGCTGGCGGCATTTCCCGGCGGCGCAAAAGATCGAGCATTTGATCGGCCTCGATCGCTGCTACGAGATTTTGTCGTGGGGGTCTTACGTTGAGCTCGACCCGTTACGCCGCTCGTTTCAGATGCAAGTAATGCGTGTCCTGCTGCCGATCGGCATCAAGGCGGTGCTCGATGGCAGTCTTGACCGCGACCTTGCCCACGAGCGCAACCGCGCCGCGATGCTCGAAGAACTCGGTCGCAAGCTAGGAGCCGCGCCCGAGGCATAGCCTTGTACGGGGAAAACCGAGCCGTACGACAAGGAGGTCAAAAATTGGGAGGCCGCCTCGGAAACCGAGCGCGTTTTTGGAACTTTGGCCGCGCCAATGCGCCGCGATCCGGAGCGGTGATAGCCCAGAGGGGCTTTTGGGCCGTTTGCGCGTAAGTTTAAGGCACCGGCCCGGAGCGCGGGCCGCCAGTCGAGGTCTGCAACGGGTAGATTGTGTTGAAAAACTCTTGGAGTATCGTGGTATAGTCGGCTGACTTTCTCAAGTCACGACGGTTGGGGGGCAGTCGATGATGGGGGAACGGCAAGTCCAACAGGACGCGCTATTCTACGAGTTTTCGCTCGAACGGCATGTGCCCGAGAAGCATCTGCTGCGGGCGATCGATCGCTTTGTCGATCTGAGCGGGGTTCGGGGGCATCTGGCGCCCTTTTACAGTGAGACAGGACGACCTTCGATCGATCCGGAACTGCTGATCCGAATGCTGATCGTCGGCTATTGCTTCGGCATCCGCTCGGAGCGGCGGCTGTGCGAAGAGGTTCACCTGAACCTGGCGTATCGTTGGTTCTGCCGACTGGGCCTCGATGGCGACGTGCCGGAGCACTCGACCTTTTCCAAGACGCGTCACGGTCGGTTCCGCGATGCCGACCTGCTGCGAAAGCTGTTCGAAACGGTGGTTCGACGCTGCATGGCCGAGGGCTTGGTCGGTGGCGAGGGCTTCGCCGTCGACGCCAGCATGATCGTGGCGGACGCTCATCGCCAGCGCGGCATCGCGACGCCCGATCAGCTCGACCCCAAGACCAACCGCGCGGTCGCGGAGTACTTCGCTGCCCTCGACGATGCGGCTTTTGGTGGCGCCACGCCGGTCGTGCCAAAGTTCATCTCGCCGACCGATCCGGCAGCACGCTGGACCGCCTCCTGGGGCGGCCCGGCGGTCTATGCCTACTGCACCAATTATCTCATTGATGTGCAGCACGCGGTTATTGTCGACGTGGAGCCCTCGACGGCGGTGCGTCAAGCCGAGGTGAGCGCCGCCAAGACGATGATCGAGCGCACTCACGACCGCTTTGATCTGTGGCCGGAACGGTTGATCGCCGATACCGGCTACGGCTCGGCCGAGACGCTCGACTGGCTGGTCAATGACCGCGGGATCGAGCCGCACATCCCGGTGTTCGATAAGTCCAAGCGTGCCGACGACACCTTCTCGCGCGAGGACTTTGTCTATGATCACGCAAGTGACACCTACCGCTGCCCGGGCGGAAAGATCCTGCGACGCTACCGCCGGCAGTTCACTGTCCCGCGGATTGGCGTGATGAAGGACAACTCGCTGCGCTACCGCGCCAGCAAGCATGACTGCGAACCATGCCCGCTGAAGCCGCGCTGCTGCCCGAACACCCCGGCCCGCAAGGTCCCGCGCTCAATCTACGAAGGCGCCCGTGACCTGGCTCGTGAGATCGCCAAGACCGAGGCCTACCAGACCTCGCGCTATCAGCGCAAAAAGGTCGAGATGCTGTTCGCCCATCTCAAACGCATCCTAAAGCTCGACCGGTTAAGGCTGCGCGGGCCGTGCGGTGCCCGCGACGAATTTCACCTCGCAGCAATCGCCCAGAACCTCCGCAAGCTGGCCAAGCTCATCCCCGGAACACAGCTGATCCCCGCCACCTGAGGGAGGAACACCGATCACGCGTCCTCCCAACTCGGGTCCGGCGCCACCTCCGTTAGGCGCCTGCCACCAGGTTCTTCAACACAATCCACCCAACTGAGCCAGTCCCACGCCGACTGTGAGGGTCTCTTATGGGGCACAACCGGCCGATTTGTCGGCAGGTGCGCAATGACCCTCAGGTACTCGGAGCCGGGAACTAAGCGTCAGATTTTAACATCGGGGGTCATCGCGGGCGACAGGTTCGCCAGTCGCCACCCACAGACCCCGGAACAGCACCTCTTGGCTCAGCCCGTTGGCGCGTATTCCGCTGCCTGTGCGATTTGTGAAAACGTGCAGACCCGTGACTTTAGAGCCGTCACCAAGAAGAAACACTGCTGCTCCGTCACGGGAAAATGCCGACCCGTTTTTGATGGTGGTCCCCTGCATGCCCCCCGCTATTGCGTCACTTGCCGCTGCGACAAAGAAGCCGTCGAGGTCGATCGTGACCCCACTGGCGGTGATCGTCAGGCAGGGCTCCCCGCTGTCGGTTAATATACTGTTCGCGAGGACGTATCTCCCCGGCTGACTGATCGTCTGGCATGCCGTAATCACGGTCGGTTCTCGCGCAACGGCCCCAGGCGAGAGGGCTACCGCCCCGAGGGCGAACGCAATTGGAAAAAGGGCTCCTGGTTGTTTCATGGTGTCCTCCCTGACAACACTCCGCATCTTGCGGCCGTTCATTGAAAACCTGTGCATCTACCATCCGTTGAGCGGGGGCGCTTGCGGTTATTTGCCTCAGGAACTTTGCAGCATGTTCCCGTTACGGATCTTTTGTTAATCAATGCTAACGCGCGCAGTGTTGATGCTTGCACCGGAAGAATAAGCGCCACCAGTTCACAGGCGAACCGAGGCGAGTAAGAGGCCGAGGCTGAGGCCCAAGCCGCTGGCGGCACAAATCATCATACCGAGCGGGCTAAAGATAGCTCGACGAACGTGTCGGAGCCGGCCGGCACGAGGAGCTGTTGTCCGGCAAGGGGCTGGGTCCGGGGGTAGCCACATTTCATTCGGGGGGATGTAGGGCGCGGAGGTCACCGCGTAGCCCGAGGGCCTGGCCGCGATCGAGGAGGACCTTTCACTCGCGCCGGGGGCGTGATGATGAAGCCGGATGATCAGGCGGGGCCGGGGGCGCGGGGTGAGGTTCGTCGAGAGGGAGTAGCCTGGGGTGTCGGCCTGGAGCGGGGCCGATCCTGATCCCATATCCGGCTCATGAACCTTGAACTTTCCGACGCTGAGGCCGAGGCTCTCGCCCAGGAGCTTAGCGGCACCATCAACTATGCCCGCTATCCCCTATCCCCTCGCATCCAAACGCTGCGGGCGATACTCCAGAAGATCAGACCGGAGCCGGTTTACGCGCCCTTGCCGTCGCGGAAGGTCTATGCGCCGCCGCGAGCTGTATCCCGAAAGCGCCGGCGCGGCTAGAATGAAGTCCGCGTGATGGGAAAGACAGACGCAAGGTAGTTCGCATGGACCCCACTACACAACACAGGCAGTGGCGTGGGGCAAGCGGCTCGGATGCAGCAAGTGCAAAAAGAGAACACCGTCATTGTAAACCCGATGATCTTGCGGACAGCGTTTGTCATTGCCCTGCTGATGGCACTTGGAGGCGTTCTGTCGGCATGCGGGTTCAGTAACACGTTTAATTACGGGCACGGGCAGGGGGCGTGCGAGAACTGCAGCGATGAGCAGTGAGCTGCCTGCGCGAGCTGCAGGAACGGCTGCGCCCGTAAACCCCTGGCTCCTGCTCACCGCCAGCTCCGTTGGGGCGTTCAAATTGCGAGGGGTGCATCGAGGCGACCCGCAAATCGAGGATCACGCTCGGGGTAGCCTGCAAAATAACGTGTTGGTTGATAGCGCAGCTTCTGGTAGATATCGGGTTTGGGGAATTTGCTCAGGGGGAGCTGTGGTTAGTTTTGCGATCGCGCCGGTGTGGCCGGCCGCAGAGCCGCAGTTGGCGACGCCCAATGACCGGACGCCAGCGTAAGGAAAAGGCCGTAGAACTCGCCGGCTCGATCATCGCGCTGACACTCGGCGAAGATGTTGAGATGACGATTATTCTCCGCGAGCCCCGCGGAGATGACGGAAACATAACGCTCCGAAGCAGCATCGATAGCGCCGCAGACCTCGCGAAACTGCTCTACCGGGTTACTGACCACTTCGCGGTGCAAAACACCCCTGCAGAAGAACGCTAGTATCGCGCGCAGTCGCTCTGGCGTATCGGCGTGTAATGCGGGCGCCGGCCGAGCCCGCTGCGACCCGTGCCGAGGAAGCGCGGTTGGCCCAAAAGCGTCAGAGTGAGGCGCTGGCCGCTGCGACCACGGAGTATCGGCGGCTAAGCCCCTCGGCGACTGGCGACAGCTCGCGGTCTCGGGGGAGGTCAACCGGATGATCGCGGCGGCCATCAATGCCGATCCGCGGTGGTTCTGGCACGGGCCGGATGCATGACTAGCAGCCATTGGTTAACGGTCCCATGTCTGGGGCATGCACCTTGAACTAACAGACGAGCAGACCGCAGCGCTGGTCCGGGAGCTGTCCCAGATCGTGCAG
>Ga0310909_10001965_pt1 | contig 12448 bp, 16 predicted proteins | sample GREbulkMGT000H_FD_203449 | JGI IMG/M metagenome (GOLD analysis project Ga0310909, IMG submission 203449) | Lab enrichment of tropical soil microbial communities from Luquillo Experimental Forest, Puerto Rico - GRE.bulkMG.T000H | ecosystem: Environmental > Terrestrial > Soil > Tropical forest >... | reverse complement strand
CGCGCCGACGAGGTCGTCGAGGCGTGCTGCGCGTTGTGGGACTGCTGGCAGGAAGACGCGCTGGTGATGGACAAGGAAAGTGGGTTGTTCATCGACCCGGAAAAGGTGCGCTACGCCGATTACGAGGGCCGCCATGTGCGCACCCGCGGCCCGCTAACGATCCCACGCTCGCCGCAGGGCCGCCCGGTGCTGATGCAGGCTGGCTCGTCGCCGCGCGGCCGTGATTTCGCGGCACGCTGGGCCGAGGCGATCTTCTGCTCATCGGGCTCCAAGAAAGACGCGATCGAATTCTACACCGACATCAAGGGGCGGATGGCTCGATTCGGCCGCCCGCCCAATGATTGCGCGATCTGCACCTCGATGACGGTCGTGCTCGGTGAGACCGAGGCAATCGCGCGCGAGAAGGCGGAATATCTATTGTCGCTGGTGCCGCTCGAGATGGTATTGGCGACGAATTCCGCGATGCTCGGCGCCGATCTCAGCCAAACTCGGGACGAGGACGAGCTCAGGCGCAACAAGGGCCATCAAGGCCACGGCGGCTTGGAAGACCGCATCCGCCAGACGATGCGCGCCGAAGGCATCAGCTTCGCCGAGGTGATCCGCCGGCCGCGCAACCTGCTGGTCGGCACCCCGGCGATGATCGCCGACTACATGCAGGACCTGTTCGAGTCGGAAGCCTGCGACGGGTTTGTGCTGACGCCGACGATCTCGCCCGTCATGTGGGAGGAATTCGCCCGCATGCTGACCCCGGAATTGCAACGCCGCGGTCTTTTACGCATCGAATATATGGGCGCTACGATGCGCGAAAACTTGCGCAGCTGAGGGCTACTGGGTCGGGTTGAATTTCGGCTTCCGAACCCAGCTCCGGTGCCAGCGCAGATGGCTGCGCTGGCAACAGTAACGTTGAACAACCCGATCGAGCTGCTGACCGGGCGGTGTCAGCTCCTGCACGAGTCACATGCGATAGGCATTGTCGGCGCGCCGGTCATCGCCCGTAAGCATGCAGCATCGCATTTCCCCGGCCGGCGTCGCGAACAAAGCGAATGGTGGCGCCCCCGCGCAGAGGCGACCGGAATTTTAGATCACGGGAGGCGGCTCGGCATCGCTTCATCCCGAGGATCGAGGATGAATTTGGATGCCTCGTATCCGGCCCCTCTCGCTATCCGAATATTGCTGTTTAATTCGGAGGGATTGGGCCAGAGCCTAAGGCTCCGCTGCACGGGCTTCCCGTCGAAGGTGTCAGACATCGTCGCTTCATCGACGAAGGACGGCGTACGGTGTTTATTAAGTAGTGATCGGCTGCAGCCCGCAATCCTGGGGTCCTGTAGCAACGGAGTGAAACCAAAATGACCATGGACATACAAAAGACCGACACAGCGGTAGTGTTTATCGATCCGCAAAACGACGTGTTGAGCGAGAAGGGAGAAAACTGGGGGGCGGTCGGCGCGAGCGTTACCGAGAACAACACGATCGGGAACATGGAACGGATCTTCAAGGCCGCGAAAGCAAACGGATACGAAGTGTTTATCTCACCGCATTACTTTTATCCGACCGACACTGGTTGGAAATTTAACGGGCCGCTCGAGACCGACGAGTTCGGAACTCACAGTTTTGCACGGAGCGGACCGCTGAATCTGGCGGGTTTCCCCAACTCGGGCGCCGACTGGCTGGAGCGCTTCAAGCCCTACATCGAAGATGGAAAGACGATCGTCGTCAGCCCGCACAAAGTATGGGGGTCGCAGACCAATGATCTGGTTCTGCAACTGCGCAAACGCGGGATCAGCAAGATCATCCTTGGTGGGATGTTGGCGAATATGTGCGTCGAATCCCATCTGCGTGATCTTGTCGAGCACGGCTTTGAGGTCGCAGTCGTCAAGGACGCAACCGCAGGACCTCGACATCCGGTATGGGGCGATGGCCACCAAGCGGCTATGATCAATTACCAATTTATCGCTCATGCAGTATTATCGACCGATGAAACGGTCGATCGCATGTCCAACTGAAGCCTAGTGCGGCCGTCTACGCGGTAACTCGGTGCGGGTGACGTCTATCGTGCTGAAGGAAGGTGAAGATTGCGTGGATCTCGAACGCCATGCCAATACTCACTGGCTCGATCGCAACTAGTCGAGGTTGGGCGCGTTTCCCTGAGCGTAAAGGCTTCACGCGAGGATGATAATCATGGCCAATGACAAGATGATGGTGCAAATCTCTGGGCGAGATGGCTTCATCGCCGCGCTCGACCAGAGCGGCGGATCGACGCCCAGCGCGCTGCGCCTCTACGGCATTCCCGACAACGCCTATAGTGGCGATGCTGAAATGTTCAGGCTCGTGCATGAGATGCGCGTGCGCATCATGACCGCGCCGGCCTTCACCGGAGCGAAGGTCATTGCGGCGATCCTGTTCGAAGGCACGATGGACGGCGAGGTGCGAGGAAAGCCCACTCCGGCATTTCTGTGGGAGGAGCGGAGCGTCGTCCCCTTTGTCAAAGTCGACAAGGGGCTCGAGGCCGAGAAAGACGGTGTCCAGGTGATGAGGCCGATGCCGCAGCTCGATGCCCTTCTCACCCGGGCAGTGAAGCTCGGTGTCTTCGGCACCAAGATGCGTTCTGTGATCAACCTGCCCTCGAAAGACGGCATCGCCGCCGTGGTAGCGCAGCAGTTCGAGGCGGCCGCGCAGATCGCCGAGCATGGGCTGATGCCGATCATTGAGCCCGAGGTCTCGATCAAGAGCCCGGACAAAGCCGGTGCGGAAGCCATCCTTCTCGCGGAATTAACCAGGCATCTCGAGGCCGCGCCGAACGGCCCGCAGGTGATGTTCAAGCTGACGCTCCCCGATGTCGCGGATTTATATCTGCCGCTGGTGAACCACAAGCGGGTGACCAGGGTCGTGGCGCTATCCGGCGGCTATACGCGAGCCGACGCCTGCAAACGCCTCTCCGCCAATCACGGCGTGATCGCGAGCTTTTCGCGAGCCCTGGCGGAAGACCTCAGGCATTCGATGAGCGATGCGGTGTTCGAGACGACCTTGGCAAAATCCATCGACGAGATTTACGGGGCCTCGACCGTGAAGTTTTGATGCTCGGCATAGAGACGGGCGAGCCATTCGAGTTCAGTAAGGCGTCGCTGTGCCTGTGGAGATAATCGGCTGGATCGCGCCGCGGGTCTCGTCGGAGCTGATCCCGCCGTCGGGACCCCCGTTTGATGCGGGCGTGATTGCCGAGACGGCGCGCATTCACGAGCGGGCCGGCTTCGACCGCGTGCTGATCGGCTACTTCTCGGATGCGCCGGACGGCTTTCTGGTCGGCGCGCACGCCGCCTCGGTAACCGAGCGGTTGAGTTTCCTCCTGGCGCATCGGCCGGGCTTCGTGGCGCCGCCGGTCGCCGCCCGCAAGTTGGCGACGCTGGACCAGCTGAGCGACGGCCGTCTGGCGGTGCACATCATCGCCGGCGGCAGCGATGCCGACCAGGCCAAGGACGGCGACTGGACCGACCATGAGGCCCGCTACCGCCGCTCCGCGGAATACATGTCCCTGTTGCGCCGGACTTGGATCGAGCCGGCGCCGTTCGACCACGAGGGCGAGTTCTATCGTACCCGAGGGACATATTCGCAAATCCGCTGCCGGCAACAGCCGCACATCCCGATCTATGGCGGCGGTGGCTCCGACGCGGCGATCCGGGCGCTCGCCCCGCATGTCGATGTCTTCATGCTCTGGGGCGAGCCGCTGAAGGACACGGCTCTGTTCATGGATCGCGTGCGACAGGAGGCGGCCCTCTCCAGCCGCAGCCCGACCTTCAGCCTTTCAACCCGCCCGATCCTGGCGGCAACCGAGGGCGAGGCCTGGGACCGGGCGAGAGCGATCCTCGACCGAGTGCTCATCAATCGCGGTGGCGCTCCCGCGCCGAAACGGCAGAATGTCGGCTCCAACCGGCTCCTGCAGGCCGCCGCCGCAGCCGAGGTACATGACACCTGCTTGTGGACATCGCTCGCCGCCGCGACGGGGGCGCAAGGAAACTCGACGGCGCTCGTCGGCACGCCCGAAACGGTCGCGAAGGCATTGCTCGAATACTACAAGCTGGGCGCCACCAGCCTCTTGATCCGCGGCTACGATCCCCGGCCAGACGCTATTCAGTACGGCGAAGAACTGATCCCGCGCGTCCGCGAGCTGGTGGCAGACCACGACGCCGCGAGCCGCGCTGCCGCGTGAAATCGTGCAAGCCGGCGCGGTTCCCATGAGGTCCCCTAAGCGATCAGCGGCCCGCCGGCGCCACCCGCCGGCGCCAGCGCACCCTCGCTGATCAGTACCTCATGCGCAGCCCGGAAGGCGTCTAGCCCGGCCGGTATCCCGCAATAGGCCGTTGCGTGCAGCAGCGCCGCCTTGATCTCATCGACTGTGACGCCGTTGTTGAGCGCGCCTTTTACGTGCAGCTTGATCTCGGGCGCGCGGTTCAACGCCGTCAGCATGGCGAGGTTCATTAGGCTGCGCGTCTTGCGATCCAGCGTCTGGTCTCCCCAAGCCCAACCCCAGGCCCACGCCGTGGTCGCCCGCTGAACGACATCATGAACGCATCCGCCCGCGCCATCGAGGCGTCGACATATTCCGCCCCCAGCACCTCGCGCCGGATCGGCATGCCTTTCTGAAATAGCGCTTCGTCCTCAGCCATGGTTCATTCCTTCCAGCAATCGGGCCCGCCGGCGAGTGTGTCACAGGCCGGCTTGGCTGGCGAATTTCCTATTCACACGATTTTTTCGGCGCGACGGGGAGGGTCTGCAAGCCGCCCAGAACCGACATCGCGTTCGACGAGCACGGCATCGCCGAACTCATGCGTTCGGTAATGATTTGCTGCGAGCTCGGCATCCATTCTGCGGAGCATCGTCTCGTCGAGGAAGGCGCCCAACAGCGCGTGGTGGCTGGTGCCGGGCTCGTGCGCGCCGGTGAAGAGCGCATCGACGACCCGGAGCTTCGTCGCGATGCCGATCCGTCCGGTCGCGACGCCGTTTCCGGCCCGTACGATTCCGTCACGGGCGCCGGCGGCTTCGAGGGCGCGCACGACAGTGGTGCCGATGGCGACGATGCGGCCGCCCCGGGCACGTGCGGCGCGGATCGCATTGGCGGTCGCCGCCGGGATCGAATAAGGCTCGTCGAACGGAAGGAGATTGTCGAGCTCCGGATCGCCGGTCGAGGAAATGCCAGCGGCATGGGTCAAGGTCGCGAAGACAATGCCGCGGGCGCGCATCGCGACAAGGCTTCGCCAGTCCAGCGCAAAACCGGCGGAAGGCGGTTCGAAGGCGACGGGCGGGCCGGCGATCGGCGTCCACACGTCCCAGAGAGCGAGCGGCGCCGGCACATGCATATACTGAATGGGCCTGCCGTGGCTTGCCAGGCCGGCCCAGATAGCGTCGGGCCGCCCCTCGAAACGAATAGCCGCGAGCCGAGGGTGGCCGAGCAGCGCTTCGACCCGCACCGAGAGCGGACCGAGAGCAAGGCGATCGCCTGGGTGCAGAATGGGCGGCGGCGACCGATCCTCGGTGCGCTGACGGTAGTCGCCCGCCCCGAAAACGATGGCATGGAAGTGGTGAGGATCGTCGAGGATGGCGGTAGGCCAGCCGGCGAGCCGCACCTCGATAGCGGTGCTGGTCGCGATGTGGGTCCCGTGCAGGCTGGCCGGCAGGGTTGCGGCGTCGTTCGCAATCACCAGATCGCCGCTCCTCAACATTGTAGCCAAATCGGCACGCGGAACGTGGCGCATGCGCCCCGCGGCGTCGATCACGAGGAGACGCGCCCCGGGCGGGCGCTGGACGGGCCGGCTTTCGGCAATCATTGTCGGCACTCTGGAGCTCAGACCGGGCGGACGCCGCGCAGGTCGCTGTTCGGGAGCGCCGCGGTAATCGCGTCGGCCAGCTCGCGGGCAGCGGTTGCCGGGCGTTTCAGGCTCGCTGGATCGGATCCCGGCAGCGCGAGCGCGTGCAGCTCGGTATCCATGTCCCCGGGGTCGCGGGCGAAGACGCGCACCCCTTCACCCGCCAGCTCGGCATCCCTGATCCGGCTCAGATGGCTGAGCGCGGCCTTGCTGGCGCCATAGGCGCCCCATTGCGGGTAGGGATTGATCGCGGCGTCGCTGGTGATGTTGAGGATGACGGCGCCGCGGCCCTGCCGTGCCGAAGCCGAGAGGGCGCCGAGCAGCGCCTTCGTCAAGCGGAAGGGCCCGACGAGGTTCGTCGCCAGGGCAAGTTCGAGCTGCTCGCATTCGGTGTCGGCAAGCAGGGCGAGCGGGACAGGTCCGAGGCTCGAGGCGTTGTTGACGAGGACATCGAGGCCGCCCAGGCTGCCGGTGATCTGCAGGGCGACGGGATGGATATCATGTTTGCGGGCCAAGTCGCCGACGAAGCCGTGTGTCCCGGGGATTTCGCGGGCGACACGCTCTACGCGTTCCCGCCCGCGCGCCACAAAGGCGATCGCGGCGCCGCGACGGTGGAACTCACGGACCAGCGCCAAGCCCAGCCCCGCCGTGCCGCCGGTGATGGCAACCCGCAAGGCCGGTTCGAGAGAGGGCAGTCCGCCCGATTGTCTATCGTATGGCTCGCCCATCGGTTCCTCCATTCGATTTGTTGCTTGCATGCGAGGAACTTGGGGGCGCGCGCCGGCGTGCTAACCTCGGTGTCCAACCGGTTGGCGGAAAGTCAAAACGATGGACAAGGAAGCAGATGAACCCGAGCTAGCCGGGCTGCATTTGGCACGCAACCTGATCAGCCTGCGGCACGCGCGGAGGCTGACCCAGGACGCGCTCGCTGCCGCCTCGGCGCTGCCGCGTTCGACGATCGCCAACCTGGAATCGGGCGACGCCAACCCGTCCCTCGCCGTGCTCGTAAAGGTGGCAGGTGCTCTCGACGTGCCGATAGACGAGCTGCTCGCCGCGCCGCGCGCCAAAGTCCGTAAATGGACCGCCGAAGAAATCGGCTCGCGGCAGCGCGGCCAGGGCATCGCCGAGCGGCCGCTGGTCCCTGAGCCGATGCCGGAGGGGATGCTGTACGTCATGGATTTCGCGCCCGGTGCCAGGCTTCGCGGCACGCCGCATCTCCCTGGAACCCGCGAATACTTCACCTGCCTCGAAGGCCGGGTCGAGATCGTCGTCGCCGGCCAGCGCCACGATCTGGATGCCGGCGACGTGCTGGCCTTCCCCGGCAACACCCCGCATTCTTATCACAACCCGGATGGCAGGTCCCCGGCGCGCGGCGTTTCGGTGGTCATACTCGCAAAGGCAGGGGTCTAACGCGTCGTCGCGCGAGGCCCCGCGGCGAGGGTCGGGCCTGATTCCGTTCGCGATACTGGTTAAGCAGCACAGTCGTGATGGGCGACGGTTGTTGCGCCGGCGGCCCGAAGGCGAGATGATGGTCCGAGCAGCGCCGACTGTCACTTATTGCATCAATGAGGGGAGCGACTAATGGCTTACGAAGGCATGATTGCGGAAATCATTTCGATCAACGGCGACAAGAACGAGCCGATCTCGGCCTATGTTGCGCGGCCGTTGGGTGCAGGCCCCTTCCCGGGCATGGTGCTCCTTCATCACGCCCCCGGCTGGGACGAGTGGTACCGCGAGGCGACCCGCAAGTTCGCGCATCACGGCTATGCGGCGATCAGCCATAACCTCTATCACCGGGCCGGCGAAGGCAAAGCCGATGATGTCGCCGCCAAGGTCCGCGCCGAGGGCGGCGTTCCCGATGCTCAAGTTATCGGCGACACCGAGGGTGCGGTGGCATGGCTGCGCGCTCAGCCCTATCTCAATGGCAAGGTCGGCGTCATCGGCACCTGCTCGGGCGGGCGGCAAACCTTCTTGTTTGCCTGCCATACCAAGAGCATAGACGCGGCCGCCGACCTGTGGGGCGGCCGGGTGGTGATGAGCAAGGAGGAATTGACGCCGAAGCAGCCAACCCCTCCGATCGAGTTTACGAGGAACCTTTCTTGTCCTCTGCTCGGTCTCTTCGGCAATGAGGACCGTGCGCCGACCCCGGAGCAGGTGGACCAGCACGAGGCCGAGCTCAAGAAGCACGGCAAACAGTACGAGTTTCACCGCTACGACGGCGCCGGGCACGGCTTCTTCTACTACGACCGGCCGATGTATCGCATCGAGCAGGCGTTGGACGGCTGGCAAAAGGTATTCGCGTTTTTTGGCAAGCACTTGGCCAAATAAACGCCGGCCAAATCGACACTGATATGTGCACCTCGATCGTCGAGATCGTCGAGGCGAATGGCGCCGGCAAGGGCGGTGACGGGTGGTTCGATCTCACTCACTCGGTGGTGTCCTACGACCACCCGCACCACGCTCTTCTGGAAGAGGCCATCACGATCGATTTCGTGAACTCGGCGCTGGGGCCCAGCGCGCGGGTCGCCGTCGAACTCACGCTACAGTCGGCCAAGGAGCTGAGCGGCGCGCTTGCCAAGGCGATCGCGGCGGCCGAGATCGAGGAGGGCGCACGTTTGCGTACGCCGCTGGGCCGGGCGTCGAGCTAGCGCAGACGCGGGCCCGGGTCCATCCCGAGATACACCCGGCCGCCGATCGGGTACCACTCGGGTGCGAGCGTGACGGTCTGGCCGACGGTGTGCAGGTCGCGCCAGCATTCGGCGAGGCGGCTTTCGCGCTTGAACGACGTACTGCCGCCGTGCCGATACACGAGGTCCATCGCCTCGCGCGCGCTGTCGGCGGTGTAGGTTGAAGCCAAGCGGCAGCGGGCGCGCTGCTCGAGCGTCGTCTCGTTTCCGGAAGCGAGTGTGTTCCATAGCTCGGTGATCATCGCGGTGCGGTAGGCGCGGCCGGCGTTGAGGATCGCATCGGCCCGCCCGACGGCGTCCTGCACCTGCGGGCTATCACAGAGCAACCCGACGGGGCGGCCGCGCGGCTGCTTGCCCCCCGCCAGCTCGATCAGCGCATTGATGCCGGCCTGCGCGACGCCGGTAATGACGGCGCTATGGTGCGGCCCGACCCAGCACTGGACAGGCAGCTGATAGGTGAGACCAGGCCAGCGCGCCCACTGGTTCTCGAGCGGGATGCCGATCTGCGGCATCGTGCGCCGTTCCGGCAGGAAAACGTCGTCGACCGTCCAGTCGAAGCTGCCGGTGCCGCGCAAACCCGTGACATCCCAGCTCCCCGGCACAATCTCCGCTTCGGCGCGCGCGAATACCCCGCGCCAGTAGAGCGAGCCGCCGTCCGGGTGGCGGCGCGGCTGGCCGTCATCGCCGATCACCTGAAAGCTGCCCAGCATCCAGCTGGCCTCTTGGCAGCCGCTGCCGAACTGCCAGCGGCCGCTGACCCGGTAGCCGCCCGGCACTGGCACCGCCTTCCCGCCGCCCGGAACCGCGGTGCCGGCAATAACCGTGTCCGCCCGCTTCTCATAGATTTCGTCGACGCCCTCGTCCGGCAGCCCGAGCGTGACCAGTTGGCCGACGCCGCCGTTGCCGAGGTTCCAGCCGACCGAGCCGGCACCCTCGGCCAACAGCTCGACGACGCGCAGATAGGTCAGCGGGTCGACCTGCAGCCCGCCCAGCGAGCGCGGGATCACCATCTTGTAGAAGCCCGCTTCGCGCAATTGCTCGAACAGGGCCGGCGGCATGCGCTGCTCGCGCTCGATCTCGTCATGATACTCGCGCAGCACTCGCTGCAGGGCCGCCGCGTTCTGCACCAGGGGTTGCGCGTCGATATCTGCCGGTAGGCGCGTCTCATCCGCCATAAATACATTCTCCTCCTGCGGCGAGGGGCTTACCACATAAGCTGACGCGACAACAATTCCTCGCGGAATGAACCTCATCGCTGCGCAACCCGATCTGTTTGGTGAGGCCGGCCTCGCCGGGCTGTCCCAGGCCGGCGCGTTCGTCACGTCGGGTGAGGAGCGGATGTTGATCGCGTCGATCGACGCGGCGGAGCTCTCTCCGTTCCGTTTCCATGGATGGCTGGGGAAGCGGCTTACCGCCTCCTACGGCTGGCGCTACGACTTCGACGATGCCGGCTTCGCCCCGGCCGAGGCGATCCCGGATTGGCTGTTGCCGCTTCGTGGAAAGGCGGCGCGGTTCGCGGGCCTGCAACCGGACGAACTGGTCCAGGCCTTGCTGATCCGCTACGACCCGGGTGCCGGAATTGGGTGGCACCGAGACCGGCCGGTGTTCGAGCATCTCCTTGGCATCTCGCTCGGCGCACCGGCGACGATGCGGTTCCGGCGGCGCAAGTCCGGCGGTTTCGATCGAGCATCGGCGCTGCTCGCACCGCGGTCGATCTATCATCTGACCGGCGAGGCGCGGCATCAATGGGAGCACAGCATCGCCGCGATGGAGGTGACGCGCTGGTCGATCACCTTCCGCAGCCTGTCGGAGAAGGGCCGTTTGTACGAGAGAGCCTAATTGACGTTCAGTGCAGGCTCGCGGCTGCTGCTTATCCTTCCGCCGCCGGGGAGGCCAGCCCATCGGGCGGCCAGACCATAACGCCCTCCGCCAGCGGGATGCGCAGGTTTCGAAATAACAGGGAAAACATCATCCAGTTGCCCATCGCGATGATGAATTCCACCTGCTGCGCCGGCTCGGTGACATGTTTCGCCACCTCGGCCCAGGCCGTATCTGAAATGGATTTGCCGGCGAGACACTCGTCGGTGGCGGCCAAGATCGCTTTGTCCGGCGCTGTCAACCGCTCGGAGTTCCGCCAGTCGCGCACCGCCAGGATATCCTCGGCCGGGATCCCTGCCGTGGTCGCCACTCGCCAGTGGTTCGTCCACTCGAAAGCCGAGCCGGTGACCCAGCCGATCCGCATGATCATCAGCTCGCGCAGCCGCGTGTCGAATCTGTTGTTCTCCAGCAGCTGAATCAATTGGCTGTAAGCAACTCTGGCCACACCGGGATTATTGGCCAACACGCGAAACGCCTCGCTCTGCGTGCGCCGCGCCGCCATCCCCATCGCATCACCGAGTTCGCGGGCCCGCTCCAGCGACACCATTGGCACGCGTGAGGTCATCGTCGGTCCCCCTTGTTTGAGTCCCTGATGTGCTACAGGGCGAGCCGGCGTTGCGCAACACCCCGCCTGCCAGGTGCCGCGCATCGACCTCTCGCCATCGTCGCGAAAAACCTGCTCCGCTCTCGTGCCAAATACCGATGATTTCGGTCTGGCCTAGCGTTTATCTCGGCTAGTTCGAAACCAGATTACGGGCCGGCGAGGGTCTCCACCTCGTCGTCGCCAATAGTCATCGCGTTGCGATCAGCTACAGTCTCGACAAGACATTGATGGAGGCTGCCAAGATCTTCGACCTGCCGGTGAGCGCGGGGGGATACGAACCATGTGATCGCCAGCCTCGGTCGGCATTAGTGGCTCGCCGCTGGTGGCGGCCCATAGTAGTAGGCTGGCGGAGCGTAATATCCCGGCGGGGCATAGTAGTAGCCTGGCGGGGCATAATAGGCCGGTGGCGCGTAATACGGCGGCCCGACGATTGCCCGCACGGGCGCGGTCGCGACCGCAGCGGCACCGGCGACGACCGCGCCGGCGGCAACAAATGGCAAAGCAAGCAGGCCCGGGCCGCAGCGCCATCCCCATCCATTGTGCCAACACCGCGCCGACGCCTCGGATGTCGGCAGGAGTATCGCGCTCGCCACTAAAAGGCCCACGGCCGCAAGACGTCCATAACGCATTGTTCGAACTCCCAAATTGCCGGCGGTTCCATCCGGAACGCTGCACCACTTTCCGCATATACGGAGCGACCCGAGAAAACATACCCGCCTCGGTGCATAGCGGCGGGGGGTTCGATCATCCGACAGCCAGGGCCAGCAGCGCGAGCCCAGCGGCGCCGAGGCCTGCGATCTTTCGAACCATCAGCTGTTCGTTGAAGAAGATCATGCGCAGCACGGCCGCGACGCCGAACCCCATCTGCTTTCGCGGGAATGACGGAAGGTCAGGCTGTAGATTCGAAGCGGCGGGCCAGCTGCTCCATACTGAGGCGCGAACCGGCCTCGTTGTCCTTCGCCCGCAGGCCTGGTGGCAGGTTCTCGAACACCAAGGTGACTTCTGTTCCGCCGGACACCTCTTCGAATGTCGCGATGAGCGTCATCTCGCCGAGAAAGGCGGGATCGGCAGTGACGAAGCTGACGGCTTCGACGATCCTGCGTGGACGCACCAGCTCCATGAACCGCACGTTGACCACATCCTCTTTGTCGGAAGTCTTGCCACGAAAAGCGCGCTCATCCGGCGGGTAGAACAGCGACATCCGATATCCGCCCCCCGACCCGCGCGTCGAAATGGTGGATCTCGCCCGTCATCTCCGCCGGAGGGAGCCAGTCGACGAGAGCGCCCCGGTCCAGAAAGGCCGCGTAGAGCTCCTCGGGCCGGGCCCTGATGACCCTCGATGCGCGTGTCCAGGCGCCTGCATGCTCTTCGGTCATGTGGCGGCTCTCCTTGATCTTGGTCAAATCCGCCGTGAATATTTG
>Ga0310909_10001951_pt1 | contig 12484 bp, 10 predicted proteins | sample GREbulkMGT000H_FD_203449 | JGI IMG/M metagenome (GOLD analysis project Ga0310909, IMG submission 203449) | Lab enrichment of tropical soil microbial communities from Luquillo Experimental Forest, Puerto Rico - GRE.bulkMG.T000H | ecosystem: Environmental > Terrestrial > Soil > Tropical forest >... | reverse complement strand
ACCGCCTGTCCGGTTCGGAGGGAGGGGGCGCGGCCAATCCCGCTCTCCCTACCCCTATCCAAGGCTCGCTTGCGGCGAGCAGTCCGAGCGAACATCGACAATTCTTTGTCGATCTCGTGGCGCTAAGCGCCTAACAGTTCTTGGAGAGAGGCGCGGGACGAACCATGGCGGCTCTGCTGCGGAAAGGCTTCCGCCTCTTGGACCTTTGTTTGCCAGAAAGCCTGACCCTTTCCGCGCTTCGGCAAGCTCCGGGTCGTGAGCGAAGTCGAGCGGCAAGTCAGAGGGCAAAGCCGCCAGCCCCCCGGGAACGGTAAGAACCCCGTCCGGAGAGCCCGAGAGTCCCGAGAGCGGCAGCAGTTGACGGTTAACACGGCCCGCTGTTAGGCTGGCGATAAGATCGTTACGGCTGATAAATGGCTCCGGTGAAAAGGATCGGTACCCTTTCATCTCAGCGAGTGCGTGAAATCCTGGAGGGCATTCACTTGGTCCTAGCTTCCCGGGAGGTTAAGCACAGATCGCCTCCGTAGGCGACACCGCGGCAAGCTAATGGAGTGACCCGTGGCCACGAGCATTCAACAGGAAATCGAGAAACTCCGCGACCAAATCCGCCACCACGAACACCGCTATTACGTGCTGAATGATCCGGAGATCTCGGATTTCGAGTTCGACCAACTCATGCGGCGGCTCCAGGACCTGGAGCGTGAGCATCCCGAACTGATAACCCCGGATTCGCCTACCCGACGCGTGGGCGGCGAGCCCGCCGAGGTGTTCCCTAAGGTCCGGCATTCCGTTCCTATGATCAGCCTGGACAACACCTATTCGGTGGACGAATTGCGGGATTTCGACCGGCGCGTACGGGAGCTCTCGGGCCGCTCGCGGGTGGACTACGTGGGCGAGCTCAAGTTGGATGGACTTTCCATGGCCTTGATCTACGAGCGCGGTGTACTCCAGCGCGGGATTACTCGCGGCGACGGCGTAACCGGCGAGGAGGTGACGACGAACGCCAAGACCATCCGCGCAGTGCCGCTGCGGATCGACAAGAAGAAGGTAGACCTCCTCGGACGGCCTGAGGCTTTTGACCGGTTCGAGGTGCGTGGCGAGGTGATGATGCCGCGGGATGCGTTTGAGAAGCTTAACGCCCAGCGCGAGGCTGCGGGCGAGCCGAAGTTCGCCAACCCCCGCAACTCGGCCGCCGGCACCATGCGCCTGCTCGACTCCAGAATTGTGGCACAACGCCAGCTCGACATGTACGTCTACCAACTCCTCGTGAGCGGAGCGACTCCGCTCACGGAACACTGGAAAGTGTTGGACGCGCTGGCCCGCATGGGATTCAAGGTGAACCCTCACCGGCGTCTCTGTCACTCCTTTGAAGAACTTCTCAGCTATATTCAGCTGTGGGAGTCAAAGCGGGAGGGACTGGATTATGAAATTGACGGCATCGTGGTGAAGGTGAACGACACCCGGCTTTGGGATGAGCTGGGAAGCACTGCCAAGTCGCCGCGTTGGGCTGTAGCCTACAAATACCCCGCGCGCCAAGCGACTACTGTGGTCAAGGATATCCGCGCGCAGGTCGGTCGCACTGGCACCCTGACCCCAGTGGCGGATCTCGAACCGGTCGATGTGGGCGGCGTGACCGTAAGCCACGCCACCCTGCACAACATGGATGAAATCGGACGACTAGGAGTCAAGATCGGCGATACGGTGCTCGTCCAGAGGGCGGGCGAGGTGATCCCACAGGTTGTGAAGGTGGTCAAGCAGGCTGCGGATGGTCGTGAGTTCCGCATGCCCAAGCAGTGTCCGGTGTGCGGTGGAGACATCTACCGCGCTGAGGGTGGGGTGGCGTATCGTTGCGTCAACGCAGCTTGCCCTGCCAAGCTTAAGGAATCGCTGCTCCACTTTGCCGGCCGCCGTGCGATGAATATCGACGGCCTCGGAGACGCCCTGGTCAACCAATTGGTAAACAGGGGCCTCGTGAAGGACGTCGCCGACCTTTACGGCCTTACCCACGAGCAGCTAGCCGATCTTGAGCGTATGGGCAATAAGTCCGCCACGAACTTGCTTGAGCAAATCGAAAGCAGCCGCAATGCTGAGCTCTCACGCATCATTTTCGCGCTTGGGATTCCGTCTGTCGGCGAGCGTACGGGACACTTGTTAGCCGATCATTTCGGGTCTCTGGACGAGCTGGCCCAAGCGAGCGGCAAGGAACTCGAAGACGTCTTCGAGGTGGGCCCGAAGATGGCCAAGGGCATCTCGGAGTTTTTCCGCGAGAAGCGCAACCTGGAAGTGTTGGAAAAGCTGCGTAGCGCAGGCTTGCGGTTTGAGCAGAAAGCGGCGCGCAAACAGGACAACAGATTGGCCGGCAGGCAATTCGTGCTCACCGGGACCTTGCCTCACTACTCCCGCGACGAGGCCCGGAAGATGATCGAGGAGGCAGGAGGCCGAGTGACCGGATCCGTGAGCAAAAAGACGGCCTACTTGGTGGCTGGCGTCGAGGCCGGCTCCAAGCTGGATAAGGCGAAGACGCTCGGCGTGCCCGCCATTGACGAGGCGGAATTGCTGAAACTGCTGGGCAAATAGTGGCGGCGCGTTGACACCCTCTCCCCCGTTGGTTATAGTGAGCATCGGGAGTCGTCGGGTAGCTTATTCCCTGGTCTAAGGGTAGTTACGAAGGCATGGGATGCTGGGTAGCGTTTTCCGCCTATGACCGGGTCGTCAGGCGCATGAGTCTTCCGAACTCGCTCACCTTACTGCGAATCTTCTTTGTACCTCTCCTGGTGGTGTTGCTGCTAACCAAGGAGCCCAACATGGACCTGTGGGCGGTAGGGGTCTTCCTGCTCGCCGCCATCACTGACCTGCTGGACGGCTACTTCGCTCGGAGGCGTGCCCAGGTCTCGCGAGTAGGGATCCTGCTTGACCCGATCGCCGATAAACTCTTAACGTCTGCCGCCTTCATCTCGCTCGTGGAACTCCAGCAGATTCCCGCCTGGATTGTGGTCATCATCATTGGAAGAGAATTCGCCGTGTCCGGCCTGCGCAGCATAGCTTCTGCCGAAGGATTCACCATGCCGGCTTCCGACCTGGGCAAAACGAAGATGGTCCTGCAAGTGGTGGCCATTACCGTCATAGTGCTCGAGCGTCGTTATCCCCGTCTGCGACCGCTGGGTGATGTATTCCTTTGGCTGGTGGTTGGCATTGCGCTGCTGTCGGCGGCTGAGTACTTCTGGGCGTTCTGGAAGAGACTAGACGCACGCCTCAAGCAGCAGGCCGGCGGGGCGGGCCGCGTGGTAGTGATTCGCGGAAGCGAGAAGGAGCAGAACAGGAAGGATGCCGCCCTTTAGCGACAGTGATAGGTGATGGCTGATTTTTCATCGGACAAGAAGGATGGCCCCGCTCAGTGATAGTGATAAGACGCAGTTGCTCAGGCTGGCGCGACAGGCGGTTGAGGAATGCGCGCTCGGACGCAGCCTGCCCCAGGTGGAAGAGCCGCAGGAGGAATCGCTGGGCGCCAAGTGTGGAGCCTTCGTGACTTTGCGTAAGGCCGGGCGTTTGCGCGGCTGCATCGGCCACATCGAGGCGTCCGCCTCGCTCCGGGAGACGGTGCGCGAATGCGCCGTGGCAGCCGCCGTACGTGACCCTCGCTTTAAGCCAGTCACCCCAGTTGAACTCGCCGACTTGCACATCGAGATTTCAGTTCTCTCCACTCTCACCGACGTCCGTCCCGAAGAAGTTGAAGTGGGTCGCCACGGGTTGCTCATCTCTCGTAGCTTCCACCGTGGCCTCCTGCTGCCTCAGGTTGCCACTCAATGGCACTGGGACCGCGAGCAGTTCCTTGAACAGACCTGTCTCAAGGCCGGTTTGCCCCCCGATGCTTGGCGCCACGAAGCAAGGATTCAGGCGTTCACTGCCGAGGTCTTCGCCGAAGCTGAGGACAAAAAGAGTCGACAGTCTACAGTTGACAGTCCACAGCAAACGGAAGGCCAAGCTCCTCGCTGTTAGCTGTTAATTGTAGAAGGTAAACTGTTGACTGGTCTTCAAAGGAGCGAAAGATTGACGGCGCGTATTCTTGACGGGGGAAGGATCCGAGACGAAATCCAGACCGAGCTAACGCAGGAGATCAGTCTACTCAAGGCGGCCGGGATTGTCCCGGGGCTGGTGGCCGTGCTAGTGGGAGAGAATCCGGCGTCACAGATTTACGTTCGCAGCAAAGTGAAGACTTGCGAGACTCTCGGGCTCCACAGCGAAAAACTCGAGTGGCCCGCAGACACCACCACCGAGCAACTGCTCGATCTCATGAAAGACCTGAATGCCCGCGAGGACATAGACGGCATTCTGGTTCAGCTTCCACTGCCTTCCCAGGTAGACTCGAAGCGCGTGCTACTGGCGGTCGATCCGGCTAAAGACGTGGACGGATTGCACCCCGTAAACGTCGGCAATCTTGTCAGTGGCCGAGCCGGGCTGATTCCCTGCACTCCGGCGGGAATCATCGAAATATTAGTCCGCAGTGGAATACCGATCACTGGAGCGCACGCCGTGGTCATAGGCCGGAGCGACATGGTCGGGAAGCCTGTGGCCGTGCTATTGCTGCAACATCACGCGACCGTAACGATCTGCCATTCCAAAACGCGCGACCTGCCCGCTATCTCCCGTCAAGCGGATATCCTCGTGGCGGCCATGGGCCAGGCCGCCTTTGTCACCGGCGACTTTATCAAGCCCGGCGCCACGGTGATCGACGTGGGCATCAACCGCCTGACGACATCGGAACAGGTTCGGCGCGTCTACCACGACCTGGCGGCTCCTCTCGGCGAACTGGAAAGCAAGGGCTCGGTGCTGATAGGCGATGTGCAACCCGAGGATGTAAGGCTGAAGGCTGGAGCTTATACACCGGTGCCAGGAGGCGTTGGCCCCCTGACCATCGCGATGTTGATGGTCAACACCGTTCGGGCGGCGCACGCCCGCCGCGGCCCACGGGGATTGTCGATTTTCAATTGATCCCGCTCTGCCGGACCGATTTGGCAGCACAGGATGTTGCGATTCCGTCGTTCAATCGGCAATTGGCAATCGGCAACAGGCGGCCGGAGCGACCCGCGGCCGATTCTGTCGACCCTGGGTAGTTGTTGCCCTTGGGGGTCTACGGTCTACTTGAAGATGGCCTGCTTTGGGTTGACAGGAGGCGTGGCTTCGGGTAAGAGCGCGGTGGCCCGCATGCTGGAAAATCTCGGTGCAAGAACCATCGACGCCGACCGTGTGGGCCACGAACTGCTGCGCGCGTCGCGAGCCGCCTACCAGGAGCTTCTTCGGGGTTTCGGCAAAGAGATTCTGGACCCCGCGGGAGAGATCGATCGAAGGCGCCTGGGCGCCATCGCCTTTGCGGATCCGGAAAAGCTCCGGAATCTCAACGCTATCTTGCACCCACGCATCATCGCCCAAGTGGAGGGGCTCGCGGCCCGGTACCACGCCGAGAGCCCCGGCGCCGTCATTGTCGTGGATGCCGCGTTACTCTTTGAAGCAGGGATTGGGGGTCGATTCACTAAAGTGCTAGTGGTTTGGTGTCGTCCCGACCAGCAGATCGAACGCCTGATGTCCAAGACAGGACTCTCACGCCAGGAGGCGGAGCAACGGATTGCTGCCCAGATGCCCGTCGACCAAAAGCTTCGGCTCGCCGACTACGAAATCGATTCCTCCGGAAGTCTGGAAAAGACCCGTGCCCAGGTGGAAGCCCTGTACCCTGAGCTCCAGCGCCTGGCGGCGGCCGCTGGCTCAAGAGCTAGCTAACTAAGCTAGTAAAGCCCGTGGGTCTGCACGCACGATGCCCGCGGGAACGCCACGGTTTAATCGGTCCCGCAAAGCGGATCAATCGAAAACCGGCAATCCTAGCAGCCAGCGCTCACCGCGCCTTACCAGTTCATCCAGCGCTGCCTGCACCTCCGCCAGTTTCCTTGCCTGCTCCTCCTCATCGGAGTCGCGGGAAACCGTGATAGGCGGCGCAATGAAGATCGCCACGGCGCTGAACGGAAACGGGATTTGGAACTGATCCCAGCTCTTGTAGAAAGTGTAGGCATGTCGCGGCGCGATATGGAAGCAAACAATCGGCGCTTGGGTAGCTTTTGCCAGGAGCACTGAGCCAGGCTTGGCAACGTAGCGGGGGCCGCGCGGACCGTCGATCGTGAAGGCGGTTGGGTTCCCCCGCCGCATCGTCCGGATCATTTCCTTCAGCGCCCGCGTGGCTCCTCGGGAGCTCGATCCGCGCGCCACTCCATAGCCGTGCTTCTGAATGATGCGGGCGATGTACTCGCCGTCGAAGTTCTGGCTGGTCATCACCACGATGCCGCGCCGGCGCCAGAACCACGTGGCGGAGAAGATCTCACGGTGCCAGAAGGTGAAGATGGGCGGTTTACCCGTGCTGAGGGCGGCCTCAAAGCTCCCCCGGCCCAGAACGGTCCAGCGCAGGCTGCGGCCGATTAGCAGCACAGCACAGTAGCCGAACCATGTCGCTAGGAGAATCTGAAACTTCTCCCAGAGTGTGAACGGACGCGGGTTTTCGGCTAGCTCGACGCGGGCTTCGCGATTTCCGGCAAGGATTGCCGATTGACGATGGGCAATTGGCGTTTGTCGGCTGACTGGCATTGTGGCTTTCCTTTGCGGAAATAGACCTCGCGAACGTAGGGCCCGGCCTGAGGCCGACCCAAGGGCGACCCTACACTTCATGGTGAACAGCGATTCCAATTCATAGCCCGAATTCAACCGGCAATCGCCAATCGAAGTTCGGCGCTTCCCGTCATCCCGGCTCGGAACGAGGCCCGCCGAAACTTGCTAGCAGCTAGCGTCGCTACCTTAGCTAGCAACTGGTCACTAACGCCACTAATCACTAGCCACTGTTCCTTACAACCCTTCGTAATGCGGGCCTCCGCCTCCCTCCGGACACACCCAGGTAATGATCTGGTATGGATCGGCGATGTCGCAAGTTTTGCAGTGAACGCAATTGGAAGGATTGAGTTTCAGGCGTTTGCCCGAGCCATTGGTGTTCTCTTCCATCTCGTAGACTTGGGCGGGACAGAAATACTGGCACGGATTGCCGTACTCTTGGGTGCATCGGTGGTTGCAGATGTCGAAATCGGCGATCTTCAGGTGCGACGGTTGATCTTCCTCGTGGTGGGTCGACGAGTGGTACACGTCGGACAGCTTGTCGAAGGTGAGCTTGCCGTCGGCCTTGATGTGCTCAAAGGGTGCGCCGCCGCCCATCTCCAAGAGGCGGCACATGCGCTCGTGACCTGGGCGCGACGGATAACGGGAGAACACACCGCGCCCTCCGGTAAGCAACTGCAAGCCGCCGTGTAGGCTCCCGAGCCAGAATCCTTGATCGAATCCTTGGTGAAAGTTTCGCACCTTCCAGAGCTCTTCCTTCACCCAACTTGATCGCCAGCTTCTCTCGTACTGGCTGAGCGTCGCCGCCGAACAGTTTCCCGCCGCCAGCCCCTGAAAAACTGCCTCCGCCGCCAGCATCCCGGTCTTCATCGCCAAATGGATACCCTTCAGCCGCTGTGAGTTCAAGAACCCCGCCGAATCGCCCACGATAAGCGCGCCGTCAGCAGCCGTGGTCGGAATCGCGAAGTAGCCTCCTTCGGGAATCGTCTTCGCTCCATAGTGAATCATTCGCCCGCCGTCGAGCACCCTGCGCACCCAGGGATGCGTCTTGAACTGTTGGAAGGCATTGTGGGGATCGAAACGCGGATCCCCGTAGTCGAGTCCTGCCACCAGACCCACCGAGAGGCGCGTGTCGGAGAGCGCATAGATGAATCCGCCGCCGAACTGCCGCCGAGTCAGCGGCCAGCCGGCTGTGTGGGTGACGTGCCCGGGTTCGATGCGACCAGCGGGAATCTCCCACAGTTCTTTCACCCCCAGGGTAAACACCTGTGGATTGCGGCCGTGATCCAGGCCCAGTCGCGAGACCAACTGCTTGGCGAGCGAGCCGCGTGGTCCTTCGGCGAACACGGTGACTTTGGCGCGCACGTCGTACCCAGGCTGGAAGTTCGGCTTCGGCTTCCCGTTCTTGTCCACTCCCTTGTCGTCGGTGCGCACCCCTGCGACTCGATTCCCTTCGTAGAGGACTTCCATGCCAGCAAAGCCGGCAAAAATGCTGACACCTGCCTGCTCCGCCTTCGTGCCGAGCCACCGCGCAAGTCTGTTAAGAGAGATGATGTAGTTACCATGGTTGTTCAGGAAGGGCGGATTGATGGGCACCTTCCAGTGCCCCGAAGGAGTGAAGTAGTAGACGGAATCTTGTGTGACAGGCGTTTCCAGAGGCGCGCCCTGCGCCTCGAAGTCCGGGATCAGCTCGCGCAAGGCGCGCGGATCGAGCACCGCGCCCGAAAGGCAATGGCCACCGACTTCACTGGCCTTCTCAAGAACGTAGATGTTCTCGGCAGCCAAGGACGAGCCGGATGAAGCGCCCTCTTCGCCGTGGGTCTTGATGAGCTGGGCCAGGCGCAGGGCGCAACTGAGCCCCGCTGGCCCGGCGCCAACGATAAGAACATCGGTTTCAAGACTTTCTCTTTGAGGCGTAACCATCCGCTTACCTACCTTGGCAGGCTCTCTATTTGCTGCTTCACAGTAGCCGCCAGATAAGTATTGGAGCCGAACTCCTTCTCTATCTGCTCGTAGATCTTTCGCGCCTGGGCCGGCTGGCTCTGCCTGTAGGCATCGGCGAGAGCCAGCATGGCGGTCGCCTTCGGCACCGCCGATGTGGGATGGTCTTGAAGTTCACGGTAGAGCTTGGCGGCGTCGTTAAGCTTGCCTGCTCTTACCAGCTCGCCGGCCAGAGCCAGCTTGGCCAGCGAGCCGATAGTTTGATCGGAGGTGCGCGTCGCTTCCTGCAAAGTCTTGATCGCGGCTGCCTGGTCGCCGAGCTCTGCCTGGCACAGGCCAGCATGGTAGCGGGCGATGCCCGCCGCCTTCTGCCTGGGAAACCGGCGAACTATGTTGTCGAACTGCTCCACCGCCTTCTTGTACTTCGCCTGGGCAGTCGGAAACGTTGGATTGGCCTGATCCTGGCCACCGCCGAAGAGGTCCGGGGAAGCTGACCCCACCGAAGCGTGAAAGGTCTTCAGCGCCGTTCCCAACAACGCATTGCACTCCGACTCCTGGCGTTCGCTCCAGAACCGAAACCCGTAAACCGCTCCGGCCACTAGAATGACTCCGACGACGACCAGAATAATCTCCCTGCGATGCTTCTTAGTGAAATTCTCGAATTCCTCGACGGTTGTGAGCAATTCGTCCTGTTTCAGTTCGTGCCTCGTAAGCCGAGCCAAAGCATTTTCTCCTTCGAGTATGATTCCAATATTAGCAACCCCTTATGGAAAGATTCAACCCAGGCCCGGAGCAGAACGGAGCGGAACAACCTGGCCTGTCCCCATAGGTGCTGCTTCTTCAGACGCTGGTCGGCTGGAGCCATTGCCGGCGGCTGGCCGCTGCCCGGGCGCATCCGAGACGCCGTTCTGAGGAGCAGCTAACTGGTTAGTAGAATATATAACTCCATTTCATCTAGTTAACAGTCAACAACATGCAGTCGTCAGCTGCCCCAGAATTGTGCAAAAGTCAGAGCTCAGTTCGACTTGGCTTCACATATTCACTTAACCGAAAGAACAATGCCGGAGTCCTTCTTTCCCCATTAACTCCTTGATCTCAAAGCGGTTTGCGTCACAAGCACTTTACTAACCGCTTATAACAGCGTTGCGGCTCGCACACTTGGGGTGCGCGCCCGCCGATTTTTCCACATCTTTTTCCACAGTCCTCGGAGGCGCTAAAGCACAGGCTTTCAGGCTCCTGCGGGAGTCTCCCGAAAAGCAAGGGAGCGGGCTCGGAAGCGCTCGCGAAGAGAAGCTGCAAGGCGCGCCCGCACGAGCAGTCGACGATCCTCTAGATGCGCGGAGAGTACCGTTCCCAGGCGGTAAAGCAAGGCCAAGCCTTCACCGTCCGAAGAAGAAAGCTCCAGCTCGGCCTCGACGATCGGATCTTGCTGCAAACCCTCCTCGATCCGGCGACGGAGCGCTTCCAGACCGTCTCCCTTCAGCGCCGAAACCACGACATCGGAATCGCCGGCCGCCAACCGCCGGGCCTCGGCGGGATCGAGGAGGTCGGCCTTATTCCAAACGTGCAGACACGGTGTAGCGGCGAGCCCAAGACTCCCGAGCAACGATCGAACGGCGGCGTCTTGCGGCTCGCGCTCGGGGTGTGAGGCATCGGTGACGTGCAGAAGCAGGCTGGCGTCCTCTAACTCCTCTAGCGTGGCGCGGAAGGCGGCTACCAGGTGAGGCGGCAACTTGCGGATGAAACCCACCGTATCGGAAAGCAGCACAGCACGTCGCGACTCCAGTTCGAGAGCGCGGACAGTTGGGTCAAGTGTGGCAAAGAGCCGCGAGGAGGTGGCGACCTTCGAACCCGTCAGGGCGTTAAACAACGTGGACTTCCCCGCGTTGGTGTAGCCTACCAGGGCCACGGTGAGGCAATGGCGCTCCTGACGATGGGCCCGGTGCAAAGCGCGCTGCGACCGCACCCGCTCAATCGCCTCGCGCAGGCGTCTAATGCGGGCACGAATGCGTCGGCGGTCGAACTCCAGTTGCTGCTCGCCCGGCCCGCGGGTGCCAATACCGCCTCCCAGCCTGGAAAGCAGGGTTCCACGACCCCCAAGCCGTGGCAGCAGATAGTTCAACTGCGCCAACTCGACCTGCAACTGACCCTCGCGGGTTCGGGCCCGGCGCGCAAAAATATCCAGGATCAACTGCGTGCGATCGATAACCCTGAGGTCCAGGACCTGCTCGAGGTTGCGGAGCTGAGTGGGAGTGAGATCGTGATCGAAGATTACCGAATCGGCTTTGACGCCCTTGGCGCCGGCGCTAATCTCCCTTACCTTGCCGCGCCCCACCAGCGTTGCCGGATCGGGATCCGGGGATCGCTGCAAAATGGATCCCACAACCTGAGCGCCTGCGCTGGTAGTGAGCTCGGACAGTTCCTGTAATGTTTCTTCTTCCCCATCCGACCTGCTCAGCGAGTAGGCTGACTGGCTCGCTCCCACCAGCCGCCTACTGCAAACCCAGCCCACCAAGTAGGCCCTTTCGCGAAATTCAACGTGTCGAATACTCTTCTCCCTCGGGTGTGGACGCAGGAGCGTCCGCTGGGGTGGAGGCACCCGCGTGTTGCCTTTCTCAGATCCCAGTACCCTCACAACGCCCATTGAAGGTGACAGTCGCGAGCCCGCCGGCGAGAGCAGGCTCGAAACCTACCTTCCTTGCTCGCCCTGACAGCGGACGGTACGTATTCGCTCCGCCACTATCGCTAGGCGGGAAGAGCGGACACAACGCCGCGACGAAACCAGTCGACAGCCCTCCGCTGAAGTTCGGGGTCGTCACCGAACCCAGTAAACCAAGTGACATCGTCTTCCCGCCGGAACCACGTCATCTGGCGCTTCGCGTACTGACGCGTCGCCGTCTGAGTCTGGCGAATCGCCTCCTCTATACTCAGGTCTCGTCGTAGTGCGGCGCAGGCTTGAGCATAGCCTAACGCCTCGAGAGGCTTCAGCAGAGCGCAGTCGTGACGTCCCAGCGCCAGACTGACCTCCTCGAGCAGGCCCCCCCGGTACATCTCCTCCACCCGCCGGTTAATCCGCTCATGGAGCTCACGCCGTGGAGGGCTCAAGCCGAGCTTAAATACCCGAAAGCCCTCAAGGCCGGCGCGACCCTGACTGAACATCAGCGAAATTGGTCGGCGAGCCAGAAGGCAGACTTCGATGGCGCGAATCAGCTTCTGCTGGTCATGAGGATGAATGCGCGATGCGCTAGCGGCGTCCAGCCGGATCAGCACGCTATGCAAGAAACAACGACCGTGGCGCGCGGCCATCTTGCGCAGTCGCGCGCGCAGCGCCTCTGAGCGTGGCGGCCCGTCAAACAGGCCCTGCAGCAGGGACCGCAGGTAGAGGCCCGTACCCCCTACCAGGATAGGAAGCCGTCCGCGTTCCCGCAATGCACCCAGCACTCGTTGGGCCTCGCGACGGTAGTCTCCGGCCGTAAAGGCTTTGTCGGGATCGACAACATCGAGGAGATGATGGGGTATCCCGCGTCGCTCCTCGATCGGCACTTTTCCGCTGCCGATGTTGAAGCCACGGTAGACCTGCACTGAATCGTAGTTGAGGATTTCGCCCCCGGTCTCTTCCGCCATCGCCAGCCCCAAGGCCGATTTCCCCGCCGCTGTCGGCCCGATAATCGCCAGCAACGGGCTGTCGTGTTCTATCGACTCCACCACCACAAGCGAAGATAACGGGCTAGAAGCAAGCATAGGATCATGGATAGCAGCAGAAAGCAGCCCACCAGCTGGTTTCTCGAGGGCGCCGTCATGAGTTACGTCAGGCACAAGCTAAAGGAATCTACCGATCGAGGGAAGCAGCTCTCGCCTGTCTCAGCTACTCACTCTCGTAACTGATTGTAAAGCGGTAGCC
>Ga0310909_10001947_pt1 | contig 12493 bp, 8 predicted proteins | sample GREbulkMGT000H_FD_203449 | JGI IMG/M metagenome (GOLD analysis project Ga0310909, IMG submission 203449) | Lab enrichment of tropical soil microbial communities from Luquillo Experimental Forest, Puerto Rico - GRE.bulkMG.T000H | ecosystem: Environmental > Terrestrial > Soil > Tropical forest >... | reverse complement strand
GAGGCCGTTGGCCCCGTCGGCGACATAGGCGAAGAGCGAGGCGTTGGTCGCACCAATTACTACGTCGCGAGCGTCGTTGAGCTGGCCACCGGCGGTATACATCGTATAGAGGCGCGGTTTTTCCGGCCGCTCGACATCGATGATCGCGAGCCCATCGCGGCCGTTGGCGACATAAGCATAGGTGCGCGAGACGAACAGGCGTCGCGCATCGGCGAGCTGCAGGTGGGCGCGATCGACCAATCTTGGGCGAACGGGGTCAGTGATGTCGACGATATCGAGCCCGGCATCGTCCGCGACAAAGAGATAACGGAACTGGACCACCGTGGATCTGGCACCGGAGATCGGGATGACCGTCACGAGCTTGGGATGGAGCGGGTTGTCCATGTCGAGCTCGACGACGCCGGCGTCGGCGCTGACGTAGAAACGTGTCCCGGCGATTGTCAGGTAACGCGCCCCCTTGAGGATGCCGCCCTCGTTCCAGGTCAGGGCCCGGGTCAGGAAGTTGTTGCGCGGCTCCTGATCGGCCAAGGTATTGACGTTGGTGAGGATCAGGCCCTCCTCGGCGTCGGTTATGTAGGCGTAGTTGTAAATCGGATGCATCACCTGCTCTTCATTATCGGTGCGCATAACGTCAGCATAGCTCTGCGAAAGATTCAGCGTCTGGTTGCTGCCGGCGTTGCGTACCGGATTGATCGGCTGGTTGGTCGGCAGTGCGACGCAGGTCGCGTTCCTCGAGGGAATATGCGTGTCCTGCCCGAGGGGCGAGACCGGCGCCGTGATGATGCGCTGCGAGATGTCCTTGTTGGCGATGCTAGCGACGTCATAGACGCGCATCCCTGCCCTGCCCTCGGCGACATAGAGATATTCGCCCCGCAACTGGATGCACTGCGCCGAGGACGAACCGTGACCGTAGGCCTCGGGCAGTTGACGGCCTCGGTCGACATGGGCCTTGTAGTAGTCGGGGTAGGCATATTTATGCAGATAGCTGCCGATCACCGCCTGCGGCTCGTCCCATTCGGTGACGCGCACCGCCTCGATGTCGCCCTCCTCGCCGACCCAGGCGTTATAGCCGATAAAATTGACGAAATTGGTGCCGAGCAGCAACAGCTGCGCCATGATCGCATTGTTGTCGTTCTGCTCGGAGATGTGGCAATCGCTACAGGTCTTGGTCTCGGTCCGCCGCTCGGTGTGCGGGTAGTGCGCCGAGAAGGCCTGGCTCGAATATCCGGCGGCCGAGACCGGCGGCTGTTGCACATAAATGTGGTCGCGGTTGATGTTGGTCGAGGACAGGACAAGCGCCGAGCGCGAGGCGATCGGCGCGATGATATTGTTTTTGATAGTGCCGTGATGGCCGAGCTGGAACATGTCCTCACGCGCGACCTGCGGGTTGTAAGTCGCATAGTTTCTCGTTTCGCCACCCTCGTAGTGATGCCGTACCGTCTTCTGGTTGGCCTCGATCGGCAGGTGGCAGCCGCCGCAGCTTGTCGTCCACGACAAGTGGCAGGTGTAGCACGCCATTGTGTCGTTGGAATGGGCGAGCTCGTTGGCAGGAATGCCGGGGCCCCATTTCATCGAGGTGCCCTTCGCCATCAGCTTCGCCCGCGCAGCGCGCGGATTGTATTTCGAGTTTGCCGGATCGACCGTGTCCTTGACCAGCGTCACCTCCCATTCGAGGTCGGGATAGAGTGCCGAGCGCTGGTAGAGCTTGGGCCCTCGCCATTCGAACCGTGCCCGCCCGTCGGCGGTGCGCAATAAGCTCAGATCGGTCCCGGTCGGCGGCGCCGCCGGACCGTGAGTGCGCAGATCCGGCAACGTCGTCGCCGTGCCGTGGCAGTCGGCGCAGGTGATTTCGATGGCGGCCTGCACCTCGCCATAGATGTGGCCGGTGCCGTGCACGTCGTGGGCGAAATGGCAGTCGACGCATTGCATGCCGAAATCGACATGGATCGAGTCGAGATGGACGGCCTTCTTGAATTTCTCCGGGTCGTTGGACGGGATGATGTTGTTGTTGTCATCGAGGAGGTTGCCCTTGCGGTCGCGCTTGTAAATTGCGCGGAAATTCCAGCCATGCCCGTGATAATCGGCGAACTGGGTGTCGTTGAGCCGCGGGTTGAGCTCGCTCACCTCGGCGCTGAATTCGGGATCGGCCCACTTGCCGCGCACGACTGCCGCCTCGGGGTTGCGCTCGAGCGCCGCACGCATCTCGGTGTCGGTCGGATGTTTCTGCTGCTTGGGCCACATCACGGGCGCCGCGGTCTCGTAGTCCCACATGGTGTAGCCAAGCATACTGTTCAGGAACAGGTTCGGCTGGTGCATGTGGCAGATCATGCATTGGCTCGTCGGGATCGCCGTGGTCATCTGATGCCGCAGCGGATGCCCGGTCTCGCCTTTCCCGATAGTCGGGTCAATGCTAATGCTGGTGCCGCGGTTGCCGTAGGGAGCATAGGGGCCTGCCGCCTCCACGTCGCGGTTGTTGGCATAGACGACATGGCACGCAGCACAGCCCGAGTTGCGATAGTCGCCGGGATTGTCATTGGTGCCGAGAAACCAGGTCGTCGGGTCGTTGAGGCGCGTTTTGGTGATGTTCAAGATCGGGATTGCGACCCGCAACCCGGTACCCGGGCCGCGGTTGGACTGGCGGATGTCGGGGCGTCCCGGCTCCTCGAGCCGCTGCAGCTCACCCGTCGAGTCCGGGTTGCCGATCTCGGGGAACTGGGTGACGATGTTGCGACCGCCGCGCTCGAAGACACGGAAGACGTCACCAGGAGGAAAGACTTCCCAAGATGGCAACGGCGAGAGCTCGGGCACAATCCCGTGGCGCCGCGTCACCTCCGGGGTCGGCATCACCGGCGTCAGCAGTTTTGCCGGCTGCCCGTCGCGTGTGTAGGCTTCGCCGACGATCGTGTGCTTGAACGGAAGAATGCCGTTATTATAGGCGCCGGCGGCCCAGAACATGGCGGTCGTCGCCATCAGGCTACGCTCGGCCGCCACGATGATGCGCAGGTGACAGGCACCGCAGGCTTCGCGGGCGACACGGTAATCGCTCGGGTTGAGGAAGCGGATAAACTCCGGCGACTCGCGGTTCAGCAAGGTGTAGGTGCGGGGCGGCTTGACACTGGAGGGATAGTTCCATTCCTCGGGATAGCGGGGGTGGACATGCGCCGCGTCGAGAGCGCGGCGATATTCGGCGCTCGTCGGCAACGCGACCGCAGCGCGGAACACGCCGGCATTCCCTCCGTGGCAATCGGCGCAGCCAAGTGTGACCCCCGGGCTCGTGTGCATCGTCAAGGAATCGGTCGTCGTATGGCAGCTCATGCAGCCGGCGCTCTTTAACGCGGCCTCGGCCGCCGTCTGCTTCATCGGCGCCGGCGGTGCGGCCCCGCTCTCGGCCGCACGGCACTGCGTCGCGCTTGTCAACAAGGCCAGGAGCAAAAAAGCCGCTGTGATGCCCCGCACCGCCAGGACCTCAATAGGTCACAATCACGTTGACCATCGCTGCGTAGAGAAAACTCGGACCCGAAAACAGCCCAGGGTTTGTCTGGTAGATCGCCTTCAAGCCGTTCGCCGGGATCAGCGCCGCTCCCGACACGCGGAAGATGATGTTTTGCGTATCGAGCGGCCGGTAGGTGAACGCTACCGACAGATCGTAACCAAGGTTGTTTGAGATGTTCGCCTGGTGGCGAAGAAACTCGAGCGGTTGGGTGTAGGCAGCTCTTAAATAGTTAACATTCATCGACATCCGCAGCTCCGGCAAAATATCGGTGTCGGTGCCGAAACCTGCGAGAAAAAGGCCGGAATTGATGAAATTCGACTGCCCTTCAAGCTTGGACGAGCGCAAGTCGGCCAGCACCCCGTTCGGCTGGTTGAGGCCGACGATGCCGCCGCCGATATAGGGAAGCGACTGTCTGATGAAATAACTCGCGTCCGACCCGGCAAATTGCGGGTTCTCGAAGATCGAATCGAAGCCGGTCGCGTGGCCGCCCTGCGGGTTGCCGTCGCCGCTTTGGAATAGGCCCGAAAGCTTGAGCCGGACATAGTCGATATCGATCGACGGCTCGGCGGCGGCAAAGAAGGCATTGATGTGGGCTCCGTCGTTGTTTGGCACCGGGCTGAATTGGTTGTGGCTCAAATGGCCGACTGCCCAATAGCCCGATCCGGTCAGGTTGAGGCGGCCGAAATGCCCATCGCCATTTATGCCGAGATAATTCACGTTGTAGTTGTAGCCACGATTGTCGCCGATCTGCGCCGGAATCACCAGGAACCCGTTCTTGTCGTAATGAATTGTGTTGGCCTCGTCGTTGATGTTAATGACGTCGACAATCTGTGAGGTGAAACCGGGAACCGGAAAATCCTGGCGGTAGAGGTTGGCGACGAAGACGTTGTCTTTCCTGAGTATCTCTCCGAGATCGTTGAGGCCGCTGTTGGTGTCCTTGTCGAGCAGACGGAAGTAGGCGAGGTTGTATTGCCATCGATTGTCATCGCGGTCGCCGAACAGGCGAATGCCGAACTGACTGTCTTGAAAAAGAAAGCCCCGGAAATCGACGTTGAAAGGCTGAATCCCGACGCGCAGCGAATCAAAATCATAATATTCGGAGACGTTGCGCAGATGGTAATCGACGAAGGCTTCCTGCAGTGAGGCAAACTTGTCGTTGCGGACCGTTCCGGCCTGCGGATTGATGTTGATGACGCCGAGCTCGCCCACGCTGGTGTGGTTGAAGTTGAAGACTGGGGTGAGGCGGAGCTCGAAATCGGGCGGCTTGAACGCGGTGTTGCCCTTGATCAGCGAAAAGGTCACGATCTCCTGCTGGCTGAAGAACGATTGCCCGTAGCGGCCGAAGGTGTTGTTGGAGCCCGGCGTTAGCGAGGCTTGCGCGGCGATGGGTATGGGGACGCGCGACGGCTCGTACAAGGTGTCGCTGATCGCACCGAAATTAAAGAACCAGTCCTCGCCGAATATCGGTTTGTCCGCTTTGAGAGTATTGGTGTTGTAGGGATCGAAGACGTTCTCCTGCCGGCCCAACGCGTCGAGAATTCGCCAGCGATCCGGGATCGCGACCGACACGCCTGGCGAAACCGCTTGTGGCGGCAGGATCGCAGTCGGGTTCTCGATCGGCTCCGGCGGCGTGACCGGCGGCGGCTGCCCCGGGATCCGCCGTTCCGCCTCCGCGGCGGTCTCGAGCCCTTGCAGATATCGACTCCAGTAATCCGCTTCGGCTTTCTGCTGAACCGCCATCGCCTGGAGTTGTTCATCGGAGAGCTTGCGTTTAAACACGCGCTCGACTTCCTTTCGCACCTCCGGGTCGGTTATCGCCAGCGCGAAGATCCGCGCATCGACGCTGGTTGCGTTGTAGAGTTCTTCTGCCGTCCGGCGGTCGGGGGGGAGTTCGCTCTCCCCCGCGGTCCCCTCCTTTGCTTCGATCGCGGCTGCCGTTTCGAGCGACAGCGCGAAGAACGGCACCAGCGCCAGCAATAACGCATACCGGTGCGGATTTTTCCGCCGGCTGACCATTGACTTGTCCTCGCTCAACTCATCAGCACGCGTTTTGCACGGTTGAATTCAGAAACGGCGAAGGTGGGCAATTGATGTATCTGAGCAACACGCCGCCCGCCGACAATGTGTCCGCGCGGATCGCGGCCGGCGCGTTGTTCAGCGTGATCGGTCCATCCTGCACTCCGAGGAAGGCGACCAGACTGTCCTGCTGGATGCCGTCCCCGGATACGCCAATTCCGCCGACCAGAACGTTGCTCCTGTAAATCGGCACACCGCCGGAGAAGATCTGCATTCCGTCGGCCAGCTGCGTCTTGCCGCCGGAGACAATCGGCAGCTCACCGCTGCCGCCATTGTTGGCGCAGCCCGCTGCCGGCGGAGGTCCTCCCGAGAGACCGGCCGCGACATCTGGAACGATGAAATCGGTCTGAATACCGGTGGAGAAGATGCTCCAGCGGGTCCCGAATGGCAGGCTCAATGACCCGGGCGGATTTCCGTCAATCCCGTCCGGATAAAATGGTCGCGAAATCTCGCCAATGGCGACCTCGGACCAAGCGATGCCGTTGGCGAAGACGGTCGGCTCGACAAGGGCCTGCGATCGGGTGATATAATCCGCAAAGGTTCCGGTAACGGTACTGGCCGGGATCGTGATGGCGTTGATCGTGCTCGCAGCGTCGGGACTTGAGAAAAACACAGCGGTTCTTGCCTTCTGCCGCGAGACGTCTGCGCCAAAGACCGGCGCGTCGGGCGTCCGCGCCTGCGCGAGGACATTACCGTCCAGATCGACGATCGTCACATTTACCTGGGCGAAGCTGCCGAGCGGGTTGCGGATCGCTGCGCGCGTCTCCATGGCGATGTTGAGCGCGCTGGTCATCAGCTGCTGCGCTTCGCTGGCAGTGATCGCAAGGCCGGGGGGCGCCAGCCCGTTCGTCGGTTGAAAGAGGACATTGCCCTGACCATCGGTGAAGACAAAGGCGTCGGCGCCGGGGTAAAGGGTGGGGCCGATAGTACCGTCGGGCACGATTCCGGACGCTGGTGTGCCATAGGTCGTACCCGCAATCGCCGTGTGGCCGGGCGCTGGCCCAGGATAGTATCCGGGGGCTACCGGGCCATTCACCGGCAGGGGAGTAAAATTCCCTGCCGCGCTGACGGGAGCCGCAAGATTGGCCGCTGACGCATCGGTATATTGCAAGGTGAGCCCGCCGACAGCGATGGTTGGCGCCTGAATGCCCTGGGGCGCCTCGAATCCCGTCACCCCAGCGATCGCGATCACCTCGTCGTTATCGATCGGAACATTGAAAACATCGAGGTTGAGTGAGTAGGTGGTCTCCGTCATCACCCCGATGCCGCCCTCCAGCACCCCATTCTTGTAAATCGGCAATCCCCCCGAGTCCGCAGCAAAGCCAAGTGGCGAGCGATGCGGTCCGGCATTGGTGGCGCCGGGAGTCGCAGCCGCAACCGTGTTGAAATCCGAGCACGGCAGCTGGCTGAACTGGACGCCGAACAATGGACCAGACGGGGTGCCGGCGACGCCCGGGTTGAAATGCTGCTGGATGATCTGGTTGGCGGTGCGGGTCGAGAAGGCGTGCCGTTTGAGGATAGATAGGCGCCGGTGATTGCCTTTGAGATCGCCGCCAACGTGTTCGGCACCGGGACGCCTTCGAGCCCGTTCTCCGGCGGCGGTGGCAGCGCGGTGGTCGCGACGCCGGTCCGGGAGGTGACCGTCGCCATTACTGGGGCACCCATCATCTGAGTTACCGCCAACACATTGCCGACGCGGTCGACGACAGCGATCGTTGCCGGCGCATGCAGTGCTGTTGCCTGGTTGACAGCCTGGAGAACCACGGTGTTGACGTCGCCCTCGGTCAGGTTCGAGGTGCTGGACGCAGTCATCCCAGTCGCCGAGGAGGTGCTGGACGCGGTCATCCCAGTCGCCGAGGAGGTGCTCGCCCCAGTTGGCGAGGTCGACGACGAGGAGGTGTCCGACGAAGTCGACGAGGAGGCGCTTCCGCCGCCACCACCACCGCTGCAACTGGGCGCCGCTACACCCAGCACGATGACGACGGCTGTCGCTACTTGGCAGAACGGGTGAGAAAGGAAATCCCGGCTTAGCATCGAAATCATGCCTTGGAGGTCATGGGGAGGACGCCGAATTTCACGCCTGCCGGCGTGCGATAAGCCACCGAGAGCGCGACCGGAAAGCTCAGCCTCGAGAAATTTGCTCCGGCGAAAGCAAAAACGAGGTGCTCGCCCAATCGCGCGAACCGATTGTTGATCAGGCTTTGCGTTCGCTGATCCCAGTCCACCCACGTGCCTTCGGCGGTGCGCTGCAGCGCCGGCATTCCCCGAGGCCGAACCGCCATGTAGCTCGCCATCGGGTGGTCGCCCGCGAGGTCGACAGCGACGCTGATGTCGACATAAGCGCGATCGACGATAACCGGCGCAAGCTCAGTCCCCCCATACGACAGCCGCGGCAGCGCTGCCCCGCCCGACACCGTCTGCGACACCGCCCATCGACTCGCACCAAACATCAGCGCGGAGAGCGGCAAGGTAATCACAGCCCGCCGCGACAGTTCCAGAGCCGTGCGTCGCGCCGAGCATGATTGAGACCCGGTCATTATTTCTCCACCGCCATGACCTGGCGCATCTGCCCGAACTCCTGCCGGTGGAAGACATGGCAGAGTGTGCAGGTCGATTGCACATTGAAAGAAGCCGTCTCGGCGCCGTGACAGGTGACGCACCTTTCGATGCCGGGGATGAGGATGTCGCTGCTCGCCTCCGAATGCCGAGCGCCGTGGCAATCGCCGCATTCGATCGGCGCATGCTTCGCATGGTCGAAGCGAGCAGGTGCCAGAAACCGTGTGAGCATCATGACTGGCGCGACGCGGAACGGACCGCTGGCACGGTCGGGGATATGGCAATAAAAACAGCCGCGCTTCTCGTCGAAGACAATCCCGAGCGCTCGCGCGGTCTGCTCTCTTACCCAGGCGCGCCGGCCTAGCGCTTCGCTCGGCGGCGCTGGATTGATGCCCGGCAACCGGCGTTCGATCTCGGTCGACGACGGCGGGGGGACGCCGTGCTCGAGTGCGGCACTCGCGTAGAACCCCTCGACATCGGTTTGCACTCTTGCATCATCGCCGTGCGGCACTTCCTCCCACGGCAGCTTGGCATCGAACTTCAGCGTGTGGCAACGCTGGCATTGGCCCTTATAGGTGATCGCGAGGAAACCCTGGCCACTCGGCTCCGGCACGTGGCAGTCGGAGCATACCATCGGCTTGTAACCAAGCGCGGGAAACCCTTCGGGAACGAGATGGGCGACATGCGAGAAGACGAGATTGGGGCGATCGGCCGGCTTGGAATCGCTGCCGAGATCGACCCTCTCGACGTTCTTCTTCACGGCATCGCTAACGAGGGTGACGCGGAACTGCGGGTGCCCGCCGGGAAAGCCTCGCACTTCGCGAATTTCTGCCTTTGGCACGGTCTCGGCGAGCGAGCGATGGCATCCGACACACAGCGCCCCTTCCCGTATCACCAGGCTCTGCAACCCCCGGTGCTCCTTGTGGCATTCCGCGCATCTCGTTGCCTGGAGATGACGGTGCACCGGCCCTGCATCGCCTTCCGTTGCTGACTGGATGTGGTTGCCGATGCCGCTATGACACGTCAGACAGGCCGAATCCTCGACCCGTGCAAACGCGGCCCTGTGGCAAGTAGCGCAATGCCTGGCAAAGTAGCGGTGCGGGTTGGACAGCTGGCCGGGGTTCCACACGATGCTGAGGAAGGTGGACCCGCCACCCGCCGGGGAAGATGTGCTTTGCTTAACGGGGCCTTCCACGGAATAAAGGGCAATTGGAACACCCAGACCGACAATCGTTAGGACCACAAAAAGCACCCAGGACGCACGGCGTTTGCTCAGGCCCGTCTGGTCCAGCCCGATGCGGCTTCCCGTCATGAGCCGCTGAAGCGAATCGCCGAGCGGTTGGACGAACTCGACCGAAAGCGCCGCGCCGATCCCCTGGGGCGGCTCGCTCAGGACGATCTTGTAGGGGCCGATTCTGATCTCGTCGCCGGGACCGACCAACCTGGCATCTGTGGTCTCGCCGTTGACGTGCAGCAGCGAATCGCCGAGCCGTTCGATGAAAAGGCCGTCGGCACGCTGGTGGAGTGCCGCCGCGGTAAGCCCGACGCGGATATCCGCAAGCGGCACCTCGTTGTCGGTGCCACGACCGAACCGGACACTCTCGGCGGTTATTGTATGCGGCCTCCGCATCACCGCGGTGCCGCGCCGGGTGAGGAAGGTAACCTCAGCCTGCATGCGCTCGGCCGCATCGGCAATCGCGCGACGTCGAGGTCCCGCTCACCACAGGTAGAAGACAGCTATCACATGAGCGAGCAGCGCAGCGAGCAGCGCAAAGGACAATGGCACGTGGAAATAAAGCCAGATGTCCATCATTGCCTTGTACTGGATATCTTGCCGCGCTCTCGTGAGGAGTTGACCCTGATCTTCTAGCAGGACCCGAACTTGACGCATTGCCATGGCTAACTCCGGCGTAGCGTTCGCCTGTATTTCGGAGATGCCGGCCAACGCTGCGGCTGTGGCACAGTTCGGATAATAGACAGAAAGCTGCCGCCAGAACGAGCCGCCGAGCAAGGTCGTCTCCACCGCGCGCTCCACCAGCCGTGCGGTCCTGTCGTCGACGTTCATCGCAGCAGTCCGGAGCTGGTCATTCAGGCTGGCGATCCGGCTGAGCATTTCCGGCATCCCGATGCCGAGGCGATTTCCGGTCATCAACCGCGGATAGCGGACATAAGAGAAGACGCCAAACCCACCGCTGGCAATCACCAGGCACATCAACCCATAAGCGAGGGTGTGGATGTTCCAACCGAAATGAAAGCCGGTGTGGAGCGTGGCGATGACGAGGAGGCTCAGGCCCAGATAGACGTGAGCCGACAGCCAGGCCACCAGATTTCCCTGGTTTTTCAAGTACGAACGCTTGCGGTAGCCGAACCACATCAGCCACAGGATCAGGAAGGCTCCTGCGGAGCCAAGTGTATAGCCGACCCAGCTGCCGCCATAGCGCGAGGGGTACGGCGAATCGACGAGATAGAGGACGATCGAGACGACGGCTGCGGCGCAGGCAATCTTGAGATAGCGGAACCGCGCATAGATCAGGAAGGACTCGTGCCGGCTCCGCCGGCCACGCAAGGCGCCAACTGGATCCGTTACGTCATCGGCCGCCCTGCCGCATGACGTTGATGAACTGCTCGGGTGCGACTCGAATCGCGGCGCCCGTCGGACACGCTCTGACGCAGGCCGGTCCGCCGTCGATATCCTTGCACATGTCGCATTTGACCGCGTGTTTGCTCCCGGTTCGCCTTGCGATGGCCTCGGGCGATTTGTCTTCCCCCGGTCCATAGCCCATGCCAAACAGGAGCCAGCTCAACAGACCCGGCTTCTCCGGCGGCGTGGCCGCCATTTGAATGACCCCCTACGGGCAGTTGCGCTCGCAATTGCCGCAGCCGATGCAGTTGTCTCCGATGAAAACCTCGCCGTTGGGTGCCCGGTGGATCGCGTCGGGCGGGCAATCCTTCATGCAATGCGGATCCTCGCAATGCCGGCATGAAGTCGGCACGTGTAAGGTAGCGTAGGTAGGACCGGCCTCGCGGTTGAGGCGGCTAATCCCATGATGCGTTTGGGCACAAGCCTTCTCACAGTTGTCGCAGCGCACGCACAGCGATTCGTCGATCAGTAGCACATCCGTCGCTTCGACGACTCCGGTCCGCCTGAAGAACTCGAGCACACCGCCTCTTTCGATGCCCAATTCCGCGCGGTGGTGCTCCACCAGGCGCTCATTGAGCGTCTTCTCGACTTGCTGGCGCACTCGCGGGGCGCGATCGAGAAGCGCGCGGAACGCGGAGCTGTCGATCCTGATTGCCTCCGTGGCGACCGCGGCCTTGACTGTGGCGCTACGCGGCGCATGCATCAGCATGGCCATTTCGCCGACAAAGTTTCCGGCCGGGACATAAGCGTTGACGATGTCCTTGCCCCCGAGGCGGACCGACACCGACACCGAACCACTCCGAATGAGATAGACCCAATCGTCGTGCGCGCCCTGCTCGATCAACGTGTCGTCGGGTTTGAACTCGACGACCTGGGCCGTCCGCACCACCTCGTCGAGAAGCTGGTCGTCGACTTCGGGCGCGAGACCGACCTTGATCTGGCGTATCACTGCTTGGCTGTCGATGGCCTGCTTGACCTCGGGCACCGATCGAACGAGGCGGATCATGGTGTTCCGGTCGATCTCGAGCAGCAGCGACGGCGCGGTCGCCACGACTGTCCTGGTGCGGCGCCGCCCGGAGAGCAGCGCCAGCTCACCGAAGAACTTGCCGGCCCCGAGCTTGGCTAATTCTTCAGGGTTCTTTGGATCGGTCCTGATCCCGACCTCGCCATCGAGTATGAAGTAGACGGAATTCGCGTACTCTCCGAGCGTGATGACGACATCGCCCGGCTGCTTCTTGTAGAGCCGCGAGCGGATCAGGAATTCGCGGATCTGCAACGTCGTCAGCGTGGCAAACAGCGGCAGCCTCTCGCGCACCGTCGTCACCAGTTCGCCCACCGTCATTGCCACGTCGGCGTGATCTAGCTTGGCTTGGATCAGCGGTTCGTCCGCCGGCGCGATGTTGTTGCCAAGGATGTATTCGACGACTTCGTATCCCTGGTTGAGACAATGCTTGATCAGCGGATAGCCAGCGAGCGCGCCGATGACGTAGAGGCCAGGGATTTGCGACTCGTAAGTTTCCGAGATCTGGGGATACGCGGTGAGACTGTCACTCGCGAACTTGACGCCGCACGATTCGACAAACCGCCGCGGTGGCAGGGCCCCGATTCGCGCGATGATTCGGTCGCATTTGACGCGCGCCTCACCCTCTCGCGTATCCAGCACGAGATATCCCGGTTCGATCAGCTTGGACTCGGCATTTGAGAACGCCAGAATGTCGCCCTTCTCG
>Ga0310909_10001943_pt1 | contig 12502 bp, 9 predicted proteins | sample GREbulkMGT000H_FD_203449 | JGI IMG/M metagenome (GOLD analysis project Ga0310909, IMG submission 203449) | Lab enrichment of tropical soil microbial communities from Luquillo Experimental Forest, Puerto Rico - GRE.bulkMG.T000H | ecosystem: Environmental > Terrestrial > Soil > Tropical forest >... | reverse complement strand
TGGGGGCGTCGGGGTCGGTACGCACGGTGGCCAGGCCGCGGCTGCAGTACTGTGCCCCGCTGGTCCACACCTTCTGCCCGTTGATCTTCCAGCCGCCGTCGACCCGGGTCGCGCGGGTCTTGACGGATGCCGCATCCGACCCGGCTTCGGGTTCGGAGAACAGCTGGCACCAGATCTCGTCTTGCCGCAGCGCCTTCTCCACGAATCTCTCGATTTGCCAAGGAGTTCCGTGCTGGATCAGCGTCAGGATCACCCATCCGGTGATCGAGTAGTCGGGGCGCTTGATGCCCGCCGCCCGAAACTCTTCCTCGATCACCAGCTGCTCTACCGCATCGGCCGCTCGGCCCCATGGCTTGGGCCAGTGCGGCATCACGTATCCGGTCGCGATCAGCTTGTCGCGCTGCGCCGCCTTGTCCAGGGCGGCTATCTCGGCGGCGTCGGCGCGGATGCGGGTGCGCAGTTCCTCGGCCTCGTCCGGCAGGTCCAGGCTGTTTTCGCGGACAGCGCCGGTCGCCGTGCGGTCGAAGACCTCCCGGGCCGGTGCGTCACCGCCGAGCAATGCCGCAATCACCAGCGCCCGCCGCAAATGCAGATGCGCGTCGTGCTCCCACGTGAAGCCGATGCCGCCGTGCACTTGAATGTTGAGTTCGGCATTGCGCGCGTAGGCCGGGAACGCCAGCGCCGCCGCCGCGGCGGCGCTCAGCCGGAATTGCCGCTCGTCCTCGGATGCCGCGCGGGAGGCGTCCCACACCGCGGCGGTCGCCGACTCGGCGGCCACCAGCATGTTCGCGCAATGATGCTTGACGGCTTGGAAAGTGGCGATTGTACGGCCGAATTGCTCGCGCACCTTGGCGTATGCGACGGCGGCGTCGACGCAGTCCGACGCCCCGCCCACCGCCTCCGCGCCCAGCAATGTCCGCGCACGGGCCAGCGCCGATTCCCGCGCTCCGGGCAAGATGTCGTCGGCGGTGACGCTCACGTTTTGCAGCCGGACGCGTCCGGAGCGCCGGGTCGGATCGAGGTTGGTGGGCACGTCCACGGACACGCCGTCGCGATCCCGTTCCAGCACCAGCACGTCGTCACCGGCGGCGATCAGCAGCAGCTCGGCGAGCCCGGCACCCAGCACGATTCCGGCGTCGCCGTCGGCGATGCCGTCGGAGACCCGCGCCTGGCTGTCCAAACCGATTCCCGCGGTGACGGTTCCGTCGATCAGCCCGGGCAGCAGGCGCGACTTTTGATCGGCGGTGCCGTCTTTGGCGATCACCGCCGACGCGATCACGGTGGGCACGAACGGTCCCGGGGCCACCGCCCGGCCGAGCTCTTCGATCACGACCACGAGTTCGGGCAACCCGTAGCCCGAGCCGCCGTGCTCTTCGTCGATGTGCAGTCCCAGCCAGCCGAGCTCCACCAGGTTGTGCCAGAACGGCGGCCGGGATTCGTCGGCCGCGTCGAGCAGCGATCGCGCCGCCCAGCGCGCCTTTTGTGAGGTCAGGAACGCGCGGGCCACCTCTTCGAGTTCGCGATGGTCGTCGGTCAGTGCGATACCCATGAGGGCCCTCCTCGCGCCGGGATTGCTGCCTAAAGAGTGTACTTATTGCCGACGGGAGAAGGCGGCGCGGCTCTTTACTTAGGCGCGAATCGCTGTCCTGCGTCCAGCCGCAGGCACTGGCCGTTGAGCATCGGGTTGTCCACGATGGCCGCCACCAGCTTGGCGTACTCGATGGGCCGGCCCATCCGCTTGGGGAAGGCGGCGTCGCGGGTCAGGGTGGCCGCCATCTCGTCGGGAACCATCGAAGTCAGCCCAGTCAAAAACAGGCTCGGGGCGATGGCCAGCACCCGGATCCCCATCGACCCCAGGTCACGGGCCATCGTCAGGCACATGCCGGCGATCGCGGCCTTGGCGGCGGTGTAGGCGACCTGCCCGATCTGGCCCTCGAAGGCCGCGATCGATGCGGTGTTGATGATGACGCCGCGTTCCTCGTCCTCGGGCTCATTCTTGGCCATGTGCGCCGCGGCCAGCCGGCTGATGTTGAAGGTGGCGATGAGGTTGAGGTCGATCACGGATTGGAAGGATTCGAGGTCGTGGGGACCGGACTTGGTCAGCGTCCGCTTGGCGATGCCGCCGCCGGCGGTGGTGACGGTGACGTGCAGGCCGCCCAGCTTGTCCACGGCGGTTTGCAATGTTTCCTCGGTTCCCTTGTAGTCCGTGACGTCGACCGGGTAGAACGCACCGCGCCCCCCACTGAGGCCCTCGGCTACCTCCTTCCCGTCCGAACCCTCGCGGTCGAAAATCGCGACCTCCGCCCCGCGTTCGGCCAGCAACTCCGCGGAGGCACGACCCATCCCCGACGCGCCGCCGATGACGACGACCTTCTTCCCGTTGATCTCCATCCGGACCTTCCCTTTTTTGGCTTGTCAGAATCCCTGCAATTTGTAACGTTACGTAGCACGCTAGCGTGTGCGCTTCGAGGACTTGTCACCGAGCCATGCCAAGCTGACAATCGTGCTACTTCTCGATGTGGCGGCCACGTCTGTTGAGGTCGGCGGCACCTCGTCGCGGCTGACCAAGGTAGCCCACATCGCCGACCTGCTGCGCCGCGCCGCCGCCCACCCGGAAGCGGTCGCGATCATCGTGTCGTGGCTCTCGGGTGAGCTGCGCCAACGCCAGATCGGCGTCGGCTGGGCGTCGCTGCGCTCGCGTCCGCCGCCGGCGTCGGATCCGGCGCTGACCGTCGTCGGTGTCGATGCCACCATCTCGGAGATCGGGGCCGTGTCCGGCAAAGGGGCGCAGGCGAGGCGCGCCGAACTCGTTGCGGGGTTGTTTGCCGCCGCGACCGAAACCGAGCAGGCCTTTCTGCTGCGGCTGCTCAGCGGCGAGCTGCGCCAGGGTGCGCTGGCCGGGATCATGGCCGACGCGGTGGCCAAGGCCACCGGGATTCCGGCCGCCGCCGTACAACGCGCCGCAATGTTGGGCGGGGACCTGCCCGCGGTCGCGGCTGCCGGCCTATCCGGTGGAGCGGTGGCGCTGGACGCGTTCACCCTGCGGGTGGGCCGGCCGGTCGGCCCGATGCTGGCACAGACCGCGGCCGGCGTGGCCGAGGCGATCGAAAAGCACGGCGGCACAGCTATTTTCGAGGCAAAGCTGGACGGCGCACGGGTACAGATCCACCGCGCCGGTGATGACGTCACGGTCTACACCCGAAGCCTTGACGACGTCACCGCCCGGCTGCCGGAGGTGGTGGAGGCGACGCTGGCGCTGCCGGTAACCGACCTGATCGCCGACGGTGAGGCGATCGCGCTGCGGCCCGACAACCGGCCGCATCGCTTCCAGGTCACCGCGTCGCGATTCGGCCGATCCGTCGACGTGGCGTCAGCACTTGCCGCACAGCCACTTTCGGTGTTCTTCTTCGACATCTTGCACCGCGACGGCCTCGACCTGCTCGACGCGCCGACCACCGACCGGCTGGCCGCCCTGGACGCGCTGGTACCGCCCGTGCACCGGGTCGATCGGCTGATTACGTCGGACCCTTCGCGGGCCGCCGACTTCCTGGACGCCACCCTGGCCGCCGGCCACGAAGGAGTGATGGCCAAGGCCCCGGAAGCGCCATATCAGGCGGGCCGCCGCGGAGCGGGCTGGCTGAAGGTCAAACCGGTACACACGCTGGACTTGGTGGTGCTCGCCGTCGAGTGGGGATCCGGGCGCCGTCGCGGAAAGCTCTCCAACATCCATCTCGGCGCGCGAGACCCGGCCACCGGTGAATTCGTCATGGTGGGAAAGACTTTCAAGGGCATGACCGATGCCATGCTGGACTGGCAGACCGCCCGGTTCACTGAGCTCGCCGTGGGCGGCACGGACGGTTACGTGGTGCAACTGCGACCCGAGCAGGTGGTCGAGGTGGCCTTGGACGGCGTACAGAAATCGTCGCGCTACCCCGGCGGGCTGGCGCTGCGTTTCGCCCGGGTGGTGCGCTACCGCGATGACAAAAGCCCGGCCGAAGCCGACACCATCGACGCGGTGCGCTCGCTGTACTGATCCCCTCGCGCGAAGCGGTGGACTACAGTCTGGCGAATTGCGCTTTGTCCTGGCTGAATTCGTCCAGGATCCCGGCCGTCAACGTAGGGCGGACATCGCCGATTGCGAGCAGATAGTCCTCGGTGGTCGCGGGGTCTCCGCGGCCACGCTCCATCTCGCGGTCGAACGCCACCTGTGCCCCCTTGCGGGCAGCAAATTCGATGTCGGCAGGTGTGAACAGCTCGGTCGCCGCGACCAGCCGGTCAACATCGATCCCCGGATTGGCCTCGCCGAGATAGCGTTTCCACACTGCCATGCGGGCGGGCTGGTCGGGAGGACCGACCGGAATGACGTAGTCGAAGCGGCCGGGCCGCAAGAATGCCGAGTCCAGCGAGTGGACCGAATTGGTCGCGCACACCAGCAGACGGCCGTCGTGCTCACGAAACGACGGGATGAGTTTCAACAACTCATTGGTGACGCCGGTTTCGGTGGTGCTGGCACCGGTGCGCGCGACCGCGATCTCCTCGACCTCGTCGATGAACAGCACCAGCTCATCGAGTTCGGCCAGCTCTCCGAACACCTCCCGAAGCGACGCCGCCAGCCCGCCGTCTGCCGCCGCGGCCAGCCGGGACGGAAACAGCTCTACGAAGGGCCAGCCAAGCCGCGACGAAATACCTTTGGCGAAGCTGGTTTTCCCGGTCCCCGGCGGCCCGAACAAGATGACCGCCTTGGGGGGACGGACTCCATAGCGGTCGGCGACGTCTGGGTGGGCCAGCGGGGCGATGATGCGCTGTTCGATGATCTGTTTTTCCTGCTCCATCCCGGCCAGTTCCTGCCACAGCCCCGGCGGCAGCATCCGCCCACCCAGTTCCGCGAGCAGATTGGCCTGATCGGGCCGCAGGTGTTCGATCATCTCGTAGTACACCAGCCCGTCACGGCGGGTGTAGCCCGAGTTTTCCAGCGCCGCCGAGCCGGTCGCGCCCTCCGGAAGGATCGCGCAGATTTTCCGCACCCCGACCGACCGCAACCGTCGTTCCAGATCGGCCAACAGCGCGCTGCCGATACCGCGATGACGCCACCGTGACGCCAGGGCGACCAGCAGCACCCACGCCCGCTCGCCGTCGGTCCGTGCGACGGCCATGCCGACGACCTCGTCGCCGACCTCCGCGACCACCGCCGGCTGGCCGGCCCGGGCCGCCGCCATCACCTCGGCGACCGCGAACACCGGCTCCGCCGATCCCGGAGCCCGGCTTTGGTCCCAGATCTGAATGGCGTGATCCAGATCGCCGTCGTCGTAGTCACGAAGGCGCCATAACGGCATCAGCTCACGGTAATGATGGAAGCGCGGTTTTAAAACATGTTGAAACGAGCAGTGTCGGATTCGCGCGCGTAGGGTTTTCGCCGTGGCAATTAAGCAGCACGACAAAGACGTCAGCTACATCCACACCGATGAAGGCATGCCGCCCGTCGCGATCATCGACCGCTCCCCCATCACCGTTCGGCACCGGATTATCTTCGGGATCATCGCGGTGATCGGCGCCCTCGCCTGGGCGATCATCGCGTTCGCGCGCGGCGAGACGGTGAACGCGGTCTGGTTAGTGGTCGCAGCGATCTGCACCTACATCATTGGTTACCGGTTCTATGCCCGGTTGATCGAAATGAAGATCGTTCGCCCACGCGACGACCACGCCACGCCGGCCGAGGTTCTCGACGACGGCACCGACTACGTGCCGACCGACCGGCGGGTGCTGTTCGGTCATCACTTCGCGGCCATCGCCGGAGCCGGACCACTCGTCGGTCCGGTGCTGGCCACTCAGATGGGCTACCTGCCGGGCAGCATCTGGATCGTCATCGGCGCGGTGTTCGGCGGCTGCGTGCAGGACTACCTGGTGTTGTGGATCTCCACCCGGCGCCGGGGCCGTTCCCTGGGCCAGATGGCGCGCGACGAGCTCGGTGCGACCGGCGGCGCGGCCGCTCTCCTAGGGGTCCTGGTAATCATGGTGATCCTGATCGCGGTTCTGGCGCTGATCGTGGTGCAGGCATTGGCCCATAGCCCGTGGGGCGTGTTCTCTATCGCAATGACCATCCCCATCGCCCTGTTCATGGGCTGCTACCTGCGGTTCCTGCGCCCCGGGCGGGTGGGCGAAGTATCGCTCATCGGCTTCGTGTTGCTAATGATCGCTGTGGCGTCCGGCAACTGGGTCGCCGAAACATCCTGGGGCGCATCCTGGTTCACCCTGTCCCCGGTCACGCTGTGCTGGTGCCTCATCATCTATGGTTTCGCCGCGTCGGTGCTGCCGGTGTGGTTGCTGCTTGCGCCGCGCGACTATCTTTCGACGTTCATGAAAGTCGGCTCCATCACGCTGCTCGCGATCGGTATCTGCATCGCAAGGCCGGTCATGCAGGCACCCGCAATCTCGCAGTTCGCCACAAACGGCCACGGTCCGGTGTTCGCCGGCTCGCTGTTCCCGTTCCTGTTCATCACCATCGCGTGCGGTGCCCTCTCCGGATTTCACTCGCTGATCTCTTCCGGGACGACGCCGAAGATGCTGGAGAAGGAAAGCCAGATGAGGCTGATCGGCTACGGCGGCATGATCACCGAGTCGTTCGTCGCCATCATGGCGCTGATTACGGCGTCGATCATCAACCAGCATCTGTACTTCGCCCTCAACGCGCCCGCCGCGAAGACCGGCGGCACGGCGGCTACCGCCGCGGAATATGTCAACAAGCTCGGCCTGTCCGGCACGCCCGCCACCGCCGAGCAGATCAGCCAGGCCGCCGGTAGCGTCGGCGAGAAGTCCATCGTGTCACGTACCGGCGGAGCACCCACCCTGGCGTTCGGTATGGCCGAGGTGCTGCGGGTGTTCGGCGGCGCCGGGCTCAAGTCCTTCTGGTACCACTTCGCGATCATGTTCGAGGCACTGTTCATCCTGACCACCCTCGACGCGGGCACCCGGGTTAACCGTTTCATGCTGTCCGATACTCTGGGCAACTTCGGTGGCCCGCTGGCCAAACTGCGAAACCCGAGTTGGCGCCCCGGCGTATGGATCTGCAGCCTCGCCGTGGTCGCGGCCTGGGGCAGCATCCTGCTGATGGGCGTGACCGATCCTCTGGGTGGTATCAACACGCTGTTCCCGCTGTTCGGTATCGCCAACCAGCTCCTCGCGGCAATCGCGCTGACCGTCGTCACCGTGGTCGTCATCAAGAAGGGCCTGATCAAGTGGGCGTGGATTCCCGGAGTTCCGCTCCTGTGGGATCTCGTCGTCACGCTGACCGCATCCTGGCAGAAGATCTTCTCCGCCGATCCCGCACTCGGGTACTGGACCCAGCACTCGCAGTATTTGGCCGCGAAGAACGCGGGTAAGACGACATTTGGCGCGGCGAAGAACGCCCATCAGCTCGACGAGGTCATCAGGAACACCTTCATCCAGGGCACCCTGTCGATCCTCTTCGCGCTGGTTGTGGTCATCGTGTTCGCCGCCGGCATCATCGTCGCGTTCAACGTAATTCGCGGTAGGGGCCGACCGCTGACCGAGGACGAGCCGGTGTCGTCGAAACGGTTCGCACCCGCGGGTCTGATCCCCACGACGGGTGAGCGGAGCTTGCAGAAGCGATGGGATGCGCACGCCGCATCGGCGCGGCATCCCTGATCGTTGCCGGTATCAACTCCGCGATGAGTAGTGCGGCGCCGCTCCTGGCGTAGGTGAGGCGCAGAAACGAGTAGTCGACTACGCATCCCAACAGGTGGTCGTGGTCCTTACCGTAATTGCACCAACGGCCGACTGGCCGGCCAAGGATGCCATACCGCACAGGAGGCAAACGAAATGTCGCTTTCACCAACGGAACCCTCCAGCACAGTCGATCGCGTCGACGAGCCCATGCCTCAACCATCCTCGGCTGCGCCGTCGGCCGTACCCTCTGCCGAGGCGTCATCCACCGAGGTTCTGATCACCACGCAGGAGGTGCTGTTCGGCACCGCAACCGCCGTGGGGGTGGGTCGCGAGAGCATCGGCGACCGCTTCGTCGCCATCATGCGGCGAATGTTCGCGACCTCAACGGATGGGTCACGCCCCCAGCCAGACGACGAGCCGAGGCGTTACGAGTACCTCGAGCGCGCCCGCATGGGACGCGAAATGGAGAGGTTGTGAGCCTGGTCGTCGCCGTCGGCACCGCTGTCGTCATGGTGTTGATCGCAGCGGGGACCTACAACCTACAGTGGTGGCTTGAGCGCAGCGACTATGAGCGCCACTTCGAGGATTGACTGCCCCGCCCTTCGCTGAGAACGAGGGCGGGCGGCGCGCCACGCAAATAGTTTGTGCCGAAATCCGTGGCGCGGTCATAAGATTGCGCGATGAGAGTCGGCATCGACTTCGGCACCACCCACACCGTCGTTGCCGCCGTCGACAGAGGCAATTATCCGGTCGTCTCCCTGGACGGAGCCGATGCGTGGCCTTCGATCGTCGCCGCCAACGCGGCCGGAGAACTGCGATTCGGTGTGGACGCCGCCGCCGTCCGCCACGAACCGGGGTGGTCGGCGCTGCGATCGTTCAAGCGCCTTCTCACCGAGGCCGGACCCCAGACCGAAATCAACCTGGCCGGCCGTAACCATCGACTGGCCGACCTCCTCACGGGCTTTCTGGCCCAGCTGAGAAACGACCTGCGGCGTCGCTCGAACGCCGGCCTTGCGCCGGGCGAGAACCATCGAGGCCGCCGTCAGCGTGCCGGCCAATGCCTCCAGTGCCCAGCGCCTCCTGACGCTGGACGCCTTCGTCGAGGCGGGTTTCCACGTCGTCGCGCTGCTGAACGAGCCGTCGGCGGCCAGCCTCGAATATGCGCATCGGTACCGCTCCACCATCACCGCCAAACGCGAGTACGTCCTCATTTACGACCTCGGCGGGGGCACCTTCGACGCCTCGCTTCTGAAGATGACCGGGCAGGAGAACGAAGTGGTTATCAGCGAAGGCATCCAACGTCTGGGCGGTGATGACTTCGACGAGGCGATCGTGGACCTCGTCCTCGCCCGGTCGAACCTGCGGAAGGTGGATCCCGCCGCGCGCGACCTGCTCAAAGAGGAGTGCGCCACCCGCAAGGAGGCCGTCGGGGCGCAGACGCGCCGTTTCCTGGTGGACCTCGCCGGAATCGACGAGGTTGACCGGCCCCCGTTCTCCTGCGGTATCGACGACGTCTACTCCGCATGTGCGCCGCTCGTCGACAAAACGATCGAGCTTCTGCAGCGGGTCCTGCACGACCCGGCTCGCGACGGCAGCCACGTGGCGTGGTCCGACGTGGCGGGCATCTATGTGGTGGGCGGGGCCGCGGGCTTCCCGCTGGTTGCCCGGATGCTGCGCACGGCCTTCGGCGACAAGCGCGTGAAGCGCTCGCCGCACCCATTTGCGGCGACGGCCATCGGGCTCGCGGTCTTCCTCGACAGGGAGGCCGGTTTTAAATTGTCCGAACGCTTTTCGCGGCACTTCGGCGTGTTCCGCGAAGCCGAAGCCGGCGCCGACGTCGTCTTCGACCCGATCGTGCGCAAGGATGCCTCGCTGCCGCCGGACGGGCGCACCCCGCTGGTGGTCAGGCGGACTTACCGGGCGGCACACAACATCGGGCACTTCCGGTTCGTGGAGTGCAGCCGGCTCGTCGACGGCCGCCCCGACGGAGACGTGACGCCGTACGATCCCGTCCTGTTCCCCTTCGACCCTGCCCTGCACGACCGGGAGGACCTCGGTCGCCAGCCGGTCGGCCGGTGGAAGGACGGGCCGGACGTCGAGGAACGCTACGTCGTCGCCCCCAGTGGCGCGGTCGAAGTGACGCTGACGACGCAGCCGGCCGGCTTCAAGCGCACCTTCCGCCTTAGCCGGCGCTGAACGTCGAGTTGTCGGGCCGGACTCCGCCGAAATCGCCCAACAACTCGACGTTGGCGCCAGATTCAGGGCAAGTAGTAACCGCGGATCCCGTAATGCCGACCGCGACCGAGCAGCACGTTGGCGGCCTGCAAGCCCGAGCGCACCGCCGCCTCGATGCAGCCGGCGTTCATGCCGCAGTCCGTCCAGTCGCCCGCCAACACCAAGTTGTCATAACCACTTTCGTCAGGTCGGAGCCGGTAGCGGTCGGAGCCGGGAACGGACTGCACGTAGCGGTCCGACGGGTCGATGTTCACGCTGACATGCTGGCCGCACAGAAGATCCCACGCGAAGCCGGCTTCGCTTACCGCTTTCGGGAACCACAGCCCGATACCGCGGTTCATGAATTTCACGGCGTCGGCGCGCACCCGCTCCTCGCATCGACGGACGTAGCTCGCCGGGTCCTCATCGATGGGCCACGGCGCGTCGAGGCTGCCGCAGAAGTAGGCGACGGTTCGCGCCGGATCGTCGTCTGGCCATTCCTCGGCCCACAGGGTCTGTGCCATCGACGCCCAGGTCTCGAAGGGCGGGAGATACGCGCTGGTCGTCACCGCCGGTTTCCCGCGCCAGCCCAGCGATGGCTCATCGCGGCGCAGCCAGATCTGCAAGCCCTGCGTGGCGACGGTGCGGACATGCGTGGTCATGTCCCGCCAGTCGGGCCGATCCGCGACGAGTTCCTTGGCGACGATGTCGACCATTCCCAGGGACACGGCCAGCACGACATGATCGAAGTCGACACCCCGGCGCAGAACCCTGTTCCCGGCGTCTGCCTCACGGCCCCAATGCGTTTCGAGTGAATGCCAGTCATGGATGCGGGCCCGATCCGAAGCCGACACTTGGTCGCCCAGCGGCCGCGCGGGGAACACCGGCAGCCCACGTACGGTCGTGAGCGGCTCGTAGTGATCGATGCCGTCGGCGAGCCGGACCTGCCGGCCCATGGTGATCGCGTCGATGGCCTGATGCCGTGCGTCCAGATGCAATCCGTCGAGGCGGTGGAAGAACTCGAACGTGACGCCGCGTTGCCGCAGGACCTGGTAGATGGGAGCGATCACGATGTCGCCCATCCCCGCCGTCATTTTCCAGAAGACCGCACCCTTGTATTCGAACAAGACCAAGCCGGTGAGAAAGACGGCCAGCCCGGCGCCGAAGGCGGGCCGACGCGGGTCGGCGTCCTCATAGCCGAACACGAGGTCGTACAGGCCGCGAATCAACGGGAACTCCAAGACATCTCGGTGTCCACCGTGGCGCAGGAGCCAGGCGCCGAAGTCTTCGTCGTTGATCGCCCGGAACCCGCGGGGATCGGTGATCAGCTGGTCGACGAGGATCCCGCGTGCGGTCGCGGTGACCAGCGACATCAGTAGCCAACTGCGCTTGTGTTCCGGGCGTTTCTCGTAGTCGAGCGCGCCGCGGATCGCGTCGAGGACGGTGCCGAGCAGTTCGGGCGCCGCCGTGCCCGCGGGCGGGGCTTCGGTCAGCGCGAGCAGAGCGGCCAGCACCCCGCGCCGGACGACCCCGGCGATGTCGGCGCCGGCGGGCGGATCCGGTGAGCCAGACAGGATGAGACCTTCGGGAAGCGGATCGCGAATCGATTCGGCGAAGTCGATGACGAGGCCGAGCGCCCGCTGAAGAAATCCCACCGCGGTCATCTCCCGGCCGGTGCCGCCAGGATCGCCGGGCAGTTCGTCGTTGCGGGTGAACGTGCCCAGCCAGACCAGCCAATCGGTACCCCACCGCTCCGCCAGCCCGAGGTTGTCGGCGGGAATCAGCGCCTGGTCCCAGGTTTGGACCGGCGCGGCCGGGTCCGTCCTCGGCCGGTCCAATTCGGCATAGCACTCGCGCAGCAGCCCGAACGCGTTTTCGTATGAGCCCAACCAGATGTGCAGCCCGTGCTCCTCGATTCGCCCGTTGACGCCGCGGCTGGAGGCCGCCTTGCCGCCCAGGCGCCAACCACGCTGGTAGACGGTGATGGAGTCGAAGCGTTCGCGCCACCCGGGCGCGCTGAGCCGCCAGGCCGCGGACAGCCCGGCCATACCCCCGCCGAGGATGGCGACCCGGCCCCCGTTACGACTCACCCGAGCGAGGCCCGCGCACGCGACAATTCCGGCCACGTGCTGCGGTCTGGGAAACGAAGGATACTGTCCCGCAGTCCCTGCCGTGCCTCCTCGCCTCGCAACGCGAAATCATCTGCCGCAGTGCGCAGTTCGAAGATGTTCGCATGTTGTCGACGGGCGAGTTCGATGGCGGCGCGCAGCCCGTCACGGCGTTGGTGAAAGTCGTCGTGCGTGTGGGCCCGGATGCGCAGCAGCTCGGCGTCGTAGAAGTGCATCCCGGTTTTCTCGGCCAGCCTCAGGCCGATGTCGACCCGTTCTTGGGCGTCGGCGGGTTGGCCTGCGGCCAGAAGCAGTCGCGCGAGCACCCCGTCGTAGATCGTGATCATCGCCTTCATCCCGAGTGCCCGCCAGCCATCGACGATTCCGGTGACGGTTGCGATATGCCCGCGCAGCGCGTCTCGATCGGTCGGTGATGTCGTCATGGCCAGCAGTGCCGCGACGACGGCTTGCTGCGCGGAGCCGAGCATCACCCACGA
>Ga0310909_10001937_pt1 | contig 12523 bp, 9 predicted proteins | sample GREbulkMGT000H_FD_203449 | JGI IMG/M metagenome (GOLD analysis project Ga0310909, IMG submission 203449) | Lab enrichment of tropical soil microbial communities from Luquillo Experimental Forest, Puerto Rico - GRE.bulkMG.T000H | ecosystem: Environmental > Terrestrial > Soil > Tropical forest >... | reverse complement strand
CCTTGGCGCAGTCGGCGTGCTTACCCCGGACGTAGGCCTGCGACCCGGGGTCGTCGCCAACCAGGATGGTGCCCAGCCCGGGTGTGCGGCCCTCCGCGGTCAATGCGGCCACCCGTTGCTTCAGGTCTACGAAGATCTCGTCGCGGGTGGCCTTGCCGTCCAGCGTGATTGCGCCCACGGCTGACAGTCTGGCACGCCCGCCGCGTACGCTCCTCGCATGGTTGCCGACGTTTCTGCCCCGCCGGATGTGTTCAGTCCGGCCAAGCTCGGTCCGGTAACGCTGCGCAACCGGGTCATCAAGGCCGCCACGTTCGAAGCGCGCACGCCCGACGCGCTGGTCACCGATGACCTGATCGAATACCACCGGCTGCCGGCCGCCGGCGGGGTCGGCATGACGACGGTCGCCTACTGCGCGGTCTCCCAGGGCGGACGCACCGAGGGCAACGGACTGTGGATGCGCCCGGAGGCGGTGCCCGGGTTGCGGCGGCTCACCGAGGCGATCCACGCCGAGGGCGCGGCGGTATGCGCTCAGATCGGGCACGCCGGCCCGGTGGCCAACGCGAAGTCCAACAAGGCCACCGCCCTGGCGCCGGTGCGGTTCTTCAACCCGATCGGCATGCGGTTCGCCAAGAAGGCGACCCGCGAGGACATCGACGACGTGCTGGAAGCGCATGCCAACGCGGCCCGGCTGGCCATCGAGGCCGGCTTTGACGCCGTCGAAATCCATTTGGGCCACAACTATTTGGCGAGCGCATTCCTGTCGCCCCTCATCAATCGTCGCGCAGACGAGTTCGGCGGGTCGCTGGAGAACCGGGCCAAGGTCGCCCGCGGAATAGTGATGGCCGTCCGCCGGGCCGTAGACAATGAGGTAGCGCCGGTCGCGGTCACCGCGAAGCTCAACATGGCCGACGGTGTCCGCGCCGGCATCACCACCGAAGAGGCGTTGACCACAGCCAAATGGCTACAGGACGACGGCGGGCTGGACGCGATCGAACTCACAGCGGGCAGCTCGCTGGTCAACCCGATGTACCTGTTCCGCGGCGATGCACCGGTGAAGGAGTTCGCCGGCGCTTTCAAGCCGCCGGTGCGCTGGGGCATGCGCATTACGGGCAAAAAATTCCTCCGCGAGTATCCCTACCGCGAGGCCTATCTATTGCGCGATGCCAAGCTGTTCCGCGCCGAGCTGACGATGCCGCTGATCCTGCTCGGCGGCATCACCAACCGGGAAACGATGGACCTGGCGATGGCGGAGGGATTCCAGTTCGTCGCGATGGCCCGGGCCTTGCTGGCCGAGCCGGACCTGATCAACCGCATCGCTGCCGACGCCAGCCGGCACAGCGTGCATTCGGCCTGTACGCACTGCAATCAGTGCATGCCCACCATCTACAGCAGGACCCGCTGCGTGGTGACCGGCGCGCCCGATCAAGCCGGGTGACAGCCGGTTTACCAGCTACAGTTGTGGCAATGAGCGCACCAGCCCCGCCGGCGTTAACCGTTCGTCATGACGGGTCGGAACGCACCTTCGCGGCAGGTCATGACGTGGTGGTCGGCCGCGATCTGCGCGCCGACATGCGTATCACGCACCCGCTGATTTCGCGCGCCCATCTGTTGCTGCGCTTCGACCAGGGCAGGTGGCTGGCGATCGACAACGGTTCCCTCAACGGAACTTTCGTTAACGGCCGCCGGGTGCCGGTGGTCGACATCCACGACGGCCAAAGCATCAACATCGGTAATCCCGACGGGCCACAGCTGAGCTTCGCGGTCGGGCGCCACCAAGGGATGGCCGGGCGGCCGCCGCAAACCGAGTCCATGGGCATCCCCGTGACGGCAAATGCGGCCGGAACGGAGTGGGGTGTCCCACAGGCCCCGGGCCAACCAGGTTCTCCCGTCGCCGCTCCACCCGCGCCTCCCGGGCGCCAGTCCAACTGGGCCGCGCCACCGGTGCGGCGACCGCCTCCCGGCCCACCCCAGCCGCCGGAGCAACCCCCCTATCCGGGCAGCGCCGGCGGGCGCCCACCCGCGTATCCCTCCAGTGCGCCACCGCCCAATTTCCAGCCCCACTCGCAGATGCCCGGCATGGGTTCCGTGGGGTCCCCGCAAGAGGCGCAAGAAACCCACCTGTCGCCCAGCGAGAAGCCACCAGAGGTGGGCAACCTGGCGACGAAAATGTTCCAGGCGTTATTGCCTTCCCGGTCCGGGGCGATGCCCCAGCCGGCCGGCGGAGTCACGATAGGCCGTTCCACCGACAACGACATCGTCATCCAGGACGTCCTGGCGTCGCGCCATCACGCGTTTCTGACCCAGACCCCGCTGGGCACCGAGATCCGCGACGCACACAGCATCAACGGAACCTTCGTCAACGGTGTCCGGGTCGGGTCCGCGCTCTTGAGCGAGGGCGACGTTGTCACGATCGGCAACGTCGACCTCGTTTTCACCCGCGACACCCTTGTCCGCCGCACGGAAGCCGCGACGCGCACCGGCGGCCTGGAGGTGAACGCCGTCTGCTTCGAGGTCGACCGCGGCAAGCAACTGCTCGATCACATCTCGTTGACCGCCCGGCCCGGAACGCTGACCGCGATCATCGGCGGGTCCGGCGCCGGCAAGACCACGCTGTCGCGGCTGATCGCCGGATACACCACCCCCACCTCGGGCTCGGTGACGTTCGAGGGCCACAACATCCACGCCGAGTACGCGTCCATGCGCAGCCGGATCGGGATGGTCCCCCAGGACGACGTCGTGCACCGCCAGCTGACGGTCAATCAGGCCCTGGGCTACGCGGCCGAACTCCGGCTGCCGCCCGACACCAGCAAAGCCGACCGCCAACAGGTCGTCGCGCAGGTCCTCGAGGAACTCGAGCTGACCAAACACGCCGACACCCGCGTCGACAAGCTGTCCGGCGGTCAGCGCAAGCGCGCCTCGGTGGCACTCGAGCTGCTCACCGGGCCGTCGCTGCTGATCCTCGACGAGCCGACCACCGGCCTCGACCCGGCGCTGGACCGCCAGGTGATGATGATGCTGCGCCAACTCGCCGACGCCGGCCGCGTGGTGCTGATCGTCACCCACTCGGTGTCCTACCTCGACGTCTGCGACCAGCTGTTGCTGGTCGCGCCCGGCGGCAAGACCGCCTTCCTGGGCCCGCCCAGCCAGATCGGCGCGGCCATGGGAACCACCAACTGGGCTGACATCTTCACCAAGGTGGGCGCCGACCCGGACGAGGCCAACCGCCGCTTCCTGGCCGAAAACCGGCCGCCGCCGGCCCCATCGTCCGAATCCCGCCCGGCCGACCTGGGCGAACCCGTGCACACCAATATCCTTCGCCAGTTCTCCACGATTGCGCGCCGCCAGGTTCGGCTCGTGATCTCCGACCGGGGCTACACGGTGTTCCTGGCGCTCCTGCCGTTCCTCATCGGCATCCTCACCCTCACCGTGCGCGGCAAGACCGGATACGGCATGGGGGACCCGACGAGCAACTCCCCCAACCAGGCCGACCAGATCCTGGTCATGCTCACCGTCGGTGCCGTATTCATGGGTACCGCGCTGACCATTCGCGACCTCGTCGGCGAGCGTCCCATCTTCAAGCGTGAGCAGGCCGTCGGCCTGTCGACCGTGGCCTACATGGCCGCCAAGATCGCGGTGTTCAGCGTGTTCGCGATCGTGCAGGCGGGAATCGCAACCGGGATCTCAATCATCGGCTGGGGCCAGCCGCTCGCAAAGGCCGTGGTCCTGGGCAACTCCAGCTTCGAACTGTTCGTCGACGTCGCCGCGACCTGCGTGGCCTCGGCGCTGCTCGGGATGGCCCTGTCGGCAATCGCGCGCTCGCAAGATCAGATCATGCCGCTGCTGGTGGTCGCGATCATGTCGCAGCTGGTGTTCTGCGGCGGGTTGATCTGGGTGACCAACCGGCTCGTACTCGACCAGTTGTCGTGGGGCACGCCGGCGCGGTGGGGCTACGCCGCGTCGGCGTCGACGATCGACACCCACCGCCTGGTGGTGGGCCCGACCGACCCGAAAGACCAGCACTTCGACCACAAGGCGAGCGCATGGCTGTTCGACATGGCGATGCTCGCGGTGTTGTGCGTGGTCTATAGCGGAATCGCGTATTGGAAGATCCGCCTCAAGCGGCATTGATGAACCAGCCCGCGCAGCCCGTGCTGACGGTTCGGTCTGGCCGATCAGAACGTAACTTCGCGGTGGGCCGCGACGTGGTCGTCGGCAGTGACCTGCGCGCCGACCTGCGGGTGGCGCACCCGCTGATCGCCCGCGCGCACCTGCTGCTGCGCTTCGATCACGGCAGGTGGGTCGCGGTCGACAACAACTCGCTAAACGGGGTCTTCCTCAACGGCCAGCGGGTGCCGAGGGTCGACATCAAGGACGGCCAAACCATCAACATCGGCAAGCCCGACGGGCCGTGGGTCACCTTTGAAGTCGGACATCACCGGGGCAGCGTTGGTCTGCCGCCGCCGACCGAGAAGATCCCGGCGATCGCGCCGTCCAGCGGCCCGCTGCCCGTGCGGTCGCCGCCCCTGATCCATCGGCTGCAAACAGGCGGCCCACTTCGGCAATCTCCACCGCCCGCGAACGCCCCGCCGCGCGTACATCGGCCCGGCGACCCGCGGCGCAGTTCCTCCATTCCGATCCGGTCACAGCCACCGTCGGATTCGAGTACACCCACGCAGCTAGGCGTGACCGGCGAGGTGGCGGAGTTCCCGACGACCAGGTCCAAGCCCTTGGGGCCCCAATCCGATGGCAGGGCGTCAACTTCGGGCACCGCGTGGATAGGTCGCTCGCTCGAGAACGACATCGTCATCCACGATGTGCTGGCGTCGCGCCATCACGCGTTCCTGACCCCAACGCCGCTGGGCACCGAGATCCGCGACGCGCAGAGCATCAACGGGACCTTCGTCAACGGGAACAGGGTCAGATCCGCGCTGCTTTGCGAGGGCGACGTGGTCACCATCGGCAACGCCGACCTGGTGTTCACCGGTGGCATCCTGGTCCGCCGCCAGGAGGTCGCGACCCGCACCGGCGGCCTGGAGGTGCGCGACGTCGACTTCAGCATCAATGGGAAGAACCTGCTGGAAAGGGTCTCGCTGACCGCCAGGCCAGGCACGCTGACCGCCATCATCGGCGGGTCCGGCGCCGGCAAGACCACACTGGCGCGGCTGATCGCCGGATACGCCACCCCCACCTCCGGCTTGGTCACGTTCGAGGGCCACGACCTCCACACCGGGTACGCGTCGTTGCGCACCAGGATCGGAATGGTCCCCCAGGACGACGTCGTGCACCGCCAGCTGACGATCAACCAGGCGCTCGGCTACGCGGCCGAGTTGCGGCTTCCCCATGACACCGGCAAGGCCGACCGCGAACAGGTCGTCGCCCAGGTGCTGGACGAACTCGAACTGACCAAACACGCCGACACCCGGGTCGACAAGCTGTCCGGCGGCCAGCGTAAGCGCGCCTCGGTCGCGCTCGAGTTGCTCACCGGGCCGTCGCTGCTGATCCTCGACGAGCCGACCTCGGGCCTGGACCCGGCGCTGGACCTGCAAATCATGACCATGCTGCGGCAACTGGCCGACGCCGGGCGCGTGGTGCTTGTGGTCACCCACTCGCTGACCTACCTCGACGTCTGCGACCAGGTGCTGCTGATGGCGCCCGGCGGCAAGACGGCCTTCCTGGGCGCGCCCGGCCAGATCGGCGCGGCCATGGGAACCACCAACTGGGCCCAGATTTTCGCGATGGTGGGCGCCGACCCCGACGAGGCCAACCGCCGCTTTCTGGCCCGGAACAAGCCCCCACCACCCATGGAGGCGGCGCCTGCCGATCTCGACGTCCAGGCCCCCACGAACCTGCGCCAGCAGTTCTCGACGATCGCGCGGCGCCAGGTCCGATTGGTCGTCTCCGACCGCGCCTACTTCGCGTTCCTGGCGCTGTTGCCGTTCATTCTGGGTGCGCTGTCGCTTACCGTGCCCGGAAACACCGGGTTTGGCATCGCCGACCCGACCAGCGAAACGCCCGACGAATCCGCTCAGATCCTGACCCTGATGTCCACCGCGGCCGTTTTCATGGGAACAGCACTGACGCTCCGCGACCTCATCGGCGAGCGCGCCATTTTCCGGCGCGAACAGGCCGTCGGTCTGTCCGCGGGGGCCTACCTGGGCGCCAAGCTCACGGTGTTCTCCGTGTTCGCGGTGATCCAGGCGGCGATCGTGACGGGCATCGTGCTGGTGGGCAAGGGGGCTCCCACCCAGCCGGCCGTGCTGCTCGGCCCCTCTGAATTCGCGGCCAGCTTCGAGCTGTTCCTCACCGTGGCCGCGACCTGTGTGGCGTCGGCGGTCCTCGGGCTGATGCTGTCGTCGCTCGCGCGCTCCCACGAGCAGATCATGCCGCTCCTGGTGGTGTCCTTCATGCTGCAGCTGGTGCTGGCCGCTGGCCTGGTCCCGGTGACCGACCGGATCCTCCTCGACCAACTGTCCTGGGTGGTGCCGTCGCGCTGGGGTTACGCCGCCTCGGCGTCGACCGTCAACCTGCCGGCCCTGGTGCCCGGCTCGCTGAGACCCAAGGACAGCCACTGGTCGCACACGCCCGGCGCGTGGCTGTTCGACATGTGGATGCTCGCCCTGCTGTCGGTGATCTATGCCGCCGTCGTGCGGTGGCGCATCCGGCTCAAGCGCTGACCGATCAGCCGTCCAGGCGCAGGCCGTGCGCCAGTGCGAACGCCATGGCCTGGCTTACGTCGACGCGGGCACCCGACAGCGAGGCGGTTCTCCACAAGGAGGGATCCGCGGTCGCTCCGCGCAGATCGGCGTCATCGAGCCGGATGCCGGTGGTGCGGGCACCGCTGAGGTCGGCGCCGCGCAACACGGCCTTGCGCAGGTCGGTCTCCACCAGGCTGGTTTCCCTCAGCCGGCAGCCGCCGAGGTCGACGCCGCGAAGGTCGTTACCGCCGAGGACCGCGAGCGTGAAATCCACCTCATCGAACGTCGTCGGCCGCATCCGGCACTGCACAAAGACCGAGCCCAACATGCTGCACTGTTGAAATGTGCTGTGCCACAACAATGTCCGCTCGAACGTGCAGTTGCGGAACGCCGAACCGAGGTGTCGCGACTCGGCCAGGTTGGCGCCACTGAAATTGCATTCGCTGAACACCGTCCGCTCGGTGTGCAACCGGCTGAGGTCTTCGTCGCGAAAATCCCTGCCGGCAAACTCGCAGTCGACCCACCGGTCCAAGCGGTCAGCTGCCCACGGGATGCGTCGCCCCCAGGCTGTGCAGCGCGTATTCGCTGATCGCGATCAGCGCGTCCGTCGCCGACCTGCGATCCCTGGCGTCGATCGTGATCACCGGGATGTGTCGGGGCAGGGCCAGCGCTCCGCGCACCTCCCGCACGGGATATCGCGGTGCGCCGTCGAACTCGTTGACCGCGATCAGAAACGGCAGGTTGCGGTGCTCGAAGAAGTCGACCGCGGCAAAGCTGTCCTGCAGGCGCCGGCAGTCAACCAGGACGATCGCACCGATCGCGCCGCGCACCAGGTCGTCCCACATGAACCAGAACCGGCGCTGACCCGGGGTGCCGAACAGGTAGAGCACCAGGTCCTCGTACAGGGTGATCCGGCCGAAGTCCATCGCGACGGTGGTGGTCCGCTTGTCCGGCGTGGCCTCGAGCATGTCGACGGCGGTGGAGGCGTCGGTGAGCATCGCCTCCGTGCGCAACGGCATGATTTCCGAGACCGCCCCGACGAACGTGGTCTTGCCGACACCGAATCCACCTGCGATGACGATCTTCGTCGAAGCGTGGGCGCTGTGGGAGTGCGCCTCATAGTGCTTTAAGGCCACGCAGGGTCCTTCCTATAAGTTCGTGGCGCTCATCGCGGGTGGAACGCTCGGTCAAAGTCCTATGCACCTGAAGGTAACCGGACAGCACGAGATCGCCGACCAGGACGCGCGCAACCCCGAGCGGCAAATCCAACCGGGCCGAGATTTCCGCGACCGACGGGTTGTTCACACACAGCTGGATGATCTTGCCTCTCGCATCATCGGGTGGCCACCGGTGTTCCAGCCCGGCCTGCAACGTCTCAATCGGCGCTTCCAGCGGAAGGTCGACGTTGGTGTCGGTCCGTCCGGCGGTCAGGGTGTACGGGCGGACCAGGTTCGCCTCACGTGAGGCTGGCCAGGGCTCGCGTTTGTCCATCGCGGCTCACGAGACAGTGGACCGTCGGGTGGACTGCACCACGCCGCCCACCCGTTCGACAAGGATGGCCATCTCGTAGCCGATCTGACCGATATCGCAGGACGCCACGGCCAGCGTGGCCAAATGCGAGCCATCGCCGACGCGCATCAGCAAGAGGTATCCGTTCTGCATCTCGACCACCGACTGCAGCACCTGGCCGCCCTCGAACAGCTGCGCGGCGCCGGTCGCGAGGCTGGCCAATCCGGAGGCGACCGCGGCCAACTGATCCGCCCGTTCGCGCGGGAGATGCTCGCTGGCGGCGACGGGCAGCCCGTCGACGGATACCAGCAACGCGTGCGCCACCCCCGGGACCTCGCGGGCGAACTTCGTCACCAACCAGTCCAGCGAGTTGCCGGGTGACGTCATTGCTGATCAGACCCTTCACTCGCGTCGCGGGCGTGCGACCGTGCGGAGCGCACGCCACCGAAATGGTTGCTGAAGGAGGCGCGAACCGCCTCGGGGTCGCGCGCCACGGCGGCGTGCTGCGACTGCGGGCCGGAATGGGATCCGCCGTTGGATCCGATTAAGGATCCTTGGTGCTCCTCATTTTCCGGGTCGAGCTGGTCCTGTTCGGCAACGCCCGTCCCGGTGGCCGCGCCGGGCACCAGCCGGGCGCCGGGTTTGCGTACCGGCAGCCCGTGCTCGGCGGTGTGCGACTCGACGGGTCTGTCCTCGGCCGCGGCCGCCATCGACCAGCCGCGGTCCCACACCGACTGCCAATCCAGGTCGCGGCTGTTCACCAGGTCGTACGGATCGCCCAGCATCTCCGAGAGCATCCGCCGGTAGATGACATCGTCATCGACTGGAGCCGTCGGGACTTCGGGGATCGATGGGATCCACGAGATGGGCGCCGGGGTTTCCGCCCGATCGGCGGCGCTTTGCGAACGGGCGGCGAAGAACGCTGACGTGTCCGACACGGCCGGGGTTTGGGCCGGCGCTTGTTGCCCGTTCTCCCACCAGGGAGTGGCGAGCTCGCGCCCATGCCGATGGGGCTGCGGTTCCGCAGGCGGGGCGGGAACGCCGGTGATGCCGCTGGAGCCCGGGTCGCGCCGCGGCAACAAGGTGACCGAAGGTCCGGACTTTTCGGAACCGTTCTGGTTTGCCGACTCCAGGGCGGCGACCTGCCGTCCCGCGGCGTCTTCGGCAGATGCCGGCGGGGTGATCGCGCCGGCGAGTCTGGCGCTGGGCGACGAGACCGCCCCGCCGCCGTCTCGCGGCTCCGCCGCGGGCGCCACCGTCGCACCCTCGATCACCGTCGGCGGTAGGTAGATCTCGGCGATCGTCCCGGAGCCCGCCTCGTGGGCCGCCGGGCCGCGCAACCCCACCCGGATACCGTGCCGGGCGGCGATCCGGCCCACCACATAGAGGCCCATGTGGCGGGCGTTGTCGGGGGTGACCTCGCCGCCGGCCTGCAGCCGCATGTTGGCCATGCGCCGATCGGCGTCGTTCATGCCGAGGCCGGAGTCGGAGATCCGCAGCACGACGCCACCGTCGCCGCCACGCGCCGCGGAGACCTGAACGGATGTCGTCGGAGGCGAATAGCGCAGGGCGTTGTCGATCAGTTCGGCGAACAGATGAATAACGCCGCCCGCCACCGCGCCGAGCAGCGCGTGGTCGGGCAGGCGGGTGATCTCGACCCGGCGGTAATCCTCAACCTCGGAGACCGCGGCGTTGATCACCGTCGCCAGCGGCACCGGCTCGCGCTGGTCACGCGCAAGCGGTGCGCCGGCCAGCACCAGCAGGTTGGCGCTGTTGCGGCGCAGCCGGGCCGCCAGGTGATCTAGCCGGAAGAGCTTGTCCAGGCGTTCGGGATCCTCCTCGTTGCGCTCCAGCCGGTCGATCAGCGCCAGCTGCTGGTCGACCAATGAACGGTTACGCCGCGACATGGTCTCGAACATGTCGTTGACCAGCAAACGCAACCGTGCCTCGTCACCGGCCAACAGCAGCGCCTGCGTGTGCAGTTCGTCGACCGCGTGGGCGACCTGCCCGATCTCCTCGGTCGTGTAGACCGGCAGCGGCTGCGGAATCGGTTCGGCGCCACCGGCTTTGACGCGGGCCACCTCCTCCTCGAGGTCGGTGTGGGCGACCCTGAGCGCGCCGTCGCGCAGAACGCGCAGCGGCCGCACCAGAGCGCGCGCCACCAGCAACACGATGCCGAGCGCGAGCACGATGGCCGCCAGCACCAGGGCGGCGTCGAGGACCGCGGCATTGCGCCGGTCGGTGGCCTCGGCGTGCACGGACTTCGTCACCGACGCGGTGGCGTCCTGGATGACTTGTTCGGCGACTCCGTCGGTGGTCTGAATAGAGCGCAGCAGTTCGGGGTTGTCCACCAGCACGCTGGCCGGATCCGACATGATCGCCATCCGGGTGACCATTTGCTGCTGCAGCGTCTTGGCTTCGGGCGAGCCGGCGCCGAGCACTTCGCTCATCCCGAACAGTGTCGACGGTTCGGTGCCGGCCAGGGTGATCATCGAGGTCCGCAGCTGCGGTTCGGGAAGGTCAGCGCCGCGGGTCACCAGGATCTGCTGCATCGTCATCTGCCCGCGGGCGCCGATCGCCCGGCTCAAGCCCTGCGCCTTGGCGCGGATCCGCTCGTTGTCGACGCGCACCGAGGCGTTGATGACGTCCTCGGCCGTCAACAGAATCGGCGCGTAGGTGGTGACCCGGTCGCGCAAACCGATGCTGTTGTCCGTCACCTTGTCCAGCAGCCCCTGACCGCCGTTGAGCAGTGTGCTCACTCCCGACCGGACGTCGGGGGTCACGTCGGTGTCGGCCAGCCGCGACTGCAGCTCGTACTTGCGCGCCTCGTAGTTCTGCTTCGCCCCGTCGACGTCGCGTCCGGCCGAGCCCGCCAGTAGTGCGACATCCAATGCCGACATGTATTTGGTGATCGCCGGCAGGAGGTCGGCGCGGGCCGCGGCCAGCCTGAGTTCGCCGGATTTGGCCATCGCATCCTTGACGCGCAGCGCACCGAAGGCCGTCGCCAAAACCAGCGGCACGAGCACAATCGCCAAGACCTTGTAGCGGACCGGCCAGTTACTCGGCGACCAGGTCCGCGGGCGTTTGGCCCGCGCCGCGTCGGCAGCGGGGGCCGGCGTGGACTTGGGTGGAGCCGCCTCGACCGGGTTGGCCGGGCGGGTGAACATGTTCACGTGCTTGCGGCCGTGCGACCGGCCGGCGCGCTGATTCTCAGCGCTCGAAGAAACGAGAGGCTCATAAAACTTCCTGCTTTATTTCCACCTGCCCGACACAGATGGAAACCAGCGATAAATGTCTGGCAATCCGACGAGTATGACAGTCCGCGGCCCAGGTCTCCACAATTGATACTGAGTAGACAGAGCCCTCCAAGGTGGGCGCCTACACCGGTGCGCGAGTCTGGCAAACAATCGGCTTTATCATGATCGGCGAATGTTCAAGCTGATGTTCGTCACCCCGCGCATTGCGCCCAACACGGGCAATGCCATCCGGACCGCGGCCGCCACCGGTACCGAATTGCATCTGGTCGAGCCGCTGGGATTCGACCTGTCCGAACCCAAACTGAGGCGGGCCGGCTTGGACTATCACGACCTCGCGTCGGTGACCGTCCATGCGTCGCTTCAGGCCGCGTGGCATGCGCTGTTGCCGGCGCGTGTGGTCGCCTTCACCGCGCACGCAACCACGTCGTTTGCCGACGTCGACTACCAGGCCGGCGATGTGTTGATGTTCGGGCCGGAACCCGACGGGCTGGACGCGACGACGCTGGCCGACGCGCACGTCACCCAGCAGGTGCGCATCCCCATGCTCGCGGGACGGCGCTCGCTCAACCTGTCCAATGCGGCGGCGATCGCCGTCTACGAGGCCTGGCGCCAGCACGGCTACACCGGGGCCGTTTAGTTACCAGGTGTTCCAGTGCGTGACCTGCTCGGCCGGCAGCCGCTTGGCCGGCCGGAAGTCGGTGCCCTTGGTGTAGGCGATGGGAAACAGCCCGCCCTGGCTGTACTTGTCGTAGGGGATGCCCAGGACCTCGGCGGCCTGCCGCTCGCCGTCGCGTAACAGGTGCAGCGTCGTCCAGCAGGAGCCCAACCCCCGGGAACGCAGCGCCAGGCAGAAACTCCAGGCCGCCGGGAACAGCGACGCCCAGAACGACACGGCGCCCAACGGCGTCTGGTGGTCCCGGCCCTGGATGCACGGAATCATCAGCACCGGCGCCTCGTGCATGTGCTCGGCCAGATAGGTCGCGGAGTCACGCACCAACCCCATCCGCTCGCCGCGGGTGTCGCCCTCGGGGTATTCCGCCGACGGCGCGCTGAGGTAGCCCC
>Ga0310909_10001936_pt1 | contig 12524 bp, 16 predicted proteins | sample GREbulkMGT000H_FD_203449 | JGI IMG/M metagenome (GOLD analysis project Ga0310909, IMG submission 203449) | Lab enrichment of tropical soil microbial communities from Luquillo Experimental Forest, Puerto Rico - GRE.bulkMG.T000H | ecosystem: Environmental > Terrestrial > Soil > Tropical forest >... | reverse complement strand
TGTAGAGTTACTTCGAGATACCTGTCGCAGTGTGAATCCCTTCGACGTAACCATGGGAGATGTCGAGAGCTTCATTCCAACCACTCCCACGGTGTTCATCCGCGTCGCTCATGGCGCCTATCGCTTTCGTGAGTTGCACGATCATCTGAACCGGGGAGCGCTGTTTTACTGCGAGCCCTGGCCGTACATGCCCCACTTAACAATTGCGAAGATGGATACCATTGACGAGGCTCGAAAAGCCATCGGTCTCGCTCGTGGCCGTTGGGACGGCTGCGAGGACAGCCGGCGAATTCATGTCGACACCATCACGTTCGTGAAAGGCATTGGCGAACGCTGGATTGATTTGGCGAAGATACAGCTGGGCGATGGCAAAAAGTAGGCGCGATTCTTAAGCAGCGACCAGAGGTTGCTGGAGGCCATCTAAACCATCGCATAAATCGGTTTGAAGCCCTTTCATAGGTCGGTTTGAAAGGGCACGGCTTCACAGGCTGCGGAAAAAGTCGCTGTGAGTGTTTCGTATCAGGGTACGACTTCAGTCGTACCGTAAGTCGTTGAAACTACCTTGAGGCTTTAGCCCCTGCCCTACGTTTTCGAGGTCGAACAACGACTTTTTCCGCAGCTTGTCCAGCCATGCCGCCACGGGCCGCATGAAAGACGGGCTTTAGTCCTAAGGAATCGAATTTCCCGCGCTTTATTTATATGAGATGAGCTCTAATCAAACAGGCAGGAACTTTGGGGTGGGTGAAGGGATTCGAACCCTTGACAGCCGGAGCCACAGTCCGGAGTTCTACCACTGAACTACACCCACCGCAATGTTGAAATTATAACATCGGTTTTTCGATGCTTTGGGAGCGCTAAACCCTGTTTCCAGCGCTAATTCATTGAGCATCCGCCGCCATCGTTCATGCAGCATGACGACTGTCCGCAAGGAGTCGCAGCCGGGCCGGCGCTATGCGCGTGCGCAGAGAATCTCGACAACTGCTGCTCCAGCTTGGCGGCGTGGCACTTTGGGCACTCGGCTTTTTGGTCGCCAAGCACAATAGCTTCGAAGTTGTGGCCGCATTCGGCGCAAACATATTCAAAGATGGGCATGAGAACTCCTGCGACGCCTGACCTCCCACGGAAATGGCAAGTGCCATAATGTTAGGAGTGGAGCCGAACTCTTTAATTATAGATGCAAGCTAGCGAACCCAACAGCCTTGCCGAGCGCGCGGTACGCGAGGAAATGCGCGCCCTGTCGCATCCGCTAAGACTTGCGGAAACCGGCGGGGCGCATGACTTCTTTGGCGAACCGTTCGTTCCGCGGCGGCCTTTCGTGAGCGGGCACGCGCAAACCATTGCCGGTAATTTTCTTCCGCGCCGGAACGAAATGCCGTCAGCGGAGGAGCGCCCGATCCAGGTCGAACCCGGAATGCAGGTGCTCTGTCACTGTCATTGGCAGCCGGAGCGTACCAACGCGATGACGCTGATCGTTGTTCATGGTCTGGAAGGATCCACCGATTCGCAGTATGTCATCGGCATCGGCAGTAAGGCCTGGAGGGCAGGGATGAATGTTGTGCGCATGAACATGCGCAACTGCGGTGATACGGAACATCTCGGGCCGACTTTATACAACTCTTCGATGTCCCACGATGTGGGGGCCGTCGCGAGGAGCCTGATAGACAACGAAGGCTTGCGCAAGGTAGCTCTGGCCGGCTTCTCGATGGGCGGCAATCTCGTCCTGAAACTACTTGGAGAGTGGGGCCGGAAAGCGCCGGGCGAAATTAAGGCCGGCATCGGCGTTTCACCTGCGATGGACCTGGCCGCCTCTGCCGATGCACTTCATGAGGGCGGCAATCGAGTCTATGAGTGGAAGTTTCTGCTCGGTCTGCAGCGGCGGATCAAACGAAAGGCAGCACTGTATCCCGACCGATACGATACCCGGCATCTTCGCGGAATTCGGAGTCTGCGCGAGTTTGACGATCAAATTACGGCACGCTACTGCGGGTTTCGCGACGCTCAGGACTATTACGAGCGGGCTTCGTCCTCACAATTTCTTGATCGCATCGCAACGCCCACACTCATATTGCACGCTGACGATGACCCCTTCATCCGGGTTCTTCCGGAAACGCGCAGCAAGCTGTGGCAAAACCCCTGCGTCACCTATTTGGAAACGGCTCACGGCGGGCACTGCGCATTCCTGGCTCAAGCTGACGGTTATGATGGCCGTTGGGCAGAACGGCAAGCGATCGCCTTCGTGCAGCGGACCGAGCGTGGAGAGCCGGTCGCTGCTCCAAGCTGGGCCCCTCGCTAATGGATGCTGATTGGTCTGTGGAACTCGGACATGATGATCCGGCCCTTGAGTTTCCGTGGTCATCCGAGGACGGGTCCCGATCATTTGTAGACCTCTCATCAGACTTGGCGGACCTCGACAACATTCCTGAGGCGCGCCAATATCGCGAGTTGGCTGCGTTCCTGGCAGTTGTTAATGCGGAAACTTCAACCTGGATAACAGCCAAGTGCGACGCGTGGTTCGACCGCGAACTCGGCGAAGCTGAGCAGATTTACGACGCCAAAATGAAGATGTGTTCGTACATTGATTTGATAAGGCGCAATCGGGAACAACGATTCTCCTTTGAATTGCACGAGCATTTCGTAAAACAAGCCACGATAGCTCTTGGGAAAACCTCTGCCGCACCTATGGCGTGCGAATTCATTGTGCGCCGATGCTGGTATCAATCCGAAAATGCGCCGCAGAATGATCCTGACCCCGGCTTTTACATAACCGTGTACGTGTTCGGCTACGGAAGCGATGGACCCCAGGCAAGGACTTCGTGGAGTGAAGCACTGACAAGAATCGCTTCCGTTATTGCACCGCCACAGGGCTGATTTGCGATAATAAGTTGCGGCGGAGATCTTCAATCCACTTCCCGCATGCGTGGGCCCGTAGCTCAATTGGATAGAGCATCAGCCTTCTAAGCTGAGGGTTGCTGGTTCGATCCCAGCCGGGCCTACCAAACTCTTCAACTTCAGTTTGCCGGTTTGGTAATTGATTTGTCGGTCGGCGGATTCGCCGGCCTCCAGAGAGGCTGCTGAGCAGGAACGTGTGTCACCTTGAGACCCGGAAACAGCGCACGAATGTCTTCCGCGCACTGATTCATTCCCGCCTCCTCGGAAACTTCGTGGCCGAGCAGAATCAGGGCTTTATGACGCCCTTGGGCAACGGCGTCACGAACGTACTCGATCGCCTCCCACTCTGCTGATTCTCCCGCCAGTAAAACCTCGACATCGTCGCGGCGCAGCGCCAGCACTTGCTTCTGTAGTCCCGAGGCGCCGGGAAGAAGTGCGACGTGAGTAATGTTCAGGTTAGGATTCCCGACAACACGCACGGTTCGAGCATTGAGCTTCGCTTCCAGATCGCGCGAGAGTTTCAGCAGCGATATCTGCGGAATGGTTGCCAGAAACGGATTGGTGGAAGTCAAATAGCTCTTCCAGCCGAGTTCCTGAACGAGTGCGGTAGCAACTGGGTCGGGCGATGCCGTATGAATTCCATCGTGCAAGCGGAATACCACCATGTGGTGCTGCTGCACGTATTCGAGCTTCTCGCGATAAACCGGATCGTTGGCGAAAAAGGATGTGTCGTCGAGGTGATTGTAGAAAGTCGGCTCGTGGGTTATGACGAGGTTGGCACCGAGACGATTGGCTTCTCGCAGCACATCCATCGTATCGAGGAAAGTCGACGGTATTTTGCGGAAGCGTAGGGCTGTAATGCCGCTCGATGCGTTGGATCGCTTCTGCGGCGGTAATGCTTTGTGCCTTCGCAAAGCTTGCGGCAAGCAGCAGCAACAAAACGGCCAAACTACACCGATTCAAGAGCGCCGGCATCCAGCCTCTTCTGGTCATGAAACGAGACAAATGTCCCCTCTACGGGACCGGCCTCACCTGAATCTGGTCCGCACGGCAGTCTCTCTGGGTTGCAGGACACGCCATGTAGTTCAGGTCTTTGTCCAGACATGCCTGGACCGCCGAGAAATCCTGTTGCGGACATGAGACGCGAAACGCTTCCTTGGGAGCATTATTCGCCGTGGCAAATGCCGCTTCGATATCTCCGGGGCTCGTTTGCGCCGAGTCCGCCGGCTTTTTGAAGTCGTCGGGCACACTTAATCCCGAATAGAGCTTTTCGATTGATCCGAAGTAATCCTTTACTGAGAGCCCAGAGCAGGTTCCATGCTTCGCCCATTCATGCTGGATCAGTTGCTTGCCCGGCATCATCGGCAGCATGTGATTCACCATCGAGGACGAGACGGGCGGCGTGCTGGAGCAATCCTGCGGCCATTTTCCGTTGTTGTACTGCGGCCATAGGCCATGCACTACGAGTCCCATGTGCTTGCTCGGATTGCACTCAGCTGTGCCGCGTCCGTTGGGATTAGTGGCGCAGAACTGCGGCGCCCAGGACAACGTCAGCAGATAATAATCGAATTGCCCTGGCACGTTCTCGCCGGAAGAGTCCTGTCCCTTCTTGTGTTTGGCAACGCTTGTTCCAGCGAACGAAACAAGTAAGGCGCTCATCAGCACGACGTGCAACAGTTTGTTTTTCATAAGCTGCACATCTTACCGCAACTCCTTCGGCAAGTCAGTGAAAATGCTTCAGTGCAGGTGGAAAATCCGGTCGAGAAGAAAAAGCAATCCAACACCCACAAATACCAGGATCGCCATGCTGACTCCTGGCTCGCGATTCACCTCAGGAATCAAGTCCGAGGCAGCTACGTAGATGGTCACGCCGGCGGCAACCGGCAAACCATAGCCGACCGATTGCCGGCCCACCGCCATGGTCAGCACTCCGGCAATGGTCGCGAGTCCCAGCATTACCGATGCGAACCATGATCTTCCCTTGCTTAAGCCGCTCGCGAGCATGACGGAAGTTACCGTGAAACCTTCCGGAATTTTGTGCAAAAACACCGCAAGGAATATGACCCATCCCAGCCCCGGAGAAATGAGAAATCCGCTGGTGATTGCGATGCCATCGAAAAACGTATGGATCATCAGCCCAAACAGTACTGACATCCGGTTGTGCACATGCAGGAATTCCTCGGCGTGCGTCTCCTCGCCATAGTGAAAATGAGGAGTGATCGCATGCTCGAACAAATGCACGATCAGATATCCGAGCAAGACCAGTAAGGCCCCGTTTCGTCCGCTCAATTCCAGACTTTCCGGGACCATCTCCACCAGAGCGGTGGCCAGCATGAATCCTGCGCCCAGAGCCACAAAATAGCGCAAATACCGCCGCTCCCAGTTGCGTTGGACTATGACAGCCCCGCCGAATACGTTGGCGGCGGCGGCAGTAAGCCCCAGCAATATGCTGATGACAACAGGATTCATGGACAGCGAGAAGAATAGCAGAATGAGTGGAACGAACAGATTCCTATCGCCCGGGAGTCAGTTCACGCAGGTCCGCTACCGTCGATTCCACTTTTTGCCATTCCTCAGCGGAGATTCCGTCTGGCGGAGACTTCGCGTGGCTGTAATAGGCAACGACGTTCGCCCGCAACGGCGGAGTCATCCACTGGAACTTATTTTCTGCGAGCTTCTCCACCAGTTTGGCGTAAGTCTCGTCCGCTAACCTGTATTCGCTCGGAGTCGTCGGCTTACCAGTGTCGCAATCCCGGTTTGGCAGCAAGAAGGCTCGCTGATCGGTCCGAAGCTGCGTTAACTGAGCGCGATAAGCATCCACGGTCTTATTGACGCTCTTGATGTACATGTCTTCTGTTTGAGGCGTCGGCAGCGTGATGTCCGCCGATTTGAGAGGACCGACCTTGGGAAGAATTCGCACAAAAGCTGCGAACAGGCGCGTGCGCCAGCCTGGCCGCTCATACTGATTGCCCCATTGCTCTTCATATTGGGCGCGCGAAAGCCGGTAGAGAAACTTATTCTTGTCAAAATCCGGATTCTCCTTCACCAACTCCGCATGTTTGGTGAGCAGCGCAACTCGGGTCATTTCCGGAATAACTTTGCTGACTGAACGCCGATAGGTGCCGATTGCCAGATCCGGATTTTTCAGTACATCGGTGAGTTCCACTCCATAAGTCTCGCGAAATGCCTGTTCCAGCAGCGGCTTGGAAACCTTGAAGCCGATGAAATTGTGGTAGCTGTCGGAGGTGAAGCGGCCTTTGGCAACCTGCACCACGTCGAAGCCGAATTCGGTGCGGATGTGTGCCTGGTGATTGTCTTCGTACGTCACCTGCTCGCCGAATTCCTGTTCGAGCTTCGGGTAATCGAGCGCCACTGCCCGGTTCACCGCAGGATGACCCTCTACATCCGACGTGTAGTGGGCCAGCGCTCCTACGGCGAATGCGTAATCGTTGAGGTTGTCAGCATCGCGCAGCAGGGCAATGACGAAATCCCCTGTCCTAACGTAATGCAGCAAGTTGCTGAAGTCTTTGCTGCCGAATGGATAGTAGCCGAGGTCCTGAATGATGCTTCCACCATATGCGTAAGCATGAGCTTCGTTAATTTCTTCTTCGGTCGCGTTCGGATATCGCAGCTTCAGCAGCGGCGCAATCCGGTCTGACCAGGCCAGGTCAACGATTTGCTCATGGGTGAGGACCGAATAGGCTTTGAGCGGTCGGGAAGAAAGAAAGATCAGGCCCGCGACGACAAGTGCGCGAACGAGCAAAGACGCAAAAAACTGATGTCCGCGCCGCGGCGTGCGTAGGATCACCACCATTTCGCCCATCAGAGTTGATTAAGCGACGAAAGCGTGCTCCTGACACATAAGGTGACTTCCCTATCAAGCTCCTGATCGAACCTTAAAAGCCATGGCTGTTTACTAGAAGCCATCAACCCATCTTATAAATCGGCTCGAAAGCACGGCTTCTCCCGCTGCGGAAAGAATAAATCGGTTTGAAAGGGCACGGCTTCAGCCGTGCCGCCACGGGCCGCATGAAAGAGGGCTTTAGCCCCTGAGGAATTCGATTTCCTGCTCTTCTGCATCTATGAAATGAGCTCTACCCGCTGTGCCGAATATGCAACACGTCACCATCTTTGACGACGTATTCCTTGCCTTCGAGCCGCAGCGTGCCGCGCGCACGGGCTTCGGCTTCTGAACCCGCTTCCAGCAACTGGTCCCAGTGAATGGTTTCAGCGCGTATGAAGTGTTTGGACAAATCTGTATGGATGGCTCCGGCAGCTTCCACTGCCTTCGATCCACGCTCGACGGTCCAGGCGCGGCATTCGTCCTCACCAACCGTCAAGAATGAAATCAATCCCAGTAATTCGTAGGTCTTTCGGATCAGGCGCACCAGGCCGCTCTCGGTGAGTCCGTAGCTGGAGAGAAACTCCGAGGCATCTTCGTCGCTCATCTCCGCCAGTTCGGATTCCACCTTGGCGCAAACCGCCAGCGCTCCCGTGTTGTGTTTTGCGGCTACCTCGCTGAGGCCATACTTCGCAACCGCGTCGTCGAGGTGCTTGCCCAGGGTGGAACTCTCGCCGATATTCAACACATAAAGGATGGGCTTTTCGCTTAAGAACATGAAACCACGGATCCGTTTCTTGTCTTCGGGAGTCATCTCCATTTCGCGCAGAGGCAGTTCTTTTTCCAGGTGCTCTTTGGCCCGCTTCAGCAGCTCATGTTCCTTCTCGAGCTCGGCGGTTCTCATCTTCTTGAGGTCTTTTTCCACCCGTTCAAGGCGCTTTTCCACCTGTCCGAGGTCCGTCACGATCAGATCGAAATCGATGTTCTTGATGTCGCGCAACGGATCGACCGGCCCCACGTGCGGAATCGACGGGTCCTCGAAGGCACGCACTACGTGTGCCAGCGCATCAACGTTGCGCAGGTTCGCTGCGAACGCCGTTTCTTTCAGCGCTTCCTGGCTGAGTGCCGCAACATCGGTGTATTCCACGCTGGCATGAATCAGTTTCTTAGGGTTGTACAACACAGCCAGTCGATCCAGCCGGTCGTCAGGAACTTTCGCGACACCCAGATGTGCTTCGCGCGGGCCGCCCGTGCGATGTTGTACCGCCTGCTTCGTCAGCATGACGAAAAGCGATGTCTTGCCCACTTGCGGCAAGCCAATGATTCCGGTTTTCATCGGATTAGGACCTCGAACCCGCGTGCCGACAGATGATGTGCGGGATTGAAATTTGGTCTGGACGCACCCGAACCCTCACTCATCAGCGCGACCATTCACTGCGTGCGGAACCTTCTATGATAATCGCCGTGAAGTCAGATAGACGACCGCAAGGCCGAGAATCAGCACGGCGCTTTCCAATCTGGTAGACCACACGTGCAGCCGGTTGAACTCCACCCGCCGCGGATCGTCGTGCGGAACATCATCGATCACAGCCATCTCGTTGCGCAGCGCGAGCATGCGTGTGGAGATAGCGAACATGCTGATCAGGGTTAAGACGATCATTGCGTAAACCAGCAGGTTCCGTGCCGCAAATACATCTGCCATTCCGGTCGTGATCTGGGAGTCAAGAATTGAAGTTGCTGCAAACACCAATCCACATGTCAATCCCATCCAGTGCAAAATTCCCAGGCTGCGGCTAACGATGGCGCCTGCGAGCTGCCGGCTGGGAAGGATTCCAGGATGAAACACAGTGGGCGCAAGGACAAACGCAAAGAAGATGATGCCGCCAACCCAAACCACGATTGCCAGCAGCATTACAAACCGAATGATCGCCATATGGATATCGTATGACAATCACTCTGCAACAGGGCTATTCGCAATCTTGTCCTTGTAGATGACCCCGCCCTTCATCACGAACCCGACATTTTGCAGGACCGTGACATCCTGCAACGGATCGCCCGATACAGCGATGATGTCCGCGTATTTCCCCACCTCAATCGTCCCTACATCCTTGGAACGGCCAATCAGGTCGGCGGAGTTCTGCGTGGCCGTGCGGATCGCCTGTGGCGGCGTCATCCCGAACTTCACCATGGTGGCAAACTGTTTTGCATTGTCGCCATGAGGATATACCCCTGCGTCTGTCCCGAATGCCATCTTCACACCTGCTTGCGTCGCCTTACGGAAGGTCTCGCGCTGCGTTTGCCCGACCATCTTTTCTTTGTCGATGTTTTCCTGCGGAAGGCCGAACTCAGCCGCTTTCCCGAGCAGGTAGTCGTCGTTATAGATGTCCATGTCGAAGTACGTACCATGCTGCTTTGCAAGTTGAATGTCTTCATCGCTTGCCAGGCTGGCATGCTCGATGGAATCGATACCCGCAAGAATCGCATTCTTGATGCCCTCCGCACCATGAGCATGTGCTGCGATCTTGCGCCCGGCCATGTGGGCCTCGTCGGCCGCGACCTTTAACTCTTCGTAGGTAAATTGCGGAGCGCCGGGGCTGTCGCCCTTCGATAAAACACCGCCCGTGGCCAGGATCTTGATCACATCGACTCCGTACTTCACCTGCGCCCGCACGACGTGCCGCACCTGGTCAGGACCATCGGCAATCTGGTAATTCCGCTCTGCCGGGAACAGGGTCACACTCGTTTCGGGAGAGTAGTTGTTCTCGTCGATGTAGCGACGCAGGTCCACCGCCATGAATGGCCCCGAACCCACGTCGCGCACCGTGGTGAACCCGGCCAGAAGCGTCGTGCGCGCGTTTTTCTCGGCCGTGAACGCATGCGTATACGGCGTCTCTTTGAACCCGTTGATTGGATCGTACCTGTCTGCTCGTGCGCCCAGATGTGTGTGGCAGTCGATGAGGCCGGGCAACACCGCTGCTTTCGACAGGTCGATGATCTTCGCGCCGGCAGGAATCTGTGTCTGCCCGATGGACTTGATCCGCTCCCCTTCGACGACGATCACTACGTTCTCGCGATAATTGTCTGACGTGGAATCGAAGAGCTTGCCGGCTTTGATGTAGGTCACAACCGGCGCAGGTTTGGCCGCCGGACTCTTCGCTTCAGGACTCTGCTGCGCAACGCAGGCAACCACTGCGGCCATTAAGGTCGCTACAGCAAACGTGATTTTCAATGGATGAACTCCCACTCTGAAAGCTGTGCTCAAATGTAACAGGACTAGCAGCCATCTCATAAATCGGTTTGAAAGGGCACGGCTTCACCCGCCGCGGCGGGCGGAGAAACTTGCTTCAAGCGGGTTTCCGGAGGGGCGCAGCTTCAGCTGCGCCGTACAAGGCTTTATTGTTGTCATCCCGAGCGGACGAACGAGGTCCCCACGAAGCGCCGGTTTTGCGGTTCGTGGGGTGTTTGAGTCCGCGAGGGACCTGCCTTTCAGACTTTTCCGCAGCCTCTTCAGCCGTTGCCGCCGCGAGCCTCATGAAAGCGCGGCTTTATGCCCCTGAGGAATCCAACGTCCCGCGCTTTGGCATTTATGGGTACTCCGGCGCTCTCACCCGCCGGCTTCCCGGCGTAAGAATTCTTTGATTTCGAGTGACGCCCGTCACTGCTAAACGTTTACAATTGCGCAATCTTAACAAGTGGACCGTGAATCTTCGTTGAGCCATCCGTATGCGTGCTGCCCAAGACAATCCGCAACCGTTTCCCTTCCTTGTCGACCATGATCTTATCGATCGAGTTCAGCTCCTGCTGAAAAGTAGCAAAGAAACAATTGCCAAGACCAGGCGTTTGATTCGTGTGTCCGAGGATTTGTTAGAAGAATATCGGAAGGCCAAACGCTCTAAGAACGAGCGCTCCTGAAGTTCCCTTTTCCTGCCCCTTGGCCCTACGCGCCGGGCTTCCATCGATTCAGGAAAGTCAGTACGTCTTCCGGCCCCAGCACGCGCGCCTTCTCGAACTCGCCACCCTGTTGCGCAAAAAGAAGCTTGCCGCTGCTGTCGAGTACGGCGATCGCCGGGATGCCCTTGGCCATCGGCACCTGATAACGCTGCATGATGTCCTGGTTCTTGTCGCCCTGGCCCACGTCGACATGCACCACTTCGTAATTCGGCTTCAGAACTGCCTCGATGTCCGGCCGCTGAAACGCCCGGTCCAGCACGTGGCAGTCATAACACCAGTTGGCGCCAAAGACGACGAGAACGCGCTTATGCTGCTGCGTCGCCAGTTTCAGCGCCTGTGCGATTTCTGCTTGTGCATTGAGCCCTGGAACGTAGATGCTCTTGCTGGTATCGAGGGGCTGCTGCAACCGGCTGGGGCCGGTGCGCTGCGTTGCCGCAATGCGCCATTGTTCTCCCTGCTTCTGCCAGAGCTGCGCATCGTTGAGGTAGACCGTTTGAGGCTTGCTCTGCGCAGCCGAAAGAATCTCAGCCTGGAACACAATTTGTTGCTGACCGGCTTCCGGCGACGCAGACTGAACGATATCAATTTTCATGCGGCGCACTTTTAGTCCCGTCCAAAACGCAATCTCAGTGTCAGCGCCTGCCTCTCCCGATGCCTGAAGAATCCTCGCCGGAGGACTGGTGCTATAAAAAGCGCGAAGCTTTGTCGCGTCTCCTGAGAGCACAGCGGCTTTCCACTGCTCTACAGGCGCGAACGCCGGCGCATTTGACTGTTTTGTTTGCGATTGTGGCGCTTGCCCCGGCGCCCACTGCGCGTTCGCTGTCGCCACGAACATCACTAGCGACAAAGAAACCGATAACAATTTCACCCGCAAATTCATCAACTGACCACCGACCACTGACCACTAGCCACTTTCTTAGTGCCCCGCATGGTACGGGTGCCCTTGCAGTATCGTGAAACCTCGGTACAACTGTTCGAGTAGGACCACCCGTGCCAGCTCATGCGGCAACGTAATCTTGCCCAGCGAGAGCACGTGAGCTGCCCGAGCACGCGTTGAATCTGTCCACCCATCCGCCGGACCGATCGCAAACAGCAGGTCTTGCGTGTCGTGGGAACGATGGTACTCGAGAAAATTCGCAATCTCTTCCGAAGCAAGCTGTTTGCCCCGCGAGTCCAGCAGGACCAGCACAGGCGCAGTTCGCCCGGCCATCTTTTCGACCTGCTTGAGCAGTACCGCTTCCGAGCCGAACTCCATTGCATCGCACGCCGCATACCGTGACAGACGCTTGAGGTACTCGGCCGTAAGCGACTGGATCGCGCTGCTGCGGGTCTTGCCGATCCACGCTATCCGTAGCTTCACGACTTCCGCATCCGCTTGGACTTGGGTGCCCCATCCTTTCCCTTGTTTTGGGAAAGGGTGGGAACCGTAGATCCCTTCGTACCAGTGGGTGCCCCATCCTTTCCCTTCTTCCGCGAAACACCGGCGACCACCGACTTCTTTGTGCTGGGTGCCCCATCCTTTCCCTTCTTTTGGGAAAGGGTGGGAACCAGCGCTTTCTTCGCCGTCGGCTTTTCCAGTTCAGCAGGCTCAATTCGTGTGGCGGTTTTCCATAGTCGTTCCAGGTCGTAATATTTTCGGGCGTTCTCTGAGAAGACGTGAACCACGAAGTGAACGTAATCCAGCAGGATCCACTCCGCCTGACGGCGGCCTTCAATGTGCGACGGTTCAAAACCCGCCTTGCTCAGCTTCTCGTCCACTTCCTCCGCGATCGCTTCCACCTGCCGGGGATTGGCGCCGGAACAGACCACGAAGTAGTCGGTGAATCCGCTGGCTGAGGCGTCC
>Ga0310909_10001934_pt1 | contig 12528 bp, 10 predicted proteins | sample GREbulkMGT000H_FD_203449 | JGI IMG/M metagenome (GOLD analysis project Ga0310909, IMG submission 203449) | Lab enrichment of tropical soil microbial communities from Luquillo Experimental Forest, Puerto Rico - GRE.bulkMG.T000H | ecosystem: Environmental > Terrestrial > Soil > Tropical forest >... | reverse complement strand
GTCCCGCTCGACGGGGTCGATTGGGAAACCGCCGACCCGCTGCCGCAGATCGTCGCGCGGTTTCACCGCCGGCACGCGGAGCTCTACACCTATTCTCTGCCCGACCAGGAAACGGTGCTCGTCAACGCGCGCGTCACCGTCGCCGGCATCCTCTCCGCCTTGCCGCAGGAACCCCGTCTGCCCGAGGGGCCGCCCACCACCCCCCGCTCCGAGCGGCAGATCTACCTCGACGATTGGGTTACCGCCCCGGTCTACGATTTCGACGCGCTGGCACCAGCGCAAACCATCCCGGGGCCGGCCATCGTCGAATCCGCAATGACGACGGTGCTGTTGCGCCCGCGCGAGCGCGCCACGGTCACCGCGTTGGGCTGGCTGGATATCGCCATCCCGCATGCGAGCTAAACTTGCAGAGCCGGTTATTCCGCACGTGGGATTTGGGAGCGCGTTCTTCAGGCTGCAGCACATATACGGAGCCGGTATCTTTTTTGCTCTCGCGGTCGTTCTGCTGGGTGGGTCGCTCTTTAGATTCAGCCAGGAGGTAAGGATCGGGCTCAGCGAGGGTGATCATTACCGGTAAATGCAGCCGGGGATGGCGAGCCTCATATTTGCCGGGCTAGTGCAAGCCGACCTGATCGAAATAGGCGCTGATTTTGTTCCATTCGTTGCTCGCGGCCGCGAGGGCGACATAGCCGTCGGGGCGGACAAGCCAGATGCCATCCTCGCCGAACGGCGGGCGCGGCTCCGGCTCGAGCAGATCGCGATGCCGAGCGATCAGCGCTGCGCAAGCCGGATTGGCGTGTGCGAACAAGGCGAAGCGCGGCGTGTCGCCCGAATCTACTGGATGATCCACACTCGATATGGGTGCGCGCTCCGGCAGCAGGACCCGAACGAATGTGTCGACCGGCCCGCGTGAGAGGGCCGTGCGGATAACCGATCGACAACTCCGTCAGTGTGTTGGTCATTGCCTGGCGAACGGGAGAAAGCCCGAATATCAGAGACGCGACGTGGTTGCGCAGTTCCTGCAGCAGGCCATTTTTCACGATCGCGAGGGCGGTGAGATGGCCGGCATTGGCGAGCACCTGACGGCCGACCTCGCTGCGCTCGATGCTGTAGCTGCCGAGCAGCGGTTCCGGGTCCGCCAGCCCGCGGCCGACCAGCACCAGCTTCCAGGCGAGATTGAACGCATCCTGCATGCCGGTGTTCATGCCTTGTCCGCCGGCGGGGCTGTGGATATGGACGGCGTCGCCAACCAGGAACACGCCGCCGGCTCTATAATCGGCCACCTTGCGCTCATCGATGACGAAGCCGGCCAGCCAGATCGGGGACGATGCCTCTAGACCGCCGGGCCCGCGGCGGTCGAGCAGCGCCTGCACCTCTTCCAACGTCGGATCGCTCGGATGAGCGCCGGCTTGCGTGTCGCCGACGTCGGCGATGACCCGATAGCGATCGCGGGTGATTGGAAACAGCGCAAGCACACCGTCCGAATGCCAGTACATGTCCATTTCATTCGGCGGCGTACGAACCCCGGCCAGATGGACATCCGCCAGGATCCAACTGCTCGGCAACGTCTCGCCTTCGAACTGCATGCCGAGGCCGTGACGCACGGTGCTGTGGGCGCCATCGCAGCCGATCAGCCAGGCGGGCTCGACGGTTTCTTGATGCCCGTCTGGGTGGCGCAGGATCGCCGCCACACGGTCGCTTTCCGCGGCGAAGCGAGCGAGCTCGACCTCTCGCTCCACCTGTATGCCGAAGGCATTCAGGTGCTGCTCCATCAGCCGTTCGGTCTCGCTTTGCGGCAGCATCAACGCATAGGGATGCGGCGTCCCGACCGGGTCCAGCCGGATGTGGGCGATCTGGCGGCCGCCGGCGATGATGTTGCTGGCGGTTGCTTTCATTCCCGCCTCGACGAAGGAGGCGCTGGAGCCCATGCGGTCGATCAATTCCAGGACGCGGCTCCACAGCACCAAGGCCTTCGATTTGTCGGTGCGTCCGCCGGCCTTGTCGATGATCCGAACCGGCACGCCGTAACGGGCCAGTTCCGCGGCCATCGTCAATCCGACCGGGCCGGCACCGACAACGAGGACATTTTGGTACATCGCACACTCTCTATCACTTACGGAAAGCACCGCCGGAGCTCGGCTCGCCGCAGTTGCCGGGCTGATCCGCCTCACAAAAGACCAAGTTTTGCAGTAAGCCGACGTCAGTTAGTTGGGCCAAAGGATGCGCGAAACTTCTTTCCCGTAATTCCCGGTTCGGCGGATTTAATTCCCGATTAGGCCAGCGCAAATTCCCGGTTTGGTCGGCTACGGGAATTGGCTGGCGAAGGCTTGATCTGCCTTACTGTTTTCGCGGCCAAACGGCGCTGGAATAGGGAAAATCGGTGAAATTCCCGGTTCAACGGGAATAACTGGGAATCCTGTCCACCGCACCGGTGGAACGGGTGTGAGACATCCCCGGCTCAGCCTACGCACGCCTATGCCGCGGCGGCGGGGCGGCAAGGTTGATCTGTCTTCACAAAAAGGGCCGACACCCCGAGGGATGTCGGCCACGATTTTGACGGGTTGATGCGGTCTAGAAATCGTCCATGCCGCCCATGCCGTGATCATGCGGCATGGCGGGGAGCGGCTTCTTTTCCGGCTTTTCGGCGACCATCGCCTCGGTCGTGACGAGCAGGCCCGCCACTGACGCGGCGTTCTGCAGAGCCAGCCGCACAACCTTGGTCGGGTCGATGATGCCGGCTTTGACCATGTCGACATATTCGCCGGTCTGCGCATCGAAGCCGTGGTTCGGATCGCTCGAGTCCAAAAGCTTGCCGACGACAATCGATCCGTCGGCACCGGCGTTCTCTGCGACCTGCCGGACAGGCGTCTGCAGGGCGCGCTTGACGATATTGATCCCCACCCTCTGATCGTTGTTCTCGGGTGTCAGCCCGTCGAGGGCCTTGGCGGCGTAGAGGAGAGCGACGCCGCCGCCGGGGACGATCCCTTCCTCGACTGCCGCCCGCGTCGCGTGGGTGGCGTCGTCGACGCGGTCTTTCCGCTCCTTCACCTCGATCTCGGTCGCGCCACCGACGCGGATCACCGCAACACCGCCGGCGAGCTTCGCCAGGCGCTCCTGCAGCTTTTCGCGGTCATAGTCCGAAGTCGTCTCCTCGATCTGCTGGCGGATCTGCGTGCAGCGGCCCTGGATGTCGTCCTTCTTGCCGCCGCCGTCGATGATCGTCGTGTTCTCCTTTTCGACCCGGATGCGCTTGGACTTGCCCAACATGTCGAGCGTAACGTTCTCGAGCTTGATGCCGAGGTCCTCGCTGATGACCTGGCCGCCGGTGAGGATGGCCATGTCTTCGAGCATTGCCTTGCGGCGGTCGCCAAAGCCCGGCGCTTTGACGGCAGCCACTTTGAGCCCGCCGCGCAGCTTGTTGACGACCAAGGTCGCCAAGGCTTCGCCTTCCACATCCTCAGCGACGATGAGAAGCGGCTTACCCGACTGCACTACCGACTCGAGTAGTGGCAGCAGCGACTGGAGGCTCGATAGCTTCTTCTCGTGAAGCAGGATGTGCGGCTCCTCGAGCTCCGCCACCATCTTCTCGGCATTGGTCACGAAATAGGGGCTGACATAGCCGCGGTCGAACTGCATACCTTCGACGACGTCAAGCTCGGTCTCGAGAGATTTTGCCTCTTCGACCGTGATCACACCCTCGTTGCCGACCTTCTGCATCGCTTCGGCGATCATCCGACCAATCTCGTGATCATTGTTGGCGGAGACCGTCCCGACTTGCTGGATCTCGTCGTTGGTCGACACCTTCTTCGAGCGTTTTTCGATGTCGACGACGACCGCGTCGACCGCGCGATCGATACCGCGCTTGAGATCCATCGGGTTCATGCCGGCCGCGACTGCCTTGGCGCCCTCGCGCACGATAGTTTGAGCCAGGACCGTCGCCGTCGTCGTGCCGTCGCCAGCGAGATCGCTGGTCTTCGACGCGACTTCCCGGACCATCTGGGCGCCCATATTTTCGAACTTGTCGGCAAGCTCGATTTCCTTCGCAACCGTTACGCCGTCCTTGCTGACACGCGGCGCGCCGAATGATTTGTCGAGAACGACGTTACGGCCCTTGGGGCCCAATGTCACCTTGACCGCATTGGCAAGAGTGTCGACGCCGCGGAGCATCCGCTCGCGAGCGTCGGTATGAAACCGTACTTCTTTTGCCGCCATGATCTCCTCCCCTTTACGCGACTACGCCCATGATGTCGGTCTCCTTCATGACGACGAGGTCCTCGCCGTCAATCTTGATTTCGGTGCCCGACCATTTTCCGAACAGCACCCGGTCACCGACCCTGACGTCGAGCGGATGCAACTTGCCGTCATCACCGCGGGTACCGGGTCCGGCCGCAATTACCTCCCCTTCCATCGGCTTTTCCTTGGCAGTATCAGGGATGATTATACCGCCGGCTGTCTTTTCTTCCTGCTCGATGCGGCGGACCAGTACACGATCTTGTAACGGTCGAAACTTCACGGGATCCCTCCGTAAGTACGAAAATTCCAAGTACGGTTGGCACTCTCCGCTAGAGAGTGCCAGGAACATAGACGCCTGGGCCGTCGCTTTCAAGCTGTCGCACGTCGACCATGATCCCCGGTTTGAAACTCGCCCGTTGTGCTTTGTCGGCAAGGGTCTCGCCCTTGCGGCGTCTCTACCTCTGGGCATATTGACAACACCCGTTCGGAAACTTCCAACTCATTGAGCGGAAGTACACCGGTTGTTCGCGCGTCGCGGGGTGGATTAAGATTGCCTCATTAAGATTGCCCTTGACGGCGCACAGAGACTGCTTCTAAATCTGTCGTGTCGTCAACTAGCGGGAGGGTGTGTCACAGACATGACGCCACCCGGGGAAACCCAGTTGCCGACCGCTTGGCATCGGCAACCGAGTTGAAAAGTCCAAGATATAGCTCGGCTCATAGTCCCGAGCGCGGAGATCAGCTCCGCAACAGTGACCCCCGCCTGACGCCAACAAGCGCGCGGGGGTCTTGCTTTCTCTGAACGGTGTAACACCGATCCCTTCGCGCCCCAATCATGAATGATGAGAACTCACGGATGATGCTGGAAGGCTCGGGACCGACCTCGCGCATTTATTTCTCGCAGCGACTTCGGCTGCATTATGTCGATTGGGGTAACCCTGGTGCGCCTCCGCTACTCCTCGTTCACGGCGGTCGGGACCACTGCCGCAACTGGGACTGGGTCGCGAATGCACTCCGGCACGACTGGCACGTTCTGGCCCCGGATTTGCGCGGCCACGGCGATAGCCAGTGGTCACCCGATGGCAACTATACGATCGCGGGTTATGTCTACGATCTTGCCCAATTGATCCATCAGCAGGAACTCGCGCCGGTTACGATCATTGCACATTCCCTAGGGGGTATGATCGCGCTGCGCTATGGCGGCATTTATCCTGACAGCGTCAGAAGGCTGGTCGCGATCGAAGGGTTGGGGGCATCCCCAAAGAGGCTCGCCGAGCGATCGCGGCGCACCATTGCCGAACGGATGCAAAACTGGATCGCTGATCAGCGTGCTCTTTCGGGACGCGTCCCGCGCCGCTATCGCTCTATTGAGGACGCCTTCCAACGCATGCAGGAGGCGAACCGGCACCTGTCGCCCGAGCAGGCGCGGCACCTTACCCAATATGGCGTCAATCAGAACGAGGACGGCACCTACAGCTGGAAATTCGACAATTACGTCCGAGCCGATCCGCCCTATGAAATGACTGTCGTCGAGATCGAAGAGCTGTGGTGGCGGATCAGCTGCCCGACGCTTCTGGTCTATGGCAAGGAAAGCTGGGCTTCCGACCCAGTGAACGACGGCCGGGCGCGCCACTTTCGCGACGCGAAAGTAGTGGCGATCGAAAATGCCGGACACTGGGTGCACCACGATCGCCTCGATACCTTTCTCGATCTGGTCCGAGATTTCCTGTAAGCGATAGCACCGTTGGTCACGATGCATTTCCAAAAATCGGGTACACAACTTGGTCGCCCGGCGCGATACCAAGCCGTTCGGCGGTCCCGCCATTCAGCTCGATAACCGCGCGAACCGGCGCGGCCGCGGCAATCACATCGTCCGATCGGGGAACCGCGCGCTGCTGGATGTTGACGATCTTGCCGTGCGCGTCGACGAAGAGCATGTCGAGGGGGATCAGTGTGTTGCGCATCCACATCGTCGCTGCGGTCGGCTGCTTGTAGTCGAACAGCATGCCGGCGTCCGGCGCGAGGCTACGCCGGAACATCAGGCCCTGCACCATCTGCTCTGGAGTTTCGGCGACCTCGACCTTGAACCGGTGTCGGCCGGTGGCACTGACAATCGTCAGCTCGGATTTGGGAAATTGCTGCAGCTCGGCAGCGACCGAAAACCAGGGTGGGCCTATCACAAGCGAAGATAGACCTGCGAAAAACGCTCGCCGAGTCGTCACGAGCGGGTGCGATCTGTCGTTTCCCCTGAGAAAAGTCATTCGAGGATATCCGAGAGGCAAGGTCCCTTATCGGGAATTCGACGCGTCAGTCAGTAAAAGACCGGACGTGTTGACATCTGTCCCTTAGGGTCGGCCTTGTGAAGGGGAGCAGCGGCCGGTAGGTTCTCGGCGGCCGCCTATGCCCGACACCATTCAGACCGTATTTACAGTAACGGCCCTGCTGGGGCTTGTGAGCCTGCTGCTACCGCTGGCGGAACGGTTCTCTATCCCCTATGCCGTATTGCTCGCGTTGGTCGGGATCGCAATCGGCGGAGCCTCCAATCTTTCGCTTGTTTTCCAATCCGGCGGAATCCTTGGCGACATCATTGGATGGCTGCACAATTTTGGGCTCACCGCCGAATCTCTACTCTATGTCTTTCTCCCCGCGTTGTTGTTCGAGGCCGCGCTCAATGTTGACGTGCATCAGCTCAGCGACGAGGTGGGAACGGTCCTACTTCTCGCCGTCATCGGCGTCATCGTCTGCACTTTTGTTGTCGGCTTCGCCTTGTGGCCGATTTCTCCGGTGGGTATTCTTGCCTGCATCATTCTCGGCGCGATCATCGCGACCACCGACCCCGTCGCGGTGGTCGCGATCTTTCGCGATATCGGCGCGCCGCGTCGCTTGTCGACTTTGGTCCAAGGCGAGAGCCTGTTCAACGACGCAGCCGCGATCGCGATCTATACCCTTGCCGTTGCAATGCTGGCTGGTCACCAGTCGTCCAGCCCCCTCGACGGTATTTACAGCTTCTTGCGCCAATTCGGCGGCGGTCTGATCACTGGTTATCTCGCCGGATGGATCGTCACGCTTTTCATGCCGATCCTGCGCGCGAGCCGCTTGGCGGAAGCGACGTTGACCATTGGCTTTGCCTACGTGATCTTCATTGTATGCGACCATTACCTCGGCGTTTCCGGGGTTGTAGCGGTCGCCAGCGCGGCGCTCGCCATCAGCACCGCCGGGCGTCGCCGGTTATCGCCGTCGAACTGGGAGAGTCTCGTCGTTACCTGGGAGCAGCTTGCCTTCTGGGCGAGTTCGCTGATTTTCCTTTTCGCGGCGATGCAAACACCGGGGCTGCTCGCGAGAGCGGGTTGGGGGGATCTCGCAATACTGGGCGCGCTGATCATCGCCGCGCTCGTGGCGCGCGCCCTGACACTATACGGGCTGATCCCGATACTTAGCTTTGCCGGCATCGCCGAACCCATCGACCAGAATCATAAGCTCGTCATGTTGTGGGGTGGAATGCGCGGTGCCGTTTCTCTCGCCCTCGCGCTCGCTGCGGCTGAGAATGCGGCGCTACCGCCCGAAGTCCGTCAGTTCGTCGGGATCCTCGCAACCGGGTTCGTACTATTTACCTTGCTGGTGACCGCGCCGACGATGCGGCCGCTGATGCGCCTTTTAAGAATCAGCAGCCTGGGGCCGGCAGAGGTAGCGGTCAACCAGCGGGTGATTGGGCTGTCGCTTTCCTCGATCCCGCAGGAAATTGAGACCGTGGGGCGCCAGCATCAGATCTCGCCGGAGATCGTTGCTGAGGTCGCAAAGGTCTACGACGGCCACACACGCGACTCCGCGGAAGCGACGGCGAATGCGCAGCTCCCGGCCGAGCTGAGGGAGCGGGTAGCGCTATACGTGCTGGCCGATCGCGAGCAGGAATTCTGTCTCGACTATTTCGAGAGCAAGAAGGTGTCGCGGCGGGTCGCCGCCAGCCTTCTCGCCCATGCCGCGCGGCTCCGTGATGGGGCGCGCAGCGACAGCGTTGAGGGTTATCAAAAGGCGGCGGCCCGCATTCTAGCCTTCAACGCGACCTCGCGCTTGTGCCTCGCGATCCATCATCGGATCGGCATCGCCCGGCCTCTGGCGCGAATGCTAGCGGATCGCTTTGAGGTCCAGCTGGCTGCCCGCTTCGTGCTGCAGAATGTGATCGAATTCAATCGCAATCAAATCGAAGAGGTGTTCGGCGCTGGCCCGACGGCAGCGATGGCGCAACAGCTGGATCGTCGCTTCAGCGCGATCGATCAGGCGATCTCGGCGCTGAAGCTGCAGTACCCCACTTATGCACGTCAGCTCGAAATTCAGTTCCTGACCCGCACCGCGGCCCGCCTCGAAGAAGAACGGTACCGCCGGCTGCACGCCGAATCGATCATCAATCAGGAGATGTACGAGGATCTGCAGCGCAAATTGCGACCGCGCCGTCGAGCCGTGGAGATTCGCCCGACACTCGATCTCGGGCTAAAGCGCGAGGATCTGGTTGGCCGGGTCCCGATGTTTGTGGCTCTGGACGGGAAGTCCCGACGCTCCGTCGCTCGTATGTTGAAGCCGCGCCTCGTCGTGCCCGACGAGGTAATCGTCCGCAAAGGCGAGCGCGGTGACGCGATGTACTTTATCTCTTCGGGCGCGGTGGAAGTGCGGATCCAACCGAGCCCCGTTCAGCTCGGCAGTGGAGATTTTTTTGGAGAGCTTGCGCTGCTGGTTGCCGAGCGCCGTAATGCCGATGTCGTAGCCCTGGGTTATTGCCAGCTCCTTACCCTCGCAGCGCGCGATCTCCATCGGCTGTTTGGCACCGAACCCGCGCTGCGCGATCAGATCCACGCCATCGCTCAGGCGCGCACGGCGGCAGCGGAGATCGGATGAGCATTCAGCGACCAATACCTGAACGCGGAGGCGCAATCCTCGGCATCTTTGAGGCTTGTTGCTACTGCGCGGGATGCGTCCCCGTTCCCGCGCGTTGGACGCGCGCCTGCCGCTCAGCCCAGCAGATCGCGAGGCGATGTCATACAACCCCGAGTGCGGGAAGTCATGTAACCGGGTTTACCGGGACACCCCGGACATGCCGTTGCTCCTCGCCAGATGGCGGGCGGCTTTGGCGGCATGCTGACCGTCCGCGTACACCGGGCCTCGATCGCAGGTACCGACAGTCCCGTTCCTGCCGCTCTCCTCGGTCTTTCGATCGGAAACGAAGACCCAGGAGATTTGGCTGCCGACTTGGAGTGCGCTCTGGGCAGCTAAAGAAATATAGTTAACACGGCAGCTTGTCTTTCAACTGTCGATCGAATATATAGATGGGGGTTTTGTGGTAAAATTGAGCCCAACACAGGGACGCCCTGTTTTGCGGGTTCCGAGGCGACTTTCTCGGACCCCCGAATGGAGCCGCGTAAAAGCGCCGGATGTTTGTAATCGGCCGCGTTCGTCCATCGAAGCCCGTCGGGCTTCACAGAGACCGGATAACCTATCCGATCATCCGGAAAACGCTCGCTCTGAGCAAATCACTGGGCCCTATCCTCTACCTGGTCTCGGTCGGCGTCATCGCGACCTGGGTGATCGGTGTATTCTTTGGCGTCGGCTTTTTCTTCCTGATGCCTCATCATTTAGAGAAGGTAGCCTCTCATTTGGGGATAGGGAGCACCCATCTCGGCGCTTTATGGGTAGACAGCCGGCGGATACCTTTTCCGCAGCTATCTGAAACTGCACCAGGTCCGATTGTTGCCGCGCTCGACATAGAGATTGCTGGCTACGGGGATCGACGGAAGATGGCGCGAGCCGAACGGACAGCGGACCCAAATGCCACGGATCTGGAGGATCGCCCGTTGTCAGCTGACCTCAGGACCGCACCTGGGATGCTCGGCGAAGCGTCTTTGGCCTTGCCACCTCCGAATCAGCCTTTCGACGCAATCGAACCGAGTAATGCAGCGCAACTCCCGCAGGCTGTGTCGTCTCACAAACCACATCAGGACCGCCCGACGAATACGCGAACCTCGCAACCGCATGCACCCGTACAGGCCATTCAAGACCTGCTACAGAAGCAGCCTCAGCTGCTCAAATGACGGCGCTCCAAGGGCCGGCCCTCGACGATGGTTATAACAGCCCGAGTTCGAGCCTGGCTTCCTCGCTCATCAGGTCCTGGGTCCAAGGGGGAGTCCAGACGAGCTTGACGCGCGCGTCCGTCACTCCGGGAACGGTACGGATCGCCGCCTCGACTTCGCTCGGCATGTTGGCCGCGACCGGGCAAGCTGGTGTCGTCAAGGTCATCTCGACATAAACGATGCCGCCCTTTTTGACGATCAGCTCATAAATTAGACCGAGTTCGACGAGATCGACCGGGATTTCCGGATCCTGAACAGTCTTGAGCGCCGCGAGTACCGGCGCCATCAGCGCGGGATCGTCGTCACCCTCCGCAGGGCGCTCGATTTCGTCATCTGGCGCAGGCGGGTTGGGCGCGAAGTCAAAGGGATCGCGTTCCATTTTGCTACTCCGTCTTTACCGTGGCACCTGCGCCGCCGCCCTTCAGCGCTGCTTCGAGGGCGTGCCACGACAAGGTCGCGCATTTGACCCGAGCAGGAAATGCTTTGACCCCTGTCAGCGGCTCGAGGCGTTCCGCCTCTTCAGCGAGGGGCTCAGGCAAGTCTGCGGGCTCGCCACCGGTCACCCGAGCGTGGAATTGCGCGAACAGGGAGCGGGCGTCAGCGACAGTCTTGCCCTTCAGCACTTCCGTCATCAAGGATGCTGCCGCGGTCGAGATCGCGCAGCCCCGCCCCTGGAAACTGACATCGGCGATGCGATCGCCATCGAGGGTTAGATAGACCGTGACCCGGTCGCCGCAGAGCGGGTTGTGACCCTGCGCGAAATGCGTCGGCTGCTCGATCGCGCGAAAGTTCCGCGGGTGCCGGCCGTGATCGAGGATGATGTCCTGATAAAGCTCGCGCAGATCCATCATCGCGAGAACATCTCCCGAGCGCCCTGGATCGCCTCGGCCAGTCGATCGATGTCGTCCTCGTCATTGTAGACGCCGAGCGAGGCGCGCGTCGTGCCGGCGAGGCCCAGCTTCTCCATCAAAGGCTGCGCGCAATGATGCCCAGCGCGCACCGCTACATGATGCTGATCGAGCACTTGGGAGACGTCGTGCGGATGCACGCCGTCGAGAACGAAGGAAAGAATGCCGAGCCGGCGCTGGCCGGCGCCGAGCAGTCGCAGATCCGGTATCCGCGATAACCGGTCGACGCCATAACCGGTCAACGCCTCCTCGTGTTCGAGGATATTGTCGCGGCCCAATTCCTCGATGAAGTCGAGTGCGAGGCCCAATCCGATCGCGCCGGCGATATCGGGGGTTCCGGCCTCGAAGCGATGCGGCGGTTCCTGATACTCGGTCTTGTCGAAGCTGACATGCAGTATCATCTCGCCGCCGCCTTGGTAAGGCGGCATTGCAGAGAGAACATCGAAGCGCGCATAGAGTACGCCGATACCGGTCGGCCCATAGACCTTGTGACCGGTAAAGACATAGAAGTCGCACCCCAACGCCCGCATGTCGACCGGCAGCCGCGGAGCCGCCTGACTGCCATCGATCAGCACCTTCGCGCCATGCCTGTGTGCCAGTTTTATGACCCGCTCGACTGGCACGAGCGCCCCGGTCGCATTGGCCATATGGGTCATCGCGACGAGCCGGGTGCGGGCCGAAAGCAGAGCCTCGAAGGCTGCAAGGTCGAGCCCGCCGGTGACGTCCATCGGTGCGACGACGAGGCGAATGCCAATCCGGTCGCGCAGCAATTGCCATGGCACAATATTCGAATGGTGTTCGAGTTCGCTGATCAATACCTCGTCGCCCTCACGCAGAAATGCCGGACCCCAGCTCTGCGCGACGAGGTTGATCCCCTCCGTCGTGTTGCGCACAAAGACGATCTCGCGACGGTCGGCGGCGTTGAGGAAGCGGCGCACCTTGTCTCGCGCTTCCTCGTAGAGCTCGGTAGAACGCGCGCTCAGGCGATAAACGCCGCGATGCACATTCGCATAGTCCGTACGGTAATATTCTGCGGTGCCGTCGATGACCGAACGGGGTTTCTGCGCGCTGGCTGCAGAATCGAGAAATACAAGATCGGGGTTATTTGCAAAGATCGGGAAATCGCGCCGCAATCGGCGGGGATCGAACCCGCCCGGCAAGGCGGAGATGCTCCTCAAACTCGCGGTGGTCATCCTTATTCCTCCAAAATCGCTAGGCGGCGGGCGATCCGCGACAAGAGGTGCTCGCGCGTCGGCGATGAATCGACGAGT
>Ga0310909_10001927_pt1 | contig 12547 bp, 9 predicted proteins | sample GREbulkMGT000H_FD_203449 | JGI IMG/M metagenome (GOLD analysis project Ga0310909, IMG submission 203449) | Lab enrichment of tropical soil microbial communities from Luquillo Experimental Forest, Puerto Rico - GRE.bulkMG.T000H | ecosystem: Environmental > Terrestrial > Soil > Tropical forest >... | reverse complement strand
CGTCACATCACGCATGAAGCCAAAAGTGCGGGCTCGCGCTATTTCCCGGCGAAAAGTCTCGGGCTTCACATCAAGCGCCAGAGACTGTCTCCCGATCAAATCATGATTGAAGCTGACCTCGGCTTCAACCCGGAAGCCGCGAGGATTGGGCAGTATTTCCCCGAACGCGTCTCCGATCGCAACCCGGACGGGCTTGAGTACCTTGACGAAGCGGCGAGGTGCATTGAGCCGCTCCAGACCAACCTGATCGATGGCCGCGACAAAGGGCGCGGCGCTGCCATCCATAATCGGCGCTTCGGGACCGTCAATCTCGATCACGGCGTTGTCGACGCCAAGGCCGGAAAGGGCCGCCAGCACGTGCTCTGAAGTGGAGACGAGCGGCCCGTTTGCGTCCCCTAGAACCGTTGCAAACTCGGTCGCCGTCACCGCTTCCATCTGGGCGGGGATTTCACGACACTGGTGGCCGTCGATGCGTGTGCGGATGAATCTCAATCCAGTCCCGGCATCCGCGGGATGGATCGTCAGCGTCACCGGCAAACCGGAATGGACGCCCACACCTAACAGCGTGGTGTGACTGCGAAGGGTGGTCTGCCCAGCAGCTTTCATGCTCTCGTCCCACACACTCCCACCCGCCACTCGTCACCGAACGCAGCGGAACATGCGGACGACACCGGTCGCTCCTGCCGTTAGCTAATCGCAGATATCTGCGGGCAAGATTTCGGCCGCACCGTCCCCCGAAGCAGAACCCCTGTTGGACGGAACCTTAGCGCCGGTTGGCATTAACGCCAATTCACGCTTTTTTACCAACTGTTACCAGGAACTGGCCGCAAATATCGCGAGCGGTGAAGGCTTTACGCCGGGAATGCCGTCTCCTGCACCACAACCACCGAGCCATGGCCGCTCTCAGGACATTGGCAAATAGATCAGCAGATCAAGTCATTTATGAAATTCGGACAATAGATTGCTTTTGGTCCGGGGAACCCCGGCGACGAGTGCCGGAAGTTCCCCGCATCTGTTCGCCCAATCAGTTCGCCTGACGACGCAGGAAGGCCGGGATATCGAGCTGGTCTTCCTCGTTATGCACAGGAGCCTGCCGGCCTAGCGGATCGAGCGCCTGGTGGGGCGGTCGCTTGGCAAACTCGGAAACGGGCTCGCTGCCGCGGGCAACCGGAGCTGCCGGCGTAGGCCGAGGCGGAGGCGCCGGCATTCGATCGGCCGGGCGCGCGGCCGGCCTCACCTGGCGGACGTTGGCTGGCAGCTTGTCCTCCTCCGGGCCCACTTCGCGCCGGCCGAGGCCGACCGCCGCAAGCCGTCGGAGCAGCCCTCCTTTGCGTTTCTCCCCATGCTCTGCATCCACTTGCTCGCCGCGTTGGGCTCGCAGCTCGGCCTGGGCCGGTCGCGGCAGCTCATCGATTTCAGGCATGCGCCGCGGCTTGACGGGGGCGCGCTCCGGCGCCGGGGGGATGAAGGCTCTGGGCGCCGATGGCTCTCCCGATGCCGCCACGGCGGGCTGTTCCGGGAACAGGGACGGTTTCGGTGGGATCGGACGGATGGTCACATCCTCCATCATGGGCAGGACCGCGCGAGCGACAGCCGCCTTTGCCGCGGTCTCGATAGCCTCCGCACTCGACTGCGGCGACGTGGTCGAATTCGCAGAAGCTGCGAACCCAAGCGTGCGATTTTCCTTTCGCTCGCCTCGATCGGCCGCAGGGCGCTGCTGCTCGTCTCGAATTTGATCGGCGCGCAGCTTCTGTGTGAGCTCGGCAATGCGCGCTTCCGGCGCTGTGATCGGCCGCAGCGCGGCTTGGTCAATCCCCGTCGCAACCACCGAGACCCGAATAATGCCTTCGAGGCTTTCGTCGAACGTCGCTCCCACAATGATGTTGGCATCCTGATCGACTTCTTCGCGAATGCGGGTGGCGGCTTCATCGACCTCGTAAAGGGTGAGGTCCTTGCCCCCGGTGATCGAGATGAGCAACCCTCTGGCGCCTTTCATCGAGGCGTCGTCGATCAGCGGGTTCGAGATGGCCGCCTCGGCGGCGGACATCGCACGTTTTTCACCGGACGCTTCGCCGGTGCCCATCATGGCCTTGCCCATCTCGCGCATCACCGCGCGCACGTCGGCAAAGTCAAGATTGATCAGGCCTTCCTTTACCATCAGGTCCGTGATGCAGGCGACGCCGGAATAGAGCACCTGGTCGGCCATGGCGAAGGCGTCCGCAAAGGTGGTCTTCTCGTTCGCGACCCGAAACAGGTTCTGGTTCGGGATGATGAGCAGCGTATCCACCACCTTGTGCAGCTCCGCGATGCCTGACTCGGCAACACGCATCCGGCGCACCCCTTCGAACTGGAAAGGCTTGGTAACGACGCCGACGGTGAGGATACCGGCCTCCTTGGCGCATCGCGCCACGACCGGCGCCGCGCCGGTCCCGGTTCCGCCTCCCATTCCCGCGGTCACGAATACCATGTGAGCGCCCTGCAGGTGATCGCGGATCTCGTCGATTGCCTCCTCGGCGGCCGCGCGCCCGACTTCCGGTTGCGAACCGGCACCGAGCCCCTCGGTAACGGCGACACCCATCTGGATGATGCGCTCTGCCTTTGACATGGTCAGCGCCTGGGCATCAGTGTTGGCGACGACAAAATCGACGCCCTGCAACCCACTCGCGATCATGTTGTTGACGGCATTGCCGCCGGCGCCACCGGTCCCGAACACGGTGATTCGCGGCTTGAGCTCACGAATGTCGGGAATCTTCAGATTGATGCTCATGTTTGCCTCTTTATGCGCGGAAGTCACCGCCGGGTCGGGTCGGTCCGCCGCCGACCGATGGGATTTGATATCGAGTCATCAGAAGCCCTCGCGAAGCCATCGTCCGACCCTTGCGATATAGCCGCCGCCTGTCAGCGAGTGCCGCGTTCGCCGCGGTTCGAAATGCTCGAGATGCGCCACCTGCGGATACACCAGCATTCCTGCCGCTACCGCTAAAGCTGGCCCATTTGCTTCCTCCGGCAGCCCGGCAATTCCGAGCGGGCGGCCGATTCGTACTGGACGGCCGAGAACATGCGTCGCCAAGCCGGAAACTCCGGCGAGCTGGCTCGCACCGCCGGTCAGAACAACACCTCCGCGCGGCTCGGCCGCAAATGGCGATACAGCGAGCCGATCGCGCGCCATCTCGAATATCTCCTCGATGCGCGGCTTGATGAAGCGCACCAGGCTCGCGCGCGATACGAACTGCGGAGCTTCCAGCTCGTCGCTGTCGAGCGGCGGCACGGCGATCATGTCGCGCTCGTCGGAGCCGCCCGCGAGCACGCTGCCATAGAGCGTCTTGATGCGCTCGGCATCGGGAATGCGAGCATGCAGGCCGCGGGCAAGATCCATGGTCACGTGCCGTCCGCCGAGCGCGAAACCATCGGCGTGAACGAATCGACCGCCGGCGAATACCGCAATCGTGGTAGTGCCCGCACCCATGTCGATCACGGCAGCGCCGAGCTCGGCTTCATCGGCGGTCAGAACGGACAATCCGGCCACGTAGGGCGAGATAACCATCGCCTCCACGTTAATATGGCAGCGCTCTATCGTGAGCATGAGATTGCGGGCCACCGAAATGTCGGTGGTTACCACGTGCATGTCGATTCCGAATCGGCGCGCGAGCATACCGCGCGGATTACCCACCCCCGATGCCTGGTCGACTACGTATCCAAGCGGCAGCGAATGCAGGACGACACGCCCGTCCCGCACGGAATGTCGGCTGCCCGCCGTCAGCACCCGCGCAATGTCTCGCTCGTTGATGCTTGCGCCAGCGACATCAACGGATGCGGAAATGAGCTCGCTCGATGGCCGACCGGCTGAGATCGAGACAATGACGGAGTCGAGCTGCATCTTTGCCATGCGCTCGGCAAGATCGGCGCACTGTCGAATCGACGACTCCCCTTGCGCAAGATCGATGATACCGCCGGCCTTCACACCGCGTGCAAGCGTATGACCAAAACCGAGGACGCCGACCCCGTGGCTGCGGTGGCGCAGCATGTCATCGCTCTGGCGCGGCTTGAGGCGGCCGATGAGGCACACGATCTTGCTGGTCCCGACATCAAGCGCCGCTACAAGGGTAGAGCGCCGCGGCGACAGCGGCTTCATCTTCGGCGTGAGGCCATATTGGAGCGCGCTCATGCGTTGCCGGCCTTTTTCTTCGGCTGCTCCTTGAGCGCGTCGTTGCGGGCTTGCGCCGCGGCATCCGACAGACGAACGGTCACGCGATTCGGAAGCCTCAGATCGATCAGGACGATGTCGCGCGTGATCAGATTCTTGTTGTGGTCGAGCGCATCCAATGTTTCCAGCGCCGCTGCAACACCGGCTTCCGGCAGCCGCACTTCGATCCCGTTCCTTAAGCGCAGGTTCCAGCGCCGCTCGCTGACGAGGACGGACGCGCGAATTCTGTTGCGCGTCGAAGGATGCCGATCGAGCAGCGCGAGAAGCTCCTTCGCCCTGAGCTGGGCGCCGGCACCGACCACGAGGGGTAGCCGGATGAGCCCGGGGGCCACGTAGGGCTCAAGCACAGTCCCGTCATCGGCGATTACGGAGACCGCGCCGTCTTTCTGCCAGAGAGCGAAGGCCGCGCGCTCTTTGATGTGGATCTGCAACTCGCCCGGATAAAGCTTGAGCACCGTGACGTCGGCGATCCATGGGTTGCTTTTGAGACGCTTGCGTACACCATCGACATCAAGGAAGACCAGTGACGTCGTGCCGGTGACGCCGGCCGTGGCGAGGATCTCTTCCCGGCTGACACGCGCATTGCCGGTAAGCGCGATGGAGACGATGCGCAGGCCCGCGGTATTGGCAATCCAGTCGCGCCCATCTTTCAAGTAGGCAGCAATGCTGGGCAGGTGTTCGCCTTTGACTACTCCGTAGGCAAGGCTCGAAAGCAGCACGATCGAGGTCGCAATCGATCCCACGGCCCGCGGAAGTCTACGCTCCAGCACCCATGCCCAGCGATCCAGCAATAACATGGGGCGCGAGCGCCTTTTTCTGCGCGCAGGCGCGTCACCAACCCTTCCGCACCGAGTGGACAAATCGATTTCGCTGGAACGGGCGCTGTGCGAGGGCAGCCGGTCATCGGCAACGTGAGCGACAGGCGCGCATGCGCGCGCCGGGAGCGGCGAGCCCCGGCGCGCCGCTCCTGTCAGCGATTGAGCGAGGCGTCCTCGATCATCCATCGCACCAGCTCATCAAACGTAACCCCCGCGTGCGCCGCGAGCTCGGGCACCAACGACGTTTGTGTCATGCCGGGCTGGGTGTTGACCTCGAGACAGGCAAGTCCCCCAGTCCCATCAACGCGGTCGTCGTAGCGGAAATCCGCACGGCTCACGCCCCGGCACGCAAGCGCGTTATGCGCCGCCAGGGACATTCTGCGGACCTCTTGGTAAACAAACGATGAAATGTCGGCCGGGAGCAGATGTTTTGAGCCCCCTGGTGCATATTTGGCGTCATAATCGTAGAATTTCGTGCGCGGCACGATTTCGATCACGCCAAGCGCGCGATCGCCCATCACCGCACAGGTCAACTCCTTGCCAGGAATGAATTTTTCCACCATGACCCGCTCGCCATATTGCCAGTCATGACGGGTAAGCTCCTGCGGAGGGTGTGAGTGCTCGGGAGTCACGATGAAGACCCCGACGCTTGAACCTTCCGCCAGCGGCTTGATCACATAAGGCGGGGCCAACAGGTGGCGCGCTGCCGCCTCGAGGCGGGGGACCACCAATCCTTCCGGTACCTGCACTCCGGCAGCGCGGAAGAGGGTCTTGGCAATCTCCTTCTGCATGGCTACGGCTGAAGCCATCACTCCGGAATGGGTATAGGGAATGGCTAGAACCTCGAGGATGCCTTGCAGGGTACCGTCCTCGCCCGGCCGGCCGTGCAGAACATTGAGAGCGACGTCAGGTTTGACCGTGCCGAGCACGACGGCGATATCGCGGCCCACGTCTATGGGGGTCACCCGATAGCCGAGGCGCGCGAGAGCCGCGGCACAAGCTTTGCCGGAGAGCAACGAAATCTCCCGCTCGGCCGACCAGCCTCCCATCAGAACGGCAACGTGCTTGCTCATGCGGGTTCAGGCCAAACCGCTGATTCGCTGCACCCCAATAGAATCGAGAATAGGTCGCGCGTCGAGAGTCTTTGTTAGTTAGCTTGCCACCCCGATCCGCTTGATCTCCCACTCGAGTTCGACTCCGGAATGCTCTTTGACGCGCTTGCGCACAATTTCGCCCAAATTCTCGATCTCGGCGGCAGTGGCGCCGCCCAGATTGAGGAGAAAATTGCAGTGCAACTCGGACACCTGGGCGTTGCCGAGACGCATACCGCGGCATCCTGCACCGTCGATGAGCTGCCAAGCCTTATGGCCTGGCGGATTCTTGAAGGTCGAACCCCCTGTGCGAGTCTTTATGGGCTGCGTCGTCTCGCGCGCCTCTGTGATCTTTTCCATCTCCGCGGCGATTGTTTGCGCATCGCCGGGCATTCCTTGAAAGAGCGCTTCGGTGAAGATGATGTTCTCGGAAAGTCCGCAATGGCGATAGCTGTAATGCATGTCACCGTTGGCAAAGAGATGCACGCGGCCCTGGCGATCGACACCGCGCACCTCGATGACGACATCCTTGGTTTCCCGGCCATAGGCGCCGCCGTTCATCCGCAACGCTCCCCCGATTGCGCCCGGGATTCCACGCAAGAATGCAAGACCTGCAATCGCCGACTGCTGTGCCATACGGCTGACCTTGAGATCAGGAACCGCCGCGCCAGCGCGAACGCGATTGCCTGGCTCGATCTTGAGCTCGCCGAAACCCCGGCCGAGCCGGATGACGACGCCGGGCACGCCGCCGTCGCGCACGATCAGGTTGGAGCCAAGACCGATGACGGTCGCCGGAACGGCTGCCGGCAGGGCGCCGAAAAAATAGGCGAGATCCGCTTCGTCCTCCGGGAGGAACAGAACTTGCGCGGTTCCTCCCACGCGAAACCAGGTGAGCTCGGCGAGCGGCTGGTTCGAGAGGAGCCGCCCCCGCAGCGCGGGCATGCGCCCGCGCAGATCCGGGATGAGATCGTCATACTTCATGGGCGCGCCAAGCCATCGTCATGCCACCGCTCCCAGCGCGGCGAGCTCACCGGGGAGCGCGTATGCCCATTGCGTAATGTTCCCCGCACCCAGGCAGACGACGATGTCACCCGGCTGCGCCAGCCGCTTGATCATACGCGCGAGATCGTGGGGTTCGTCGAGCGCAATGATCTGCCGATGACCGTGCGCGCGCAGGGCCTGCACCAGTGCATCCCGGTCAGCGCCGGCAATCGGCGCCTCGCCGGCGGCATAAACCTGGGTGACGATCACCGTGTCGGCGTCATTGAAGCAGGTCGAGAACTGCTCGAACAGCGAGGCAAGCCGGGTGTAGCGGTGCGGCTGCATGACAGCGATCACGCGACCTGTGCTGGTCTCGCGTGCAGCACGCAGAACCGCGGCGATCTCTACCGGATGGTGACCGTAATCATCTATGATGGGCACGCCATTCCACTCGCCTGTACGGGTGAAGCGCCGACGCACTCCTCCGAACTCGACGAGCGCCTTGCGAATAAGCTCGTCACCGACGCCAAGCTCGTGCGCAACCGCAATGGCGGCCGTAGCGTTCAGCGCGTTATGCCGTCCCGGCATCGGCAGGGCCAGATTGCCAATCTCGTGCATGGTCGCGCCAGCGCGGTCGCGGAACACAATGGAGAAGCGGGATTGTCCGTCGGAATGATCAAGGTCAAGGAGTCGGACGTCGGCCTGCGGATTCTCGCCATACGTGATGATGCGGCGATCAGTAATCTGTCCGACCAGGACTTGCACCACGGGGTGGTCCGTGCACATCACCGCGAAGCCGTAAAACGGCACGTTCTCGACAAAGGCGCGAAAGGCCTCCTGCACGGCCTCGAAAGTCAGGAAATGATCGAGATGCTCAGGGTCGACGTTGGTCACGACCGCGACATCAGCCGGCAGTTTCAAGAAGGTACCGTCGGATTCGTCGGCCTCGACCACCATCCAGTCGCCGGCGCCGAGCCGCGCATTGGTGCCGTAGGCGTTGATGATTCCGCCATTGATGACCGTCGGATCGAAGCCGCCGGCATCGATCAATGCGGCTACGAGCGAAGTCGTGGTCGTCTTCCCGTGCGTTCCGGCAATGGCGACGCAACTCTTGAGACGCATCAGCTCGGCGAGCATCTCCGCGCGCCGCACGACCGGCAGGCGCCTGGCGCGCGCGGCGGTGAGCTCGGGATTATCGCGTTTGATGGCGGTCGACACCACGACCACGGCGGCATCTCCAAGGGCATTGGCGGAATGACCGATGGAAATTCCTGCCCCCTTATCGCGCAGCCGCTTGACGTTGGCGCTGTCGTAGGCATCGCTGCCTTGCACGCTGTAGCCGAGATTGATGAGCACCTCGGCAATGCCGCTCATGCCGATGCCGCCGATGCCGACAAAATGGATTGGTCCGATATCTCTCGGCAGCTTCATTGTCGAGCCTTTGACGTTACCTCAAATACGAGGTCTGCAAGTCGCTCGGCGGCGTCGATTACCCCCTGCGAGCGCGCCGCCGCGGCCATTGCTACGAGCTTTTCCGCAGCGCTGGCAAGCGTGTGGATTTCGCGGGCCAGCCACTCGGGAGTGAATTCCTTCTGCTCGATTCGCACGGCGCCGCGGGCATGTTCCAGCACCGCAGCGTTGGCGGATTGATCCTGATCCAGCGCATGCGGAAGAGGCACCAGGATCGCAGGTCGTCCGATGGCAGAGAGTTCCGCGACAGTGGAAGCGCCAGAGCGGGCGATGACAAGATGCGCGGCCGCAATTCGGGCGGGAAGATCGCCAAAGAATGAGGCCACCTCGGCAGCCACTTCGGCCTGCGCGTAGACCTGCCTTACACGCGCAACGTCTTCCTCGCGGGCCTGCTGCACGACGTTGAGACGCCCTCGCAACTGCACATCGAGCTGCCTGATTGCCATGGGTACCACGTCCGCCATGATACGCGCCCCCTGGCTGCCACCGAACACCAGAAGCTGAAATACATTTGCAGGAGCCGGCCTCCGGTAAGGTGCCGTGGCAGCCGCGACCACCATCGCCCGCACTGGGTTGCCGGTTCGCGTCGCCTTGGCATTGAGTGCGGGGTTCTGCTCGAGCACGCCGGCAAAGCTCGTTGCAATCGCGCTAACGCGCGACGCAAGCAGTCGATTGGCACGTCCCATCACGGCGTTCTGCTCATGGATCATGGTTGGAATGTTGCGCAGCGTCGCGGCCATGACGGGAGGAATGGTCGGATAGCCGCCGAATCCCACGACCGCCGCCGGTTTGGTGCGGCCGAGAAGAAGCCATGCCTGGGTGGTTCCGATACCCAGTTTCACCACCGTGCGGGCCAGGGAAAATGGACCTCGGCCGCGCAGCGTCTCGCTTGCGATGATGTGGATATTTCTTCCAGGAAATTTATCGCCGTAGTGCTCGGCGCGATGGTCGGTCGCGAGATCGACAATTATGCCGCGACGCGCCAGTGCCTCGGCCAGCGCCTGCGCCGGGAAAAGATGGCCTCCGGTGCCCCCGGCTGCGACCAGCACCAGCGGCGCGGTCCTGGCTTGCTCCGTGCTTGAAGGCATCACGGGCTTCTCAGCGCCTTTGCGGACAAGGCATCTTACGCTTTCAATTTCCAACGGTCGTGCTTGCCGGATGCCTGCCGCCGAATATTCCGGGAGCAGAACGCAGGCTTAGGCCGCGATGGACGCGCCCTGGCTTGCCAAACCGGGACTCTTCAAGAGCACAGCGCGCGGCCGCTCCCGCGTCAAGGCAAGCAGCATTCCCATCGCATAGGCGAGCGAGATCATGGATGAGCCCCCGAAGGAGATGAACGGGAGCGTCATCCCTTTGGCCGGCATCAGGTGCAAATTTACGGCCATGTTGATCGCTGACTGGAACCCGAACAGGATGGCAAGGCCAGCCGCGGCAAAGCGCGTGAAGGCGTCCTCGTTCGCCATCGCATGGCGCAGCGCGCGCAGCACGATGAAGGCAAAGACGGCAGCCAACAGCAGGCAGAGTACGATGCCGAACTCCTCGGCAGCGACCGCAAAGACGAAATCGGTGTGGCTCTCCGGCAGGATGCGCTTGACCGTGCCCTCGCCCGGCCCGCGCCCGAACCAGCCGCCGCGTTGAAATGATTCCAGCGCCTGATCGATGTTGAAGCTGTCGCCGGATGCGGGATCGAGGAAGCGTTCGATGCGGCGCGCGACGTGAGGGATGAGCAAATAAGCGCTCGCTATGCCGACGGCGGCCGCGCCGCCGAGCCCGGCGACCCAGACCATCCGCATACCGGAAAGAAAAAAGAGGGCGCTCCAGACCAAGGCAACCAGCATGGTTTGGCCAAAATCGGGCTGCAGCACCAGACCAGTAAGAGCAAGCAGGAGCAATAACAGCGCAATCGTGTTTGCGGGCATCTCCGGCCGACGCGCGGATTCTCCGAACAGCCAGGCGATCAAAACGACGAGGGAGGGCTTGAGAAATTCGGAAGGCTGAATGTTGATCCCGAACAAGACCAGCCAGCGCCGCGCACCCTTCACTTCCGGGCCGAACTGCAGCGATGCAGCAACCAGCAAAATGCTCAGGACGAAGACGACGAGTGCCAAGCGCCGGATGTGGCGTGGCGGCAGAAAGGACGTCGCGAGCATGATCGCGATCGTCGGAGGCACATAGAGCATGTGCCGGCCGACGAAATAGAACGGATCCAGCCCGAGCCGGGACGCAACCGGCGGGCTGGCCGCAAGCGAGAGCACGATGCCGCCGACGACGAGCGCGAGCAGCGCAGCCAGCAGCAGGCGGTCGACTGTCCACCACCAGGCCGCAAAGTGCGTACGCTCGAGCCGCGAAACCATTCGCCCCCCAGACCGACAGTGGTGCCGATGGTTGGTTGACAGCGCGTTAACTTTTGGAGCACCGCACAAGAGCGCATGAGAAAGCACGAGCCTTATTTTTCAAAGGCTTATGGTTAAAATTTCGTTGACGGTTAGGGCATGAGAGGGCATGAAATTGCTTCCCAGTGCTTCCCAAGTGCTTCCCAGCAGGGACCACAATGAAGCTCGACAGCAAGACCGTCGCCGATGCCACCCTGCCCCCAGGCAGCACCGATCACATCTTCTGGGACGACGACGTGACCGGATTCGGCCTTCGCTTGCGTGCGGGCGGCAGCCGGGCGTTCGTGCTGCAATACCGTATTGATGGCCGCACGCGTCGAGCATCGTTCTCCGGCAGCCTCAAGGTCGCCGATGCCCGCGCAGCCGCGCGCAAGCTGCTTGCCAAGGTCGCGCTCGGAAGCGACCCGCAGGCCGAGAAAGCATCGAAGCGCCGGCAGGCCACGCAGACGCTCCGGGCGGTGGTTGAGATCTATCTCGCGGCGAAGCAGCCTGAGCTACGGCCCATCTCGTTCCGAATCTCGCGGCTCTATTTACAGGGGCCTTACTTCCGAGCACTGCATAAACTTGCACTTGGAAATATCACCCGCAGCGATATCGCCGTCTGCACACGGGCTATCGTGCGCGACCACAGTACGGCGACCGCCGCTGCGGCGAGGCGCGCATTGTCCGCTTTCTTCGCGTGGGCCATCGCCGACGGCCTGATGGGTGATGCCGGCAATCCGGTTGATGGATCCCATCGTCCCGCCGACCCAAAGCCGCGCGATCGCGTTCTCACAGACTCTGAGCTGGTGGCGGTATGGAAGGCATGCCAAGATGACGACTTCGGCCGGATTGTCCGGTTGCTGATTCTGCTGGGTTGCCGCCGGCAGGAGATTGGCGGCATGCGCCGGAACGAGCTCCATGAAGGGGGAGCCGTGTGGCGGCTGCCCCCGGAGCGCAGCAAGAATCACCGTGCTCATACGCTGGTGCTGCCGCAAGCCGCCTTGGAGATCCTAGCGGCCGTCTCTGCTCGGCCCTCCCGTGAGCACCTGTTTGGCTCCAGCAGCCCCCTTGGCTTTGTCCGTTGGCAGGAGGGCAAGGCATGCCTCGATGCCCGACTCGGCGACAGCGTGCAGCCTTTTCGGCTCCATGACCTACGCAGGACTGTTGCCACTCGGATGGCCGATATCGGGATCCTGCCGCACACGATCGAAGCCGCGCTGAATCATCAGAGCGGGCACAAGGCTGGAATCGCTGGCGTCTACAACCGTTCGCTTTACGAGCGAGAGGTGAAAGCCGCGCTGGCGCTGTGGAGCGAGCATGTGCTGGCGCTTGTTGAAGGACGCGGCAGCAAGGTGATTCCGCTCACGCGCAGCGTGAGATAACATTCTAACAGGCGCGGCTAGGGTCTGCAGCCCGAACCGCCGGCTTCCACCCGACTGCCGCGCCGACTTTCGTGGAGCTTCGTGGAAAGCGCGCCGTGCAGCCAAGCAAGCCGAACACGATTCCGCTGATCGAAGCTAAAGAGCGGGTAGCTCACGCGCTCTACGGTGACGATTGGATCGACCACCTCAAGCAACGGGAAGAGTGGGTGCTCAAGCATTACCGCCG
>Ga0310909_10001919_pt1 | contig 12579 bp, 10 predicted proteins | sample GREbulkMGT000H_FD_203449 | JGI IMG/M metagenome (GOLD analysis project Ga0310909, IMG submission 203449) | Lab enrichment of tropical soil microbial communities from Luquillo Experimental Forest, Puerto Rico - GRE.bulkMG.T000H | ecosystem: Environmental > Terrestrial > Soil > Tropical forest >... | reverse complement strand
CGTTGACGGCATTGGCACGCCGCCCCAGCCCGAGTGGTTCAGCGAGTAAGAACTGCCAAGGCCGATCGCACCCTGGTCCATCGCCTCGGCGACGAGCCACTTCATTTCGGCGAGTTCGGCGGCGGTCGGCTGTTTGCGCACCGAGGCCGCCTCGCCCATTACAGCTGTGCGCACGGCCGAGTGCCCAGCCAGCACTCCGAGGTTCATGTACGCACCGCGCCCGCGCAGCATCGTCATGTATTCGGCAAAGGACTGAAACCGCCAGTCAATGCCGGCGCGCAGCGCATCGAGGTCCATGCCCTCGACGACGGCCAGGTTGCGCATGATCAGGTCGCGCAGATGGGGCGGCGACGGCACGATGCCGAAGCCGCAATTGCCCATTACCGCGGTCGTGACCCCGAGCGAGGGTGACGGCGAAAGGGTCGGGTCCCAGGTGACCTGCGCATCGTAATGCGTGTGCAGGTCGATGATGCCCGGCATCAGCGTGAGCCCGCCGGCATCGACAATCTCGGACGCGTCCTTGCCGAACTCGCCGATCGCGGCGATGCGGCCATCCTTGACCGCTACGTCGGCGCGGATCGGGTCGTGCCCTAGCCCGTCCACCACGGTGGCGCCGCGGATCACGAGGTCATGCATCGGCTTCTCCTGCTCCGTGACGTCCTCTATAGAAGACGTACGATTTGTATTGCTCCTACCCGACGTGGGGAGTATCATGCTGCCCTGCATGCGTCAATCGGCTTGATCATACCGGAGATGGATCAAACGCCGTCAGCGGACCTAATGCTCGGCTTCCTCCAGGCAAAGGGAAGCGAAACCGAGCCAACCGGCCAACAAGGAGTCGGCGACGGAGAATTCGTCTGGCGCAATCCGGGCAAACCGGTAGGCGCGGTCGTCGCGGCGGCAAAAGTGCTGCGCATCTTGCACGGTTCGGAGCGGCCGCTGAATGCGAGCGAGGTCGCGCGCGCCGCCGGCCTCCATCGCGGTACTGCGTACAACATTCTGCGGACGCTGCAAGCCGCGGGATTTGTCGGATACGACGAGGCGACCCGCAGTTATTCTCTCAGCCTGCACATTCTCGAACTCGCCTATGGTGTCCTGCGTCGCAGTGGGCTCATGGATCTGGCGCGGCCGCTGATGCATGCGATCTCCGATGCGCACGGCGTATCGGTCTATGTCTCCAAGGTGCTGGGCCCCTCCTCTCTGTTGCTGTTGGACTGGGTCGGCATCGCGTTCCGCACTGACCTGTACGTCACCGTAGGACGCCCGTCCCCTGTGCCGGCGGGCGCATCAGGCGTCATCATGGCGGCTTTCGGAGGCAGCAGCGAGCCGGAGCTCGAAGCGCTGTTCTCAAAAGTCGCGTGGTATCAGAAGCCGTCTTTCGCCGAGTTCCTGGCCCGCGTCAAAGAAGCGAAGAAATGCGGTTTCGCAGTCGATCGCGGTGCGATGTTTCAGGGAATTACGCTGGTCTCCGTGCCGGTTCTGTCGCCGTCATGGGAGCTTCTGCTGATCCTGACAGCGGCGGGACATTCGCATGATCTCGATGCCGAGGCGCTGGGGGCGCTCAGCCGCGCGCTGCAGTCGGCAGCGGCGCGGCTATCGGAAAGCGTGCGATTGCTGCGTCTCGGATGATTTGGTGGGTAATTCGGAAGAGGGATGACAGCATGGACGGGTTGCCAGCGGTTCCCAACGGAACTTCCACAGAGACAGGCCTGGATTTCGACGCAATCGTCATCGGCGCCGGCGTTTCCGGCCTCTACCAGCTCTACAAGCTGCGCGAGCTCAGTCTCAAGGTGCGGGTGTTCGAGACCGGCACCGCCGTCGGCGGCACCTGGTACTGGAACCGCTATCCCGGCGCCCGCTTCGATTCGGAGAGCTGGACCTACGGCTACTCCTTCTCGCGGGATCTTCTCGAGGAATGGGACTGGGAGGAGCATTTCGCCGGCCAACCCGAAACCGAGCGATATCTGAATTACGTCGCCGACAAGTTCGACTTGCGCCGTGACATTCAGTTCAAGAGCAGAGTGGCCGCCGCGTGCTACCAGGAAGACACACGCAGCTGGGACGTCGTTTTGGAGGACGGCCAGCGCTACACAACTCGGTTCCTGGTCACCGCGGTCGGCGTGCTCTCGGCGGCGACGATGCCGACCATTCCCGGCGTCGAGACCTTCCAAGGCCAGTCCTGCCACACCCACTACTGGCCCAAGGAACCCGTAAGTTTCGAAGGCAAGCGGGTCGCGGTGATCGGCACGGGTGCGACCGGCGTGCAGACCATCACGGAAGTGGCCAAGACCGCAGGCCATCTGACGGTGTTCCAGCGCACGCCGCAATGGGCCGCGCCATTGCATAACGGCAGGATCAGCAAGGACGAGATGAGCCGGATCCGGGCCAATTATCGTGAGATCTTTGAACGCTGCCAAGAGACCTACGGCTGTTTCATCCATGCGACGGATCCGCGTTCCACCTTCGAGGTGACCTCCGAGGAGCGCGAGACCTTCTGGGAGAAGCTCTACGGCGAGCCAGGCTTCGGCATCTGGATGGGCAACTTCCGCGACATCCTGGTGGACCGCCAGGCCAACGCGCTGATCTCCGATTTCGTCGCGCGCAAGATCCGACAGCGGGTCAAGGACCCGGCGGTCGCCGAGAAGCTGATCCCGAAGAACCACGGCTTTGGCACCCGCCGGGTGCCGCTCGAGAGCGGCTATTACGAGGTCTACAATCGACCGAACGTCAAATTGGTCGACATCAACGAGACCCCGATCGAGCGCATCACCCCGACCGGCATCAAGACCAGCAACGCCGAGTATGAATTCGACATCATCATCTATGCGACCGGGTTCGACGCGATCACCGGCGCCTTCGACCGCATCGACATCCGCGGGGTGGCCGGCGCGTCGCTGAAGGAGAAGTGGCAGGACGGGCCGCAGACCTTTCTCGGCATCCTGGTCGACGGCTTCCCGAACTTGCTGATGGTGATGGGTCCACATGCCGGGCTCGGCAACTTTCCGCGCGCCGTCGAATACACCGCCGATTGGGTGACCGGGCTGATCCGCTTCGCCCACGACCGCGGCCTGACCCGCATCGAAGCCACCGCGGCGGGTGCAGTGGCCTGGACCGACCATGTCATCGCGTCGAGCGAGGGTTTGCTGTTCACCGAGGTCGATTCGTGGATGACCGGCATCAACCGCAATGTCGAGGGCAAGCAGGTTCGCCGGATCATGCGCTACAGCGGCGGCCATCCCGCCTTTCGCAAGCGCTGCGATGCGGTCGCGGTGGACGGATATCGCGAACTGGTGCTGGCTTAGCTGGCACCGCGGCGGCCGATGCTCGCCGGCAGGCGTCTGTCTGCGGAAGCATCTTACGACCTGGCAAGCCACAACGAACCAAGGAGCGTTCGATGGATGTCGGCATGATGATGGTGTTCGCCAGCTACGGCTGGGACGACTGCTCCGACGCGCGCGTATGGGACGAGGAGATCCGGCTGGCGCGGCTCGCCGCCGACCTGGGCTTCGACTGCTTGTGGTCGGCCGAGCACCACTTCAACGACTACTCGTTCGTGCCCGATAACATCCAGCTGATGACGTATTTGACCGCGCTCTGCCCTGACATCGATCTGGGCACCGCGGCTGTCATCTTGCCGTGGCACGATCCGTTGCGCGTCGCCGAGAATGCGGCCGTGCTCGACATGCTGAGCAAGGGCCGGCTGCGCCTCGGCCTTGGCCGCGGCCTGGCGCGGCGGGAGTTCGCCGCTTTCCGCCTGAGCATGGACGAGTCGCGAGAGCGCTTCGACGAGGCGGCTCCGATGATCGTCAATGCACTGAAGACTGGGTTTATCGAGGGTGACGGCAAGTTCTACAAGCAGCCGCGCATCGAGCTCCGGCCGCGTCCGCAATATTCCTTCGACGGGCGCATTTATGCCGTGGCCTCAAGCGAGGACTCGATCGAATCCGCCGCCAAGCTCGGCGCCCATATCGTCATGTTTGCCGACCGTCCCTGGGAGATGCGGCTGCCGGCCATCGAGCGCGGCCGCGAGCTGCACCGCAAATACCACGGCACCGAGCCGCCCCAAATAATGCTGACCGAATTCTGCGTGTGCGGCACCAACCTCGCCAAAACCGAAGAAGAGGCGCGCAAATATCAGGGCAAGTTCGTCGAAAGCAATTTCTACCATTACGAATTTCTTGGCGACCACTTCAAGACGGTAAAGGGCTACGACGCTTATCAGCAGAAGGCGGAAATCGCGCGCAAGGCTGGGCTCGAAGGTGCCGTCGCCGGCTTCATGCAGGCGGCCAGCTGGGGAACGCCCGACAAGATCCTGCGCGGGTTCGAAGCGCGGCGAAAGATCATCGGCGATTTTGAGCTCAATGTCGCTTTCCGCTTCGGAGGCACGCCTTATGAGGTCGCTGAACGCGGCCTGAAGCTCTTTGCCAAAGAGGTTATCCCGGTGCTCAAGTCGCCATCCTCGGCGAGGGTTCCGCAGGCAGCCGAGTGAACTTTCCCGCCTTTCCGATCGTCGCTCGCCCCGCAAGGCGCCTGATCGAAACGGTGGGACAGCAGATCTGCTTCGTCGAGCAGTGACACGTCATACAGTTGGTAGGAGATCCGCGATGTCGGCATACACGTCAGAACCGGCGAGATTTGATGCGATCATCGTCGGCGCCGGGGTCGGCGGCCTCTACGCGATCCATCGTCTGCGTAAACTCGGCCTCAAAGTGCATGCTTTCGAGGCCGGTAGCGGGGTTGGCGGCACCTGGTATTGGAACCGCTACCCGGGCTGTCGCTGCGATGTCGAAAGCATGGAGTATTCGTATTCCTTCTCGGACGAGCTGCAGCAGGACTGGCACTGGCCCGAGCGCTACGGCACGCAACCCGAGATCCTGCGCTACATCAACCACGTGGCCGACCGCTTCGACCTCAGGCGCGACATCGAATTCAACACCCGCGTCAAAGAGGCCGCCTTCGACAGCCGGACAAACACATGGACGGTGACGACGGATAAAGGCAGTGCTGCGACCGCGCGTTTTTGTATCATGGCGACCGGCAATCTTTCGACGCCTCGGACGCCGAATTACCCTGGTTTGGAGAGCTTTGAGGGAAAGTGGTATCACACTGGGTTATGGCCGCATGATGGGGTGGATTTTACCGGATTGCGGGTAGGCGTGATCGGCACCGGGTCGTCCGGCGTCCAGTCGATACCGATCATTGCCAAGCAGGCGAAGCTTCTTTACGTGTTCCAGCAAACCGCCAATTTCAGCCTGCCGGCGCGCAATGCGCCAATGGATGCCGCGAAGGAGCGCTCTCACAAAGCGCACTACCCCGAGCGCCGTCGCGCCGCGTTCGATACGCCGTTCGGCATTGCCGGCTATCCGCCGCCGGTGAAGTCTGCGCTCGACGCCAACGAGGAGGAACGGCTACGCGCATACGAGGCGAAATGGGCCGAGGGCGGAAGCATCAGTTTCCTGTATTCGTTTACAGATCTGCTGATCAACAAAGACTCCAACGAAACGGCGTCAGAGTTCGTGCGCCGGAAGATACGCGCCACCGTCAAGGATCCCAAGACAGCGAAGCTGCTATGCCCCAATGACCATCCAATCGGCACCAAACGGCTCATTCTCGATACCGACTATTATGAGACCTACAATCGCGACAACGTCACCTTGGTAGATATCAGAAGCAAGCCGATCGAAGGGATTACGCCCACTGGGTTGCGTACGGCCGATGCTCACTACGCACTCGATGCGATCGTTTTTGCAACGGGCTTTGATGCCATGACGGGGGCAATGAAAGAGATCGACATTCACACGGATGCAGGAATGTCGGTTCGAGAGAAGTGGGAAGGGGGTCCGCGCACCTACCTCGGGATCATGATCGCCGGGTTCCCAAATCTATTTATGATCACTGGCCCGCAGAGCCCGGGTGTCAAAAGTCAGATGATATTGGCCTGCGAGCAGCACGTCGATTGGATCGCGGATTGCGTCCAGTACCTGCGCGATCACGCATTCTCGCGCATCGAGGCGGAGATTGATGCCGAGGACAGCTGGGTGCAGCACAACAACGAGGTCGCGGATCGTACGCTCTATCCATTGGCGAACTCATGGTACGTCGGCGCCAACATTCCGGGGAAACCCCGTGTATTCATGCCGTATGTCGGTGGTGTCGCCGCATACAAGAACAAATGCGACGAGATTGCCGCCAGAGGCTATGAGGGTTTCCGTTTGAGTGCCCGCATTGAAGAGCAGCAGTTTGCAGCAGATTGATGATAGCGATAATGTTCTGCTCGTGACCGTGTGACGAGGGGCTGGCCACCGCGCGCTATTGCCCCTAACCTAGTCGTCTGCTGCTCCAAACGGTGACACCAGCTGGCTGGTTGTGCATCTTCCGCATACCCTCGGCATCAATTTAGAGACTGCTCCGATGCCTTGTCAAAACCGCGTGATGACGCTGATCGCCTTTCTGCAAGCGCAGAACTGCTCCAATCTGCCGGGATCTTGGCGGCATCCGTCAACCATGCAGGATTTCCTGACGCCGGAATACTACCAGCGCATCGCGCGCACGCTGGAAGACGGCAAGATCCAGATGGCGTTCTTTGACGACCGCCTGGCGCTTCCCGATCTCTATACGGGCCATCATGCCGAGGCGGTCGTCGCGGGTGTACGCGCCGTGAAGATGGACCCCTCGACCATCCTGATGACGATGGGAATGGTGACGCAGCGGCTCGGGCTCGGAGTGACCTACTCCACCACTTATTACGAGCCGTTCCATGTCGCCCGCCTCTTTGCGACGATGGATCTGATGCTGAAGGGCCGTGCTGCCTGGAACATTGTGACCTCGCTCAATCGCGCGGAAGCGGCCAATTTCGGCTGCGACCAGCACATGGGACACGACGCCCGCTACGACCGGGCAGACGAGTTCATGGAGGTGGTGCTCGGCCACTGGGATACCTGGGAAGACGACGCGCTGATCTTGGACAAGGCGAATAACCGCTTTGCCGATCCGGCCAAGGTGCATCGGCTCGATCATGTGGGCCGGTACTTCCGCTCGCGCGGGCCGTTCAGCGTCCCGCGGTCGCCGCAGGGGCATCCGGTACTGATCCAGGCCGGGCAGTCGGGCCGGGGCCAAGCCTTTGCCGCAAAATGGGCCGAGGTCGTGTTCGTGATCTATCACTCACTGGAGGACGGCAAGGACGAGTACGCCTCGTTCAAAGCGGCCGTCGCGGCTGCGGGGCGCGATCCCGCCGGCGTTTATGTGGCACCGGCCTGTTATGTCTGTGTCGCGGAAACCGAGGCGGTGGCGCAGGAAAAACGCGCGGTTATCGAGGCGACGGCGCGGGATGTGGATGCTCTGGTCCTGCTCTCCGAAGTGCTGAACTATGACTTTTCGAAGAAGCCCCTTTATGAGCCGTTCAGTGACGAGGAACTGGCCGAACTATCCTTTCAAGGGTTCCGCGACCGGGTGATCCGGCACTCCGGCAAGAAGAACCCGACAGTGCGCGATTTCATCACCGTCTCCGGTCGCGGCACAGTCAAGGAGCACACGATGTTTTGCGGTAGCCCCCAGCAGGTCGCCGATCAAATGGAGGAATGGTTTACCGCGCCGGCCTGCGACGGCTTCGTGCTGGCAGCGTCTCATATGCCGGGCGCCTATGACGACGTGGTGCGCCTGTTGGTGCCGGAACTACAGCGCCGCGGCTTATTCCAAAAGGACTATGCCGGCCCGACATTGCGCGACAATCTGGGATTAGCGATACCCCGGGCCGCCGACTGGCGTGCTGCGCGCCGGTAGCCTGCGCGATGAGACGCTCTGCGAATTCGCTATCGTGCTACACGCATCAGGTACCATCAATAGGAGACTAGCCATTCAGCCGTTACGCAGTTTTCTGTTTGCGCCGGGCAACCATGCCAGGCGCGTGGCCAATGCTCTGTCGCTCAATGCCGACGCGGTAATTCTTGACCTTGAGGACGCCGTCGCGACCGCCGAGAAGCGTGCCGCACGCGGCGCCGTGGTCGCGGCACTGGCACTTCCGCGCCAACCGCTCCTTTATGTTCGAGTCAATGCCACTGACACCGAGTTCTGCTACGGTGATCTAGTCGCGATCGTCCGCCCCGGCCTCGACGGGATCGTCCTGCCAAAGGTCGAAAGCGCCGCCGCGCTTGCCACGATTGATTGGCTCCTGGCGCAATTGGAGCGCGAGCAAGGCTTGGTGCCGCAGGCGATCGATCTGATCCCAATCATCGAGACGGCGCGCGGTCTCGGCAGCCTCGAACTAATCCTCGGAGCCGGCACGCGCGTTAGGCATATCGCGTTCGGCGCTGGAGATTTTACGCTCGACGTGAACATGGCGTGGAGCCGGACCGAGGCAGAGTTGACCTTTGCCCGCGCCCGGATCGTCACAGCGTCGCGCGCCGCCGGCATCGAGGCGCCCTTCGACACGGTTTGGGTCGATCTCGCTGACGAGGAGGGGCTCGAAATGTCCGCCCGCACCGCGCTGGGCTTCGGCTTCCAAGGAAAGATGTGCATTCACCCGAATCAAATCGGGATCGTCAACCGGGTGTTCACGCCGGACGAGGTGGAGGTCGCCTACGCCGAAAGAGTGGTTGGGGCGTTCGCTGAGGCGGAAGCGGCGGGCAGCGCCGCGCTCCAGCTTGACGGCAAATTCATCGACTACCCGATCCTCTACCGGGCGCAATGGGTTTTGGAAAAAATGGCGGCCATTCGCGCGAAGGAAGAGCAGCGATGACGAGAGAAGCAGCGGGCCCGCTCGGCGGCATCACGGTCCTCGATTTATGCAGCTATCTCGCCGGGCCTTACGGCTGCACCTTGCTCGCCGATCTCGGCGCCACGGTGATCAAAATCGAATCGCCGCAAGGCGACATGCTGCGCCAGTTTCCGTCGAGCCTTGCCGGCGAAAGCCGGTTTTTTCTCGGCACCAATCGCGGCAAGCGGGCGCTGGCACTCGATCTGAAGCAGCCCGAGGGGCTTGCTGTCCTCCATCGGATGGTGGAGACGGCCGATGTGCTGGTCGAGAATTTTCGTCCATCGGTGCCTGCCAGGCTCGGCATCGATTACCCGCGGCTCAAAGCCGTCAACCCGCGCCTCATCTATTGCGGACTGACCGGTTACGGCGATAGTGGGCCGCTCAGTGAAAAGGGAGGGTTTGACCAGGTCCTGCAATGCCTTTCGGGTATTGCCGTGTTTCAGGGCGCCGCCGCGGGCACGCCGCAAGTGGTGCTGGGCTCGGTGCTCGATTATTTCACCTCGGCGCTGCTCGCCTATGGCGTTGCCGCGGCGCTGTACCATCGCGAGCGATCCGGCCGAGGGCAATATCTGAGCCTCTCGCTATTGCGCAGCGCCCTGACAATCCAAGCCGGGCGTTTTGTTTGGGCGGAGAGCGAGGGCCGTGACGTCGTGCGCGATTCTGGGGCCGGTGGGCTCACCGGGATCCATCCTACCAAAGACGGCTGGCTCTATATCTCTGTTCACTCGAATCATTTCTTTGCCGCGCTGTGCGAGCTGATTGGCCGGCCGGAGCTGGCGAGCGACCCGCGATGCGAGACGATGCGGAGCCGGGCCGCGCACGCCGCTGAGCTGGTCCCGGAGTTGCGCTCCGCGCTCGCTGCGCGCAGTGCGCTCGAATGGGAGCAGCTCTTCGGCGAGCGCGTGCCCTGCGCGGCGGTGCGCCCAATCGAGGACATGTTCGACCAGCCTCAGGCGCTCGCCGAGGATCTCGTCGCGACACTCGATCATCCGCTGGTCGGGCGATACCGCGCGATGCAGCAGCCGATCAAATTCACTGGGACACCAGGACCAGCTCCAACTCCGGCCCCGACCTTTGGGCAGCACAGCGATGAGATTCTCGCCGGCTGCGGCTATTCGGCCGAGGAAATCATGGCATTGCGCCGGCGCGGTGTCGTGCACTAGCAACGGCGTCGGCAGCGGTTAAGGTATCCACGCGAACCGCCGGACCTCGAGCTATTTTCAATTTTGCGATCGAGAAGGAGAGATCGATGCCAAGGCTTGCAGGCAAGGTGGCCTTCATCACAGGCGCCGGTAATGGCATCGGCCGCGCTACCGCAATTCCGTTCGCCGACGAAGGTGCGAAGGTCGCAATCGCCGAGATCGACAGCGAGGCCGGCGAGGAGACCGCTCACCTTGCTGGAAACGAGGCGATTGCGATCCGCGCCGACGTGACCGACCCCGACAGCCTGCAAGCAGCGATCCGCGCGACCGTCGACAAGTTCGGACGTCTCGACGTTCTCTATAATAACGCCGGCGGGTCTACCGCGCGGGACGATACGGCAGTCAAGGCGCCGCTCGATGAATTCTGGCGGGCGATAAAGCTTGACCTTTACGGCACATTCCTTGGTTGCCGGTTCGGTATCCCCGAACTTATCAAGGCCGGAGGCGGTTCGGTGATCAACATGAGCTCGAATGTTGCGCTGATGGGGGTCGCCGGCCGGGATTGCTATACGGCGGCAAAGGGCGGGATTGCCGCAATCACCCGTTCGCTGGCTGTCGCCTATGCGCCACAAAGGGTTCGCGTCAATGCTATTGCGCCGTCGGCGACCATGACCGAGCGGGTCAAAAAGCTGATAGCCGGAAACGCCGCTCTGACGCGGCTTGCTGACTCGCATCTGCTCGGCCTGATCGAACCCGGCGACATCGCCAGCGCGGCGCTTTATCTCGCTGGTGACGAATCTCGCATGGTCACGGGCCAGGTTCTGCCGGTCGACAGTGGGGTAACCATCTCTTGACGAACCGCGTTGCCAGGCTAGCAACGGAGACACCTTTCTAAGATCCCGTGGGTCGGACCTCGCAGTCGGATCACGGTTGCGCATATGCTCGCTCTCAGTGCGCACGCACCACAGGTGCGCCTATCCGATATTGGCGAACCTTTGTCGGATGTGACCCGTCGCCAAACTGTGCAGCTCAGTGCGCTTGCTTCATGATTTGCTACCGGCGCTGAACTGGATCGACGGCTTGGGGTCGGGCCTCGCGTTTGGTCGTAGTCGAGCGAATAGCCGGAGTCGGCGCAGAGCCATCACTGCACTGCGCATTGGAGTGTGCCCGGCCTATCTCATTACGCATCCTCGGCTATCATAGCGGCGGCCTTCTCGCCGATCATAATCGTTGGTGCGTGGGTGCAGGCATTCAGCGCAGCCGGCATGATCGAAGCGTCGGCAACGCGCAGCCCCTGCAGCCCAATAACACGTAGCCGTGGGTCGACTACGGCCGTCGAATCGCTGCCCATACGGCATGTCCCGCTCGGGTGGAAGAAGGTCGCGGCGCGAGCGCGAATGTCCTGCTCGATTGCAGCCTGCTCATTAGCGATTGGACCGGGGCTCAGCTCCACTTCAATCAAATCGCGGATTGATGGTCCGCGCATCATGTCGCGCATGCGGCGCACCGAGCGCGCGAGCGCTTGCAGATCTTCCGGCTCGGAAAAGTACTCAGGGAAGATCCGCGGATGCGCGGTCGGATCGTTGCCGCGCAGCAGGACCCGGCCGCGGCTAAGGGGACGGCCTGAGCCGACCATAACTGTGAAGCCATGGCGCTCGGGGAACAGATCGGTGAGCCGAACACCCGACCCCGCCACGGGTGATCAGCGCCGGCGCCATGACGACAATCGTGTCGGAGACCGCGAGAGCCGCATCGCTGCGCATGTATCCGCCAGTCGCGACATAGCTCTCGCCGAGACTACCGCCGCGCGATAGCGCATACCGCAGTCCGATTCCGAGCGCCGCCCGCGGGTTCATGTATTTGTAGGCAGTCACTGGCTGCGAGCACGCAAAGCGCAGCGCGTAAGAGGGGTGGTTCTGAAGATTACGGCCGACCTCCGGCGCGTTGACCACGACCGGAATCTCGAAGCGAGAGAGATGATCGGCTGGCCCGATACCCGACAGCATCAAAAGCTGGGGCGAGTTGACAGTACCCCCCCACAGGATGATCTCGCGCTCCGCCCAGATCGTCTCGCGGACCCCATCCTTAACGATCTCGACCCCACGCGCTCGACTGCCCTCGATTACGATGCGCGCGGCGATCGCCTCTGACAGCAATTCGAGATTCCCGCGACGCCGAGCCGGTTGCACGTAAGCAACCGCGGTGCTCGCCCGGCGGCCGTTGGCAATGTTAGTGTCAAACCGCCCAAAGCCTTCGGCGATGTCGGCATTGAGGTCGTCGACCACCGAGAACCCCGCCTCTCCAGCGGCCGCGAGGAACGCCTCGCAGATCGGCAGATCAACTCGCGATGGCTTTACCGTTATCGGGCCGCTGTCCCCATGCCATTCATTGGCGCCTCGCGTGTTGGTTTCGGCTTTTTTGAAGTAGGGCAGCACTTGATCGAACGACCACCCATGGCATCCAAGCTGCGCCCACTGGTCGTATTCGAGTGAATGGCCGCGCAGATAAAGCATCCCGTTGATGCTTCCAGCCGCCGAGGATGCGCCCCTGGAACCACCGCAATTTGCGGCCATTCAATGCGGGAACCGGCTCGGTCTCAAAATTCCAATTGCGCCGCGGCGACGTGCTCGCGATGAACGCGGTGCCAGGGACCTTAGTCGTGAGCCCGAGCCTGGTGCCGCCCGC
>Ga0310909_10001912_pt1 | contig 12592 bp, 9 predicted proteins | sample GREbulkMGT000H_FD_203449 | JGI IMG/M metagenome (GOLD analysis project Ga0310909, IMG submission 203449) | Lab enrichment of tropical soil microbial communities from Luquillo Experimental Forest, Puerto Rico - GRE.bulkMG.T000H | ecosystem: Environmental > Terrestrial > Soil > Tropical forest >... | reverse complement strand
GGTGCCGCAGCGCGCGGTCGGTCACCCACGGCTTGGCCGTCCCGCCGGCCGACAGCCGGGAGATCTCGGCGAACGCGACCTCGAGTTCGTAAAGGGCCTCGGTGCGGCCCTCGTCGACCCGTGGGGCCTGCGACGTGGTGCCGACGAATCGCCCGGCGAAAAGATAGGACAGCGAGGGGTGCCGCTGCCAGTACGTCAGCAGCGATACGAGCAGGTCGGGGCGGCGCAGCAGCGGCGAGTCCGCGGGCGTGACGCCGCCGAGCGTGATGTGGTTTCCGCCGCCGGTGCCGCCGTGGGTGCCGTCCACGTCGAACGACTCCGTAGAAAGGCGAGCCAACCGAGCCTGTTCGTACAGGGTTTCCAGCAGCTGCGTTTGTTCGGCGAAGCTGGCTGTGGGTGGCACGTTGACCTCGATGACGCCCGGATCGGGGGTGATCGTCATCGACTTCAGCCGTGGGTCCGGCGGTGGTCCGTAGCCCTCGATCACCACCGGGCAGTCGGCTTTGGCCGCCGCGGCCTCGACCCGGGCGATGAGGTCGACGAAGTGTTCGAGCGCCTCGGTGGGCGGCAGGAAGATGTACAGCAGGCCGCCGCGGACCTCGGCGACCATCGCGGTCGGCGGCGCCGTATCGGGGGGCGTCACAACGGCCTCGCCGGTACCCGGCTCGGCCGGTTGATCACGATCCACAGCCGAGGGATCGGCGTCGAACGTCGCGCGTGGCGGTTTCCAGCTGATCGAATTCAACGGCAGCCGCAGGCCCGCCGGCGAATCCCCTTCGAGCAGCACGATGCGGCCGCGGCGCAGCCGCCAGTCCGCGCTGGCCCAGCCGAGGTCGTCGTCTCGGCGGTGCAGCGGCAGCACGAAAGCGGCCGGGGCCGTGGTGGATTCGTCGAGGCGCGCCAGCAGCTCAGCGCGACCCCCGGCGTCGTCGTCAGTGAGGTCGTCGTCCGATTGCACCGGGGCGCCCTCGGGCTTGCGCACCTTGGCCGCCAGCCGGGCCAGCGGGTCCTCGTAGGCCGGCCGCACCTGGGTAAGCGGCAGCCCAAAGCCGTCGGCGATCGCGGCGAGCATTTGGTAGGCGGCATCGGCATCGACCGGCCCGTTGACCTCGCCACTCCACGGGTCGGCCAGCAGCGCGACGTCGGTCCACAACGGTCGCCCGTCGGTGCGCCAGTAGAGCGCGATCTGCCAGCGCGGCAACGGTTCTCCCGGATACCAACGGCCCTGGCCGCGCTGGATCAGCCCCTGCGGGGCCCACGTCGCCTTCAGGCGGGCGGCCAGATCGGATGCCCGCTGCCGCTTGTGCGGGCCGTCGGCGGCGGTCGTCCACTCGTCGTCGACCTGGTTGTCCACCGACACGAACGTGGGCTCACCGCCGACGGTCAGCCGGACGTCGGCGGCGGCCAGTCGCTCGTCGACCCGCTGGCCGACGTCGCAGATCGTCCGCCACGCCTCGTCGGTGTAGGGCAGTGTGACGCGCGGGTCTTCGTGGATGCGGGTGACGGTGTTGGAGAACTCCAACACCGATTCGCAGGGTTCGGTGCCGCCGCTGATGGGTGCCGCGGTGGCCGGGTGCGGCGTGGCCGCCAGCGGGATGTGGCCCTCGCCGGCGAACAGCCCGGACGTCGGGTCCAGCCCGATCCAACCCGCGCCGGGGATGTACACCTCGGTCCACGCGTGCAGGTCGGTGAAGTCGGCGGCGGGTCCCGACGGCCCGTCGAGCGCCTCGACGTCGGAGGCCAGCTGCACCAGGTAGCCGGACACGAACCGGGCCGCCAGCCCCAGCTGCCGCAGGATCGATACCAACAGCCATGCCGAGTCCCGGCACGAGCCGACGCCGGTGCGCAGGGTGAAATCCGGTGTCTGGACGCCGGGTTCCATCCGCAGGCTGTAAGCGACGTCGGTGTTGATGGCGCGGTTGAGCGCGACCAGGAAGTCGATGGTGCGGGTGCCGTCGGGCACCGAGAAGTTCTGCAGCCACGCCTGCACGAGGTCGCCCGGGCCCGACCCCTCGCCTTCCTCGTCGACGGGCCGCAGGTACGGCTTGAGGTCATCGGCCACCTCCCTGGGGTAGGTCCACCCACCGGAAGGCCACGTCTCGGCCCAATCCTCGATGAAGAAATCGAACGGGTTGATCACCTTGAGGTCGGCAATGAGCCCGACGGTGATGGTCAGCCGGCTCACGGCATTCGGAAACACCAGCCGGGCAAGGAAGTTGCCCACCACGTCCTGTTGCCAGTTGATGAAATGGTCGCCCGGCTCGACGCGCAGCGAGTAGGCCTCGATGGGCGTGCGGCAGTGCGGCGCCGGGCGCAGCCGCACGCTGTGCGGGTGTACCCGAACCAGCCGGTCAAAGGTGTAGCTGGTGCGGTGCTCCAGCGCAACTTTGATGCTCATCCGCTGATCTCATCACAAGCACCCCAAAGCCGCAGCCCAGCGGAATTGACGCGGCAGGTCCGGTTAGGCCCGGTTAGCCGGGGCTGTACGGCTGCGGCCCCGGCGGCGGGCCGGGTGGGGGTCCCGGTTGGTAACCCGGCTGCTCAAGCGGGACGACCTGGCCGCCGGAAAGCTTGCGGTAGGTGTAGGTCAGGACGAGCTGGGCGATGGGGATACCGGCGACCAGGCCGACGAGGCACAGGAACTCTCCGATGATGACCGCCGCGATCTGCACGAGCCACGACAGCACCGTGCCGCCGATGTTGGACCTGACGGTCGCGATGCTGGCCTTGATGGAATCGACGGGCGATAGCGATCGGTCGATCACGAACGGGATGGCGAACATCGCGAGGAAAGCGAAGATGATCCCGGGGATGATGCACAGGACCGCCCCGATCGAGGTGCCAATGGCGACCAACAGCGCGGTGAGAAACACTCCGCCCAGATTGCGGGGTTTGAAGAACGACCCGATGGTGACCGGCTTACCGTCCGCGATGTCAAGGCAGCCCGAAAGCAACCCCGCTTGCATGAAGACCCCGGCCACGAAGATCAGGATGTAGCCGAGGATCCAGACGGCGATCGAGGCGGGGCCAAAGGTCACGCTGCTGCTTCCGTACGTATGACCATAGGAGTCGGTGTACGAGGTGCTCGACGGCTGGCCGAGCGCCGCGGGCAGGATCGAGGTCAGAGCGGTGAAAATCCCTATGACTATGCCGTAGACCACGACCGGGACGATGAGCGCCGCCGCGTTGGACTTGAACTTCTCCCACGACCAGCGCGCTGCTTCACCGACGTCGAACTGCGGCGCGGGCTGGCCACCGGGACCACCGGGGCCCGGCTGCGGATAGCCGGGCGGCGGTGCGCCATAGCCGGGCGGCGGTGCGCCATAACCGGGCGGCGGTGCGCCATAGCCGGGCGGCGGTGCGCCATAGCCGGGCGGCGGTGCGCCATAGCCGGGCGGCGGCCCGGGAGGCGGGGGTGGCGGGGGAGGCGGCGCGCCGTAACCGGGCGGCGGCCCCCCGGGCGGTGGTCCCCCGGGCGGCGGCCCCCCGGGGGGTGGTCCAGGCGGGCCGGGAGGGTTATAGCCGCCGGGCGGCGGGCCATAACCCGGCGGCGGGGGCGGCGCGCCGTAACCGGGCGGTGGGGGGTAGCCCGGAGGGTTTTGGTTTCCCCGCTGGGGGTCGGGCGGGGTGCCTGGATACTCGGGAGGCTGGCTCATGTCCGTCCTAGCTGCTTGATTCCACTCTGAAGGGGACGCGCACCGAACTTGGCAAACCGGAACTTAACAAATATGGGGCGAACTCGCGCGGATTAATATCATCGGGTCTCGGCCTGCGCACCTTGTCGCTCTGACGTGGTATGCCTGAAGCCGTGTCCGACGGTCTCTTTGACCTCCCCGGCGCGCCGCAGACAACCCACAATGGCCTGGGCGTGTCGGCGGGTGCACCGCTGGCCGTCCGGATGCGTCCGGCATCGCTGGACGAGGTGGTCGGTCAGGGCCACCTGCTGGCACCCGGATCGCCGCTGCGCCGCCTGGTCGAGGGCTCGGGCGTGGCGTCGGTCATCCTGTACGGCCCGCCCGGGAGCGGTAAGACGACGCTGGCCGCCCTGATCTCGCAGGCGACCGGCCGCCGGTTCGAGGCCCTGTCGGCGTTGTCGGCCGGCGTGAAGGAGGTTCGGGCCGTTATAGAGACGGCGCGGACCGCACTCCTCCGCGGCGAGCAGACGGTGCTGTTCATCGACGAAGTGCACCGGTTCTCCAAGACCCAGCAGGACGCGTTGCTCTCCGCGGTGGAGAACCGAATCGTGCTGCTGGTGGCGGCGACTACCGAAAACCCCTCGTTCTCCGTGGTGGCTCCGCTGCTGTCGCGGTCGTTGATCTTGCAACTGCGGCCGCTGACCTCCGACGACATCCGCACCGTGGTGCGGCGCGCGATCGAGGACCCGCGCGGCCTGAGCGGGCGGATGCAGGTCGAACCCGACGCCGTCGACCTGCTGGTGAGGCTGGCAGCCGGCGACGCGCGGCGCGCGTTGACTGCTCTGGAGGTCGCGGCCGAGGCGAGCGAGCACGTCACCGTCGCCGCCATCGAGCAATCCCTCGACGAAGCCGCGGTGCGCTACGACCGCGACGGCGACCAGCACTACGACGTGATCAGCGCCTTCATCAAATCGGTGCGCGGCTCCGACGTCGACGCCGCGCTGCACTACCTGGCGCGCATGCTCGTCGCCGGGGAGGATCCACGGTTCATCGCGCGCCGGCTGATGATCCTGGCCAGCGAGGACATCGGCATGGCCGATCCGACCGCGTTGCAGACCGCGGTCGCGGCCGCCCAGACCGTCGCGCTGATCGGCATGCCCGAGGCCCAGCTGACCCTGGCGCACGCCACCGTCCATCTTGCCAGCGCGCCCAAGTCGAACGCGGTCACCACCGCGCTGGCGGCGGCGATGGCCGACATCAAGGCGGGCAAGGCCGGCATGGTGCCGGCGCATCTGCGCGACGGGCACTACTCCGGTGCGGCCGCGCTGGGCAACGCCCAGGGCTACAGGTACTCCCACGACGACCCGGACGGTGTTGTCGCCCAACAATATCCGCCGGATGAGCTGTTAGGCGTGGACTATTATCGGCCCACCGGCCGCGGCGGTGAACGTGAAATCGCCGGCCGGCTGGACCGGCTGCGCGCAATCATCCGTAAGAGGAGAGGGCCATGAAAACCTTCACCGACGAGGAGATGGGCCAGCTTTTGCCCACGGCCAAGGGCTACAGCGTCGTCATCCTCAAGAAGGGCCCGAAGTTCGATGACGATACGACGCCGGGGATCGTCTGGGAGCACGGTCGGCGCAACTTCGGGCTCCGCGACGACGGTGTGATGGCGGTGGTGCTGCCGGTGACCGACGGGTCCGAGGTGTGCGGCGTCTGTGTGTTCGCCGCGACCATCGACGACACGACCGTGATCATGGACGCCGACCCCGGGGTGGCGGCCGGAGTCTTCACCTACGAGGTGCACCCCTGCCTCGGATTCCCCGGGGATTCGCTGCCCTAAGCCCGGCGGTGAAGCCGAGTGCGCGGCTGGCCGCACACTCGGTGCCGAATGCGCGGCCAGCCGCACATTCGACGGTCGCGCGGAGCGCTCAGACCAGCTCGGGCACCCGCAGGTGGGCGATCGCCAGCTCGAACTCGGCCACGTCGATCACCTCGGCGCCCAGATCACGGACGCGCCTGCTGCGCAGCTCAGTGGCCCGGTCACGGTTTCGGGCCATCGCGTCCATGCTGTCGAACGTGGAGCAGGCGACCGCACGCCGGCAGGCGGGGTGGTCGACCATCAGGCTGGCGCTGCAGAACCCGTCGAGCTGTTCCATTTCCGGAAGCACCGACTCGCGGTAGAAGTTCAGGGACCGGCTGAGCTGATCCGGTACCACCTTGAGCCAGGTGGCCCGCACGCACGCCCCCTCATGCGAGCGGTGGTCGCGGTGCAGCAAAGCGATGTCCCATTCTTCGACCTTCGCGTGGCCGTCGAACATCAACGCGGCGCGGTCGCGGATGGGCGCTACCCGCTCGGCGCTGGCGCGCATCGTTTCGATGGTCTGCCAGGCGCTGGTGGCGATGCATCTGCCGGACTGGCGGTCCACCAGCAGCGACACCCCGACACACCCGTTCATCTCCTGCAGAGCGGGCATGACGACGTCGCGGACGTGCGCGATGCCAATGTCGACCGACAAGGGTTGCGCCTGGATGGTGGTGGAGCGTGCGTACACGATCGGCCCCTCCTGTGTCGGGGCGGCGCCCCGGGTGGCGCCACCGGTCCCAACAGATACCTTCCTCCTACCGACGGAGCGTCGCAATGGGCGCGGCGGCACCGGCCGAACGCCTGGTTCGGCCGGTCCACCGCCGCAGATATCGATCAGGCCAGCTCGGGCACCCGCAGATGCGCCAGCGCCAGCTCGAACTCGCCTTCGTCGAGTTCCGTGACGCCCGCCTCGCGCATCGACGCGATCTTGAGGGCGGTCGCCTGGTCCCTGTTGCGCTCCATGGCGTCAAGGCTGTCGAACGTCGTGGAGGCCACGCCGCGCCCGGAGTCGCGGTCGACCAGCAGGCTGGCGCTGCTGAACCCGTCGAGGTCCTCGAGCTGGGACAGGACGGACGCCTTGTAGTACTCGATGCCCTGGTCCATCTGGCCCTGCGGCACCTGGACCCAGGTCGCCCGCACGCCCGCACCTTCTGGCGAGGGGTGGTCACGATGCAGCGCCGCGATCTCCCAGTGGTCGACGCTTGGCGTGCCCCCGAACATTTGCGCGGCCCGCTCACGAATCGGGGCTATCTGGTCCAAGCTGTCGCGCAGGGCCTCCTCGGTCTCCCAGGCGGTGGTGACGATGCACCGGCCCGACTGCCGGTTGACCAAAAGAGATATGCCGACGCACCCCGCCATGCCCTGCAGTGCCGGCATGACCTCATCGCGAACATGCGCAACTCCTGCGTCGATGGACGAGGGTTGCGCCTGAATAGTGGTAGAGCGTGCGTACACGACCCACCCCTTCCTGTTCGGGGCAGCGCCCCGGTGGCGCCACCGGTCCACCAGATACCTTCCTCCTACCGGCAAACTCCCCGCAATGGTGTAGGCCGGGTTGATATTTTGATTGGCTGGGCCCAGCCGCTCCGCCGTAGGCTTGTCGGGGTGCATACCGATGTGTTGGAAGTGGACACCGCCCGTCGCTGCATCGTCGATCTCACCGATGCGGTGCGCAGGTTCTGCTTCAGCTTCGGCGACGGCCTGTGCAACGTATTCATCCCGCACGCGACGGCCGGGGTCGCGATCATCGAGACCGGCGCCGGCTCCGACGACGACCTCGTCGACACGCTGGAACGGCTGTTGCCCCGTGACGACCGCTACCGGCACGCGCATGGCTCCCAGGGCCACGGCGCCGACCATTTGCTGCCGGCGTTCGTCGCGCCGTCGGTGACGGTGCCGGTCGCAAGTGGTGACCCGCAGCTGGGCACCTGGCAGAGCATCGTGCTCGTTGACCTCAACCGGGACAATCCGCGGCGGTCGGTTCGGTTGAGCTTTTTGGAGGGTTAGCCGCCTGACGGGCGTGGGCGATCGACGGCACCGGGGGACGAATAGGCTGGGAACCTACGTCAAGCAACAGGAAGAAGCGGATCAGAAGTGCAGACACACGAGATCAGGAAGAGATTCCTTGATCATTTCGTGAAGGCGGGCCATGCCGAGGTGCCGAGCGCATCGGTGATCCTCGACGACCCCAACCTGCTGTTCGTCAACGCCGGCATGGTCCAGTTCGTGCCGTACTTCCTGGGCGCGCGCACGCCGCCGTACGCGACGGCCACCAGCATCCAGAAGTGCATCCGCACGCCCGACATCGACGAGGTGGGGATCACCACCCGGCACAACACCTTCTTTCAGATGGCCGGCAATTTTTCGTTCGGCGACTATTTCAAGCGCGGCGCCATCGCACTCGCCTGGGATCTGCTGACCAACAACGTTGCCGAGGGCGGATACGGGCTGGACCCCGAAAAGATCTGGGCCACAGTCTATTTCGATGACGACGAGGCCTTTGCGCTATGGCAGGAGATCGCCGGCCTGCCGGCGGAGCGGATCCAGCGCCGCGGCATGGAAGACAACTACTGGTCGATGGGCATCCCGGGACCGTGCGGCCCGTCATCGGAGATCTACTACGACCGCGGACAAGAGTTCGGCGTGGGCGGCGGCCCGATCGCCAACGAGGACCGCTACGTCGAGCTGTGGAACCTGGTCTTTATGCAGAGCGAGCGCGGCGAGGGCACGGGCAAAACCGACTTCGAGATCCTGGGGCCGCTGCCGCGCAAGAACATCGACACCGGCATGGGCGTCGAGCGGGTCGCGTTCGTGCTGCAGGGCGTGCACAACGTCTACGAAACCGACCTGCTGCGGCCGGCCATCGACCTGGTCGCTACGCGCGCGCCCCGCGGGTACGACGTCGGCAACCACGAGGACGACGTGCGTTACCGGGTCATCGCCGACCACAGCCGCACCGCGGCGATCCTGATCGGCGACGGCGTGAGTCCGGGCAACGACGGGCGCGGCTATGTGCTGCGCCGGCTGCTGCGCCGGGTGATCCGTTCGGCCAAGCTGCTGGGCATCGAGGAGCCGATCGTCGGCGACCTGATGGCCACCGTGCGGGACGCGATGGGCCCGTCGTATCCCGAACTGGTCGCCGATTTTGACCGGATCAGGCGCATCGCCGTCGCCGAGGAGACCGCGTTCAACCGCACACTGGCCTCGGGCTCGAAGCTGTTCGAGGAGGTCGCCGGCGCCACCAAGGCGGCGGGCGCCAAGGTGGTGTCCGGTTCGGACGCCTTCACCCTGCACGACACGTACGGCTTCCCGATCGAACTCACCCTCGAGATGGCCGCCGAGGCCGGCCTGCAGGTCGACGAAATCGGCTTCCGGGAACTGATGGCCGAGCAGCGCCGCCGCGCCAAGGCTGACGCCGCCGCGCGCAAACACGCGCATGCCGACCTGAGCGCCTACCGCGAGCTGGTCGACGCCGGACCCACCGAGTTCACCGGATTCGACGAGTTAACCTCCGAGGCAAGGATTCTGGGCATTTTCGTCGACGGCAAGCGGGTTCCGGTGGTCGCGCACGGTACCGACGGGGCGGATCGCGTCGAACTCGTGCTGGACCGCACCCCGCTCTACGCCGAGTCGGGCGGCCAGATCGCCGACGAGGGCACCATCAGCGGAACCGGTGCCAACGAGATCGCCCGGGCGGCCGTGACCGATGTGCAGAAGATCGCCAAAACCCTTTGGGTGCATCGGGTTAACGTGGAATCCGGGGAATTCGTCGAGGGCGACGCCGTGATCGCGGCGGTGGACGCGGGCTGGCGGCGCGGGGCCACCCAGGGGCACTCGGGCACCCACATGGTGCACGCCGCACTGCGACAAGTGCTGGGGCCCAACGCGGTTCAGGCGGGATCCTTGAACCGCCCGGGTTACCTGCGCTTCGACTTCAACTGGCAGGGTGCGCTGACCGAGGACCAGCGCACCCAGATCGAAGAGGTGACCAACGAGGCGGTCCAGGCCGACTTCGAGGTGCACACGTTCACCGAGCAGCTCGAGAAGGCCAAGGCGATGGGCGCGATGGCGCTCTTCGGCGAGGCCTATCCCGACGAGGTTCGGGTGGTGGAGATCGGCGGACCGTTCTCCCTGGAGCTGTGTGGTGGAACGCACGTGCACAACTCGGCGCAGATCGGTCCGGTGACGATCCTGGGCGAATCGTCGATCGGCTCCGGGGTCCGCCGGGTGGAGGCCTACGTCGGGCTGGACTCGTTCCGCCACCTGGCCAAGGAGCGTGCGCTGATGGCCGGGCTGGCGTCGTCGCTGAAGGTGCCGTCCGAAGAGGTGCCCGCCCGGGTGGCCAACCTGGTGGAGCGGCTCAAGGCCGCCGAGAAAGAACTCGAACGCGCCCGGCTGGCGGGCGCGCGGGCCGCGGCCACCGATGCCGCGGCCGGCGCGGAGCGGATCGGTAACGTCCGTGTGGTGGCGCAGCGAATGTCCGGCTGGATGACGGCGGCCGACCTGCGTTCCCTGGTCGGCGACATCCGGGGCAAGCTGGGCAGCGATCCCGGGGTGGTGGCGCTGATCTCGGATTCCTCAGGGGACGAGGGCAGCACAGTGCCGTATGCGGTCGCCGCCAACGCGGCCGCGCAGGATCTCGGCATCCGTGCCAACGACCTGGTCAAGCAGCTGGCCGCGGCGGTCGACGGCCGCGGCGGCGGCAAGGCCGACCTGGCGCAGGGCTCGGGGAAGGATCCGACCGGCATCGACGCGGCGCTGGAGGCGCTCCGCTCCGAGATCGCCGTGATAGCGCGGGTCGGTTGAGTGGTCTCCGCACAGCACCGCCTACCCGACCGGCCCGGCGACCCTGACCAGGATCCCGGCCGGGGTCGACGGCTCGGCATCGACGTGGGCGGCGTGCGCATTGGCGTCGCCGCGAGCGACCCCGACGGCATCCTGGCAACTCCGGTCGAAACCGTGCGCCGCGACCGTTCCGGCAGACACGTGCGCCGGCTCGCCGAGCTCGCCGCCGAGCTGGACGCGGTCGAGGTGGTCGTGGGATTGCCGCGGACCCTGGCCGACCGCGCGGGCCGTTCGGCCCAGGACGCGATCGAACTTTCCGAGGCACTGGCCCGGCGGATTGCCCCCACACCGGTGCGGCTGGCCGACGAACGGCTGACCACCGTCAGCGCCCAGCGGTCACTGCGCGCGGCGGGTGTCCGGGCCAGGGAGCAGCGGGCGGTGATCGACCAGGCGGCGGCGGTGGCGATCCTGCAGAGCTGGCTCGACGAACGCCGCGCCTCAGTGGCCAAAGGGGTCACCGATGGTTGACAGTGCGTGGGGCCAGCGGGCCGAGCCCGAGGCGGTCGGGCCGCCCCGGCGCAAGATGAGCCGCCTGGCCCGGAAGCGCGCCGAACGCGGCCGCCGGCGGCGGCGCTTCGCCGGCCGGGCTGCGCTCGCGCTGCTGGTTGTGATGATGGTTGTCGTCGTCTTCGTGGGCACCAGGCTGTGGAACACGGTGTTCGGGTCCGGTGACGACTACACCGGTGATGGCAAGCGCGACATCGTGATTCACGTGCAAGACGGTGATTCGACGACCATGGTCGGGGAGACGCTGCAGAACCAGCAGGTGGTCAAGACCGTCCGGGCCTTCGTCAACGCCGCACACGGCAACAGCGCGATCAACTCGATCCAGCCCGGCTGGTACCGGATGCGCACCGAGATCCCGGCGGCCAATGCCGTCGCGCGCCTGGCCGACCCGAACAACCGGGTGGGGCGACTGGTCATCCCGGAAGGCCGTCAGCTCGACGACACCACCGACATGAAGACCAACAAGGTGAATCCCGGCATCCTCAGCCTGATCTCTCGCGCCACCTGCGTGGATCTCGACGGTAACCGGCGTTGCGTCTCCGTGGACGACCTGCGCGCGGCGGCGACCAACAGCAGTCCCGCGACGTTGGCGGTGCCGCCGTGGGCCATCGAACCGGTCACCGAGCTGGGCAAGGACCATCGCAGGATCGAGGGCCTGATCGCGCCCGGGACCTTCAACGTCGATCCGTCGGCCTCGGCCGAGAGCATCCTCACGAGCCTGATCAGCTCCGGCGCCATGGAGTACATGAAGTCCGGTTTGCTGGGTTCCGCCCAGACCATGGGCCTGTCGCCCTACGACATCCTGGTGGTGGCGTCGCTGGTCCAGCAGGAAGCCAGCTCGCAGGATTTCGCGAAGGTGGCGCGGGTCATCTACAACCGCCTGCAGAATCACCACACGCTGGAATTCGACTCGACGGTGAACTATCCGCTGGACCGCCGGGAGGTTGCCACCTCCGACGCCGACCGTGCTCAGCGGACCCCCTGGAACACCTACGTGTCGCAGGGGCTGCCCGCCACGGCGATCTGCTCGCCCGGTGTCGACGCGCTGCATGCCGCCGAGCATCCCGAGTCGGGTGACTGGCTGTACTTCGTCACCATCGACACCCAGGGCACGACGCTGTTCACCAAGGATTATCAACAGCATTTGGCCAATATCGAGCTGGCTAAGCGCAACGGTGTCCTCGACAGCGCCCGCCGCTAGGAAAGCGGCCGTGCTGGGCCGGCCGATCGCCCATTCGCGGTCCCCGGAACTGCACCTGGCCGCCTACCGCGCGCTGGGCCTGCACGACTGGACGTACGAGCGCATCGAGTGCGGCGCCGACGAGCTGCCGGGCGTGGTCGGCGGCTTCGGGCCGGAGTGGGTCGGGGTGTCGGTGACCATGCCGGGCAAATTCGCCGCCCTGCGATTCGCCGACGCACACACCCAACGCGCGGCCCTCGTGGGGTCGGCCAACACCCTGGTGCGAACGCCGGCCGGTTGGCGGGCCGACAACACCGACGTCGACGGGGTGGCCGGCGCGCTCGGGTCGGCCTCTGGACGGGCGTTGGTGTGTGGATCGGGCGGCACCGCGCCGGCGGCCGTGGTGGGTCTGGCCGGGCTCGGCGTCACCGGCATCACCATCGTGGCGCGCGACCCGCAGAAGGCCGCCCGGTTGGTGGACCTGGGAACGCGGATCGGCGTGGCGACCCGGTTCTGCGGCCTGGACAGCGGCGAGCTGGCCGAGCAGGTGGCGGCCGC
>Ga0310909_10001911_pt1 | contig 12593 bp, 11 predicted proteins | sample GREbulkMGT000H_FD_203449 | JGI IMG/M metagenome (GOLD analysis project Ga0310909, IMG submission 203449) | Lab enrichment of tropical soil microbial communities from Luquillo Experimental Forest, Puerto Rico - GRE.bulkMG.T000H | ecosystem: Environmental > Terrestrial > Soil > Tropical forest >... | reverse complement strand
GCGTCGGCATGATCGGTTTCATCCATCTCGGTCTGCTCGCCGGCCTCGTCGGAGCCCCATGGGCGATCGCGGCGACAGGGTTCGAGGGCATCCTGGCCATGCTTCTCACTCGGCGCTGGTGGCGCACCCTCGGGTAGATGGTGGGTTGCGCGGAAATCGTCACAATCCGCCCGCGCTCGATGTATTGTGAGGCGGTATCGCGGGAGAAGAAAATGTCGTCTGCCTCACTCGACCTGCGCCGCGCCGAGACGCACGGCACCGACTATGTGGAACGTGCCCGCCAGCTGGCGCCGCTATTGACCGCCGCCGCGGACGAGATCGAAGCGCGCCGCGAGCTGCCGGACCGAGTGGTCGAGGCGCTGATCGAGCGCGGCTTTTTCCGCCTGCTGCTGCCGCGCTCCTTGGGGGGCGCCGAGCTCCAGCCCATAACCTACGTCCAGGTCCTCGAAGAGATTGCCAAGGCCGAGCCCTCGACCGCCTGGTGCCTCGGGCAGAATTCGGGCTGCTCGATGACCGCCCCCTATCTCGACCCGGCGGTGGCGCGTGAGATCTTCGGGCCGCCGCGGGGCATCCTCGCCTGGGGACCGGAGCTGCCGGGGGCTGGGCGCGGCGTTGCGGTCGAAGGCGGCATCCGGGTCACCGGGCGCTGGGGGTTTGCGACCGGCAGCCGGCACGCCACCTGGCTCGGCGCGCACGTCCCGATTTTCGAGCCGGACGGCACGCCGCGCCTCAACCCGAACGGCCGCCCCTTTGTCCGCACCGTGTTGTTTCCGAAGACCAGCGCCGAGATCATCGACAATTGGCAGGTCATCGGTCTCAGGGGCACCGGCAGCGACAGCTACAAGGTCGACGACCTTTTCGTCCCGCAGAAATACACCGCCTCAAGGGACAACGAGGCCGAGCGGCGCGAGCCGGGCCTCCTCTACCGGTTCACCAGCGGCATGATCTACGCGATGGGGTTCTCCAACGTGTCGCTGGGCATCGCCCGCGGCGCGCTCGAAGCCTTTGTCGAGCTGGCGCGCGACAAGATCCCCCGCGGTTCTCGGGGCACCCTGCGCGAAAACAATGTGATCCAGTCCGAGGTGGCGCAGTGCGAGGCGAAATTGCGCTCGGCGCGCGCCTTCATCCACACCACCCTCAGAGAGATGTGGGACGAGGCCGAAGAGAAGGGCGATTTCGGCCGCGACAAGCACTGGCAATTGCGGCTCGCCGCGACTTGGGCGATCCAGCAGTCGCGCGACGTCGTCGCCACGATCTACAGCGCCGCCGGGTCGACCGCGGTCTTCAACGAGAACCCGTTCGAGCGCCGGCTGCGCGACATCCACGCCGGCACCCAGCAGGGCCAAGGCCGCCCCGTCCATTTCGAAACCGTCGGCCAGATCCTGCTCGGCCTGCCGCCCGAAGGCCGGATGTTCCGGTAGCGACGGACCGCCGTTCCCGGCTTTTCCCGTTCCAACGGGAATCTCGCCGATTCGCCGCGCGGAACCGCCGTTTTGCCGTGAAAATATTCATCCGAATCAAATGGTTGTGGGCGAATTCTCGTGAAGCCCTCGGCCAAACACTGATCGGACGTCCCCTACGGGTCGCACGGCGGCAGCGCGAGAATTTGCCGGAGGCGCGACCCTGTTCCGGCGATAGGTTCATGGATTCCCTTCATTTAGCCGGCGTATTGCGCGCTCCGCTAATGCGTATGATTCCTCCCAATGCGAGACTTCGAACAAGCGCTCGGACCATGGTTTGCGCTTAAGATGCTCACGCTCCTCTCGACGCACCTCGTCTAGTACCCGATACCCATCACGCAAGTTCTTCTTGCCCTCATCCTCAATCTCACCGGCTCGGTGACGCTCGTCTGCCGAAGTGGCACGGCTCGCTAGTTTGTTGGCGATTGCTAGCGCTACCAGACCCGACGTGATCTTGTAATCTGCGAGCGTCGCTTTCCAATAATTCTCGTCTTGCCCGAGACTGAGGCATTCGGCATGCAAACGTGTCAAGACCAAAGCTCGATCATATAAATTCTCCATCTCGACCCACGTGTCGCCGAGAAAGTGGAGATCGGACCTAAGTAGATCGTTCTCGTTCTGAAGTAGCTGCCGTAGCATGATCATGCGAACGTCGGGGGATCCGCTACCGACCTGTTGCTCTCCAGACATATTTTTATCCGTGAACGCTTTTCGTTGCTCACAGCGCTGCAGTTCCGTTCCTATGGAAATACCAGCCGGCGGATACACCGCGATCGCCGGGTGATGTCGGCGTCGGTCATAGAATTGTGGCTTCGCGTTAAATTCGATGAAATGGTTCGTCAGATCACCCAAAAAGTCGTGATAGGGAATGTTGGATGCTCCTGCTTGCTGAAAAAGCAGGGCCACCAGTTCGAACTCCGCTCTGATACGGAACCATTCGGGTAGTTCACCTGCCGCCGGGGACTGACGGTACAAATCGCAACCAGTCCTTTCGGGATCGTCGCCACGCGCACAGCTCCACAACAAGAGCCACTGCGCCAAGACATCTATTGCCTCGTCAGGGGAACCGTGCGCCACCAACAAATATGCCAGAGTCATCGCAACATAAGGTTGCAGATAACTAAAGTTCTGAAGGTCAGGAACTCGATCGACAAGGGGCTGGCCAGTTGTTTTATCTTTTTGTACCTCAGGACATGCCTGCGGATAAACGTTTGGAAGAACAGCACGGACGTTGTCTACGACCTGTCCGACTTGGATTGAGAGAGTCTTGAACTCTTGGTCCGGGTGATCTGGCTGATCTGGGTGATCGAGAGGTTGGTTGGTGAGAGCCAACACCGCCTTTGCATTCATGTCAAAAAAGAACTGGATCACAGGTTTGATGTCGATGAGGAGTAGCTGCGAATCTGGAATAACTTTGACGTACGCCCGCAAACAGCGCGCTAGCGTTTTTACCGGTCGCAGAAAGTTTCGGCTGGCGAGCAGCACACCGTCTATCGCATCCGGCGGCACATTACCCGGCTGGAAGTCTCCCCTACCATCGAAGTACGCAATGTAACGGGCGTCCTTGACGAGGTAATCGTCCGGCCCTTCGTCTACCACTTTCTGCAATCCGATTAATCCTGGCAGTGGATAGCTCGGGCGGGCTAACGCAGAGGGATGTTCCTCGCCTCGTGGACTGGCAGCAGAGCCGGTTACTCTACTGAACTGCGAAGGCTCGGTGAACGTCACTTCAATGAACGGCGTTTTGAGCGAAGACAATCCAATATGGTTCAAAAGCGAAGAGATCTCGTTTTGGTAAACTGGCAAACTGTACACTAGGATGAGAAGCAGCAGCGTCAACACACCAATTAAGGGATCCCTCGCCCCAAAGCGTGCTCCGTATAAGCTCCACACAAACCGTGCGGAGAAGCTACCAACAACACTGCCGATCACAAAAGAAAGCGCCGTTCCCGGACCAGGAATTAACGGTGACGAATTTCTGTAAAAATAACATCGCGTTACTAAAGCGAGTGCAACTCCTATTAAAAAAAGGGCTAGTAAAATCTCGACTAGTCGGGGACTGCGATTAGTTTTCCGAGCTTCATGCCGCTTGAAGATAAAAATCCATACTGCAACGCCAACGAGTGCCGATAAAACGAAAACGAACTGATTATCCCACACGTGGACCCCCACTCTTTCGGATTCTGTTAACTGGGAGCGTATCGTCGAGATTTTCCAGTGCCGCTGGAAACACAGTTCGGCCACTCCCAGTGCCGCTGGTAATCGAAGCTGTCGGTTCCTCGCTCGCGGCGCCTGAGAGGTGGCCTCGAATCCAACAGAAAAAGACCACGGGACTACGGCTCGATGGACCAGCGGCGTCTTCGTGAAATGCCGCGCGTCGAACCGGTAAGCACTTTTGGTGCAGCACACCTCTCTGCTTCCGCACGCCAAATTTTCCTATACGGATCGCGGAGACTTAGTCACGCCACGGCGGGCATCTACTATGACGCCGAACCCGGCTGTTCTCAGCTTGCCGCTCAGCAGACTCGATGTAGCTGACGGACAAGCTCGCCAACAAGATCAACAAATTTCGCGTGAATCGCCCCAGGCGGCGACCCTGGTTTCAAGACCGGACGCTGCCGCCACAAGGTGTGCGAAATCTAACCTCTTCTTGAAGGCCGCCACCCGACGAAATGCTACCAGTTCGCCGACAACTACGAGAATACAATCACCAGGCGAGGCGAACGACTGCTTAGTCCGTACCGCTCACGGTGTGGTACCAGCATACACATATTGCATCGCAGTCAACAGAGCGATTAGTCCAATCATAAAGATTGCCGGCAACGTCGCCTTGATACTTCGTGACCGAAATAAACGCCTTTTTTCGCCTTGGGGCTTTGAGAGATTGTTGTCACTCATGGGATCGCTCCTCCTTCTATCGGACCCGGACTTTGCCTGGACCCATATTTTATCCGAGATTCCGAGACGGATCTCGTCATCCACCATCTCAAAGGTAGTTTAAGAACCGGTCGAGGCATGTGACGGAGTTCACACTTGCAAAAAATTTCTGACTGTCTCTTCCAGCGGACGTTCGAGACCACCCCCGCACCGAAACGAGACCCGATCATTAAGCGTACGGCCACGTTCGGCCACAACAAGCCTTTGCGAAGCTTAGCGATCGGTGATGGCGCGGAGGCCGAGGAGCAACTAATGAATTTCCGCGAGCACCCGGGCTTGGTTAATGTGTCGGCCCGTTCGTGAAATTCCGCGAAGTCGGGAAAGCTCTCTTCGCGCCCAAAGTTCTCTGCAGAACCAAGGATATTTCAATTACTCACGGTCAACTAGTCGTCTCAAATAAAGGACAACTGATCCCAGAGGAGGTATGATAGCGGCGCCATCCGCGGCAAACGTCTTGGAATTTCCCGCCGAGGAGAAATGCAGGGGTTGCCTACGCGACGTCCACCGCCGACTCCGAGTGCATTCGCAAACGCCCAATCGAGCGGCACCTTAAGGAGCCGCGTGGCGGTAGCGGCGTCAATCGGGCCCTTTTGGCCGCCGAGGGTATCGTCCCCACGCGATCGCCGTTGCCGAAAAAATCCAAAAGGAGCAACACTGGCTTCAAAAAGCTCACCCGGAACACGGGGAGCATGCGAAAACACTGGGAGGCTTTCATGGCAAATCAAACCGTTAGTGATCTGCTCGGTGCAATCGAGCGCATCGCCCCGCTGATCGCCCAACACGCCGCGGCCGCTGAGGCGGACCGGCATCTTTCCGACGCGGTCTATCAGGCAATGTACGAGGCGGGGCTCTACGGGATGCTCGCGCCGAAAGCCTATGGCGGCCTGGAGCTGCACCCCGCCGGCTGCCTTCGGATATGGGAAGCGGTCGCGCGGATCGACGCCGCCGCCGCGTGGAACCTGGTGATGAACCAAGCCATCACCGCCTATGCGGCCTGGCTGCCGCCTAAGGCGATAGCCGAACTGTACGCGAACGGGATCCCGACGATAGCCGGCGCTCTCCACCCGCCCGCCAAGGCAGTACGGGTCGATGGCGGTTGGAGAATCACCGGCCAGGTGCCGTTCGCGAGCGGCTGCCATCATACGCAATGGCTGGTGATGCCGGCCCAGGAGGAGGGCGCCGATACCCCGTTCGGCGTCTTTTTCCCGCGCGAATCCGCCGCGATCCTCGACACTTGGCACACCTTGGGGATGCGCGGCACGGGATCGGCCGATATCGCGGTGACGGATCTCTTTGTGCCGGATTATCACACCGTGCCGGTGGCGCCGCTGCGCGACCCGCCGCCCGGCTTCGAGGGGCCGCTCTATCGCATGTGGCCGTGGTGCGGGATCATCGGCGAGGGTGCGATCTCGGTCGGCGTCGCGGCCGCCGCGGTCGACGCCGCCGTGCATCACTCGTTTTTGGCCAATGCCGGGATGGGTGCCGCCAGTTTCGCGACTAGCTGGTCAGCTCCCTCGGCATTGATGCGAGCCGCGTGGACTGCGATCTCATCGGGTGAAAGAAAATTCCCCTGACCAGAACAGATCGCAGAGAAATTTAGTCCGAGCGCTATGTAGCTCAACAAGGTAAGCAGCTCATCTCGATCGAGGTCGAGGTGAACCCTATTGGGGTTCCCGGGGTCCGACGCGCTGCCTCCTTCCGATGGGTCGTCTTCGCCTTTTTCGCCTCACCACTCGTTTTCGTCCAGTTACAACGATGTCCGACGCACATTGGGAGACGGTCGGCTTCGTATCCATGACATGACGAAGTGATGAATTTTGGCGAGCTCCCGAGTCTCGTAAAGGGCGCGGTCCGCGCGTTCGTAAAGCTTCGCCACCGTGGGAAAGATGCTTTCTTCCACAGCAAATGTTCTCCGCAAAACCAATAAAATGTAAGTCATTCACCGTCAGTAGCTCGTCCCAAATTGAGGAGCGATGACGGGGCGATCCTGTGCGAGCACTGAGCTGGCACCTGCGTAAATGGGCCATCTCTGACTTGATAGAGGGGCGACAGTGATCGTGCGCATACACTCAACAGTTGTGGAATGTCGATTCTCGCAAATCATCCTCCGAGGGTACAGGTGCACATGATAAGGTTAGTTAATTTCAAAGCCGTGGGAACACGCAGTAAACGGGGGCACTGCGATCACGTGTCCGAGACCGGGATTAGATGGCGATGATGCGACACTGGGATTTGCGGGCGGTGGTGATGCAACACTGGGATTCGCGGGCGGCAGGGACGCGACACTGGAGCTCGGAATCTTATATAGAGGACTATTTTCAAGCATCTAACAAAATTGACTGCGTTGGGTAGATTCAAATGTAGTGTACACAATACAGCCCATAACTACATAAAATTTATCGCCATTCAATATCTTATCATCAGCGTTGATCGGTGGGTCTCCATGTATAGAATCGAAAATTTGAAAGCCGGTAGAATTTGGAAGCACCGGAACACGTCCTTTTGCTGGTACTATCCCGTCACATGACGTATTTTCGGGAATGTTCAATGTTCTTATATCGGTCGCGTTAGGAGTTCATGTCCACTATTGGATGTCAACCCTACAAAACGGATGGGCTTACCCTTCTCCAGGGGAAAAGTTAGGTACGCTCCAACTGGCGCAAGCCACGCCCGTTGGGACAATTTCAGGGCGTGTTTAGTTTCGATTACGCCCCATATTCCAACGCCTACAAGAAAGATCGTGGCCCCAGCAGTGCAGTAATGGGCGATAGCGGCCGATCGCAATTTCACCTCCGCCTTTCCTTAAGTCGCGCCAAGCGACCTCGTTGCGATGCCAATACGCCGCAAAGTGCGGACTGTCTCGGTGATCATGCTATCAGCCGTGAAATAGTGCTCGGGTGGACGTTGTCGCTGCGGGCGATTTCGCTGAGCGGTTCACCTCGGTCGCGGCGGCGAGCCGCCTCACTCTGCTGGTGCGGTGTGAGCTTGAAGGGGTCGGCTCAAGCTCTGGCCGCGCGCTTTGGCCCACTCCCGGCCTTCACCAGTGCGGGCGCATATCAACGCGCGCTCGAACTCCGCCAGCCCGCCGAGGACGGTCAGCATCAAACGTCCGTGCGCCGTCGTCGTGTCCTCCCACGTGTCGGCGAGGGATCGAAACCCGGCTTCTTCGCCGGTAATCGCCGCGAAGGTTGAGAAGGTAGCGGTCGAACGCGCCAGCCGGTCGAGCCTTGTCACCATCGCTACATCGCGGGGGTCGATCTCGGCGGGCAACCGACGAAGCTGCGGCCGGTCGGTCTTCGCCCCGCTTGCCACTTCCAGGAACACACTTTCGCTGCGGCGGCACGAAGCTGGCGCACCTGTGCCGCCTCGCTTTGCCCGCCCCTCGATACCCGCGCGTATTCATAGATCATGGGCTTGATTCCGCAATAAACTTATGCAAGAAAAAAGCTCAGCCGGATCAATCGATCATCAGCTTTGCGTAAGTCCTGACTCATGCAGAAGGTTGGGCCCTAGCCTTCGCACCCTCGGCCGAAAACTCGCCATGATCTCCCTCTTATGACAGAAGAGACCGCGCGGGCTCGGGTAAGGAGCTGACCGTGAAACCATCCCGCGCGACGCACTCGCCCCCATCGGGGCGCACTCGATGGGGCGAGCTACCTCAGCAATTCACCTGGGGAGTATAATAGCCCGCGCTGTGACAGGCTCGGCCGGCGGCCGTAGATGTTGCCGACCACATCCGCGTTGCCCGCCACGCCCCAATTGCCATTGTTCTGCAGCCAGTAGTAACCGAACGGCAAGCCTCTGGCGGCCAGTTGCTGCGCGACACCGGGAGAGACCGGCTGGCCGTTGACGTAATACCAGGCTTGGGCATTGGCGACAGAACCGGTCGCCAGAAATCCCAGAACCGCCATCGCCGCTATCAGTTTTGAACGTCGGCTGGTCATCGTTTCCTCCAGCATCCGCCACTCTTCCGGAATCATCAGCCGGATTGCATGGGAGTCTGGCACATTTCGGTTAGCCGCGGTGTGATCTGCTTCACACTTCCTTTGCGGATTTGCGCCGAGAGCTGCCGCGGTCGAGCGCGCAATAAAAATTAACTGTTCTGTGATGCGTCTCACACAGCCTTACGGGCGGTGCTCCTAATATGAGATGCGTTTGGCACATTGCCGGGCATCTGGATAGGTAGCTCGAGCAATTCACACCAACTGACGCCCGCCCCCAAAGACAGGCTCCCGAGATCGCGCTGTACCGCAGCCGGATCTGTCGAGCTGGGCGGAGCACTGGAGGAGTTGGAGACCATGAGGAAACGCTATTTGGGTTTAGCCGCCGCATTGGCATGTAGCCCATCGCCGGTCTTTGCGCAAAACGCGTCGGCGGCGTTCGCACAAGCCGATTCGGCTGTCTTTGTACAGACCGGGCCGAATGTCTCCCATTATTACATCTTCGATGTCGGTCCGATCGTTGGCGACCTGACATTTACCCGCCTCAACCAGGGTGGGCAGATGATCTGGAACTCGGGAGGACACGCCTTTCTCTATCAGAATTGCACATCGCGCGATTTGGGCAATCTGGGGGGCGCAGAATCCTTTGCGAACGGCATCAACAGCAATGGTGTAGTGGTCGGCAAGTCACAGCAAGCCGGCGGCCGCTGGCGCGCCTTTTCCTATTCGAACGGCACGATGCACGATTTGGGAGGCAGCACAAATTCGCTGATTTGGGAAGAGGCTACGGCGATCAATTTCTGGGGAGACGTGGTCGGCGTCGAGAGCGTGCAGGGAACCATCTCTCCGACCGCCGTGCGATATCAAAACGGTGTGGCCACGACGATGGCCCGCTTCCTCGTCAACCCGCCATCGGGATGGGGCTTTGCAACCAATGTTGCGGACATCAACGACAGTGAAGACGTCACTGGCTTTGTCTGGCAAGGCGGCGCCTCGACTGCCCTGATGTCCACAAACTTCGGGTATCTCTGGACGAAGATCAATGGCGTGCCCGGTCTGGAGTTCGCCACGTTCCCTCGTGCAATGAACCGCTACGGTGACGTTGCCGGGGAAGCCGGGCAGGGCGTCGTGCGCGCTTTCATTTCCAAGGATCCGGCGTCGCCGGCAACCGATCTCGGCACCCTCGGCGGCACGCTCAGCGGCGCGTACGGCATCAACAACTACGACTGGGTCGTCGGCTGGGCGGAGCAAACCAATGGTGGCGGCCCACGCGCCTTTGTGTATGACGGCACCCATATGATCGATTTGAACACCATCCTGTGGAATGGCGGCAGCTGGCTGCTGCGAGAAGCCGACGCGGTGAACGATGCGGGTCAGATCGTCGGCAGCGGCATATTGAATGGGCAACAGCACGCGTTCTTCCTGCAGCCGATGTCCAGGCCGCCGCAATTCCTACCATGTGGCCTCGTGATCGAAGCCCAATAGTGCAACAGGGGATGCGACGATGTCTGGATCTACGGAAACGCAGTTTACGGCCACTGGTCCGGCCACGATCGGCTTCCAGACACAACCGCCCGAGACGAACACCCAATTCGAGATTGGTGTGGATGTCAGCGGCCTCTCTATCGGTGTCAAAGGCACCGGCACCGACGGGGAGCGGTCTCCGCCCCGACCCGGCAGTGGCGGCACCGGGGTGCAAGGCAATGGCAGTGGGGTCGGGCCGGGCGTGGCGGGCTTTGGCGGCAACGCCACTGCCGGCACGATTGATGTCGATCCATCGGCCTGCGCCGGAGTGGTGGGTGGAGGCGGCCTCGGCCCGCAGAGCGGCGGTCCCGGGGTTGCCGGGTTTGGTGGACCGAATAGCGGCGTCGGGGTTTTCGGGCGGGGCGGCGGGCCCTCCTCCGGGCAAGCCGGTGGCCCCGGAGTGAAGGGTGTCGCCGGCGCCAGCTCTACCAGCGACAACGCCGACGGCGTGCAGGGGTTGGCAGCGGCACCTTTTCGGGCGTGGCGGGTTTCGCCGGAGGGGGCAGTTCCGGCACTGGGGTGTTTGGCTCCGGCGGCAGTCCGAACGGTCCTGGCGTTCGCGGCATTGGTGCCGGCGGTCCGAACACCGTCCCGTCCGGTGCGGTCGGCGTCTATGGCCAAGGCGGTCCACAGAGCCCCGGGGTCGTCGGCCAAGCAGGGTCCGCGCCCGCCGATGGCGTAAGAGGGGTTGGCACCGGCAACTTTTCCGGCGTCGTAGGCGTCGGCGGAGGCGATTTCGGCACGGGGGTCATTGGCTTCGGGGGCGCGCCGGGTGCGCCGGGCGTGCGCGGTATCGTTGGCGGTGGCCCGAACACCGGGCCGTCTCGCGCGGCTGGTGTCTTTGGTCAAGGCAACGAGACGGGCTCGGTGGGTGTGCAGGGCACTGGCCCCTTTGGGGTGCACGGCGTAGCCAGAGGAGTTGCGGGGGACACCGGCGTGGTTGCCGAGGGTCAGTCCAACGGGATCGGGATCGCCGCGTTCGGAGCCCAAGCCGGTTTTTTCGGCGGTGACGTCGATATTTTCGGCGGTAGCTTAGCCGTCAGCCATGATCTGTCCGTCAGCGGTAATTTCTCCGTTCTCGGCAGCAAGTCGGCGGCCGTGCCGTTCCCCGACGGATCGCACCGGCAGCTCTATTGCCTCGAAAGCCCGGACAGCTGGTTCGAGGATTTTGGGTTCGGCCGTTTGACTGGCGGCCAGGCGCAGATCCGGCTCGACCCCGACTTTGCCACGACCGTCAGCACCGACGGCTATCATGTCTTCATCACCGAATACGACGACAATAACGGGCTGTTCGTAACCAGCCGAACAAACACGGGGTTCGAGGTGCGCGCCAAGACATCGGCGAGCGAGGCGGCATTCAGCTATCGCGTGGTAGCGAGGCGCAAAGACATCGCGCCGGCACGGTTCGCGAAGCTGACACTGCTGGCCGGAAGCCTGGAGGAGATTAAGGCAAGGTTGGCGAAGGCGGGTTAGACGCTCGCGAGTTCGAGCGGCGGGCGGACGTGGAGCCTTGCGTGGCTTTCCGGCCGCTTTCGCCGCTTTGCCTCATCGCCAATCGTCGAGGACAAAGAGCCCCGGAGCGCTGTAGCCGGGCTCGTTCGGCCGGTGCATCGTCACGCCCTGGATCATTGTGCGGAAGCCGTGCTCCCGCATCTGCCCAGGGATTGCTCTCCACCGACCCAGCACCTCGGTTGCGTGTGGAAGAACCGCCGGGGGCTGCCCGGCGGCGTTCCGGTTAGTCAGGCTCAGGCGCGGTGGCGCCATCCGTGGTGGTGCTGCCCGACGAGCTCATTGGCCATCTGTTGCTGCTCCGGCGACAGGCCGGCGTAGAGCGGCTTGAACGCCGCCAGCAAGCGGGCGTCGTTGTCGGCGTGCAGCTTGGCGAACTGCTCGCGCGCCTCGAGACGCTGGACCGCATCCATCGTGCCGCGGTTCTGCTGCGCGGTGGTAATCGCCTGATCGAGCGAGCTGGCGTTGGTGCGCATGGCCGCCGCGACCTGCTGCCACTGCGTCTCCTGCGCCGGCGTGATCTTGAGCTCGGCCTTCAGGACCGCGATGCGCCCGTCGACCAATTGCCCGGGCAGCATCCGCTCCGCGTGTTGATGGCGCGCTTCGCTCTGTGCCGAATTTGCCGGCCCCGGCGCAGTTTGCGCAAAGGCGGGCGACAGTCCGACCGCAGCGACGCCTGTAAGCAGCGCTGCGGCAAGAAAGGGTGTACCGGGTCTAAACATTTCGAACCTCTGTCACAAAGGGGGGCACGTGGCCCTCGTTCATGACTTACGGACCGATGGATTGGCATATACCCGGAAAGGCGCACATTACAGCGATTTAACCGCGCCGCCAGCTCCCGGTAACAGTCCCGGCATTGGCGACAGCTACGGCCTCAATGCCCGGATCTAGTGGCCACCCGCTCCTCGACAAACCGGTCGATCGCGTCGAGCCAACGGTTGCGGATCACATCCCGTTCGAGGAAAGGCTCGTGCTTGGAATCGGGGAATTCGATCAAGGTGCAATCGGGCAACAGCCGCGCGGCGCGGCGATGCGCCCTGGGATCGACAAAAGCCTCGATCCCGGCGCTGGCGAGCAGAATCGGTGTGCGGATATCGCGGAGAAACTCCGCCCGGTTGATCCTTTTTACAAGACGAAGGGACGCGTCGAGCCAGCCGTAGGTCGGCTCGTCGACCCGCAGCCGGGCGCGCGCCGAAAACCAGCCATATTGCAGGCGGCAGCG
>Ga0310909_10001905_pt1 | contig 12616 bp, 15 predicted proteins | sample GREbulkMGT000H_FD_203449 | JGI IMG/M metagenome (GOLD analysis project Ga0310909, IMG submission 203449) | Lab enrichment of tropical soil microbial communities from Luquillo Experimental Forest, Puerto Rico - GRE.bulkMG.T000H | ecosystem: Environmental > Terrestrial > Soil > Tropical forest >... | reverse complement strand
ATTGCCAATCTGCTGCTGCGGTTTTGGGACCCGAGCGCCGGTCGGATCCTGATTGACGGGGTTGATCTGCGGGAGTTCGAGCTCGATCACTTGCGGGCGAGGATCTCGCTGGTCTCGCAGGACACGTATCTGTTCAACGACACCCTGCGGGCCAATGTTGCGTTGGCGCGGCCGGAGGCCGACGAGGCGGCGATCCATCGCGCACTCGATCAGGCAGCACTCTCCGAGTTTGTCGCGAGCCTGCCAGAAGGGCTCGATACCCAAGTCGGCGAGCGCGGTGTCCAGCTTTCGGGAGGCCAGCGCCAGCGGGTTGCCATTGCTCGCGCCTTTCTGAAGAACGCGCCGACCTTGATCCTCGACGAGGCGACCTCGCATCTCGATGCGGTCAGCGAAGCGCAAGTCCGCGCCGCCCTCGATACCTTGATGCGCAACCGCACGACGATCGTCATCGCGCATCGGCTGTCGACGGTGCGCAACGCCGATCTCTTGGCAGTGCTGGATCGGGGCCACGTTGTTGAAACCGGTAGCCACGGCGAGCTCCTCGCTTGCGGCGGCCTCTACGCGCGACTGATCAGGCGCCAGATGGCCGCCGCGCAACAACCAGCCCGTGCCGCCGGGAATTAATTCTCCGGCTGCGGCGCTGGACCTTGCGGCCGTCGGGCGCGGTCGGCCATGAACTGGTCGAATTCGGCCTTGTCCTTGGCGTGACGCAGACGGTCGAGAAACTCCTTGAATTCGCGTTGTTCCTCCTCGAGATGACGGAGGGTTTCTGCGCGGTACTCGTCAAAGGCCCAATTGCCGCTGGAGGCTGACCGTCGGTCCCACCATCCGCCGGGGTTTCCTTGATTGCGTTGATGTGGGTAGCGGCCGCGGCAACCCACCCAATGCGCCATTCTTCCTGTCCCGACGAGATACCCCAAAACAACGAGCCCGAGTGGCCACCAGACGACGAAACTCACCACCGTCAAAGCGATCCAGGCGGGGTTGCCGAGATCGTCTAATTTTGCCGCGAGCGTCATAGAAGGCCTCATGTGAATGTATTTCACATTGACATGGTGGAAGCCTCCACCCTTTGTCAAGCGGTCAGGGCCCCGATTTTGGAGGGTCTTCGATCAAGCTTAGGCCACGCAGGTAGACGAGCACCCCAGCTTCGAGCAGTTCTTCCGGAGTCATTGGCAATCGGCGCCGTCCGCCATCACCACGCGCGAAGAGTGAGGCGATGCCGTGGGCGAGCGCCCAAAGATGCAGGCTCATCATCAAAGCTGGCGGGCGGCGGTCGCTCGGCAATCTTGCGCAGAAGGCGTCGGCTGCCCTGCGGAGCACCGCAAAAGCGCGGTCGGCTGCCTCCCGCAACCCAGGGTCGCCGTCGAACGGAAGACCCGCCTCGAACATCGCCGAATAGAATGCCGGTTCTTCGCGGGCGAAGGCGAGATAAGCTCGGCCTACATTCTCGAAGGCGACGAACGGGTCGGGTGTCCCGGCGCTCCAGGCGCGGTCCAAGCGTTCCTCGAACAGCTCGAAGCCCCGGCGTGCCACATCGGCGAGCAATGCCTGGCGGTCACGGAAATGCCGGTAGGGTGCGGCCGAACTGACCCCGGCTGAACGGGCGGCGTCGGCAAAGGTGAACCCCGCTGGTCCCTTCTCGGCAATCAGATCGAGTGCCGCGCGGATCAGAGCCTCGCGCAGATTGCCGTGGTGATAGCCGCGACGCCCGGTCGCTGGATCGTCTCTCGACCAGCTCATGTTCGACACTCTACAACACGGCAACCGCAGGCGAATGAGGGCAGCATGACCAACGAGCGCAAAGTCACCCTATATCACTCGCCGAATACGAGATCATCGGGGGCCTTGACCCTACTCGAAGAGCTTAGTGCGCCCTATGAGCTCCATGTGCTCAATATGAGGGCAGGAGAGCAGCGCCAACCCGCATACCTGGCGATAAACCCGATGGGAAAGGTTCCGGCGCTGAAGCACGGCGATGCGCTGATTACCGAGCAGGTCGCGATCTTCCTCTATCTCGCCGATCTCTTTCCGGAGGCGGGTCATCGCCCCGCCGATCGGCGATCCTCTCCGCGGTCCTTACCTCCGCTGGATGGTGTTCTACGCCGCTTGCTTCGAGCCCGCGGTTGTCGATCGCTCCTCCCAGAAAGATTCGGCTCCGTTGCCGATGTCACCCTACGGTGATTTTGAAACGATGTTTAAAACCTTGACCGGCCAGCTCGCCAAGGGACCCTATCTTCTCGGCGAGCGATTTTCTGCGGCGGATGTGCTGTGGGGTGGGGCCCTCACTTGGACCACGATGTTCAAGCTCGTCCCAGAGTTGCCGGTGATCACGAGCTACGTGCAGCGTGCGAGCGCCCGGCCGGCAGTGGCTCGGGTGAAGGCTAAGGATGCCGAGCTTGCTGCGGCACACGAGGCAGCTGCACAGCCTTCTGCGTGATCACCGCGCCAATGTTCGGCCGCTGACTTCGGCGCCGGCATCGGGCGACATTTTCAGAAAGAACGGCACCGACAAGAGCGAGATCATCGCGATGCCGACAAAGACCGGGTAGAAATCGGCAGCGGCGAGGGTCGTTCCGCCGCGCAATGTCAGCACCGTGTGCAGCATCATTGCAGCCGTGGCGACACCGGCAGTTTGCGAAAGTTGCTGCGCCATGCTCGAGAGGCTGGTGGCACGGCTCAGCATCGCGGGCGGCACGTCGGCGTAGCTCAAGGTGTTGATGCTGGTCATCTGCAAGGAGCGGAAAAAGCCGCCGATCAGCAATGCCAGAAAAATCACGAGATGCGGCGTATCCGGCCGGAAGAGGCTGTAACCGAACAAAAACGCGGCGCTGATCACGGCATCGCCGACCAGCACCGTCCGGAAGCCCAAGTTGCGCAGAATGCGCACCGCCGAGGTCTTCATCAGCATTGCTCCGGCAGCGCTGGCGAAGGTCAAGAGACCTGAATTCAATGCGCTGAGGCCGAACCCAACCTGCAACATCAAGGGCAACAGAAACGGTAGGGCGCCGAGCCCCATCCGGAACAAGAAGCCGCCGATCGAGGCCGACGCGTAAGTCGGAATAGTGAACAGCGCGAGATCGATGATTGGATGCGATATGCGCCGAGCGTGGCGGACATAAAGCGCGAGGCAGATCACGCCCGCCGCCAAGAGGCCGATCACAGCGGCGCTTGGCAAGGCGCCGCGGCCGACATTCTCGAAACCAAAGGCGAGGCTTGCGAGCCCGATACCGGTCAGCACAAAGCCGCTGCGGTCGAGTGGCCGGCGACCGGTTTCCTTCAAATCGCCGACCAACATGTTGACGAGCACGATGCCCAACACCCCGACCGGAATGTTAATGAAGAAGATCCAGCGCCAAGAGGCATAGGTGACGATAAAGCCGCCGAGGGGCGGTCCCATCACCGGTCCGATCAGCGCTGGGACGCTGACAAACGACATCGCCCGTACAAGATCGGATTTCGGCACGGTCCGCAGCAGCACGAGTCGCCCGACCGGTACCATCAGCGCGCCGCCCATGCCCTGCAGGACGCGCGCGGCAACCAATGCCGGCAACGAAGTAGAAATACCGCAGGCGACCGAGCCCAGTGTGAAAACCACGATCGCCAGGCTGAACACGCGTCGCGCGCCAAAGCGGTCCGCTGTCCAGCCGCTGATTGGGATGAAAACCGCAAGGCTCAGCAGGTAACAAGTGATCGCTACATTGAGGCGCAACGGGGTCTCGCCAAGCGAATCCGCAATCGTCGGCAATGCCGTCGCGATCACCGTCGAATCGAGGTTTTGCATAAACATCGCGCAAGCGACGACAAACGGCACCAGCGCCTGACCCGATAGGTTCAGACGCATAGTCCCCCGCCCCGTCGCGGCTCGGCACGATGGCGCCGCCTTGTCAGCGGCGGCCAGACCCCCAAAAACTGGCGGCCGGGTAATTTCAGCGTGTAAGGAGGCGATAGATCGTGATCGTTGTATATCATAAACAAGCTATACTGCATGTGAGCAGACAGCAGAAGCGTAATGCTTACGGGCCTCGGTTGCGCACAAAGCCAGTCTGCCGGGCGACCTTCTTTGCTGGTCTGTTACTGCTCACCGCCTGTGATGCGGTGCAAATCGTCGAAAACGCGGACACCCATGTCTCGGTCCGCTATGACGGCCTCATGAACGGCCTCGACCAAGCGACAGAGCTCGCAAAAAAGGCATGCGCCGCACACGGCAGGATCGCAAAGTTGCAGCGGGTTTATTACGAGGGGCTGGGAGCCGGCGAGCGGTTCGCCTTTTTTGATTGCGTTTGACGCCGTCGTTATGGCGCCGGACTAGAGATGACTACGCCGCGAGCGCGATCCGCCTCAGCACGAAAATCGCCGAAGTCGAACGGCCACCAACGAGCAGGTTGACCGAGACATTCCCAATAGATCGGTATCCCAGCCAAGTCAGGCGCACGCCTACCTAGCCGCAATGCTACGCCGCGGAGAGGGGCCAGGCCGAGCGGATCCTACCGGTGCAGCAGCACGTCGCGGGCGCGGTTGATCTTAGTGGCGAGATAATCGGAGCCGCCGTGATCGGGGTGCAATTTGACCATCAGCCGGCGATGCGCCTCCTTGATTGCTTCGGGGTCGGCGCCGGGTGAGAGCCCAAGGATCGCGTAGGCTTCCTCAACGCCCATATCGCCGCTCGAGGGCCTAGTGCCGCCCCCTCCGGTGCCGGTGCTCGTCCGCTCGCCGGCAAGCTCATCGCGCCAATCCGGATGGGCGCGGTCGAGATAGGCCTCGAGAAGACGCGTTCCCTCCTCGTCCTCCGCGCGGCACTCGCGCAGCAGCGCCAAGAGGTCGGCTGCCCCCAATTCCTCCAGGCGCATGCCGGCAAACCGGCCACGCAGGATGGTCCCCTCCATCCTCCCAGTGTCGTGATCGAGGGTCATGCGCAGAAATGCGGTCGCCACCGTCGAGCTCTGACCCCCAGAGGGCGGACGGTAGCGGTCGAGAATGCTGCGGACGCGGATCAACAGCGGCATCAGCATGGCGAGCGGCATCAGCAGCGCCGCGAGCCGTCCGGACACCGCCAAGGTCGCTACCGCCACGACCGCGATCACGATGCCCGTCACTTTGAGGCCGCGGGCGAGCCGCGCCGGATCGGCGTTGACGAACAGGTAAACCAATAGGAGGAAGCCGCTGAGGACCGCGAACCCGCCGAGGAGGTACAGCATCGCTGTGGCTCACTCGCGCAGCTGCGCGGTCAGGCGCAGGATCTCGCCACCCTTCTTTTCGCTATAGTCGGTCAGCGCGCGGTAGCCGCCGGCCGCATAGACGGCCACCGCGCCAAGCAGCTCCTTCAGGCGATCGGCGCTCGAGAGATCAAAGCTGAGATAGGCACCGCGCGACAGGCTCGCTATTTGCTTGAAGGCCGCGGAGGCTGTCCGGTCGCGACCCTCGTGGAACAAAAAGATCGGCACGCCAAGGAGACCGAGCTCACCCGCCAGGCGGCAGAGCCGATCGACCTTTTCCTCCATCGCATCGCCAACAAAAACGAGTGCATTGACCTTGCGGGCCCGGGTTTCGCGGATCGCGTGGCTCAGGACCCGCTCGATCTGCGTTTCGCCGCCGACGCAAAAGACCGATCGCATGACTCGGTGCAATTCTGCGGCCGTCGTCATCCACTTGCTGGATTTGCACTCCGAGAAGCCGCGATAAAACACCAATTGGATTTCGAGTCCGCCAAGCCCGGCCGTCGCCTCGAACATCTCGCCCTGGATGCGACAGGCGCGATCCCAGGTCGGCTCACGGCTGGCGGTAGCGTCGAGTGCAAAAATTAACCGCCCGCGTCCGCCCGGATGCGCCGGTGGAGCATTCCTCAGATTCTCCAAAAACTGTTCGACTTCGGCAGAGCGCGCCTCGGTCGGAAGCCGGTTTTTGCTGTCGCTCATCTCGCCCCCTTACGCCGGGCTGAGCCACACTGAAGTATCGTGAAAGACGGCGCCGCCGCGCGGCAGACCGGGATCGGCGCTCGTCAGCAAATTGATCCCGATACCCTCCTCGAACGCATGATTGGGCCACAGCCCTTCGACAATCACCACCCGCGTCTGCAACCCGTCGAAGGCGCGGGCGTGCACGACGACGCTGCCGCGCTCGTTGCCGATGCGGATCCGCTCGCCATCGCCGAGCCTCAACCGGGCCAAGGTCTCGGGATGGACGAGGGCGGTGGGTCGCCCTTCGCGGGCAATGCTCGACGGCGTGTTGTTGAAGCTCGTGTTGAGGAACGAGCGTGACGGCGCCGCGACCAGCCGGAAGGGCCGCTCGGGGTCGCCCTCGTCGATCACCGCGACATGGTCGGGGAAGGCGGGTAGCTGGGCATGCTCAGGCCCGATCGCTCGCCAATCGGCTCGGAAGTGAAATTTCCTGTCGGGATGCGCGAAGCCGTCGAGAAAATGGCCGATCTCGAAAGGCGGGCAGCAATCAAGCCAACCGTCCTTGGGGAAGCCCTCGACATCGGGCAGCCCGCTCATCTGCAAGCTCCGATCAATAATCTCGATCGCACTCATCGCGAAGCCCGGATGCCGGGCTCCAAGCCGTCCGGCGAGCCCGCAAATAACCTCGTGGTTGGAGCGGCATTCCGCGTAGGGCGGCAAGACAGCGCGGCCGATCTGTAGATAGCTGTGAGCGCCTGCGGGATAGATATCGTCATGCTCGAGAAAGGTCGTCGCCGGCAATACGATATCGGCCATGGCCGCAGTATCGGTCATAAATTGCTCGTGTACGCAAACAAACAGATTGGCGCGCCCGAAGCCGCGGTGCACGAGCCCCGATTCCGGCGCAACCACCATCGGGTTGGTGTTCTGAATGAACAACGCCGTGACAGGCGGACCGTCCCCGATGTCGCGTTTGTCGCCGGCCAGCACCGGCCCGATCCGCGATTGGTCCAGGATCCGGGTCGTCGGATCGCGCAGGTCGAGCCCCTCGATCAGGGTGGGGTCGATCGGCACCAGACCGAGGTTGGAATAGAGCGCGCCGCCGCCTTCATAGGCCCAGGCACCAGTCACCGCCGGCAGGCACGTTACGGCGAAGAGCTGCGCTGCGCCGTTGCGTGATCGCGAAAACCCGTAGCCAACCCGGATATAGCTGCGCTTGATGCGCCCGTAGAGCCGGGCGAAACCACAGATCTCGTCTTCCGAAAGCCCGGTGATCCCCGCCGCCCAGACCGGATCGCGCGACGCGAGATGCGCCTCGAGCCCGCCGAGATCGTCGGTATAGCGCGCCATATAGGCGCGGTCGGCATAGCCTTCCTTGAACAGGACGTGCATCACTGCACAGGCGAGCGCGCCGTCCGTGCCCGGAAGCGGCGCGAGGTACAAGTCGGCCCGCTCGGCGGTCGCGGTGCGGTAGGGATCGATGACGACGAGTTTGGCGCCGCGCTCCTTGCGCGCAGTTGCGACATGAGTCATCACATTGACCTGGGTCGAGACCGGGTTGCCGCCCCACACGACGACCAGATCCGATTTGGCAATTTCGCGCCCATCGACGCCGCGCTTTACACCAACCCCGGCGAGCCAACCCGCGTCGGACAACATGCTGCAAATCGACAAGTGTTCGCGCGAATAGCGCATCGCGTGGCGTAGCCGGTTGATGCCGTCGCGCTGCACCAGTCCCATCGTGCCGGCATAGTAATAGGGCCACACCGTCTCGGACCCGTACCGCTGGGCAGCACGGGTCAGCTTCTCGGCGACCTCATCGAGCGCCTCCTCCCAGGAGATTGGCACAAAACTCGCCTCGCCGATGCCCTTCTCGCCGACCCGGTGCAGCGGGTGCGACAGCCGCGCGGGATGATGCTGCCGCTCAGCATAGCGACCGACCTTGGCGCACACCACGCCCTGCGTGTAGGACTGTGCCCTGGCGCCGCGCACCCGCCCAATGCGCTGTCCGTCGATGAGTTCGACCTCGAGCGCGCAGGCACTCGGACAGTCATGCGGGCAGACGCTGGGTACGATGTCGAGCGGCAAAGGATCGGGCTCCGCCGTGGGCCTCAATTCAGAATACTATAATGATGGGTCGACCGGGGTCGATACGCAGCGAGGCCACACGGAGGCGAGATGGGCTTTACACTGACACCCGAACAGCGCGAGATACGTGCCGCTGTGGCGCGGTTGTGCGAGCGGTTCGACGATGAATATTGGCTTCGGAAGGACGTAGAGGGCGGGTTCCCGCACGAGTTCCATCACGCGATGGCCGAGGCCGGTTGGCTCGGTATCGCGATGCCGGAAGCCTATGGCGGCAGCGGTCTCGGCATTACCGAGGCGGCGGTGCTGATGCAGGCGGTCGCCGAGACGGGTGCGGGGTTCAGCGGCGCTTCGGCGATCCATATGAACATTTTCGGATTGCACCCGGTCGTCGTCTTTGGCAGCGACGAGCAGAAGCGGCGCTTTTTGCCGCCATTGATTGCGGGTCGAGAGAAGACCTGCTTTGCCGTGACCGAACCTGATGCGGGGCTCGACACGACCCGGCTCAAGACCCGAGCAGTGCGCGAGGGCGATTATTATATCCTGTCGGGGCGCAAGATTTGGATCTCGACCGCCCAAGTCGCCGAAAAGATGCTGATCCTCGCGCGCACCACGCCGATCGAGGAGGTCGCACGCCCCTCGTTCGGCATGACGCTCTTCTACACCGACCTTGACCGGCGTACCGTCGAGGTACGCGAGATCCCAAAAATGGGCCGCAAGGCGGTGGACTCGAACCTCCTCTTCATCGACGGGCTGAGGGTGCCGGTCGCGGACCGCATCGGCGAGGACGGCAGGGGCTTTCACTACATTCTGCACGGGATGAACCCGGAGCGCATTCTGATTGCCGCCGAGGCGGTCGGGCTCGGACGCGCGGCGCTCAACCGCGCCGCCCGTTATGCCGCCGAGCGGGTCGTCTTCGGCCGGCCGATCGGCCAGAACCAAGCAATCCAGCATCCGCTCGCCGAACGCTGGATCGAGCTCGAAGCAGCAGAGCTGATGGTGTTGCGCGCGGCCGACGCATACGATCGCGGCGAGGAAGCCGGGGCCTATGCCAATGCCGCCAAATATTGCGCCGCCGAGGCCGGCTTCCGCGCCTGCGAGACCGCAGTGATGACGCATGGCGGCATGGGCTATGCTCGCGAATACCATGTCGAACGCTATTTCCGCGAAATCCAGATAGCCCGCATCGCCCCGGTCAGCCCGCAGCTGATCCTCAGCCACATTGCGGAACGCGTGTTGGGCCTGCCGAAATCGTATTGATGCGGCCTTGCCGATAGAGGCGGCGCGATTTCCGACAAAATCGAGGGGCAAATCATGCAGCAAATGGGCAAATACGCCGCGATATTGCTTGCCGGCTTCGCACTCGGCGCCGGCGCGATCCAAGGGCTGCACGCCCAAGCAGGCAAGGCGCCCGCCTTTGCCATCGCCGAGGTCGAAGTCACTGATCCGCCGCTATACCAAGCCTATTTGGCAAAGGCGATCGACTCGCTGAAGCCTTACCACGCCCGCATCATTGCTCGCGCCAAGCCCGACCTGAAAGAAGGCACGCCCGCGCAAGGTAACATCGTGATCACGAGTTTCGACAGCCTGGCGGACGCCGAAAAATGGTATAGCACCCCGCCCTACAAGGATCTGATCGCCGAGCGGCAGAAATCCGCCAAGACGCGGTTCTACATTGTCGAGGGCGTCCCGCAGTAGGCGTTACCGAGAGGGCGGATATGGCGCAGCGCGTCGCTATCGGGGGCTTTGGCGCGATCGGGCGGGTCGTAGCGCAGCATCTCGACCGCGGCATCGAGGGAATGGCGCTCGCCGCGGTCTCGGCGCGTGACGTAGCGCGGGCCCAAGCGGCGATGGCCGATTTCGCGCATCCGGTGCCGGTCGTGCCGCTGGCGCGGTTATGGGAGCAAGCCGACATCGTCGTCGAATGCGCGCCAGCCGCGGTACTGCGCGACATCGCCGAGCCGGCCCTCGCCCATGGCCGGCTTATCATCGTGCTGAGCTGTGGAGCGCTGCTCGACAATCTCGATCTCGTCGATTTGGCGCGCCGCTCGGGTGGCCGCATTCTCGTGCCAACCGGCGCACTATTGGGGCTCGACGCAGTCGTCGCCGCGGCCGAGGGCGGCATCACGGGCGTCAATATGATCACGCGAAAGCCGCCGCGAGGGCTTTTGGGCGCGCCCTATCTAAAAGCCAATGGGATCGACATCACCGGACTGACCAGGCCCAAACGCGTTTTTTCCGGCAGCGCCCGCGAAGCTGCCCGCGGCTTTCCGGCCAATGTCAATGTTGCAGCGGCGCTGGCGCTCGCGGGCATCGGTCCGGACCGGACGAATGTCGAGATCTGGGCCGACCCCAACGTGACCCGCAACACGCACCGCATCGAGGTCGAAGCCGAAGCCGCCCGCTTGTCGATGCAGATCGAGAACGTGCCTTCCGCCGAGAACCCGCGCACCGGCCGCCTGACGGCGCTCTCGGTAATCGCCGCATTGAAGAAGCTGGCGAGCCCGCTCGCCATCGGGACGTAACCGCTAGCGTTCGCCCTTCAGGCGGCGCGGCTCAAGTCAGGCGGCTTCATACATCACTGAGGGCGGCGACGAGGGCTTTGATATGCTCGTCGCTGTGCAATGGCGTTGGGGTCAGTCGCAGCCGTTCAGCGCCGTGTGGCACGGTCGGGTAATTTATCGGCTGCACGTAGATCCAGTGACGGTGCAACAGCTCATCGCAGGCCGTTTTACACAGTTCAGGATCACCGATCAGCACTGGGACGATGTGGCTCGCCGAGGGCATCACAGGCAGGCCCGCCTCGGCGAGACGGCGCTTCAGTGTGGCCGCGCGTTGCTGGTGGCGGTCGCGTCGCTAACATTAAGCCTGCTTACATTGTTATGGGACGTTGATCAAAGGACCCGCGTCATCGGGGAATGTTGCCGTGTTGAGGACCTGGATGCCGGCGTCGTGGTTGCTGGTGAATGTCGTTGCGGTACCCGGACAGCCTGCCTTCACGGCATCGTCCGGCGTATTGAACCAAACCCCGAGGTGATAAATCTGCACGGGGCCATTAGTTACCGCGCCCGTCTTTGATTGGGCGAGGACCGCGGGCGGTGCTGGGAAAACATCAGGCGAGGGCACCGCGCCAAGGGAAACGATGAATGTCCCAATATTGAACCGCCCGACAACGTTAATGACGCCGGTGCCAAAGTCGTCGGTGAGGATGTCGCCGTTATACCAGGCGAGCCCGAACGGCGCGTTCGGAACCTGAATTATAAACAGGACGAAGTCGGTGTTCGGCGGCATATTATGAAGGACGACTTGGAGATTTTCGACGTTCCCGAAGGTATGAGCGATGACCGTGCCCTCGGCGTTAGGCAGGCAGGCCTTCGCCCCTGGCGATACCTCCAATGGGAACGTGAAAGTCGTTTGGTTTGGTGGGTTATTTGGGGGGAGCTCCCCCGGTGGTGTGGGGACCTCGGCTGCAAGCGCGACGCCCGGCGCAAGCAAGAGCGCTGCTGTTGTGTACAATGCTGTTGCGAGCTTCATGGAAAACCTCCTGTTGTTGCGAATGTACCGACTTCGGATGAAGATGATGCCAGATTACATTTGTGAACTTCTCATGTATCGTTCTCCCGGCGCACCACCATGCGCGCAAATATTGTGCGCAGAAATTCATCGCCATTCTGACATCGGCGAGCGCTTCTCGTAATCGGGGAATCCCCGACAGACGCGTCAGGGAAATCCCGGACGTGACTGGTCATCGGAACGATGAACTCCAAAAGGCGCGGTCGAACGGCTCCGTTAAGGGCTGTCGAGCCAACCCTTGACGATGGCGTAGCGGACGAGTTGAGCGCGGGTGTCGAACCCTAGCTTGTCCATCGCGCGGGTCTTATAAGTCTCGATCGTCTTTACGCCGACCTGGAGTCGCGAAGAAATCTCCTTATTGCTGTATCCGGCCGCTGCAAGTTGCAGGACCTCTCCTTCGCGGCTGCTGAGTTCCGCGGCCAAACGAATGTGGTGCCCAGATTTCCTGTGAGGCCCTAGTTTGACAACCATCGCGGCGATTGCCGGGTCGAGATAGATGCCGCCGGTAGCGACCGCTCGGATCGCTGTGATAAGCTCTTCCGAGGCGGAGCGTTTAAGAACGTAACCTGAAACGCCCACCTCGAGTAGCCGGCGTAAATAGGCCTGGTCTTCGTGAACTGTGAGAATGAGTATGTGAGAAGATGGACATTGCATGAGCAGTGTTTGCGCAACCCGGATACCGTGCATTCCGGGCATCGATAGGTCCAGCACAATCACGTCCGGCTTCAGTTCGGCCGCTAGCCGAAGCGCTGATTGGCCGTCTTTAGCTTCGCCAATGATCTGCATTGTCGGATCGGCTTGCACGAGCGCCTTTAAGCCAGCGAGAAGCAGTGGGTGATCATCAGCAACAATTATTCGGGTTTGCTTCATCAGATGCCAGCCGACTATTACGCCGGAATTCGGCAGAACAAGCCGGTGCCACGATTGGGCGCGGTTTCAATAATCAAGGAACCACCAACAAGAGCTAGTGCACTGACGCATTCAGTAGATTCACAAGAGCAGTGGAATGTGCGATGCTGGGCCTATGGCTCAGACAGTATGTGTGATCGTCAGCGCTGCCG
>Ga0310909_10001904_pt1 | contig 12622 bp, 14 predicted proteins | sample GREbulkMGT000H_FD_203449 | JGI IMG/M metagenome (GOLD analysis project Ga0310909, IMG submission 203449) | Lab enrichment of tropical soil microbial communities from Luquillo Experimental Forest, Puerto Rico - GRE.bulkMG.T000H | ecosystem: Environmental > Terrestrial > Soil > Tropical forest >... | reverse complement strand
ATTGGAAAAACGTAATAATCTTCGATCATCCTCGCCGCACCTGGTCGTGGGCAGACGTCCGGAGAATCGCGCCGCAATTTTGCGGTCCGAAATTTCATGGACACGGGAGCCCATAGCTGTTCCGATCGCTGGTGTTCGGTTCGTGCATTCGCCGACTCGACGGCAGATGTTGCCGCTCACCAGCTTGCGGATCTCATCGGTGCTGTTCGCCTTGCCCTCAGCGATCAGGCCGACGACCGAGCAAATCTGTCCTGACGTAGAGTAGCCGCACGGGAACGCGTCGTGGCCAATGAACGCTGGCTTCAACAGGTGCAGCGAGCGGTCCTTGTCACGCTGGCGCCGTCCTGCATCACGGCGGGCGATAGGCAGGAAACGTTGCGGCGCCCGTCCACTAGAACCGTACATGCGCCGCATTGGCCGCGATCGCAGCCTTTCTTCGGGCCCGGTCAGGTCGAGATGGTCGCGCAGCGCATCGAGCAGTGTCGTCCACGGAGCGATTTTGAGGTTCGCCGCTAGCCATCGACAATCAGCGCTACCGGAATCCTATCTCGCACTGGGATCGGATCCCTACTCGACTGGGGCGTGCACGTTCGCACCATTTGTATCTCCTCAGGATCACCTCCTCAGCCGCCAAGCTGGCCCACGTAGTATCCCAGCCTCCGTTCGACATCGCCAAGCCTATGGAAGCCGCGCTCCATCAATGTCTTTATCCTGGTCTGGCTAGCGGGTCGCCCGAGAGAAGCGAGAAACGCATCCCACTCAGGCGCAATTTCCGCGTCGGGCGGCAGACTGGCAATATCAACCAGGCGCTTCGTTTCCGCGATGGCCTGTTTGTCGAAGGAGGAAATCCGCACGGCGAGCCCGTCGTTGATATCGTCTGCGCCAAGGAGCACTTCTAGCGCCCGTCCGCGGCCGATAAGACGCGGGAGTCGTGCCATCGGTCCGCCGCCTGGAACCAAACCGGCCCCAACCTCCCATTGCGACAGGATCGCTGTTTCGCGGCTCGCAGACCGCATATCGCTCGCGAGAGCAAGCTCGCTTCCGACCCCCGTCGCTCGTCCCCGAATCGCGGCGATGGAGACGACAGGAGCGCGACTCTCGCGCACTAGCATGTCCGGGAGCGGCGGCAGCCCAGTCGGGCCGGGAGGCAAACCTGTGGAGTCCTCGAGCTTTGCACGGAAGTCGTAGTGCGTCAAAAAGAACCCGTCGATGGCGCTATCAAAAACGACCACCTTTACTGCGCGTCGGTTTCGAGGGCCGTAACAATCTCATTCAACTGCGGAATCGTCTCTGGGGAGCCACCGGCGGTGGCGAGGCCGGTCGTAAAGAGCCTGGTCGTGGCTTAAGCAGACGACCTGATCCCTGATAAAGGGCCAGTTTCGCTAGCGTTTTCCCCAATCGGTTCAGCTATTGTTGTCCGACAACGATTTTTCGGGATATTTTGCCGCTCTGTTTCGCCGGCTCGGCCCCGCCAGCCAAGCAGCTTGCAATCCGCAAGGCTGCTCACACCCACAACCATCTTATTGATAACGCGAACCCGGCCCGCAACCTCCTGAGCCGAATCGCCGCATGACGGATGCGGCTCATAACCAGGCATTCGGAAACCCCCGCCGCCCGAGCGATCGCGAGGATTGCGGCGAGCAGAAGGCGCGTCGGCGCTGAGCCTCCGGCGCACCCCTCCGAGCATCAGAACCGAGCGGCGCCCGTTCAAGTTCGCCAGTCCAGATGCTGGAACGATTCGAATCGGAACGGTGCACCAGCGTGTGGGCCGCCTATTCCCAGACTAGCACGCTCGGCAGGGACTCCCCCGCTCGCCGCAGCATGGTGTAGCCGACGCCGGCGAGGCCGCGGAACAATCCGAAATTGAACCGGCTGCTGCCGGCGGTCCATCGATAATCGCCCGCCGCTGCCGCGGTTTCCATGACTGCCGCGAGCTTCCGCGATGCGCGCTCGCACAGGTCGCTGCGTCCGAGCGCGCTGCCCGCCTCGTACAGGAACTCGATATTGCCGAGCATTCCGCAGCACAGGGTATCGAGATTACGAAACGAATTCTTTTCCACCCCGGCCACGGCTTTGCCGATGTCGGCCGTCAGCAGTTTCGCATCCATTCCGCCCCGCCGGCGCATCGCAACACGCGCAAGACCGATGCCGGGCGCGCCATGGCACCACTGACACGAGAACTCCCGACCATTGGCGCGCACCGGCCAGTTTCCGTGCTCGCTGTCGTAGCTTGCATTCTCGAATGCGATGCATTCTGACGCCGCCTCCCAGAACGCGGCGCGGCCGGTCGCCGCTGCGAGCGATGCCAGCGCATAGGCAAAACCGGCCGCCCCGTGCGACATGCCGTTGCGCGGGTGCGCGCCAAGGCCGGTTCCGACCCAGCTGCGGCGGCCTTGCTCGCCGAGCCGGGGCGACGCCAACAGGTGCTCGCCGCATTGTGTCGCGCGGGCGAGCACGCCGGCGGACGGGCTGTCACGATGGAGGCGCAGAAGGCCGAGAATCCCCCCGGCGCTGCCGGCGATGATATCGAGCTGCTTGTCGGCCGCGATGAGGTCATCGGTGAACAGCCCCGCGGCGGCGTGGGCGTCGGCAAGCAGCTCGTCATCGTTCAGCAAGTTAGACACTACGCTTAGCGCGTAGACGACCGCGCCGAGCCCGGTGCCGCCGCCCAGCCCGAGCGAGCGCGCAAGCCGCGCCGAATTACGACCCCTCAGGCCTTTGCGAAGGTGCGCGAGCGCGGCCAGCGCAAGTTCCGCCGACGCGGCGCGCCCCGTTACCGCGGCATGAGCCGCAAGAAAAAGCGCAATGCCGGAAAGCCCATTATAGAGATCGGGCCCCAGAGCCACGAGCTGCCAGGACTCCGAGTCTCCGAGCCAATCAAGACCGATCCAGGCGGCGCCCGGCCCTCGGCGGATCGCACCCTCAGATATCCATGCGGCAATCTTGTCGGCTTCCGCGAGAAGGAGTTCCCGGGATGGCGTATCGGCGGTTTCCGGGCGAAGCAGCGGCCGAGTTTCCATTACCGACCCGGCGGACCGCGAAAGCGACGATGTATTCTGCCTGACGACCTCAACCTGCCAGGCGATATCCCGCGTATCGAAGCCGCGGGTCCGGACTCGAGCGCGCGCCAGCCCCGAGGGCGTCTTCATGTGCACCGAAATGCCGGTCGCATCACGCACCTCCTGTCCATCGCAAGGCAATACAAAGTACGGCACGTTCAGGGCAAGGACAGCCGCGCGTTCGGCACGCTGCAACGGCCAGAACGCATCATGATTTTTGTCCCAATCCGCCAATCTCGTCAGGAAGTCGGCTTGCGCGGACCACATGACGCCATCGCCCATGCTGCGATGGTCCTTCAGGCGCCGAAGCAGCATGTAGTAGAACCGGGTCGGCCGGACGACTTTGCGCACTACAGCCCCGGCAAAGCCGGCGAACATTTCGCCTTGCCGCGGTTCCTGCGTACGCGGCAGCAGGAACCTCGCATAGTCCTCGAACCCGGCGATGAAGTCGTCGATATGATCGCCGAGGCTGGCAGCGCGGCCATCGACATGCGGCAGGTTTGCAAGAGCACTGCCGTCCTTCTTTGATTTGACGGGCCGCATCGTGTCGGAATTGATGTTGCTCCAGCTAAGCCTGATCCCGGAAGTCAAATCCGACACCATCCCACCCATCGCGAAGACGTCGTTGTTGGGCGACTTGGCGTAGACCGGTAGCAGGCCGACGGTGGTGACCGAGTTGTCGATGATCTCCATTGCGGCCTCGAAGGCCTGCGCCTCAGCCTCGCCGGACTTGTGCTCCTCGGCCTCTGCTTGAAGGATCGTTTCGAGATCGACCGGCACCGGGTGTTCGCCGGCCGCGATCAGGTTTTCCTGATGCATGTCGTTTCCGCAGAAGCAATGGAACAGCGCGAGCCAGGCGCCGGCGCGATTGAAGAACCGTCGGCATCCCTCCGCATCGGCACAACCCGTGTGCGCGATGAACTCCGTCCAGCCGTAGCCTTGGCGCGCGATCGCGCACGCCGCCTTCAGCTGGACCGGCGCCCCCTCCCAGTTCAATCGCTGGACCAAGGCGTGCCAGGCGACATCGAGCCGCAGGTCCTTGGGCTTGTAGACGACCCGCCCGCCATCCTCGAAGCGGACGATGCGGACCGAGCGGCCATTATTGTGCGGGTCGGAGAGATCGCCCGCGATCGCGGCAACCCGGCTGCGAGCGTTGCAAGAAAGAAGTTCCCGGCGAATCGCCGCCAGATCGGCATCGAGGCGGATGACGAATTCGCCCGACACATTGATCCATTGTCGCGCGATGGTTGCGGCGACGCGCAGCAGGACCGGCTTATCGGTGAACAGGCGGCGGAAGCCGCCGGCCTTCATCTCGGCAACAAACTTGTCATAGTGCATATTTGCGCGGTCCCGCTGCGGTCCCGCTGCATCGGCCGGCGTTGCGGCGGCTTTGCGGGCTTGCGAGAACATTTCGTAAAGGGCTGGGGCGAACAATTCCGACAATTGCACGAGCAGCGAGCGGCGCAGATCGCTGCGTGCCGATTCGGCCACGTGGTCGAACGCCGGTGCGCCGGTCGAAGCAAACAGCAGCGTCTCCGCCTGTTCGACCACCGGCGCGAGCAGGTGCTCGAAGGCACAGGGCTCGCCCTGGCCGGCCGTCATCGTCGCCTTGGCGCCTGTGGGGAGACTCTGCAACGCCGCTTCGATCCAGATCGCGTCCGCGATCCACTGCGGCGTTGGCGCCGAGGCTTTGCGGCGGACCGTGGCAAATCGCGCCAGCACCCGATCCATCGACCATCCATCCCGCGCGAGCCTGCTATGAAACAACGACCAGTCGCCGCTGGCGCATGAGCGGCACCAGGCGGCAAGGCGCCGGGCGGCTGCATCGGCATCGCCTTTCTGGCCCGGCAGCGTCTCGAAATCATCGGACAGAAGCTCGTCGATCGTCGCGGCACGAACGATCAACCGTTCATGGAATGCATCCATGCGTAGCTCCCCCTGGCGCCCCCGGCGAGTCCGCGGTGTCCCGTTGCCCAACGGCCATTGCGGCCGGGAGGGCGATGATACTGCAAGCGTAGAGGCTGTGCAAAAATCTCCCCAAGAGCAGGCACGTTTCCGAATTGTAGCGTGTACGAACCAGAATCGGACCGTGAACCTTGTTCTGTTAATTCACAGCCTCGTAGGGTGGGCAAAGGCGGCCACTGGTGTTCGAGCGATGCATCCACTTCGGGGCCGTCCCCCCGCTTTCGCGAGGGCAGGCTTTTGCCCACGCGGTTGGTTCCGCCAATCGAGCCGTATGCCGTACCGCGTGGGCAAGGCGGGATAAACGCCGTGCCATTGTCCCAATGTCTCGGCCGCCTTGCCCACCCTACATCTGGCTGATTTCCGAGCCGCCGTCGCAACTCGTCACAGCTTGCGAACGAAGGTAGGGGCCATCTCGGATGCGACTTTCCAGCCGAGTTTCCAGCCCAGCCGCATCGATGCCGCGTTGTTGCTTCGGACGCACGACTCGATCTTATGGTGGCCGCGTTCGAGGAGAATTTGTATCGCCTTGGTAACGACTGCGGCCGCGACCGCTGTTCCCCAATGCGAGCGCGCAACGACCATACTGTCGATGAAGGGCGCGTTGCCATCGCTCTCTAACCATTCGGCGTACCCGACCACGCGACCGTTTTCCATTGCCAACACGTATTCATGCGTCTGCAGGCCGGGCCACGGCTTCCACAAACGTTCAAGATCGGCCGACGGCACCAGGCGCGACGGGCGAAAAGCCCGATTATGAAGATCGACGATGGCTCGGTCGATGTCTGGGTCGCCGCCGGCATAGCGCTCGAGATGGGCCGGACCCGGATCGGGTACGGTCACGCTTTCGCCCCGCCACTCCATCCGCATCATGCTCGAATGGCGGACAAATCCCGCTGCTTCCAACAGCGGCACCAGGACCGGCGTCAAAATCTCCGTCGCATTGGCCACGTGCCAAATATCGGGTTGTCCACGATCGGCATCGACGAAAGACGCGAGAGCAATGTCGAGCCATTCGGCGGCCAGATCCGCGGGCCGCGCCTCGATTTGGATAAAGCGGTTGCATGGCCATGTCCTGTCTCGCCAGCAACTGCTGAACACGCTTGCGATCACGCCATCCTGGTTCTGGACGACGTAGCGGATAGGCTCGACGGCGTCGCTTCGCTCGAATATTTGGTCCTCGGGGTTGTCGAGCCACGTCCAATCCGGATGCAGCAAGCGCCACAGCGCGACAAGTTGGTTGGCGTGGTTCGGCTCGAACGGCACAACAGATGTCATCGAATGATGATCGTATGGCGGACGAGTTCGTTATGCGTTTGAGCAACAGCGTCAGGACGGGGCGGGTTTTTACAGCAAACGAAGGGTGGGCAAAGCGCGCGCTCTTCTCGCGCGTGCCCACGCGGACGGCGCAAGGCGATGTGCCGCTCAAGGTCAGCGCCGTCCCGGTTCGCATGCTCCCAATAGCGCCGCTGCCACAGGCCTCTCTCGCCCTTCGCGATCTTGTGCAGTGTGCGCCGGATATCGATGGCCAATCATCGCGAAAAGCGGCTCTTGATCAAGCTCCAGCGCAACGGAAAATCGCGATGTTGTTGTCGTTCATGGGATTGCCCCGCTTTCACTATTCTTACTGAGTCAGTAAGTGCACATCATACAAGCACTACATGTTCGATGTGTCCCTATCAGCCCCGCCTCCATGTCTGCGGCAGCCTCTAGTGCCTCGTCGGAGACTTCGTAAAGGTCGATCGCCTCTTGTTCGGCCTGGTCGATGTTGGAATCATTGTTCATGAGATTGCTCCGCTCTTTCACCGCCGCCAACGCGGCCGCTGGTTAGCAGCAAGGGTATAGGTCCGATATGCGACTGCACTTTGAACTCTATCGCTTCGGTTTAGCCAATGTCAAGACAACCATTGGTCCACATTTTTTCGCCATCAACCGGGACTGGACCGACACTGCCGCAGACGGCTGATCCGTCCCGGTTAGCGTGATACCAATAGCGCCGCTGCCGCAGAGCTCTCTCGCGCTCCGCGATCTTGCGCGGTGTGCGCCGGATATTGATGGCCAATCATCGCGATAAGCGGCTCTTGATCAAGCTCCAGCGCAACGGAAAATTGCGATGTTGTTTCCGTTCATGGGATAGCCCCGCTTTCACCGCCGCGGACGCCGCCTTTGGTTTTCGCAAGGCCGGCCGCCCCCGCCCCATGCCTGCGGCAGCCTCCAGTGCCGGCGAAACGCGCCAGCCAAGGAGCTGGAAGCGCGCGGCAGACGGGTGAGTGCCGTGTTGATGGTCGATTCCTCACGCTTCCTTCGCACTTTCGATTTTCCGGAGAGTGAAGTGCGTGCACTGGCGCTAGACTTTCTCGCCGACGAGGGCGTTCAGCCATATATCAAGAATGTGGCGCTCAGGGACAAGGTCATGCGCACAATTCAGCGGTATCACGCGGTGCTGGGGGGTAGCGCAGACGGCGGGACGGTCGACGCCGCAATTGATTTGATCCTGTGCGCAGCATCCAACGACGCCTTTTACGAGGCCGATGGCCGCCTAATTTGCAGTAAAACGGCCTGGAAAGATGCCGCGCGCGGTGGCTTCTACACATGGCAGGGCCTCGGGCGAGCATCGGCGGATGTTGCAGCAACCGCACCTTGATACGAATGGGGAGCTTATGACCCGTATTCTGTCGCGCTATGGCGCCGAGTAACGGATCAGTGGCGGCGATCCAAGCCTCGCCGCCGCGCTGCGCTCTCGGGATAATGTTTCAACGAACGGCTCGATCGTCGACCGGCAGGGGGAGATTGAATGACGGACAGGTCAGGCTGTCGCGAGGCCGTTCTGGCGCAAGCGATGATCGACAGTCGCGACTGGAATTCGGCCAGACGCTACGCCGAAAACGCACTCGCGGCCGGTTATGAACCTGCGCGCGAGCTGTGCATTGCCGCGGCCTATATGGGCCGCGACTTCGGCAGAGCCATAGGGCTCCTGCAGGAATCGAAGACCGCGGGTGCGGCGGAATATGCGCTGCTGATACGTCTGCATCTGCTTGCCGGCAATCAGGCGGTTGGGTGGAAGCTGCTTCTCGATTGCTGTCGTTCGGAGCTGTTTGGTCCGCCGCTGTATGACCTTCCGTTCTGGTCTGGGGAACCGCTTGGCGGACGCCGTATCGTCGCGTGGGGCGCCGGCCAAGGAGATGAGATCCTGTTTGCCCGGTTCCTGCCCTCGCTGATCGCGCGCGGCGCGTCGGTGACGGTGAATTGTCGGTCTTCGATGGTGCGTTTGCTCCGTTCGATCAGCGGCGTCCGGGACGTGCTGCCGCTCAACATCGCGGCGGACAGCGTCGAACTTCAGGTGCGCATGGCCTCTGATGTTGCGCCTTCGGTCGCACGCCCCGAAGTGTCGCCGCATCGTCGCCTTCACCAATGCCTACCACGGCGTCAGCCTTGGCGCGCTAGCGATGACGGCGGGAGCGCTCGAGCGCGCTGCTGCAGGCGTACCGCTTGAATTCGTGATTCGCATGCCGTTCGAGGGATATCTAGGACCGGAAATCGATACGATCGCGGTGCTCGAAGGGATGCTGGGTTCCGGCGCGGGCATCGCACCGGCGGCGATCATAGTGGAGACGGTCCAGGCCGAGGGGGGCGTCAACGTGGCGTCGTCCGAGTGGCTTCGGCGCCTGCAGGACGTGGCGGACCGTCACAAAATCGTGCTGATCGTAGACGATATCCAAGTCGGGTGCGGCCGCACCGGCCGCTTTTTCAGCTTCGAGCGCGCCGGCATCGTGCCCGGTATCGTCTGCTTGTCCAAGGCGATCGGCGGCATCGGTTTACCATTTGCGGTGACGCTCATTCGTCCGGATCTCGACTGCTGGAACCCGGGCGAGCATGTCGGCACCTTCCGCGGCAACAATCTCGCATTCACGGCCGCAACGGCCGCGCTCGACTATTGGAGAACCGGCGAATTCGAGCAGGTCATCGAGAGCCGGTCGCGACAGATGCGCCGGGAGCTCACTCGCATTGTCGAGCGTCACCCAGGTCAATTGGTCGGGTTCGTGGCATCGGCATGATCCAGGGTCTGCACTGCCGCGACCCATTTCTCGCCCGCCGCATCCTTGATTGCGCCTTCGCGGGAGGCATGATCATGGAGACTTGCGGTGCCAACAAGGATGTCCTGAAGTTATTGCCGCCGCTCGTCATCGAGGAAGCCGAACTCGATGAAGGACTGTCGATCCTGGGGGCAATCGTGGATGAAGCGATCATCGGAGCGGGTCGGCGATCAACTGACTAGGCTCCGGCGGGCAGCGTGCCGACCCGCCTTCTCCAAGCGTTGGTAGTCGCCGGAACTAGCTCGGTCAACAAACTCTCGTCGCGATCCTGCGGCACCCGGAGCTCCTGTCTCCCCACCCGGGGTACGATGCTGCTTGTCCTTGAGGAGCGGTTACAGACGCCAAACTGGTTGGTATCTTCTGTAATCGGGTCGTCGGGTTTTGCGGCGACCTGCGGCAGACTTCTTGGCCAGCACTTCTACGGCGGCGACAGATGCGGATTCAATTGACTGGCCCTGACGAAGTCCGCGGCAGCTCGGGTGAAATGCCCTAGGTTTCGGAAAGCGAGACCCCGGTTGTAGTAGGCCTCGGCGAAATTAGGGTCAAGCCGGATAGCCCTGCCGGAATCATGTATCGCGCGATCATATTGGCCCTTTCCAGCGTAGGCGGCGGCCCGGCTATTCAAGGCATCCACGTCATTCGGATCAAGCCGGATGGCCTGGTCGAGGTCCTGGATGGCGCAGTCGTATAGGCCCTTGAAAAGGTAAGCCTTGCCGCGCTGGCCGAAGGCTTTAGCGAGGTTCGGGTTAAGCCCGACGGCTTGGTCAAGATCCTGTACAGCCCGATCGTATTGGCCCGCATCACCGTAGGCGGCGCCACGGGCCGCGAAGGCCTCGGCAAATCTCGGATTGAGCCGGATCGCCTGATCGTAGTCCTGAATGGCTGCCTCATATTCGCGCCTGCCAGCGTAGGCAAGGCCGCGATTGAAGAAATGAACCGCGTCAGTCGCGTCGACTCCGATCGCTTCGTCGTAGCCGTTCATCGCGTGATCTTGGCCTGCTCTTTAAGAGGCACCAAAGTGCATCTTAGCCAAATGCCGGGGGTTTGTGACACGGCTCGAAGAAAATTGTCAATTATCATCTCACATCGACGTGCTTGGGATTCGGGTGCATTGCTCCTGCTCTTGGCTATGCCGCTCGCGCTCGGTTCGTGGTGGAGCATTCTCCTCGTGGTGCCGTTCTTCCCGGTGCTCGTTTGGCGTATCCTGGATGCGGAAGATTTTCTCCGCAAGGATTTGCCAGGGTATGCCGAGTATATGCAGAGGGTAAGATATCGCCTTGTTCCTTGGGTGTGGTAGGGCTGCCAGTGTTCAGAAGGACGAGGCTGTCCACCAGTTCGAGCCCCCTTCGGCCCACCATCGAGGATGTCCGAAATGGGTCACGGGCTGTAAAACTCCGAGTGAGTATATGTTCTCCGAATTGCCCCAGCTAGCGGACATTGTCAGGAGGGTCCGTCGCTATTCAGCGAGCCTGCTCGTATTGCGGATCACTGCGTTCTGGGTCCGAGCAACTCCAGGCTGAGCTCTGGCCGAACATGCCACGAGATTATCCAGAATTGACTGGCTTTGGTCGGCGAAGAGAGCGTCAGTGTGGGTCACCGGTAGCAACCGCTGCCGGGTCAATTAGGAGAACACACTCATGCGCATCTACATCATCGGCAATGACGGAATCACGCTCTGCCACGAAGCGCCGGCCACAGTGAATAAGGGTGAGATTGTCGTCGCCTCGAACGAGGAGTTGCTTGCCGCGCCACGCGTCTGCTAGCGCTGTGGAACGCTCTGCCCGGTGTCGAGAAACGGCGGAAGATTGGCGACCGCAAGGCACTGATCGAGCAGCTGTAGTCGGCAATCGAGGCCTTACCGGAGCCGGAGCCGCCACCCGACGCGAAGCGCCCGTCGAAGCAGGACGAGGTGATTGCCATGCTGCGGCGACCCGAGGGCGCGACCGTGGATGAGGTGGCAAGGGTCACCGGGTGGCAGCGCCATACGGTGCGCGGCGTGTTCTCGGGCACGCTGAAGAAGAAGCTCGGGCTCACGCTTGCCTCTACCAAAGAGGAACGCGGCCGCGTCCACCGCGTCGATGAACCCGCAAGCGTATGAAACCGGCGATCAACGACGCTTCGGCTTGCCAGCATGCTGGCAAGCCGTCGCCGGTTCACCACCGGAACGGCCATCGGCACAATCGGCCGCGCCGTGTTGACATCACCGAGGTCGCGCGCCAAATTGCCGGTCTGGCCGAGCGGTCCACGCCAGATCTACGGGTTGCTTGGCGCCAGTTGCATCGCACTGGACCGCCTCTCGGACTCAGTCGCGATCTGTTGATCCGAGCACTCGCCAATCAGCTGCAAGAGCAAAGGTATGGCGGTGTGAGCCGGGCGTTGCGCCGTCGCCTGCAGAACCTGGCCGAAGTCTCAGACAAAGCCACGATGGCAGTCGATCCCGGTCTCGTGCTCAAGGTCGGCACGACCCTGGCGCGCCAGTGGCGCGGACACACGCACACTGTCCTCGTCCACAACGACGGGTTCGAGCACGCGGGCCAGCGCTATCGGTCACTAACGGCAATTGCCGAGCGGATTACCGAGGCCCATTGGTCGGGTCCGCGGTTCTTTGGCCTGACCACGCGCGCGAGTGCTGTGGCGGGCGCCAAGGCCGGCCGATGACGCGGCCAATGAGCCTCGGCACGGGGCGGCACGCCAGGGTTCGCTGCGCCATTTACACCCGCAAATCTTCCGAGGAGGGGCTCGAACAGGAATTCAATTCACTGCAGGCGCAGCGCGAGGCCTGGGAGGCCTTCATCACCAGCCAGCGCCACGAAGGCTGGGTGTGCCTGCGCACGGGTTACGATGACGGCGGGTTCTCCGGCGCGAGGATGGGTCGGCCGGCTCTACAACGGCTGCTCGCCGACATTCACGGCCGGGCGCGTCGATATTGTGGTCGTCTATAAGATCGACCGGCTGACCCGCTCGCTCGCCGATTTTGCCAAGATCGTTGAGATCCTCGACGCGAGGGATGCCTCTTTTGTTTCGGTGACGCAGCAGTTCAACACGACGACCTCGATGGGGCGCCTGACCCTCAATGTTCTGTTGTCCTTTGCTCAGTTTGAGCGCGAGTCATCGGCGAGCGCATCCGCGACAAGATCGCCGCGTCAAAAAAGAAGGGGATGTGGATGGGTGGGGTGCCGCCGCTCGGCTATCGGGTTCAGGACCGCAAGCTGGTCATCGTTGACAGCGAGGCGGAACTCGTGCGCTCGATCCTTCGCCGCTATGCCGAACTCGGCTCGGTGCGGTTGTTGAAGGAGGAGCTCGAAGCCCAGGGACGGAAAAGCAAGTCGTGGACGAGTGCGGCGGGTCGAGTGATCGGCGGCAAGCCATTCTCGCGCGGCGCACTCTACCTGATGTTGCGGAACCGCACCTATCGCGGCGAGATCGTTCACAACGGACAATCCCATCCTAGCGAACACCCGCCGATCATCGACCATCCGCTGTGGGATGCGGTTCAGATGCGGCTCG